>Ga0209647_1000023_pt1 | contig 124324 bp, 111 predicted proteins | sample GraSoi_2013_60cm_FD_185827 | JGI IMG/M metagenome (GOLD analysis project Ga0209647, IMG submission 185827) | Grasslands soil microbial communities from the Angelo Coastal Reserve, California, USA - Sample 9_17_2013_60cm (SPAdes) (version 2) | ecosystem: Environmental > Terrestrial > Soil >...
CATTTGCAGCGCGATCCCGCCGGTGACAGGCGCGGCCCCTGACGTCGTCGAATCGTTGCCGGCCTGGTCAGCTTCTCCGGCACACTGGCCCGCCGCGTTGACCAGATCCCCTGCCGTTACTGGTCGCAGCACGAAATCGCTTTTGCCGCCGGAAAAGGTTGCCCAGTCCGGTTTGCGCAGCAACGTTTCAGGTTTGGGAACGAGCGTGACGTTGTTGAGGCCAAGATCCGAGGAGCATGCAGCCACAGCGGAGCCAAGCGCCATCATGGCAAGCAGGCGCAAGATTTGGTTCGGCCGTTGCATTGCAGCCGCCGCAACTCCGACAGTCGATCTCGACCCACGCGCCCGGCGGCCGAGATTTTGCGTCAGTACTCTCGCTCTCATCTTCAGTAGTTTTCCCTTAGGCAACTCGCAGCACTGGCCCGAGCCGGCAAAGCCGTGCGCGCATCACGTTGCACTTATTGCGGCCGCGCCTGCGGCTGCGTGATGCGCACGGCGATGACCCAGGCCACCCAGAGGAATACAAAATACATCGCCAGAAAGGCTGGCAGGCTCGCTGCCGGAACGTTCTGTTCGATCACCAGCCCGATGGCATAAGCAACGAGATCCCCGATGATCATCAACGCGACGTAGACGATGAGCAGGGACATGGCTCGTTTCCTCTACGGCCAGACGGCGGCGATATTCCAACATTTTTGTGCTATGTTCGCAATGGCTGGGCGTGAGATCCCTGTGTTCTCAAGAGCTTAATCCGCAGCCTGAACACCGGAGGGTTCACCCAGGCGCCGCCAACGGCCCTCCTCGTCTGGCCGCCAATAGGTGACATCGAAACCCTTGGCCTTACCTTCGTTCCAATGCGCGAGGGCGGCGGCGACTGCATCGGGATCCTCTCCGTCGACGAGGAGCACGATGCGCTGATAATCCTCCGCGTCAGCCGGCATCGGTGCACCATCGATCAGAAATCGAACCTCCGCGCGGTTGGGGTTATCACCTTCGAGCGTGAGCAGGACCGGTTGTCGGCTCGCCTCCGCCTCTCGCCATGTGCCGTGCGGCAGGAAGCTGTCGTCGCGAAAAGTCCACAGTTGGGCGTCGAGCGCCTCGAGCCGTTCCTCTGAAGCTGCCTGTACGATCACGCGCCAGCCGCGTTCGAGCGACTTTTCGACGAGCGCGGGAAGCACCCGCTCAAGCGGTTGGCGTTCCAGCTGATAGATCAGGATTTCCGTCATGATGATTGGGGTGCTGGTACGCGATGCGCGACTGCGCATCATTTCTCGTAATATTCGGCAACAAGCCGGTCCAACAGCCGTACGCCGAAACCGGAGCCCCAGCTCCGATTGATCTCGTTTTGCGGCGAGCCCATCGCTGTTCCCGCAATGTCAAGATGGGCCCAGGGCGTCTTGTCGACAAAGCGCTGCAGCAGCTGCGCCGCCGTAATAGCACCCCCGTGCCTGCCACCCGTGTTCTTCATGTCGGCGAATTTCGAGTCGATCATCTTGTCGTATTCTGGCCCGAGTGGCATCCGCCAGACCCGCTCGCCGATTTCTTTGCCAACGTCGATGAGCCGCTCCGCGAGCCTTTCGTCGTTGGCGAACAACCCGGCGTATTCCTGCCCGAGCGCCACGACGATCGCGCCGGTCAGAGTCGCAAGATCGATCATGAATCTGGGTTTGAAGCGCTTGTTCACGTAGTGCAACAAATCCGAGAGCACGAGCCGACCCTCGGCGTCGGTGTTGATGATCTCGATCGTCTGCCCCGACATGGTGGTAACGATGTCGCCCGGGCGCTGCGCCCGGCCGTCCGGCATGTTCTCCACGATGCCGATGGCGCCGACGGCGTTGACTTTCGCCTTGCGCGCCGCAAGCGCATGCATAAGGCCCACCACGCACCCAGCGCCCGCCATATCGCCTTTCATGTCCTCCATGTTGGCGGCGGGTTTGATCGAGATACCGCCGGTGTCGAAACAGACACCCTTGCCGATGAAGGCCACCGGCACCGCTCCGCGCTTGCCGCCGTTCCAGCGCATGATGACCGTGCGGCTTTCATGCTGAGACCCTTGCCCGACGCCGAGCAGTGCATTCATTCCGAGCTTCTTCATCTCCTTGACGTCGAGTACGTCGACGGCGACACCGAGCTTTCTCAGCCCAACGGCACGCCGTGCGAATTCCTCCGGATACAGCACGTTCGCCGGTTCGTTGACGAGATCGCGCGCAATCAGCACGCCGTCTGCTACGGCGGCGCGGGGGGCAAACGCCTTCTCCGCAGCCGAAACGCGCGCTACCGTAATCTTGACCCTGACCTTTGCTGCTTTCTTCTCCTCCTCGTTGCGCTTCGTTTTATAACGCTCGAACGCGTAGGCGCGCAGCTGTACGCCGAGTGCCATGTCGGCGGCCCGCTCCGGCTTAAACGCGCCGGCAGGCAGATCGGCGATGACAGTGGCCTCGCTCGCCGTCGGCGGAATCTTGCCCATGGCAGCGCCGCCCAGTTTGACGAAATCCTGGACCTTGAGATCGCGTGCCTTGCCGACGCCAAGGACGACAAGACGCGACGCGTCTAGGCCAGCCGGGACAACCAGGTCGAGCGCAGAGCCGTTCTTGCCTTTGAACCGCTCGGCCGCCGCCGCCCGTTTCACGAGATCGCCGGTCGGGGCCAGGACACGGCGCGCGACAGAGCCAAATTTGAGGCCCTCTTCGCAGAACAGGACAAGAACGCCCCTGGAGGGCGCAGCGTAGGGCGCAAATTCAAGCTCCAGGCGGCCGGGCATGAGGGCTCTCTCCTCTCGAATGGGCACAAATTCCGCGCCGGGAAAGTGGAAGCCGGTTTTGCTGACGCAATCAAGCGCGCGCGGACGGGGCAAGAATCAGGGCGGCACGCACGGAAAGAGGGAAATGGGCGCGTTTTCCTGTCGACTCGCCCCGGGACGATGAAGCACCCGGACCGTCTGCAGCCGAATTTCGGTCGAGCCGGTCGCGCCCAAAGGCCCAAGCAGCCGCAGCTTGGCCACGGCCAGGCCGGTTGTTCTGGAGGGGCCCGCCGGCGTTCGCAAGGACTGGCTTTCACGAGCCGCCTGTGGCGGCCGAGACACAGCGTCCAGATTAACGTTTTGTTGTGCATAGTCAAAGGCTTTGCCTTGGCCAAGCCACTTTGTTGCCCGATCAGATAGAGGCTAAAAAAGGCCTTGGAATAGCATCGGTGCGCTGTCGCGGGCATAGGGGGCCCGGCGCACCGAGGGTTCGCCGCGAGCGGGGACGCGCAAATCGATGGGGTCCATCGGCCGTTATATTTTCCGCACCACGCTCGGTGCGTTCCTGGTGATTTGCGCCAGCGTGACCGCGCTCATGTGGATCACGCAGGCCTTGCGCGACATCGACCTGATGACGAATCAGGGCCAGAGCATCTTCGTCTTCATCGGGATCACCGGCCTCATCATTCCACTGCTCGTGCTCATCATCGCGCCGATCGCGCTGATGATTGCGGTCGCGCACGTCCTTAACAAGCTCGGCAATGATTCCGAGCTTATCGTGATGAACGCCGCCGGAATGCCGCCTTGGGTTCTATTCCGCCCGTTCCTCGCGGCCGGCATCGTAGTGTCGCTGCTCGTCACAGCGATCAGTGTCTACGTCTCGCCGTGGGGACTGCGCGAGCTGCGGCGCTGGGCCACGGAAGTTCGTGCCGACCTGGTCTCCAACATCGTGCAGCCCGGCCGTTTCATCAAACTGGAGGAGAGACTTACGCTGCACATTCGGGAGCGGCGCCCCGATGGACAGTTGCTGGGGATCCTCATCGACGACCAGCGTGATCCGAAGGAGCGCGCGACCATCCTGGCCGAGCAAGGCGACATCGTAAAAAACGACCGGGGTGTATTCCTGGTGCTGGAGAACGGCAGCGTGCAGCGGCATGAGACCGGCCAGCGCGATCCTGCGCTCGTGCTGTTCAACAGCTACGGCTTTGACCTGTCCCGACTTTCGAACGGCAACCAGAGTCTCAAATACTCGGTGCGGGAACGTTATCTGTGGGAGCTTTATGATCCCTCGCGGACCCAGATAACGTTTGCTGACGAGCCGGCCCAGATTCGCGCCGAATTTCATGACCGGATCACGGCGCCACTCTATCCGCTCGCGTTCGTCGTGCTGACCTACGCCTATCTCGGCGCGCCGCGTACGACGCGGCAGAATCGCACCATGTCGCTCATGGCCGCGATCAGCGCAGTAGCGGCGCTGCGCGGGATAGGCTTCGTCGGCACGATCGCAGGGGTCCACACACCGCTCGCCCTGCTGCTTCCCTATCTGGCCCTGATTGCAACGTTCCTGCTGGGCTACATCGCGATTTCGCGCGGAGTCATCATCGAGCCCCCTGTTTTCATCGCCAACGCTATGACTCGGCTCATGGAGCGGCTCGCTCAGCGCACAGGTGCCTTGATGGGGCAAGCACCATGATCACCGGCACCCTGTCGCGATACTTCGGATGGCGTTTCCTCTCGGCGGTGATGGCCGTATTCGCGGGAACCCTCGTCTTGAGCGCGATGATTGATTTTCTCGAGTTGTTGCGGCGTTCCGCGGATGTCAAGGACGTCTCAGCCTTGCTGGTCGCCCAGATCACGCTCTTGCGCGTGCCCTTCATCACCGAGCGAGTGATGCCCTTTGCTGTCCTGGTCGGCGCAATGTTCTGCTATTTGAACCTCTCGCGGCGTTTGGAACTGGTGGTCGCACGGGCGGCGGGTATTTCAGCCTGGCAATTCATCGCGCCCGCTCTCGCCATCGCGGCATTGCTCGGCATCGCGCTGACGACGGTTTATAATCCGATCTCGGCAAACTTGCGCGAGCACTCTACGCGACTCGAAGCCGATCTGTCCGGACCCGACAGCGGCTTTCGCAGCACCGGACGCGGATTCTGGCTGCGCCAACGCAGCGAGGACGGCCAAGCCGTGATCAACGCCAAGTCGAGCCGTCTGCAGGGAATCGAATTGGGAGGCGTGAGCGTTTTCCGGTTCGACGCCAACGGCCGCTTTCATGATCGCATCGAAGCCAAAAGCGCCACGCTCGAGCCGGGCTTGTGGCGGCTCGATGATGTCAGGTTCTATGCGGCCGGAGCGGCGCCGTCCGATCGCGACAGTTTCCTGCTCAAGACAAGCCTGACGCCGGTGCAGGTCGGAGAAAGCTTCGCCACGCCTGAGACCGTGCCGTTCTGGCAACTGTCGTCGTATATCGATCACGCCGAAAACGCAGGCTTGGCCGCAGCTGGTTATCGCTTGCAATATTACCAATTGCTGGCCCAGCCGTTCTATCTCGCCGCGATGGTGCTTTTGGCGGCTTCCGTGAGTTTGCGGTTTTTCCGCTTCGGAGGCGTGCAGAAGATCGTGTTGGGCGGCATCGGGGCGGGCTTTGCGCTCTACATCCTATCGAAGGTGACCGGCGACTTGAGCAAGGCCGAATTGATAGGCCCTTTGGTGGCAGCGGGATTGCCCCCCGCCGTCGGGGCGATCACCGGCTTGATGGCGCTGCTTTACCAGGAGGACGGCTGATGGGCGGTCCTGCCACCCATCCGCGATCGCGGCGCCTCCGCACATTGGGGGGCGCGCTGATCATTTGTGCGGCCGCCGTCACGCTCTTCACCGGCATCGGCGGCGTGTCGCCGGCCGCGGCCCAGATGCTGACGTTCCCGCCGCGCCCGAAGCCGCCCGTGCGGCCCGAACGTTCGCAGGAGCAGATGCTCGTTCGTGCCGAGGAAATCCACTACGACTACACCAATGAGCGCGTCTCGGCCGTCGGTAATGTGCAGCTCTATTTTGGCAGTTCGACGCTTGAAGCCGACCGGGTCATCTATGACCAGAAAACCAAGCGCCTGCATGCCGAAGGAAATGTGCAACTGACGGAAGGCGACGGCACGGTCACGCGCGGCGAAATCATGGACCTCAGCGACGACTATCGCGATGGCTTCGTGGACTCGCTGAGACTCGATGCGCCCGAGCAGACCCGCTTCGCCGCCCCGCGCGCGGAGCGCTCTGGCAATTTCACGGTCTTTCATAACGGCGTCTATACCGCCTGCGAGCCGTGCATCGAGGATCCCACGCGGCCGCCGAAATGGCAGGTGAAAGCCGCGCGCATCATCCACGATCAAAGCGAGAAGATGCTCTATTTCGAGGACGCACGGCTCGAATTTGCCGGCGTACCGATCGCCTATCTGCCGTACATGTCGGCGCCGGATCCGACGGTGAAGCGCAAGACCGGCGTGCTGACGCCGAGCTTCAGCACGAGTTCCGTGTACGGGGCTGCTATCACGGTGCCCTACTACTGGGCGCTCGCGCCCGATTACGACTTCACCTTCACGCCCATGATCACGAGTAAGCAGGGTCCACTGCTGCAAGGCGAGTGGCGCCAGCGGCTTGTCGACGGTGCCTACACCATTCGTGCCACGGGGATCTTTCAGCTCGACAGAAGCGCTGTTGCGAACACGCCAGGCGATCTCGACTGGCGCGGCAGCTTAGAAAGCTCGGGTCAGTTTAATCTGTCCGATAAGTGGGTGTGGGGTTGGAGCGGCACAGTGCTTTCGGACAGGAACTATTTGTATGACTACGGTCTGGCCAGAAATCTGCAAACGACCGGTTTGATCACGAATTTCAGCCCCGATTATGCGTTGTCCCAAGTCTACCTCGCCGGGCGCGGCGACCGCAGCTACTTCGATGCCCGCGCGCTGTACTTCTATGGTCTTTCGCCCTCAGACGTGCAAAGCCAGCTCCCGGTCGTGCATCCGGTGATCGACCATGACTACGTGTTCAACAGCCCGATCTTCGGCGGCGAACTCAGCTTCCACAACAATCTGACCAGCCTCTCGCGCGAAGCCGCCAATTTCGATGCAATTTCGCAGGCGGCCTTGACCGGCGGTCTGTGCGCCCAGACCGCCGATCCAGCCGTCATCAACCGCAACAACTGCGTCCTGCGCGGCGTGCCCGATACCTACACGCGAGCCTCGACCGAGTGGAATTGGAAAGCGACGGTCATCGATTCGTTCGGCCAAATGTTTACCCCCTTCGTCAGCGTCCGCGCCGACTTCGCCGACATGAATGTCGCGAATCAGCCGGGCGTCGCCAACTTCATCAATGTCGGTCAGAGCGACGTTGGACGCGTGATGCCTGTCGCGGGTCTCGAATATCGCTATCCGCTCATCAACGTCCAGTCCTGGGGCACGCAGACCATCGAGCCGATCGCGCAGCTTATTTTCCGGCCGAACGAGACGTTCGTCGGTTCCTTCCCGAATGAGGACGCGCAAAGCTTGATCTTCGACGACTCAAATCTTTTCAAGATCAACAAGTTTTCCGGCTGGGACCGCGTTGAAGGGGGCGGCCGGGCGAATGCGGGCATTCAGTACACCGCCCAGTTCAACCGCGGCGGCAACGTCAACTTTCTGTTCGGGCAGTCGTACCAGCTCTATGGACTGAATTCCTTTGCGCTTCCCAGCACGACGAATACCGGCATTAACAGTGGTCTCGATACCGCGAATTCGGACTACGTCGCGCGGGCATCGTATCAGCCGAACAGTTTGCTGACATTTACTTCCCGATTCCGCTTCGCCGAGAGCGACTTCACGCTCCAGCGTACGGAACTCGAAACCACCGCCAACTTCGGCCGCTGGACCACGACCGTGATGTACGGCAACTATGCCCCGCAACCGCTGATCGGGTTTCTCGAGCGCCGCGAGGGCATTCTCGGCAGCGCGCGTTTCAAGCTCAACTCAAACTGGGTGCTGCTCGGGGCAGCGGGATATGACATTCACCACAACTCGGTCACCCAAACCCAGATCGGCGCCGGATACATCGACGACTGCCTCATCTTGGCCCTGAGTTACATTACAAGCTATGCCTATAGCGGCAGTGTTTCGGTGAATCACAGCTACATGATGCAGCTCACCTTGCGTACACTCGGCGGAACTTCGAGCACCAGTGCCGCGGGAGGTCCTGCGGTCACTCCCGGGGTGTTCGGCACGCATTAGCCGCGAACATTCCGGAGTTTAGCGGCTCGATCGGAGATAAAGATGCTTCCGAGCAATGCAGGGGCGAGCTTTCAACGGTGAGCAAGCGGACGGAGTCATGATGTTCGATCTTCCCAGGACCTGCCGCAGCCTACTGACCGCTGCGGTCCTCATGTTAGGCCTATCAGCGCTGGCGACTGCTGCGCGCGCCCAGCAAGTCGTCGTCATCGTCAATGGCGAGCCGATTACGGCGCTCGACATCGAGCAGCGCACGAAACTTAATCAATTGTCGACGCACAAGATTCCTAGCCGCCAGGAGGTTCTGGACGAACTGATTAACGAGAAGCTGAAAGTGCGCGAGGCCAAGAAATTGGGGCTGGAAATTCCCAGTTCCGAGATTGATACCGCCTATGCTTCGGTGGCGAGTCGCATGCGGCTGACGCCCGAGCAATTGACCGAGCAGCTTGCCAAATCGGGGGTCAATGCCGCAACGCTCAAGGCGCGCCTCAAGGCCGACATGACTTGGCCGCAACTCGTGCGCGGGCGATTCCAGGCGAGTTTACAGATCGGTGACAAGGATATCCTCACGGCGATGGATTCCAAGTCCAGCGATAGCGTCGGCTATGATTACACGCTGCGCCCCATTCTCTTTCTCGTCCCGACTGGATCGGCGGAGGCGTTGGTCGAAGGCCGCAAGCGCGAAGCGGAAGCGTTACGCAGCCGTTTTCAGGATTGCGAGACGGGAATTGCCTTCGCTCGCGCGCTCAAGGACGTCGCGGTGCGCGACCAACTTGTGCGCAGCTCGGCCGACATTCCTGCGGAGCTGCGCAAGGTGCTCGATGGGGTCGAGGTCGGCCGGCTGACTGCGCCCGAAGTCACCAAGTTCGGAATCGAGATGTTCGCGATTTGCGCGAAAAAGGAATCTGCGGCCGACAATTCACCGATCAGGCGCCAGGTGCGCGACTCCATCATGGCCGAGCGCCTCGAGCAGCGCTCCAAGCAATATCTGCAGGAGCTACGTCGCGGCGCGATGCTCGAATATAAATAGGCCTTTGAGCGTCATGGCGCGGCCATTGGCGCTGACGGTTGGTGAGCCGGCCGGCATCGGACCCGATATCACTTTCGCGGCCTGGCGCCGGCGTGCGGAGCTCGGCCTGCCGCCCTTCTACCTCCTCGTCGATCCCGCATTCATCGCACGACGTGCGGAGCGGATCGCACCTGACCTGACCATCGCAGTGGTCGAACCGGCGGCGGCATGGACGGCGTTCAAGACCGCGCTGCCCGTCGTCGACATTGGTGTGCCAATCAGTGCTGAGCCCGGCCACCCGGACGAATCGAGCGCCCCGGCGGCGCTGGCGGCCATTCGGCGCGCGGTCGCCGACGTCCGCGCCGGCGCGGCAACGGCCATGGTCACCAATCCGGTCGCCAAAAACGTGCTCTATCGCTCGGGCTTTCCCGAGCCAGGACATACCGAATATCTCGGCAAGCTGGTCGAGGAATCGACCGGCGTGGCAACGCGGCCGGTAATGATGCTGTGGTCCCCGGAACTCGCGGTCGTACCAGTGACCATCCACCTTCCGCTGAAAGATGTCATCTCCCATCTCAGCGCCGATCTCGTCGTCGAAACGGGGCGGATTGTCGCGCGCGACCTGCGTGAGCGCTTCGGCGTCGCACGTCCGCGTCTTGCCATCGCCGGCCTCAATCCACACGCGGGCGAGGATGGGGCGCTCGGCGACGAGGACCTGAGCGTGGTGCGCCCCGCTGTCGAACGTCTCAAGGCGGAGGGTATCGAAGCTCGCGGTCCGCTGCCCGCCGACTCGCTGTTCCATCCGGCCGCGCGCGCGAGCTATGACGCGGCGCTTGCGATGTACCACGACCAGGCACTGATTCCGATCAAGACGCTGGCTTTCGACCACGCGGTCAACGTCACTCTGGGCTTGCCCTTCGTGCGGACCTCGCCCGACCACGGTACGGCCTTCGACATCGCCGGCACTGGCCGCGCCGATCCCACCAGCCTGATCGCTGCCCTTCAACTTGCGGCCAGACTGTCGTCCCGAGCCCAATCCCCTCCGATTGCCCGGCGTGCATGAGCGCCGTCGATGATCTTCCGCCGCTGCGCGAGGTGATTCGCCAACACGGTCTCCGAGCCAAGAAGTCGCTCGGACAGAATTTTCTTCTCGATCTGAATCTCACCGCTCGCATCGCGCGCGCGGCGGGTCCCCTCGAGGACGTGGACGTGATCGAGATCGGCCCCGGGCCGGGCGGCCTCACCCGTGCGCTTCTCGCAGCTGGCGCGCGCCGCGTGATCGCCATCGAGCGCGACGAGCGTGCCGTCGCGGCGCTGGAACAGATCGCACGGCGCTATCCAGGGCGCCTCAAGATCGTTGCCGGCGACGCCCTCGATCTCGACCCGCGTCCGCTCGTCGACAGCGCGTCGGCGCGCATCGTTGCGAACTTGCCCTACAACATCGCCACTGCCCTGCTGGTCGGCTGGCTGACGCAGGAACCTTGGCCGCCTTGGTACGACCGGCTGGTCCTGATGTTCCAGCGCGAAGTGGCCGAACGCCTTGTCGCCACCCCCGGCTCGAAGAGCTACGGACGGCTTTCCGTCCTCGTCGGCTGGCGCTGCAAGGCGCGCATTTGCTTCGATGTTGCGGCCAGCGCCTTTGTACCGCCGCCTAAGGTCACCTCATCTCTCGTCGAACTCGTGCCGCGAAAAGCCCCACTCGCCTGCGAGCGCCGAGCGCTTGAGCGGGTGAGTGAAGCCGCCTTTGGCCAACGTCGTAAGATGTTGCGCCAAAGCCTGAGATCCCTTGGCCTCGATGCGACCGCGTTGCTCGCGGCGGCGAGGATCGCGCCGACCGCCAGGGCCGAGGATATCCCGGTCGAGGGTTTCGTCGCCCTGGCGCGGGCCTTCGCTGCGCGCTGACGCTTTGCTGGCGTTGTTCGCGTGCCATCAGCGGTATGGAGGGATGTACGCAGGCGCTTCCGCGACTCTCTGGATTGCTCGAGATCATAGCTGCGCCTGCAGCTGGCGCACGAAGTCGGACAGCCCCGTCTGCCGTTCGCGCTTGAGCCGCTCGGCAGCCAGGATCGTTTGCACCTCGGCGAACGCGCGATCGATATCGGTATTGATCACGACGTAGTCGTACTCCGCCCAGTGACTCATCTCCTCGGCCGCCGTCGCCATACGGGCGCGGATCACGTCGTCGGAATCTTGCGCTCTGCGCCGCAAGCGTCGCTCAAGATCGCGCATCGACGGTGGCAGGACAAAGACGCTGACGAGATCGTGGTCCGCCTTTTCGCGAAGCTGCTGCGTCCCCTGCCAATCGATGTCGAATAACACGTCTTGGCCACTCAGTAGCGCCGCCTCCACCGGCGCCCGCGGCGTGCCATAGCGATGCCCGAACACCTGCGCCCATTCCAGAAGTTCACCCCCCTTGACCATGGTCTCGAAGCGCTCCGCGTCGATGAAATGATAGTCTCGTCCATCGATCTCGCCGGGCCTTTGCTTTCGCGTTGTCACCGACACCGACAGCTCGACCCCTGGATCGGCCTCGAGCAGCTTGCGCGACAGCGTGGTCTTGCCGGCCCCAGAAGGCGAAGACAACACGAGCATGAGCCCGCGGCGGGCGATGGCATCTTTGTGTTGCCGATCTCGCTCTGCGGGCATTGCTCATTCCAAGTTTTGCACCTGCTCCCGGAACTGCTCGACAACACTCTTGAGCTCTAGCCCGATATTGGTCAGTTCCACGTCGTTCGATTTGGAGCACAACGTATTGGCTTCGCGATTGAGCTCCTGGGCCAGGAAATCGAGCCGGCGGCCGATGGACCCGCCCCCGGCGATCAGGCGCTCGATCTGTGCCACGTGCGAGACGAGCCGGTCGAGCTCCTCTCGGATGTCGGCCTTGCTGGCGATGAGGATGGCTTCCTGATGCAGCCGGTCAGCATCGAAACGGTCCGACGCATCGAGCAGCATTGCCACCTGGTCGGCAATCCGCGCCTTGACCGCCTCGGGTCGGCGGCCGGGCGCGGATTCCGCTTGTGCCGCTAACGCGGCGATTTCCTTCGCACGCTGCGTCAAGACTCGTCCCAAGGCTTCGCCTTCGTGCCGGCGCATGCTGGCCAGTTCCGCGACCGTTGCACGGAAGCCCGCGATGACCGCTGCCTCCGCGGTGCCTCGCTCCGCGTCGCGCTCGTCCTCGTCGATCACATCGATCACCCCTTTGAGTGAGAGGATTCCGTCGAGCCGCGGCGCGGCGGCGTCCACGCGCCCGGCCAATCCCTTGATGGTCGCCAGCACGGCCGCAAGCACGGGTTCGTTGACGCGCACGATCGGGGCGACGCCCAGCCGTTCGATCGTGAGCGTGCCATGGATGGTGCCACGCGTCAGTACCTGGGCTGCGCTATGGCGCGCCGGCCCCTCCACCACGTCCCAGCCTGGCGGCAGGCGCAAGCGCAAATCGAGGCCTTTGGCATTGACCGATTTCAGCTCCCAAGCCCAACTATAGGCACCGCTCACGCCGTGGCCACGCGCGAAGCCGGTCATGCTCGACAGCGCCATCGGCTTCTATCCACGGACAGTCTTGGGTGAATCGCGCCGGGACCTTAGCGACCAGCAAGAGCGCTCACAAGGGCCGCAAGGCGCGGCACGACTGCGCTACTGTGCGGGACCCGGCGCGCCCTTTGTCGCGCCGTTTGCACTGCGCTTGGTACGCTGCGCCGGCGTGAACGCGGGTGCCGCACGTGCAGGCGCAGCAGGCGCTTGCGTGTCCGCCGCGGCCGGCTCTGGTTTCTGCTCATGCTCGATTGCGCGCAAGCGCGCGACATTTTTCATGTGCTGGTCATAGGTTTCCGCGAAAGCGTGTCCCCCGGTACCGTCGGCGACGAAATAAAGCTCCTTCGTGCGCGCCGGCTTGGCGGCAGCCTCGATGGAGGCGCGACCCGGATTGGCAATCGGCCCGGGCGGCAAGCCATCGATGATATACGTGTTATAGGGCGTCGGCTGGGCTATCTCGCTCTTGGTGAGCGGGTGGCCGAGTGCGCCCTTGCCGAAAGCGAGACCGTAGATGATGGTCGGATCCGATTGTAGTTTCATCTTCTGCTTGAGCCGATTTGTCAGCACTGCCGCTATGCGCGTGCGCTCCTCGGCCTTACCGGTCTCTTTTTCGACGATCGATGCGAGTATGACGAGTTGCTCCGGAGTCTTGAGGGGCAGATCTGGATTGCGACGATCCCAGACCTCCCGCACCAGCCGTTCTTGCGCTTGACGCATGCGCTGGATCATCTGCTCGCGCGTGAAACCGCGATTGAAGTAGTAGCCGTCGGGCAGAAGACTGCCTTCCCTCGGAATGTCCCTGATGTTGCCGGATAGGATGTCGTTCTCAAGCAGCCTGGCCACGATCTGCTCGGATGTGAGGCCCTCGGGGATAGTGAGCTGGTGTTGCACCACCTTGCCTTCGACGATGGCCTCCACCACGTCCTTCATGCTGGCCCGCTGCTGGAACAGGTACTCGCCGGCCTTGAGCTCAGAGCGCGCTTTGAGGGCGAATACGCCGCCGATGAAGATGAGTCGGTGCGCATCCACGACGCCTTCGCGCTTGAGCAGATCGGCGATATCCATCATGCCGGAGCCCGGCGGGATGTTGACGATCTTGTCCTCTTGCAATGGGCCCGGCGCTTCGAATCGGCTCTTGCCGAAAACCACTGCCGCACCACCGACGATGAGCACGAGCACCACCGCCGTGAAAACAGCGTTGCCGACGATCACCAGCGGATTGCGCGCGCGCTTCGACGGGCGGCTGGGGACCGGCACATGATCGGGCTCCAGGGCGGCGCGCGGGCTGCGTGGGTTGATGCGTTTAGGATCCATGAAAGACGGTCCATCCGGCCGCCCCGAGCTCGGGGATTCCGGCTCACCTGATGCGAACACGGCCCGCCCCGGCGCTGCTGAATGGGGCATGCCGAACGGCGGGATTGCCGCAGATGGCGCTTTCTTGGATCTTAGTTCGGAATATGGCCAAAGGTAGGAAGCGCGAATCAGCTACCTTCGGCGCAGGCCGCAGCGGGTTTTGCGCCGAACGACGATCCGATCAAGAAAATCGAAATGCGCTCGCCCACGATCGATCCGCTTGCTGGCGCCGCAACGCGCTAACCCATAACCCGGCGAAAGATCAGCGACGCATTCGTTCCACCGAAGCCGAAAGAATTGGACAAAGCCACGTCGATGCTGCGCCGTTTGGAGTGATGCGGCACGAGATCAATTGCGGTTTCGACGGAGGGATTGTCGAGATTGATAGTCGGCGGCGCGACTCCGTCGCGCATGGCGAGGATCGAGAAGATTGCCTCGACGGCGCCTGCGGCGCCCAACAGATGCCCGATCGATGACTTGGTGGAGGACATGCACATGCGTGCCGCGGCGTTCCCGACCAGCCGATGTACCGCGCCGAGCTCGATCTCGTCGCCGACCGGCGTCGAGGTGCCGTGGGCATTAATGTAGTCGATTTCCGCCGCCGACATGCCGGCGCGTTTGATTGCCGCCTGCATACAGCGCAGCGCACCCTCGCCGTCTTCGGCTGGCGCGGTGATGTGATAAGCGTCTCCCGAGAGACCATAGCCGATGACCTCGGCATACATCTTCGCTCCGCGGCTTTTGGCGTGCTCATACGTTTCGAGCACGACAATTCCGGCACCCTCGCCCATCACGAAGCCGTCGCGATCGCGATCGTAGGGACGAGAAGCGCGTTCCGGTGCATCATTGAACGACGTGGAAAGAGCGCGACAGGCCACAAATCCCGCCATCCCGATCCGCGAGATCGGCGATTCCGCGCCACCCGCCACCATGACCTCGGCGTCACCGAGCGCCACCAGTCGCGCGGCATCTCCGATGGCATGCGCACCGGTCGAACAGGCGGTGACGACTGCATGGTTGGGCCCTTTGAGGCCATGCGCGATCGATACATAGCCCGATGCGAGATTAATCAGACGGCCCGGAATGAAGAACGGCGACACGCGGCGTGGCCCTCTTTCCTTGAGCACGATCGCCGTTTCAGCGATGCCGGTGAGCCCGCCGATGCCCGAACCGATCATCACCCCCGTTTTGATCTGATCGTCATTGCTGACGGGCTTCCAACCCGCATCATCCAACGCTTGACGTGCGGCGCACATGGCGAAGATGATGAAATCATCAACTTTGCGCTGCTCTTTCGGCTCCATCCACTGGTCGGCATTGAAGCTTCCATTTGAGCCGTCGCCGCGAGGAACCTGGCAAGCGATCTTCGCCGGTAAATCCGAGACGTCGAAACTCTCGATGCGCCTTGCCCCGCTCTCGCCATTGATGAGGCGCTGCCAGGTCGGCTCGACACCGCAAGCGAGCGGCGTCACCATGCCGAGTCCTGTGACGACAACGCGTCTCATCTTTCGCGCCCCTGCGCACTAGCCGATATCATACTCCCCCGACGCGGGGACGCGCCAAGGCAAAGTCTGATCGTAGGAATCGCGGGGGTGGTGGAGCTAGCTTTTCGCGTTCTTTTCTAAGAATTTGATGGCGTCGCCGACGGTCAAGATGGTCTCGGCGGCGTCGTCGGGGATCTCGCAACCGAATTCTTCCTCAAAAGCCATGACGAGCTCGACGGTGTCCAGGCTGTCGGCGCCGAGGTCGTCGATGAAACTTGCGTTCTCGGTCACCTTTTCGGCTTCGACACCCAAATGCTCGACCACGATCTTTTTCACCCGCTCGCCAATATCACTCATCGCTGCGACCTCGTGTCCTTTAGAATTGGGCTCGATCGGTCAGCGCCCCCGAGCCATTGCGGTATGGGCTTGTTTCCGGCGTCGCATCATCGGGTCGCGAGCGGACCCTGGTGATGATTGGAACCGTTATGCCGCCCCAGCTAAACCGAAGTCCGGTTACCATACTTCAAATGCCTTGACCAGCACGGCCGCGCCGCGTCGGGCCCCGGCGATCATGCTCAAATCATTGCCATCCCGCCATTCACATGCAGCGTTTGCCCGGTGATGTAAGCGGCTTCTTCCGAAGCGAGAAAGACCGCCGCGGCCGCCACATCCCACCCTGCGCCGAGCCTCCCTGCCGGAACGCGGGCAAGGATCGCCTCCCGCTGCTTATCGTTGAGTCTGTCGGTCATGGCTGTGGCAATGAACCCCGGCGCGATGCAGTTCGCCGTCACACCGCGTCTGGCGTATTCGGCGGCGATCGATTTGATCATGCCGATCATGCCGGCCTTAGTTGCGGTGTAATTGCCCTGACCTGGATTGCCGGTCACACCGACCACCGAGCCGATGCCGATGATGCGGCCATAGCGGCGCCGCATCATGCTGCGCACCGCCGCCCGGGCTAGTCGGAAGGTCGCCGTCAAATTGACGGCGACGACCTCGTCCCAGTCTTCATCTCGCAGCTGAACCAGGAGATTGTCCCTGGTGATTCCGGCATTGGCCACCAGAATATCGAGCTTGCCCATGGCTTCCTCGCACTTCGGCACCAGCGCCTCGACCTCGTCCTTGTCCGCGAGGTTGCACGGCAGCACATGGGTGCGCTGTTTGAGCTCACCGGAGAGCCGCTCGAGCACGTCTCGCCGCGTGCCGGAGAGCGCGACAGTCGCGCCTTGTTGATGAAAAGCGCGCGCGATCGCCCCGCCGATCCCGCCGCTCGCGCCGGTGACGAGCGCGGTCTTGCCCGTCAGATCGAACATTGATTGCTCCTCGAGATCACGCTTTGCCGAGCCTGAACATCGCGACGTCATCCGGCGTGCCGATCGAAACGCCGCTCGCCCCATCGACGATGCGCCTGACAAGCCCGCTAAGGACTTTGCCGGCACCGATTTCGTAAAACACAGTCACGCCCGCAGCAGCCATGAATGCGATCGACTCGCGCCAGCGCACAGTGCCTGTGACTTGCGCTACGAGCGCGCGCACGATGTCGGCCGGATCCCGGACCGGCCGTACGAAAGCGTTGGCAATGACCGGCACCACTGGTGGCTTCACTGCGACGCCAGCCAGCGCGCCGGCCATCGCATCGGCTGCAGGTTGCATCAGCGCGCAGTGGAACGGCGCGGAGACGGGCAGCATCATGGCGCGCCGCGCACCCCTCGCTTTGGCGATTTCGACCGCGCGCTCGACGGCCGCTTTGTCCCCGGAAACAACCACCTGCCCGCCGCCATTGTCGTTTGCCGCCTCGCAGACCTGGCCCTGTGCGGCGTCGGCCGCGACCGCAGCCGCTTGATCGAAGTCGAGCCCAAGCAGCGCCGCCATGGCGCCGGTGCCGACTGGAACGGCTTCTTGCATGGCACGACCACGCAGGCGCAGCAGCCGCGCGGTGTCCGCGACGCTGAGGGCACCGGCCGCGGCAAGCGCCGAATATTCTCCGAGCGAATGACCGGCAACGAAGCGCGCGTCGCGCGCAAGCTCAACGCCTGCATCGGCCTCCAACACGCGCATGGCCGCGAGCGAGACCGCCATCAGCGCGGGCTGTGCGTTCTCGGTCAGCATCAGCTTCTCCGGCGGCCCTTCCCAGATGGTGCGAGTCAACTCCTCGCCAAGTGCCGCGTCGACCTCCTCGAACACCGCGCGCGCCGGCGCAAAGGCATCGGCGAGGGCCTTGCCCATACCGACCGTTTGGCTGCCTTGACCCGGAAATAGGAATGCGACCGACATTCACTCGCCTTGATGAGATCGGCCCTAAGACACCGCGACATCTGCCCTGTCAAGCGGCGGCGCCGCTGGCAAGCGTAGTGGCCTATCGTTAAGCCGCCTTGCCTTTTCGTCTGAACTCCGTATAACGCCGGCTTCCGCTCGATCCTGGCTGGGAACTGAACGGACGGCTGCTTGGCTCATTGCCCGGCGGCAGGGCCCCATGGTCCGGCGTCCCGTGTTTTCACCTTCTGAGCATTCGAGCCTTTCCCGGAAAGTCTCGAAGGGCTTTGCGCCAGGGCAAGAGCGTCAAAGCAAGGAAAGGCATCAATGCCGCTCTACGAACACGTCTTCCTTACGCGCCAAGATGCGAGCGCGCAGCAGGTCGAAGACCTGACTGCCCAGTTCAAAGCCATCATCGAACAGATGGGGGGCAAGGTCGCCAAGACCGAACAGTGGGGCGTCAAATCGCTAGCCTATCGTTTGCGCAAGAACCGCAAAGGGCATTTCACGCTGCTCAATATCGATGCGCCGTCCGCCGCGCTCAATGAAATCGAGCGGCAGGAGCGGTTGAGCGAGGACGTGGTGCGCTACCTCACCGTTCGGGTGCGCGAGCACGAAGAAGGCCCCTCGGCAATGATGCGCAAGGTCGAGCGCGACCGCGAGCGCGACGAGCGGGGCTTCGGCTTTCGCGACCGCGATCGCGGCAACTTCCGTGATCGCGACCGCGGTGATCACCGTCGCGACCGCGAGGGCCGCACGGCTCGCGAGGGCTCCCACGAGGATGCCGTACCCGGCGTGACAACGGAGGAATGACAGTCATGGCGACCTCCCCAGCACAGACCCGTCGGCCCTTCTTTCGGCGGCGTAAGACTTGTCCGTTTTCCGGGGCCAATGCGCCGAAGATCGATTACAAGGACGTGAGGCTCTTGCAGCGATACGTGTCCGAGCGTGGCAAGATCGTGCCGAGTCGGATCACGGCGGTTTCCGCCAAGAAGCAGCGGGAGCTGGCGCGCGCCATCAAGCGCGCGCGTTTTTTGGGATTGTTACCTTACGTGATCCGTTAGCAGAGGCCAGCGCGCACACGGCGGAGGACGAGCGGCAAAGCGGACGAGCAACGGCCGGCGCCGCGATCGTCGGCCTCCATTGTTGGTCCTCCGATGGTTGGGACGGAGTTCGTTCCGTCTCTAACCGCTGATGAAGCGGGACAGCTGAAGATGATGCAAGTTGTACTGGTCGGATTGGGAGCGGGCGCGGCAGCGGCGCTGATGTTCGCGTCCGTGGTATCGGGCTCGATTGCCGCCATCTTTCTGTTTTACCTCGCGCCGTTGCCGATCTTCATCGCCGCGCTTGGTTGGAGCCGCCTGGCCGGGCTGATTGCGGCGGCAGTTGCGACGGCGGCGGTTACGATCGTTTCCGCCACGTTTCTCTTCGCGGTCCCCGTCATCGCGTTCGGGGCCTGGTGGCTTGGCTATTCGGCACTGCTTGCGCGACCAGCATCGAACGGCGGCGGGGGCGCGCTCGAATGGTATCCGACCGGGCGGCTCGTGTTGTGGGCCGCGGTGATCGGCACCCTCGTCGTTGTCGCCGCCATTCCCAATTTCGGCACGGACCAACAGAGTGTTCAAGCCGCTCTCCGCAAGGCCTACGAGCGCATTCTGCGCGACCAGTCGCTGATCGACATGCTGGTGATAGCCGTTCCGCCGGCAGCGGCCGTATTCGCCACTGTCACGAACTTGTTCAATCTCTGGCTCGCCGCCCGTATCGTGAAAATTTCCGGACGACTCAGGCGACCATGGCCGGAGCTGGCCGGTTTGACCCTGCCGACGTCGAGTTCCGGCCTGCTTGCAGCCGCCATCGCGGGCTCCTTCTTGCCGGACCTCTTCGGCGTACTTTCAGGCGCGTTTGCTGCAAGCCTGCTCACGGCGTTCGCGATGCTCGGCTTTGCCGTGCTGCACGCCATCACGCGTGGTACGAACAGTCGCGCCGTTGTGCTGGGGGGCGTGTACGCCGCCACCGCTATCCTTGGCTGGCCGGTCTTGGCCATCTCCATTCTGGGGCTCGCGGAAGCCGCGTTCAGCATTCGCAATCGCCTTGCGCGAAAACGCGGCCCCCCTGGTTTGCGAACCTGATCAAATGCTCGACAGACGGAGGTAGAGTCCATGGAAGTGATCCTACTTGAGCGTGTCGCCAACCTTGGCCAAATCGGCGATATCGTGCGCGTCAAGGACGGCTTTGCCCGCAACTATCTCTTGCGCAAAGGCAAAGCGCTGCGCGCCACTAAAGAGAACCGCTCCCGGTTCGAGAAGATGAGAGTCGAGCTCGAAGCGCGCAACCTTGAGCAAAAGGAGGAAGCGGAAAAGATCGCTCAGAAGCTCGACGGCCAAAGCTACACAGTTCTGCGCCAAGCGGCCGAGGGCGGGCAGCTTTACGGTTCAGTCTCGCCCCGCGACATCGCCGTGCTGGTCACCGAGGCCGGCTTTGTGGTCAGCCGGGCTCAGGTCGCACTCCAGGCGCCGATTAAGACCATCGGGTTGCATCGGGTGCCGATCTCGTTGCATCCCGAAGTCGAGGCGACGATCAGCGTCACTGTCGCGCGCAATGCCGACGAGGCGCAACGGCTTGCCCGCGGTGAGGACATCATCGTCGCGCGCGAGGAGGAGCAAGCGGCCGCAGCAGCGGCGGCGGAGGCCTTCTTTGAGCCGGAGGGGATCGCGGCGCGCCGCACGCGCGAGGCCACCGTCGAAGCATCGGACGCAGAAGCTGAAGAGGAGACAAAATAGCGTCGAATGCGTTAGCTCTGGGCGCTGGCGCCTCGGCATTATTCCTCAAACTCGTCAACAGCAGGTTGCCGGGCCGGCGTCCCTGCCGCAGCTTCCGGCGGGCCGGCCACCGCGCCGCCTCCCTGCGCAGGACCGACCGGGAGATTGCCCACTTCCACGCTCTCGGACGGTCGCCGAGGCCTGATCGCGCCAGCCGCGAGACCGCTTCCGGGGGGCGCTGCCTGATTGTCTGCACCCTTCGCTTCGTCGGCCCCTGGCGAGGGGGCTTGGCCTGCGCCCAAAGTTGGGGGGCGCCGCTGCTGAACTGCCCGCGTATCGCTACCGACGGAGGCAAGGTACGTAGCCATGGCCGCCGCTTGCTGCGCGCCGGTGGTATAATGGTCCCGCAAAAATGCGGCGCTGGTCGGCCTGATTTCCCGCGGACTGCGATGGCACGCGTTGCAGGTGTCCGCGAAGATTTGTGCGGCCGATTTTCCGCGGTCGAGGTTCGCTTGCGCTCGCGCCGATGAAACCGTCACGCCGACGGCGGCCGCCACGATAAGGCATGGCATCAATCGAGCAATCCTCGACACGACGAATCTCCCCACTACAGCCGATCTCACGCGATCATTTGCCTGCCCATTTTGGCCAAAAGAGGATGCGGCCTGCCTGAGGCGGCAGCCTTTACTTGTGTGTCTGCTGCGTTGCAAGCGCGTTGCGGCATTCAGCAGAGTTTGTTCTAATTCTTGCCATCGGGAGAACGAGCGAGCGACAACAGCCACGCTTCGCAGCGGCGCCGCTAAGTGCCAATTCCCTCCCAGGCGCGGCTAGATGTTGAGGCGATGGAGCAGGCCGATGGATCGGTTGCTTCGAGCGGTATGCCATAGGCTGATCCGCACAGGCACTGTTCAGGTTACGACCGCGGCGGGATCGAGCTTCAGCTGCGGGGATGGCACTGGCACGCCCGTTGCCATTCGGTCTGCGAGCCGAGCCGCCGAGTGGCGCATCCTCTTGGACCCCGAGTTCAGGTTGGGCGAAGCTTATATGGATGGCAGTATCATCGTCGACCAAGGCTCTATCGCCGAATTTCTGGACATTGCCGTCAAAAATCTCAGCCAAACCGGTGCTGGCGTGGCGAGCGGGATGCTGCGGACATTGCGATCGTTCGCTCGCCGGCTTTTTGAGAACAATACCCTCGCGAGGGCGCGGCGCAACGCGATCCACCATTACAACATCGACGATCGGATCTATCGCCTGTTTCTCGACTCGGACTTGCAATATTCGTGTGCCTATTTCGAAAACAGCGGCGCTTCCCTCGATCACGCGCAAGTCGCGAAGAAAACCCAAATTGCCGCCAAGCTCCTCCTCAAGCCGGGATTAAAAGTTCTCGACATCGGCAGCGGATGGGGAGGGCTCGATCTCCATCTCGCGCGCAATTTCAATGTCTCCGTCGTCGGTATCAATCTATCGGACGCGCAGGTACGGATCGCGCGCCAACGCGCGGCCGCCGAAGCGCTGCCGTGCGAGTTTCGCATCGAAGATTATCGGACGATCTCCGACAAATTCGATCGCATCGTGTCCGTCGGAATGTTCGAACACGTTGGCAAGCAGCGTTACCACACGTTCTTTGACAAATGCCGCGAATTGCTCGCGGACGACGGCGTCATATTGCTGCACACCATTGGACGCTGGGATGGGCCGTGCGACACGAATGCCTGGGTAGAGCGTTATATCTTTCCGGGCGGTTACACGCCCGCATTGTCAGAGCTTGCCCCCGCGATCGAGCGCTCGGGTTTGATCATCAGCGATGTCGAGGTGCTGCGCCTCCACTACGCGGAAACATTGCACGCCTGGCGGACCAATTTCCTTGCCAACCGCGATAAGGTCATCAGGGTCTTCGAAGAGGCACCGCATTTGAAAGAGCGGTTCGGGACCGCCGAGCGATTCATTCGGATGTGGGAATACTACCTTGCCGGGTTCGAGGCCTCGTTCAGGTACTATGGCCTCGTGGTCTTTCAAATTCAGCTTCTCAAGAGCATGGAAGCCGCCCCGCTCACGCGGGATTACATGTATCGCAGAAAAACCGATCTCGACTCGAGCACCGGCCTCGCCGAAGCAGCCGAATAGAAACTGCTGCCGCTGATCCTGGATGCCGACTGGAGTTTGTGCATTGAAGGCATGTTTTAGAAAGTGCATACACTCTGAACCGCGTATAAGGGTGCGGCCATCCATCTCCTTCGCTCCGGCGACGTAGATTTGCGTAGGCCACCCGGCGAAGGCGGTTGATGCGGTCCGACGAAGGCGGTTGATGCGGTAAGGAGGCGGCCGATGGATCGGTTGCTTCGGGCGGTATTCGGAAGGTTGATCCGCGCTGGAAATCTCCGGGTCACCACCGCGGACGGATCGATCTTTACCTTCGGGGACGGGACCGGAACGCCCGTAGCGATCCGCTTCACCGCGCGAGCAGCCGAGCGCGGCGTTCTCCTCGATCCGGCATTGAAATTCGGCGAGGCCTATATGGACGGCGGCGTCGTGGTCGAGCAGGGCTCGATCGCCGACGTTCTTGCCATCGTCCTCGGCCAGCCCCGCGAGGGTCTGCCGGCCCGGGCGGGCTTGCGCTGGGTCATTCGATATCTCTATCGCCAAGCCCAGCAATTCAATCCGCGCGGGCGAGCGCGGCGCAACGCTGCACACCACTACGATCTTGATAGCCAGCTTTACGGGCTGTTCCTCGACGCCGACCGGCAATACAGTTGCGCCTATTTCGAGACTCCCGAGCAATCGCTCGATGATGCCCAGCTTGCGAAGAAACGTCACCTTGCGGCGAAATTTCTGGTGGGCGCCGGCGGGCGCGTGCTCGACATCGGCTGCGGTTGGGGCGGTCTTGCGCTCTATCTCGCCGAACTCTGTGGCGCGCGTGTCACCGGTATAACGCTTTCACAGCGACAGCTTGAGCTCGCCGGCGCGCGCGCGGCCGAAAAGGGGCTAACCGACAGAGTCGAATTCCGCCTGCAGGACTATCGTGACGTGCCGGACAAATTTGATCGTATCGTGTCGGTCGGTATGTTCGAACATATTGGTCTCGGTTTTTATGAGGCTTTCTTTCGCAAATGTTACAGCCTGCTCGAGGATCGCGGCATAATGCTGCTGCATTCAATCGGGCGGTCCGAAGGACCCGGCGTGACCAATCCGTGGATTGCAAAATACATCTTCCCCGGCGGCTACATTCCGGCGCTGTCGGAGGTTCTGCCCGCGGTCGAGCGCGCCGGCCTGCTCGTCACCGATATCGAGATTTTGCGCCTGCACTATGCTGAGACGCTCAAAGCTTGGCGCGAACGCTTCCTCGCCCGTCGCGAGGAGGTCGAAAGACTTTACGACGTTCGCTTCACGCGCATGTGGGAGTTCTATCTGGCGGCGTCGGAGATCGCGTTCCGTGAGCAGGCAATGATGGTTTTCCAGCTGCAACTGACCAAGCGGCAGGATGTCGTGCCGATGACTCGCGACTACATCGCCCGCGAGGAGGCGCGCTTGCGCGCGCTTGAAGGGGGTGGCCGGCCGCCGCTGCGGCTCGCGGGGGAATAGCCGCTGTTTTTTATCGGGTTGGGTAGAAAGAACTTACCATAAGGTCGCTGACGAGCTCCCAACCTTTTCATTGGGGACTTATGGAATCGCGTCGGTAGAGTGATGGTCAAGCACTTCGTGAGCGAGTTTCGACAGTTATTTCCCCGCGGTGGGTATTGGGGAAACCTCCCACCGGCCGTCGCCTCGAGTCGAGTGCGGGTGTAATGCGCTACTGTTTCGATTCGCAGGTGATTCGCTAACACCCCATGGCTCCCCTCGATTCGGCTCTACGCAAACAACCGCAGGAGACGGCACCGCCCTACCGCGCCGCCCCGCACAACATCGAGGCGGAGCAGGCCCTCCTGGGCGCGATCCTGGTCAATAACGAGGCCCTCTATCGCGTCAGCGACTTCCTCGAACCGCAGCATTTCTTCCAGCCGATTCATCGGCAGATCTACGATATCTCGCGCAGTCTCATTCGCACCGGCAAACTCGCGTCTCCGGTGACACTGAAGACCTTTCTGCCCGCCGAAATCGACATCGCCGGACTGACGCTAGCTCAGTATCTCGCCCGACTTGCCGCGGAAGCAACAACCATCATCAACGCGGTGGATTACGGGCGCACGATCTACGATCTCGCGATCCGGCGCGAGCTCATCAACATCGGCGAGGACATGGTCAACGTTGCCTTCGACGCGCCCGTCGATTTCGCCCCGGGCGATCAGATCGAAGATGCCGAGCGTCGCCTGTACGAGCTGGCGGAGATCGGGCGTTACGGCGGCGGGTTCCAGAAATTTGAGACGGCGCTGACCACCGCAGTCGACATGGCGGCACGCGCCTACCAGCGCGAGGGAAAGCTCTCCGGGCTGGCAACCGGACTCAGGGACCTCGATAGCAAGATGGGCGGCCTGCAGCCGTCTGATCTGATCATCGTCGCCGGCCGCCCGGGCATGGGCAAGACCGCGCTTGCCACCAATATCGCTTACAACGTCGCGCGTGCGTGGCGCGGCGAGGTGCGCGCCGACGGACACATCGATACCGTGAATGGCGGCATCGTCGGCTTTTTCTCTCTCGAAATGTCCGCCGAGCAGCTGGCCACACGCATCATCGCGGAGCGGAGCGGGATTCCCTCCAGCACGATCAGGCGGGGCGGCATCAACGAACGTGACTTCGAGAAGATCAAGGATGTGGCGATCGAGCTGCAACATCTGCCGTTCTTCATCGACGAGACCGGCGGGCTGACCGTCGCGCAACTCGCCGCCCGGGCGCGGCGTCTCAAACGGCAAAAGGGCCTTGATCTCCTCGTGATCGATTACATCCAACTGCTCCAGGGCTCGACGCGGCGAGCCATGGAAGGCCGCGTACATGAGGTGACCGAGATCACCACGAGCCTCAAAGCGCTCGCCAAAGAACTCAACGTGCCGGTTGTGGCGCTTTCGCAATTGTCGCGGCAGGTCGAGAACCGCGACGACAAGCACCCGCAACTGTCCGATCTGCGCGAGTCGGGCTCGATCGAACAGGACGCCGACGTTGTGCTGTTTGTTTTCCGCGAGGAATACTATCTGAGCAATAAGGAGCCGCGGCCCGGTACCGACGACTATACCCGATGGCAGGTAGAGATGGCGGACGTACACGGCAAGGCAGAGATCATCATCGGTAAGCAGCGCCATGGCCCGACCGGCACTGTCAATCTCCAATTCGACGCGGCGGTCACTCGTTTCGACAATCTGGCACAAGACGATCAGATGCCGGAGAGGGTGTAATCGGACACCACCGCATGTGAAGGGCGCAGGCATGCGTCGGTCCAAACCGCTCCTGTCTTCGCCCGCCCGGCCTAGACGGCGGCGTGTCGGCTGGCCATAAATTTCGCCCATGACGGTGCACGACCCCGACTTGCGGCCCGCCGACATGCCGACCGGCGCCGCGGATCCCACGGAAGCCGGTGGCATCCTCACCATCGACCTCGCCGCCCTCGCGGCCAATTGGAAGACGCTCGCGAGCACGACGGTGCCGGTCGAGTGCGCCGCGGTGGTCAAAGGCGACGGCTATGGCTGTGGCCTCGAGCCGGTCACGCGCACGTTGTCCCGCGCGGGCTGTAGCACCTTCTTCGTTGCCGACGTGGCCGAAGGGCGGCGCGCGCGCGCGGTTGCGCCCGATGCCCCCATCTACGTTCTCAATGGACTGATGCCGGGCTCGGCGCCGGCATTCGCAGCCGATTATTTGCGGCCGGTCATCAACAGCACCACCGAACTTGCCGAATGGGATGCGTTCGTCGCCACCCGAAACTGGCGTGGCGGCGCAGCCCTCCACGTCGATACCGGAATGAACCGGCTCGGCATCACGGTCGAAGAGGCGGTCGCCATCGCTCCGCGCCTGCAATCAGAAAACCACGGCTTTACGCTGTTGATGAGCCACCTCGCCTGCGCTGAGATTCCCGATCACCCGATGAATGATCGGCAGATTCGCCTCTTTCGCGAAATTCGCATCCTCTATCGTGGCGTCGCGTCCTCGCTTGCCAATTCTTCGGGCATATTCCTGGGTGGTGGCGCCTATTGCGACCTGGTTCGGCCCGGCGTCGCGCTCTACGGCGTCAACCCGACGCCGGGCAAGACGAATCCCATGCGTCCGGTGGTGGAGCTTAAAGGCCGCATCATCCAGGTGCGTGCCGTCGACAAGGGCGAAAGCGTCGGCTATGGCGCAGCTTTCACGGCCACGCGGCCGAGCCGCGTCGCAATCGTCGCGGTCGGCTATGCGGATGGCTTTTTGCGCTCGGCCAGCGCAGCCAAAGGCAAGCCGGCGGCGCAGGTGATCATTGCCGGCAAGCGCTGTCCCATCGCCGGCCGTGTCTCCATGGACGTGCTGGCAGTCGACGTCACCGATCTCCCGGATGGCACGGCCCGCCGCGGCGATTTTGCCACCCTGATCGGCGACGGGATGGGCGTCGACGATGTTGCCGCGGCGATGGGTACCATCGGCTACGAGGTCCTTACTCACCTCGGACCGCGCTACCATCGGGTTTACAAGGGCGCGTGAGCCTCGGCCGGGCATTTGCGGCAGTCGCGCGAAGGGGCCATAAGGACAGGGTCGGCGGTGTGCTGCGCCGCATCCCCGCGCGAGCAGTGCAACAGGTGGTAGCGCAATCATGGCCCGTCGCGAAACGAGCTTCGTCTGCCAGAACTGCGGCGCCGCCTATAGCCGCTGGCAGGGTAAGTGCGACGCCTGCGGCGAGTGGAATACGATTGCCGAGGAGAGTTCCGCTTCCCCACAGAGCCGTATGCCGCGCAAGGGGCGGCTCTTTGCGCTCGAGGCGCTGGCCGGGACCGACCACGAGGCGCCGCGGCTCGCCTCGGGATTGGCAGAGTTCGATCGCGTCACCGGCGGCGGCTTCGTGCGCGGCTCTGTGCTCCTCCTCGGCGGCGATCCCGGCATCGGCAAGTCGACGCTGCTGATCCAGGTTGCGGCCGCGCTCGCCCGCCGCGGCCACCGCGCGGTTTACATTTCGGGCGAGGAGGCGGTGGCACAGGTGCGGCTGCGCGCGGAACGGCTCGGGCTTGCGGGCGCCAAGGTCGAACTGGCGGCCGAGACCTCGGTCGAGGATATCGTGGCGACGCTTGGCGAGCGCGCGACCCCGCATCTCGCCATCATCGATTCGATCCAGACAATGTGGACCGATTTGGTCGAGGCGGCTCCCGGCACGGTTACGCAGGTGCGCGCGAGCGCGCAGGCGCTGATCCGGTTCGCCAAGCGATCGGGCACGGCCGTGATCCTCGTCGGCCACGTCACCAAGGACGGCCAGATCGCCGGACCGCGCGTGGTCGAGCACATGGTCGATGCCGTACTGTCATTCGAAGGCGAAGGCTCGCACCAATTCCGGATCCTGCGCGCGATCAAGAACCGCTTCGGCCCGACGGACGAGATCGGCGTGTTCGAGATGACCGGAGGCGGGCTGCGCGAGATTGCCAATCCCTCCGAGCTGTTTCTCTCCGAACGCGATCTCGGCTCGCCCGGCACCGCCGTCTTCGCCGGCATCGAAGGAAGTCGGCCATTGCTGGTCGAGATCCAGGCCCTGGTCGCTCCCACCTCGCTTGGTACACCGCGCCGCGCGGTGAATGGTTGGGATCAGAACCGGCTGTCGATGGTGCTTGCGGTACTGGACTCTCATTGCGGCGTGCGGCTCTCCGGCCACGATGTCTATCTCAATGTCGCTGGCGGTTTGCGGATCCAAGAGCCCGCGGCCGATCTTGCCGCCGCGGCGGCTTTGGTCTCCTCTTTTGCCAATGCGCCCTTATCGGCCGACGCCGTCTATTTCGGCGAAATCTCGCTCTCGGGCGCCGTGCGGCCCGTCGCGCAAGCCGCGGCGCGGCTAAAGGAGGCGCAGAAGCTGGGATTTGTCCGCGCCATTCTTCCCGAGGCCGCGCGCGCGGAGGCGCCGGACGAACCGGGGCTCTCCCTCAAAACCGTGAGCAGCCTTGCGAGCCTCGTGGCCGACATCGCTGCGCGGCCGACGGGCGAGCGACGCCGAGCGAGCAGATACGCCGTTCGAGAAGACGGGTGACGGGACGGCCACCTCCAGCTATACAGCGCCCGAACCGCCGACCTGTGGGCCGGTCTGCGGCCACGCGGTAGCGGGACAATGCCGGGAACGTCAATAACTTGGGCCCATGCTCCGGCAGGTCTTGCGGACCCAACAGGAGGTGGCGAGGTTGGTACGATTTCATTCGCCGATTCGACCGTCGGCGTCCTGACGATGCGGAGCATGCGAAGTCGCTCATGCCGATCACTCTCCTCGACATCATCCTGATCGGCGTCATGCTGATTTCGGGGCTGCTCGCCATGATCCGCGGGTTCATGCGCGAAATCCTCTCGATCGCCGCTTGGGTGATCGCAGCGCTGGCGACACTTTATTTCTACGCCAAGCTGCTGCCATACGCGAAATCCTACTTCAATAACGACATCGTCGCGGCCGGGGTGGTGATCGGTGGTACCTTCTTGGTCACGCTGTTGATCGTATCCGTCATCACGGTGCGCTTCTCGGACATGGTTCTGGACAGCCGCATCGGCGCACTCGACCGAACGCTTGGCTTCCTGTTTGGCTTGGCGCGTGGCCTGATCATTGTGGTCGTCGCCTTTCTGTTCTTCGCCTGGCTGGTGCCTGACCGCAGTCAGCCGGACTGGGTCCGCAGCGCAAAATCGCGGGTCGTACTGCAGGGGACGGGCGATTGGTTGATGTCCATGTTGCCGGACGACCCGGAAAGCACCATCTTGAAACGGTTGAAGAAGCCGAAGCTGGATGAGGACGAACCGGCAGCAGGCCAGCGCTCCGGCGTCGATGCTCCCAGCGAAGATGCCGGGTACGGAGCCTCCGACCGGGCCGGTTTGCGGGCGTTAAGCCGCGACAAGTCGCGATGACCAAGTTCGCGAGATTCCATCAGGAGACGAGGGAGATGACGGAAACTCCAGGCGAGGCCGGGCTTGACCTTGACGGCGACCGGCTGCGTGAAGAGTGCGGCGTCTTCGGCATATTCGGGCACGCAGATGCGGCTGCGATCACCGCGCTCGGCCTGCACGCCCTCCAACACCGCGGGCAGGAAGCCGCTGGCATTGTTTCTTTCGATGGCAAGCGATTCCATTCCGAACGACGGCTGGGGCTCGTCGGGGACAACTTCTCCCGCCGTGAGGTGATCGAACGTCTGCCCGGCTTGTCGGCGATGGGCCACGTGCGCTACTCGACCACCGGAGAGACCATTTTGCGCAACGTGCAGCCGCTGTTCGCGGAGCTCGACGGCGGCGGATTTGCGATTGGCCATAATGGCAATCTGACCAACGGCCTCACGCTGCGTCGCCAGCTGGTGCGCGAAGGTGCCATCATGCAGTCGACCTCCGATACCGAGGTCATTCTGCATCTCGTCGCACATGCCAAGCGCAACCGTTTCATCGACCGATTCATCGAAGGCTTGCGCCAGCTCGAGGGCGCCTATGCCTTCGTCGGGCTCACCAACAAGAAGCTTATCGGCGCGCGTGATCCGCTCGGCATTCGCCCCTTGGTCATCGGCAAGCTCGACGGAACCCACATCCTCGCCTCCGAAACCTGCGCGCTCGACATCATCGGGGCGAAATACGTTCGCGACGTCGAGAACGGCGAAATCGTGGTATTCGACGAAGAGGGGATGCACTCGCACAAACCGTTCCCGCCCACGGCGGCGCGGCCGTGCATTTTCGAATACATTTATTTTTCGCGTCCGGACTCCGTCATCGGCGGCCGCAGCGTCTACGATGTACGCAAGACGATGGGCGCACAGCTCGCCCGCGAGGCGCCGGCTAGCGCCGACGTAGTGATCCCAGTTCCCGACTCCGGCGTTCCGGCGTCCATCGGTTATGCCCAGGAGTCGGGCATTCCCTATGAGCTTGGGATCATCCGCAACCACTATGTCGGGCGTACCTTCATCGAGCCGAGCCAGCACATCCGCCAACTCGGCGTGCGCCTCAAGCACAGCGCCAACCGTGCGGTTGTCAATGGCAAGCGGATCGTGCTCATCGACGATTCGATCGTGCGTGGAACGACCTCGGTAAAGATCGTGCAGATGATGCGGGACGCCGGCGCCAAGGAGGTGCATTTCCGCATCGCCTCGCCGCCGATCACCCATTCGGACTATTACGGCATCGATACACCCGAGCGCGACAAGCTGTTGGCGGCGACGCACGACCTCGAGGGCATGCGGCGTTTCATTGGCGCGGATTCGCTTGCCTTCCTGTCGGTCGAGGGCATTTACCGCGCCATGGGATACGAGCAGCGTGACCCGCTAAGGCCTCAGTTCACCGACCACTGCTTCACCGGCGATTATCCGACCGCGCTGACCGATCGGGCCGGGCAAGAGGCAGCGCCGCGGCAGCTGTCGTTGCTGGCGGAGGCGAGTTGACGAAGCGTCATCCTGGGAGTGTGCGCGCCGCGCAGCCCCGCACCAACCTCATTTGAACTCGTCGGGCCTGCAGATTAAGGAGTCCGCCGCTCGCTTCGCTCGGCCGGGATAACGAGAGATGCCGCCTCCCCTTTTGCACCGAATCGCGCTCGTCACCGGCGCCTCCCGCGGCATCGGCTACGCCACCGCACTCGCGCTGGCCAAGGCTGGGGCGCACGTCGTGGCGCTGGCACGCACGGTCGGGGCGCTCGAGGAGCTCGACGACGCCATCAAATCCTTTGGCGCAACAGCGACCCTCGTGCCCCTCGACCTCAAGGACTACGCCGGCATTGATCGGCTCGGCCTCGCCTTGCACGAGCGTTTCGGGCGACTCGATGTGCTCATTGGCAATGCCGGCATTCTCGGACCGCTTTCGCCGCTCGACCACGTCGAGACAAGGGCGTGGGAGGAGGTGATGGCGGTCAACGTCACCGCCAATTGGCGGCTCATCCGTGCCATGGACCGACTGCTGAAATTGTCCGACGCGGGACGCGTCGTATTCGTCTCGTCGGGCATCGCCGCGCTGACGCTGGCTTACTGGGGTCCTTACGCGGTGTCCAAGGCCGCGCTCGAGGCCCTGGCGCGCACCTATGCGGCGGAAACCGCGAGCACCAAGGTGCGCGTGAACATCTTCACGCCGGGACCGATCCGCACCCGCATGCGCGCGCAAGCGTTTCCGGGCGAGGACCCGATGACGCTGGAACCTCCCGAGAACCCAGCGGAAAAAATCGTGGACATGTGCCTGTCCAGCACGCAGGAGACCGGCAGGCTCTACGCCTATCCGAAAGGCAAGTTTCTCGATTTCCGGCCGCCGGCCTGAACACCGCGAGGCAGCGGCGCATGAAGATCTCTATCCTGGACGATTATCATGACAGCGTGCGTACCCTGCAATGCTTCACCAAGCTCGCGGGACACGACGTCACCATCTGGAATGATCACGTCCAAGACACCGACGCGCTTGCCGAACGCCTGAGGGACACCGAGGTCCTGGTGCTGATCCGCGAGCGAACAAAAATTCGCGCGCCGCTGCTCGAACGCCTGCACAATCTCAAGCTGATCAGCCAGCGCAGCGTCTACCCGCACATCGATATCAATGCCTGCACTCGACTGGGCGTAATCGTGTCTTCGAACCAGCATGCGGGAAGCCCATCCTATGCAACCGCGGAACTGACCTGGGGTCTCGTGCTGGCGGCGATGCGCCAGATTCCCCAGCAAATGTCCTCTCTCCGCGCAGGCAAGTGGCAGATCGGGATCGGCAGCACATTGCGCGGCAAAACGCTTGGCATCTACGGCTATGGCAGGATCGGCAGCGTCGTCGCCGGCTACGGCAGAGCGTTCGGCATGAACGTCTCCGTATGGGCGCGCGAGGCGTCTCTGGCGCGAGCACGGGCCGACGGCTACGCCGCCGCGCCCAGCAAAGAGACATTCTTCGAAGCGTGCGACGTCATCTCTCTGCACATGCGGTTGGTGCAGGCCACGCGCGGCATCGTCACTGCCGCCGATCTCGCTCGCATGAAGCCTACCGCTCTCCTGGTCAATACCAGTCGGGCACCGCTGATCCAGCCGGGCGCACTGGTCAATGCGCTGCGTGCGGGGCGCCCCAGCCTGGCGGCGGTGGACGTCTATGAGGACGAACCCCTGCTCGACCCGACCCACCCCCTGCTGAGCATGGACAACGTCGTTTGCACGCCGCACATCGGCTATGTGTCCCGCGACGAATATGAAATTCAGTTCGCCGACATTTTCGACCAAATCATCGCATATGCCGCGGGTACGCCGACAAACGTGGTCAACCCGGACGTTTTGGCGAGCCCGGCCAAGCGCGGCCTTTGACGTTGTCGCCGCCTCGCTGGCAGGCTAGCGCCTGCCGCGTTTCGCAAAGGGATTTGGCTTCTCGCGCAACGCGAGCCGAATTGGGGTGCCGGGCAGATCGAAAGTCTCACGCAGGCCGTTGACGAGGTAGCGCCGGTAGGCCGCCGGCAGGGCATCGGCGCGGCTCGTGAACAGCACGAAGCTCGGCGGCCGGCTTTTCGGCTGGGTCATGTAATCGAGCCGGATCGGCCGGCCCGCAACCGCCGGCGGCGGGTGGGAGGCAACGACCTCGCCCAACCAGCGATTGAGGGCACTCGTTCCCACCCGTCTATTCCAGACCACATGGGCGTCGACAACGGCCTGCATCATCCGATCGAGACCCTCGCCCGCGAGCGCAGAGACGGCGGCAACGGGCACGCCTTTGACTTGCGGGAGCCAGTGGTCGGCTTCTTCCCGTAGCGTCTTGATGGCGCCGGCGCCGCGTTCGACCAGGTCCCATTTGTTGATGCCGATGACCAGCGCGCGTCCCTCCCGCGCAATGAGATCGGCGATCCGCAGGTCCTGTTCTTCGAACGGCTTTTGCGCGTCCATCAGCAGGACGACGACCTCGGCGAAACGCACCGCGTGCAGCGCGTCGGCGACCGACAGCTTCTCGAGCTTCTCCTCGACCCGGCTGCGACGCCGCAGCCCTGCGGTATCGTGAACGCGGAACGGCCGATCCCGCCATGTCAAATCGACCGCGACTGCATCACGGGTGATCCCGGCCTCGGGCCCCGTCAGCAGCCGCTCCTCCCCGAGCAGCCGATTGACCAGCGTCGATTTTCCGGAATTGGGGCGGCCGACCACGGCTATATGGATCGGCCTGCCATTGGCGGCGTTCTGCTCGATACCGGCCGCGAGGTCGCGCTCATGCACTTGCATCCCAGGCGCGGTCGCATCCGGCAGTGCCGCACGCAGCCCGGCATAGAGATCGGCCAGGCCTTCTCCGTGCTCGGCGGAGATCGCGATCGGCTCGCCGAGCCCGAGTGCATATGCCTCCAAAATCCCCGCCTCGCCGGCGCTGCCCTCGCTCTTGTTGGCGATCAGAATCGCGGGCTTGCCCGATTTGCGCACGAGATTGGCAAACGTGCGATCGACTGGCGTCGACCCGGCGCGTGCGTCGATCAAAAACATGACCGCATCGGCGGCGTCGATGGCGGCCTGCGTCTGCTCCTGCATGCGGCCGCTCAGGCTTTCCGGTGCGGTCTCTTCAAGGCCCGCGGTATCGATAGCCGTGAACGTAAGATCTCCGAGCCGTGCTTGCGCTTCGCGCCGGTCGCGCGTGACTCCTGGCAGGTCATGGACCAAAGCGAGTCGTTTGCCAACGAGGCGATTGAACAGCGTGGACTTGCCGACATTCGGCCGTCCGACAATAGCGACCGTGAAGCTCATGACGCGCGCAGCGGCTACCGATCCCGCTCTATGGCCCACCGGCCGTGGGAAGCGCAATCAGCGCGTCGGGGGTGGATCGGGCCAAACGACCGCGCCGGGCGCGCCAGGCGACTGCGTCGAGCCGGGCCAGGCCCCGGCTGCCGGCTGCTGTTGCACCGGCGGCGGATCCGGCCACTGGACCTGTGATTGCGCCTGGGCCGGCGGAACGGCGGCTGCGGGCGCCTCGCTCGCATCCGGTTTCGGCTTCGCGACGACCTTTGGTTTTGGCTTGGGTTTCGCCTTGGCTTCGGGCTTGGCCTCGGGCGGCGCCGTCTTTGCAACGGGCTGAGCCTCTTCCGCCTGATCGCTCGGCTGATACCCCTTGACCAATTCGTTCGGCACCCCTTGCGGCACGCCTGGCGTTCCCTCCGGGAACACTGGCTTGCGTTCGCCCGGCAACTTCTTCTTGGTGTTGAAAAAATCATGGTCCATGAAGCTGGTCGGATCGAAACCTTCACAGCCGCTGAGGATCACACCAAGCGACAGCGCAAGAAGGGTCAGGCCAGTGCGCGCGAAGCGATTCATGCTGCGCCCCTCAACCGCTGCTCGCGCTGGTACCCAGCGCCATCAGCATCTCGACGCGCGAACGGGTGGCCGCAGGGGTCTGTGCATCCGTCATGATCACGTCGAACCAGCGTTTGGCCGCAGTCCCATCGCCGGCGCGCCATGCGGCGAGGACAAGGAACTCGCGTGCGGTGTGACGAAACGTGCGATCGTTGGCTGCGAGCGGCTCGAGCCGCCGCTGCGCCTCTTGATACGACCCGGCGTCGATCAGGAGTGCGCCGGCACGCAGCGACGCGAGATCCTGCAGCACGGGGCCGACCGAACCGTCGGCGGCAATCTGGTCATAGGCAGCGATCGCGGCCTTGGAATCGGTTTGCGCAAGCTCGGCGGCTTCACGCATGCGCGCGAGATGGCGATAGCCGGACGTGCCGTGGACAACGATTTCGGCGAAGGCCGCCTCGGCCTCGGTGCGCTTGCCTGATTCGGCGAGCGTGGTGGCAGCCTCAAAGGCGGCGCCGGTCTCGGCAGCCTTCTTGCCCTCCCACCACATGTAGCCGCGCCAAGCTGCAACCGCCGCGACCAACAAAACGGCGGCAGCCACGACGTAATTGCCGTAGCGGTCCCACAGCTTCTTGAGCTGTTCTCGTCGAACTTCCTCGTCGACTTCGTGAAATATGTCGGACACGAACCGCCCAACCCCGTTCTCACCACCGGCCCCGAGCCCTACGCGGTTAGCCCATGCATGTGGCACAGGCAAGGCAAAGCCGCATCCCGGTGCGCCGTCCTAAGCTCTTGAGCCGGGTCAACTATTTAGGCTTGGCCCGGAGCGGATAGACGTGCTCGGAGCCGGGGAAAGTGCGGGCGCGGACATCGGCCGCGTAGGCCGCGACCGCCGCCTCGATCGAGGAGCCCAGCTCCGCATACCGCTTGACGAATCTCGGTACCCGCGGCGAAAGCCCGAGCATGTCCTCGAGCACGAGAATTTGGCCATCGCAGGCCACGCTGCCGCCAATGCCGATGGTGGGGATGTCGAGCACAGCCGTGATGCGGCGGGCGAGCGGCTCAGCCACCGCCTCGATCACCACGGCGAAGGCTCCCGCCTGCGTGACCGCGCGCGCGTCGTCCTCGATCGGAGCCCAGTCGGCCTCGGTGCGGCCCTGCGCACGGAACGAGCCGATCGTATTGATGGACTGCGGCGTGAGCCCGATATGCCCCATGACCGGAACCCCGCGCTCGACCAGAAAGGCGATGGTCTCCGCCATGCGGCGGCCGCCCTCGAGCTTGATCGCTCCGCAGCCGGTCTCCTTCATCACCCGCGCAGCCGACATGAAGGCTTGCTCCTTCGATGCTTCATAAGAGCCGAATGGCATGTCGATGACGACGAGAGCTCGTTTCGAGCCGCGCATCACGGCGAGTCCCTGCAGAATCATCATATCGAGGGTGACGGGCACGGTGGTTTGAAGCCCGTGCATGACCATGCCGAGCGAATCCCCCACCAGAATGAGATCGCAATGCTGGTCAAGCAGCCGCGCGGTATGCGCGTGATATGAGGTGAGGCAGACGATCGGCTCGCCGCCCTTGCGCGCGCGGATGTCCGGCGCCGTCAGCCGCTTGATCTCGTCCCGTGCCGACATTCTCCGAAATCCTAATGCGCCGGCGTGCCGAAGACTGCCACGCCCACCACGATAGGGTGGAAGATGAAACCGAGCGCGAGATAGAGGATGGTCCCAGCCACCAGCGCGATCGTGTCGTTACGATGGCCGCCGATCGGGATCGCCGGCGCGCCAGGATCGCTCCGCCGCTTCAGCGTGACGCGATCATAGGCAGCCCAGGCGAGAAATGAGCCGAACAGTACCATCGAGCCGAGATCGCCATTGGATATCAGGTGCGCGACCGCCCAGGTCTTCACACCCACCAGCATGGGATGCTTGAGCGCACGCCAGATTTTGCCGCGGCTATAGGCCGCAACCACGCAAATGCTCGCCGGCCACATTAAGAGCTGCGTGACGTAATAGGTCCATGGCGGCGGCGACCACACGTCGATCCATCCGGTCGCCCGATATTGTCCAAAGCCATAGCCGATCAGGATGAGCCCAGCGAGCGAGACGAGCGACATCAGACCCTTGTAGGGGCCCTCCCCGATCCGTTTGACCAACGCGGCGCGCGGCGCGCGCAGCGTCACGAAGACGTGCGCGCCGAGGAACGCAATCAACCCGAGCACAAGAATAGCCAGCCCCATGGGTCCTCCGGCCGATCCTGACGAAAGTCACCACGTCGGTTTGCACCGCTGCCAAGCGCCGCAGTAGAGGCCATGGCACGTCGGGAGGCAAGGCTAAGTCCGATTCCGATTGTCCTGCAGCGGCAGCGGCTTCGGTTCAATGCATGCTTGCGATAGCGCGTCGACCGTGATTAGTGCGGCATCAACTCCCCGTCGCCGCAGGAGCCGCTGCGCGGACGATGACAGAGCGAGAGAGAGCTCGATGAACAGAAGCGTCGCGTTGGCGTTATGTGCACTCTTGTTCGCTCCTCTCGCGGCGGCGCAAGAGTGGCCCACAAAACCCGTCAGGATCATCGTGCCGTTCGGCCCCGGCTCGACGCCAGACATGGTCGGGCGGCTGCTCGGTGACCACATGCAACAGAAGCTCGGGCAGCCGTTCGTGGTCGAGAATCGTCCGGGCGCCAGCGCCAATACCGGGACCGATGCGGTCGCGAAAGCGGATCCTGACGGTTACACCATCGGCATCAGTCTCGGCGGCCCGCTTGCCATCAACACGTTGTTGTTCGCGAAAATGCCGTACGATCCCGTCAAAGACCTCTCGCTGATTACGATGCTCACGACGCAACCGAGCGTGCTGATCGTGCATACGAGCCTCGGAGTCAACTCGGTCGCAGAGCTCGTCGATCTGCTGAAGAAGAACCCGGGCAAATACAATTACGGTTCGATCGGCAACGGGTCGCTGTCGCATCTCGCCATGGAGGCGCTCGCGCTTAAAAGCGGCACGAGCATGGTGCACATTCCCTATCCTGGCTCGCCGCAAGCGATGACCGCGCTCCTGCGCAGCGACGTGCAGATGGCCTGCTTGCCCGCGATTTCGGTGACACCGCACGTCGCCTCCGGCCAGGTGAAAATCTTGGCTATCTCGCTGGGTCAACGCTCCGCGCTCATGCCTGGCCTGCCGACGCTCAAGGAGAGCGGCCTCGACGTCGAGGCGGACGCATGGAACGGTTTGATCGCGCCGGCGAAGACTCCCGAGCCGATCGTCGCGAAAATTCACGACACGGTCGTTGCCGCCCTCGGCGAACGTGGGGTCCGCGAGAAACTGGCCACGCAGTTCATGGAGCCGATTCCAACCACGCCGACGCAGTTCCGCGCGAAGATTGATGCGGATCTCGCGCGCTGGTCGCCGATCATCAAGGCGCTCGACCTGAAAACCAACTGAGGTGCGCGATGGGTCGTGCGATTCAGGCCCTGCTACGCGACGGCGCAACTGAGGACGCCAAAAAGGCTACACCACAGGCGAACGCCCGCCATCCACGTTGATCGCCGTGCCCGTGATATAGGAGGCGGCATCGGAGGCGAGAAAGCAGGCGATGTTGGCGAACTCCTCCGCCCGACCAATGCGGCCGAGCGGAATTTCTTTGGCTCGCGCGCTCACGTAATCCTTGAGCGGTATCCCCGCCTTTTCTGCCGCGCGCACGTGCTGGTCGGCTTCGATGAACCCGACCAGCAGAGCATTGACCAGGATGTTGTAGGAGGCCCCTTCCGCTGCAAGCACCTTGGTCAGCGCGAGGCCCGCCGCGCGCGTGATCGAGGTCGGGGCGCTTTGCGCGCGGGGGGCCTTGGCGCCAATATTGAGCGTGTTGATCACCCGGCCCCAACGCCGCTCCTTCATCTGCGACCACACCAGGCGGGTGAGTCGGATTGCAGCGAATAGCTTCTGCTCGAAGTCCTCGCGCCAGACCTCGTCGGTGATCTGCTCGAAAGCACCGGCGCGCGAGGTGCCGGCGTTGTTCACGAGGATGTCGATCTTGCCGAACCGTGCCATGACCTCGTCGTATGCCCGTCGCACATCGGCGGCGACCGCCACATCGGCTTGGATCGCAGCGACTCGCGCGCCCCCGCTCATCCCGATGGTCTTCACCGCGTCATCGAGCGCGCTCCGCCCGCGCGCCACGATGGCCACCTCGGCGCCCGAGTCAGCAAAGCGCGATGCGACGGCCAGCCCGATCCCTTTGCTTCCGCCGGTGATCACAGCCGTCCGGCCCGCGAGATCAACGTGCATTGTGTCCTCCCCACCACTGAAGTCGGATATGGTCCTACCGTCCCGAGCGAAGAACCGAAAGACGTGCTCTAGTCGTGTAGGATGGGTTGAGCGAAAGCGAAACCCATCAATCCTCCCCCGTAGGGCGTCGTCTGGCTTTTGCTTCGCTCAACCCGCCGCACGAACACTCGAGCTCAACATGGAATTCACCGCGCTGTTTCTCGCCATCACAATCGTAATAATCGTTGCCTGGTGGGGCACGCGACCGCTCGCCCTCGCATTGTTTGCCGCCGCATTGCTAGCATCCGTCGCGACGTATCTGCACCACGCCAGCGACGTGCTGAAGCTCTCATTCTAAAGCGCGCTCATGACTCGATCGCTCGCTCTGACACTCAATGCGCTTGGCCTCTATGCCATCGCGCTGGTTCTACTGGTTGCATTCGCGGCACAACTGGTGCTGCATGAGCTTCCCTGTCCACTCTGCCTTCTCCAGCGAATCCAGTTCGCGATGCTGGCGGTGGGCCCGATTCTGAATCTCCGCTTCGGGGTTCGCCCCAGCCACTATGCCGTGTCGCTCTTGACCGCCGTTGCGGGCGCGGCTTTCGCCGCGCGACAGATTCTGCTCCACATCATGCCCGGAGACCCAGGCTATGGCTCGGCGCTGATCGGCTATCACTACTACACTTGGGCCTTCATCGGCTTTGCCATGGCCGTCGTTGCAGTCGCAGCCATGCTGCTGTTCGACGGCCAGTTCGATGATGGCGATAAGCCGCAACGCATAGAGCTGCTCGAGCGCATGGCGGTGTGGCTCGTGTTGGCGCTTACCACGCTGAACGTGATTTCGACGTTGCTGGAATGCGGCTTCGGCGCCTGCCCGGACAACCCGCTCGCCTACGAACTGCGCAAGCGCGCGCCATGAGGCTGGCGATCACTCCCACTCGATCGTGCCCGGCGGCTTCGAGGTCACGTCATAGACCACGCGATTGACGCCCTTGACCTCGTTGACGATGCGCGTCGCCACATGCGCGATGAATGTCATCTCGAAGGGATAGAAATCCGCAGTCATGCCATCGGTCGACGTCACCGCGCGCAAGCCGACGACGTAATCGTAGGTGCGATAATCGCCCATGACGCCCACCGTGCGCACCGGCAGCAGCACGGCGAATGCCTGCCAAATATCGTCATAGAGCCCGGCACGGCGAATTTCCTCGATATAGATGTTGTCGGCGCGCCGTAAAATGTCGAGCTTTTCGCGCGTGATCTCGCCGGGACAACGGATGGCGAGGCCCGGTCCAGGGAATGGATGCCGCCCGACGAAAGCCTGCGGCAAACCGAGCTCGCGGCCGAGCGCGCGCACCTCGTCCTTGAACAGCTCGCGCAACGGCTCGACGAGCTTCATCTTCATGCGCTCGGGTAATCCGCCCACATTGTGATGCGATTTGATGGTGACCGAAGGCCCGCCTGTAAACGATACGCTCTCGATCACGTCGGGATAGAGCGTGCCTTGCGCGAGGAAATCCGCGCCACCGAGTTTTTTCGCCTCTGCTTCGAACACGTCGATGAAGAGCCGGCCGATCGTCTTGCGCTTGAGCTCGGGATCGGTCACGCCGGCAAGCGCGTCGAGAAACAGCCCTTCCGCTTCGACGGGGACGAGCGGGATGTTGTAGCTGTCGCGAAACAGCGCCACGACCTTCTCTGCCTCGGCAAGGCGCAGCAATCCGTGGTCGACGAAGACGCAGGTGAGCTGTTCGCCGATGGCCTCGTGAATGAGGGCGGCAGCGACCGCCGAATCGACGCCACCAGACAATCCGCAGATGACGCGCCCGCGGCCGACCTGGGCGCGAATTTTGTCGATCGCCTCCGCCTTGAACGCGCGCATGGTCCAGTCGCCCCTGCAGCCGGCAATCTTGCGCACGAAGTTGCGCAACAACGCGGCGCCGTGCGGCGTGTGCACCACTTCAAGGTGGAATTGCGTGGCGTAGAACCGGCGTTGCTCGTCCGCGATCATGGCGATTGGTGCATTCGGCGAGGTGCCGACCACGCGGAAGCCGGCGGGCAGCACCGTCACGCGGTCGCCGTGACTCATCCATACCGGATAGCGCTCACCCTTGCGCCACACGCCTTCGAACAGTGGCGAATCCTCCGTCACCGTCACCTCGGCGCGGCCGAACTCACGATGGTGCCCGCCTTCCACCGTGCCGCCGAGTTGCCGCGCCATCGCCTGCTCGCCGTAGCAGATGCCGAGGAGCGGCACGCCCGCCGCATAGACCGACCGCGGCGCGAGCGGCGCGCCCTGCTCGAGCACCGAGGCCGGCCCGCCGGACAGAATCACGCCCTTCGGGCGCATCCGCGCGAAAGCTTCGTCAGCCTTCTGAAACGGAACGATTTCACAATACACTTTCTCTTCGCGCACGCGCCGGGCAATGAGCTGGGTGACCTGCGAACCAAAATCGACGATGAGAATCTTGTCATGCCCAGCGAGCCGATCCGCATCGGCATCGCGCATGAGGGGGGAATCGAGAAGGCTCATTTCCAGACTATGTGCGAGCCGCGCGCGGTCCGGTCAAGGCCGCTGTTTCATCACTACCCGCAAATCTTTGCGCCCGCGCCCGGCACGCCCTCAGCGCCGCCGCACGAGCACCGCCACGTAGTATCCATCGGTGCCGGTACGGCGCGGCGTCATCAACAGCCCTTCGTCCGAGATGAGCGCAGCGCTCCGGAAAAGAGGCGCGCGCTCCTCGAGCACGCTCATAAGTTCGACCGGCGGCACAAGCGTGTAATCGCCTTTGCGGGCGAGAAATGCGCGGACCTGATCCCCGTTTTCCTCCGCCAGCAGCGAGCAGGTGACATAGGCAATGCGGCCGCCAGGCTTCACCAGCCCCGCCGCACGGTCGAGCAGCTCGGCTTGTTCCTCCATCCGCTGCGAAAGCGCCCCGGGGCGCACGCGCCATTTGGCGTCGGGATTGCGCCGCCACGTCCCGATTCCGGTGCAAGGCGCGTCGATGAGCACGAGGTCGGCGCGGCGCTCCAGATCGCCCAGCAAATTTTCCTGCGCACGGGGGGTTCTGACCTGCACGTTATGAACGCCCGCACGCTCGAGGCGCTCGTGAATCGGAGCAAGCCGCCGCTTGTCCGAATCGGTTACGTAGATTTGCCCGCGATTTTCCATAATGGCGGCAAGCGCGAGCGTCTTGCCGCCGGCGCCGGCGCAGATGTCGATCACCTGCTGGCCGGGCTTGGCCCCGCCGAGCAGCGCTGCGAGCTGCGAGCCTTCGTCCTGCACCTCGACCAGCCCCTTGATGAAGGCCGGCTCGGCATGGATCGCCGGGCTCTTGGCGTCGGCATCGAGCGCAAGGCGTAGCCCGAACGGCGACCAGCGCGTGGGCACGGGATTGAGGTGCGCGAGCGCAGCGCAGGCCGCCTCCCGTTCCGCCTTGAGGGCGTTGACCCGCAGATCAAGCGGCGCGCGGCTCGCGAGCGCTGCTGCTTCGGCGATGCGCTCCTCGCCGAAGACGCGGGCGAGGTTGGAATCGAGCCATTGCGGATAATCGCCCGCGACCCACGCCGGCGCGCCGGCGAGATCGGCCGCACCCAAGCGCGCGCGCTCATCGGCGCTCAGCGGCGCCGGCGCAAAGCGGCCGCCATCGGCGCGCGCCGCGATCGCTTCGCAGTCGAGCTTGCGCTCGAGCCGCAGCATTCCGAGCAGCACTGCGCGCGGGCGTTGGTCACCCATGATGTGGGCACTCGAGGCGCGTCGGCGCAGCGCATCGTAGACAAGCCCCGCAATCGCCGCCCGATCCGCCGAACCGGCGAAACGGTGCACCAGGCCCCAATCCTTGAGCGCATCCGCCGCCGGGCGACGCCGCGCCTCGATGTCGGCGACGACCTCGATGGCCGCGGAAAGGCGAGCGCTGGGCGTCATCAGATCCCGAGCAGGATGCGGATCATGAAAATCAGCCACATGATCGTCAGCACGAACGCGCCCAGCCCGAACGCCGGGCCACGCCGGTTCACGTCATTGTCGGTCACGTGGATGTAGGCGTGAACGAGGCGCGATGCGACGAAGATCCATGCCAGCACCACAAACAACAGGTCGGCGTGGCGCGTGACCCAGGCGAGGATCGTCAGCACATAGAAGAGAACGGGCAGCTCGAGCTGGTTATGATAGGCATTACTGACCTGGGCGATCCGCGGCGGCCAGTTCGGCTCGCGCAAGGCGGTCTCTTGGGCTTTGACCTCGCCGATCCTGAACGCCCGGGTGCGCAGATGCGCCATCCAAAAGAGCAGCACGAAGGTCGCGATGACCTCGACGAACAGCGGCAGCAAGACAGCCTGGATCGACACGGCGGCACGCTCCTTGAGGAATGCGCCTAGCTTGGCGAGCCGCGGCGGCGAAAGCAACCGCTGCCGCTAAAGCGTGATTACCGCAGCCGCACGCTCGGTGCGGTATCGCGATTCGCTAATCGCGGCGGTCAGCCAGTCACCGTCTGCCAAGAGCAGAAACGGTAGCGCCGCGTCTCCATGTCAGCGAGCGGGTTCACAGTCTGCGTGCGAACTGCGGCGAATGGGTCGGTCGCCTGCGCAGGCGTGCGCACTTCCCTCCCTTCGGGGAGTGATTAGGTCCGGCTGGGATAGTTTGGAGTCTCGCGCGTGATCGTCACGTCGTGCACGTGGCTCTCGCGCATGCCGGCGGCCGAAACGCGCACGAATTCCGCCTTCTCGTGCAGCTCCTGCAAGGTTTTCGCACCAACGTAACCCATGGCAGCGCGCAGGCCCCCGCTCAATTGGTGCAGCACGGTCGCCACCGCGCCTTTGTACGGCACTTGGCCTTCAACCCCTTCCGGCACGAGCTTGAGCGTGTCCTTGATGTCCTGCTGGAAGTAGCGGTCGGCAGACCCGCGCGCCATGGCGCCCACCGAGCCCATGCCGCGATAGGTCTTGTACGAGCGGCCCTGATAGAGAAATACCTCGCCGGGCGTCTCGTCAGTACCGGCGAGCAGCGAGCCTACCATGGCGCAGTCGGCGCCGGCGGCAAGCGCCTTGGCGAGATCGCCGGAATATTTGATGCCGCCATCGGCGATTACCGGTGTGCCGGTTTTGCGCGCAACCTCGACCGCATCCATGATAGCCGTGAGCTGCGGCACCCCGACGCCGGCGACGATGCGGGTGGTGCAGATCGAGCCCGGACCGATCCCGACCTTGATCGCGTCCGCGCCGGCGTCGATCAGGGCCTTCGCGCCCTCGGCGGTGGCGATATTGCCGGCAACCACCTGCACCGCATTCGACTGCCGCTTGATGCGGGCGACGGCCTCGAGCACCGAGCGCGAATGGCCGTGCGCGGTATCGACAACCACGAGGTCGACTCCCGCCACAATCAGGCGGGAGGTGCGCTCGAATCCCTTGTCGCCGACAGTCGTCGCAGCGGCGACGCGCAGCCGCCCTTGCTCGTCCTTGCAGGCGTGCGGATTGGCCACGGCCTTCTCGATATCCTTGACCGTGATCAACCCGACGCAGCGATACTGATCATCGACCACGAGCAGCTTTTCGATGCGGTGTTGATGCAGAAGACGCTTGGCGTCGGCCTGCCCGACGCCCTCGCGCACGGTGATGAGCCGCTCCTTGGTCATCAGCTCGGCCACCTTCTGGCGCGGGTCGGTGGCGAAGCGAACGTCGCGGTTGGTGAGGATGCCGACGAGCTTGCCGGCGCGGCCGTTGCCGCCGCCCTCCACCACCGGGATGCCGGAAATGCGGTGATCCTGCATCAAGGCCAACGCTTCCGCCAGCGTGGCGCCGGGATTGATGGTCACCGGGTTGACCACCATCCCCGACTCGAACTTCTTGACCTGGCGGACCTGCGCGGCCTGCTCCTCCGGCTCGAGGTTGCGGTGGATGACGCCAAGCCCCCCCGCTTGCGCCATGGCAATCGCCATCTTGGCCTCGGTGACGGTGTCCATGGCCGAGGCGACGATCGGAATGTTGAGCCTAATGTCGCGGGTGATTCGCGAGCGGATGTCGGCGTCGGACGGCAGCAGTTCGGACAGTCCAGGCCTGAGCAGGACGTCGTCGAAGGTGAGCGCCTCGCGCAGCGTTCCGTTGCTTTTCTGCTCCATCGCCAACTCCAATGGCCGTCTTGCGACCTCGTGACCGCACCATCAAGAGATGGTGCCACCGGCGCCGAACGGCTCGCGTGCCTCGGCCGGTTTTGGGTTGGCGCCGGTCGATAGCACGGCTCGCCCGCAAATCCTAGCGATTTGGCGGCAATTCACCGAAAGAAGCGATGTCTTGCCGATCGCCTCACTCGCCGCCGCCCTGCCGCGGGCGAATCAAGGCCGCCAACCCGGCGGTGGCCCGTGCCGCTCGATCGCGTTCACCACCTCGCGGTGCCTGCGGTCCTCGCGCTTCATGTGGACCGCAATGACGGCGTGCAGCGACGGAATGAGGAAGGCGACGGGAAAGATAAGCCCGAGCAGGATGCAGGGCACGATGAGGATGAGATTGAAGATGGCCGCAAAGGGCTGGCCGTTCAGCAGGAGGCCGAGCGGCGGAAGCAAAACTGCAAGAACATAGACCATCGGCCAGCCTCCTCAAGCCGAGCGCCCTTTCTATGTGGGGCGGCGCGCGCCGCCCCACAATGGGCGGCCTCCGAGGCCGCACCGTTTCTGTTAACGTGCGGAAATGAGTGCTCTGCCTGCGGTACGAAGCGGTTCTGCAAGCCACCGCCCCGCGCGCCTATGCCCCTTTCCCCACGCGCACCCATCGATGTCGCGGCCCTAGTGTGATGCTGGCAAAACGCATCGTACCGCTGATCGTGGCGGTCGCCCTGTTCATGGAAAACATGGACTCGACCGTCATCGCGACCTCGTTGCCGGCGATCGCAGCCGACATCGGCACGAGCCCGCTTACGCTCAAGCTCGCGGTCACCTCCTACTTGCTCTCGCTTGCGGTTTTCATCCCGATCAGCGGCTGGACCGCCGATCGTTTCGGCGCCCGCACCGTGTTTCGCGCGGCAATCGCCGTGTTCATGCTCGGCTCGATCGGCTGCGCGCTCTCGGGTTCGCTTTACCAGTTCGTGGTGGCGCGCATCGTCGAGGGCATGGGTGGAGCGATGATGACGCCCGTCGGGCGCCTCGTTCTCGTACGCAGCGTCGACCGGCGCGAGCTAATCAATGCCATGGTCTGGGTCACGTTGCCGGCGCTGATCGGTCCGTTGATCGGGCCCGCTCTCGGTGGATTCATCACGACCTATATCTCGTGGCATTGGATTTTCCTGATCAACATCCCGATCGGGCTTATCGGCATCGTCCTGGCGACGATCTTCATCGAGGATGTGCGAGCCGAGAGCCCGGACCCGTTCGATCCGCTTGGGGCAGTGCTTGCCGGGCTTGGCATCGGTGGACTCGCGTTCGGCGGCTCCTTGCTCGGGCTCAATTTTCTTCCGACCGGCGTGGTCGTGGGCTTGATCGTGCTCGGCGCCGCCGCGGCCTATGCCTATGTCCTGCATGCGCGGCGCACTCCCGCGCCGGTGCTCGACCTCTCGTTGCTCGCCATCCCGACCATGCGCGCCGCTGTCGTCGGCGGCTTCATCTACCGCTCCGGCATCGGCGCGATGCCCTTCCTGCTGCCGCTCCTGCTCCAGCTCGGCTTCGGTCTCACGCCCTTCCAATCCGGACTGATCACGCTGTCCAACGTCGTCGGCGCCATGGGCATGAAGACGGTGATCCCGATTATTCTCCGGCGGTACGGATTCCGCCGGGTGCTGATGGTGAATGCCCTGATGAGCGCGGCGCTGGTCGCAGCGTGCGCGACCTTCACACCGGGCGTGCCGTTCGCATGGATCGTCGGCGTGTTGATCGTCGGCGGTTTTTTCCGCTCGCTCGAATTCACGAGCCTCAACATTATCGCTTATGCGGACGTCGACAACCGCCGCATGAGCCGCGCAACCTCGCTCGTGGCAGTCGCCCAGCAGGTATCCATCTCGGTCGGCGTCGCCATCGGCGCCCTTGTAGTCGACCTGACCTTGCGGGCGCGCGGCCACTCCACGATCACGGCGGCCGATTTTCAACCCGCCTACCTCACCATCGCCGTGATCGCCGGCTGCGCTTTTTTCGTCTTTGCGCGGCTCCCTGCCGACGCCGGCGCGGAGCTCGCGCGCCGCACGCCGGCGACCGGCGCCGGAGCGACCGAGGCCACCGATCAGCGCATGGGCTGACGCGTTCCGCGAAATCCGCTCGCCAGGAGATAGAGCTCCGCCGATTCCGGCCGGCTCGCCGCGGGCTTGACGTGCTTCACATGGGAGAAATCCCGCTTGAGCGCGGCGAGTAGCGTCGCCTCGGTGCCGCCTTGCAGCACCTTACAGAGAAACGCGCCGCCCGGGGCGAGCACTTCGCGGGCGAAATCAGCCGCCGCTTCGGCGAGGGCCATCACCCTCAGATGATCGGTCGGCCTGTGGCCGGTGGCGTTCGCCGCCATATCCGAGAGCACGACGTCGGCGCTGCCGCCGAGCAAGGCCTTGATCTCGTCGCCCGCGCCGGGACCGAGAAAGTCGCGCCGGATGAATTCGACGCCGGGGGTCGGCGCCATCTCCAGGCGGTCGACCGCGACGACTTTGCCTCTGCCCTGCGCGCTGCCGATGCGTTGTGCCGCGACCTGGCTCCAGCCGCCGGGGGCGGCGCCGAGATCGACGACGCGCGCCCCCGACTTGAACAGATGATACTTCTCGTCGATCTCGATCAGCTTGAAAGCAGCGCGAGCCCGAAAACCCTCGCGCTTGGCGCGCGCCACATAAGGATCGTTAAGCTGTCGCTCGAGCCAGAGCGTCGAGGAAGCGGAGCGGTCTTTGCCCGATTTGAGGCGGACCTTGCGCGGACGCTTGCTCGGGGTGGCATGCATTTGGATCGTACGGCTCGAAACGAAACCCGTGACTAGGTGAGCGCGCCGCTTGCCCGGCCCTCCCACACGCCGTCCTCGCGCATCATCTGCACCAGCATGCCCTCGCGCAGGCCGCGGTCGGCGACCCGCAGCCGCTCGCAGGGAAAGGCGCGTCTGATCGCATCGAGAATCGCGCAACCGGCGAGCACCAGGTCGGCGCGCTCGGCGCCGATGCAGGCATTGGCGACCCGATCTTCATACCTCCAGCCCAGCAGGCGCTCGATCACGCAGCTCACTTCACCGTCGGTCATCCAGCAGCCGTCGACGCGGCGGCGCTCGTACCGTCTAAGCTCGAGATGGACGCCGGCGATGGTGGTGACCGTTCCCGACGTGCCGAGGAGGTGCACGTGATCGCCTTTTAGTCCGCCATGCTCGGCAACGAAGCCGTCCACGAACGTGGCGACCTCGGCGATCATCGCCGCGTAGATTTCGCGCGTGACCAGGTGTCCGCCGTGGCGCTCCGCGAGCGTGACCACTCCGACCGGCAGCGACGCCCAGGCCTTGATCCTCGGCAGCGGCGGCCCGCGTCCGCTCGGTGGCGAACGGTCAAGCCACACGAGCTCCGAAGAGCCGCCGCCGATGTCGAACAGGACCACGGCATCGGCGCGCGGATCGATGAGGGGCGTGCAGCCGGTCGCCGCGAGCGTGGCCTCGGTTTCACGGTCGATGATCTCGAGCTCGAGGCCCACCTCGCCGGCGATGCGGGCGCGGAATTCGGCGCCGTTCTCGGCCGCCCGACATGCCTCGGTCGCGATCAGCCGCGCCCGCGTGACGCTGCGATTGCGCATCTTGTCGCGACAGATCGCGAGCGCCGAAACCGCGCGGGCGATCGCCGCATCGCTGATGCGGCCGGAGGTCGACACGCCCTCGCCGAGGCGGATGATGCGGGAGAATGCATCGACAACGCGGAAGCTGTCGCCGGTCGGGCGGGCAACCAGGAGCCGGCAATTGTTGGTGCCGAGATCAAGCGCCGCATAGGTGACCGGTGCCTGCGCGCCGTCGGCACGCGGATAGCCGTAAGGGGAGCGTCGACCCCAGCGGGAGCGCTGTTGCGGCGCCCGCTCATGGGCAGGGTCGAGGCCGCCGGCTGCCCGGCCCTCGTCCTTCATCAAATTCCTTCCTGCCGCGCCGAAGCGTTCCCTCGCTCAACGGCCGCAGCTTGTCCGAACCAAGATCGGAGCAAGTGTAACACGCGGCCTGCTCGCGCAACAGATGCGCGCTGAGCGCATGGCCCGGCGCAACATCCTTGTCGAGGCGGCTTGCGTCCTTTATCTCGAAGCCGCGCCGCCCGCTTGGTTCGACGCCGGGGGCGGCCTGATCCGTGGAGCTCATCGCCTGCGGCCGACCGGCTTGCAGGCGATCTATTAATCAAGGCATTGCTTGGATGAATCTGCAAAACGATCCGCAGGCCTTCGCCGTCATGAAATTCGGCATCGGGCAGCCGGTGCCCCGCAGCGAAGACCCCATCCTGGTGCGCGGAGAGGGCTGCTACACCGACGACGTCAAGCTCCCCGGCGAGGCCTATGCGGTCATCGTCCGCAGCCGCGTTCCCCACGGCGTGATCAAGGCCATCCACACATCCGCGGCGCGCCAGCTACCTGGCGTGCTCGGGGTCTATGCCGGTGCCGATCTCGCCGAGTACGGCACGCTCAAATGCATCGTGCCGTTCAAGAACCGCGACGGCACGCCCATGAAGCAGCCGCCGCGGCAGGCGCTCGCAACCGACAAGGTGCGCTACGTCGGCGATCCCGTCGCCTTCGTCGTTGCCGAGACGCTGCTTGAGGCAAAAGACGCCGCCGAGGCCGTCGAGGTCGAGATCGATGCCCTGCCCGCGGTGGTCCGGCCGGAGGAGGCCGCGCGTGCCGGCGCCCCGCTACTTTACGAGGAAGCGCCCAGCAATGTCGCGCTCGACTACCACTACGGCGACAGCGAACAGGTCGCGGCCGCTTTCGCCAAAGCCGCGCACGTCACACGGCTCAAGCTTGTCAACAGCCGTGTGGTCGTCAACGCCATGGAGCCGCGCGCCGCCATCGGCGTCTACGACAAGGCCAGCAGACGCTTCACTCTGCATGCGCCCTCGCAGGGCGTGTTCGGCTTGCGCGGCAACATGGCGGAGATTCTCAAAGTCGAGCCCAAGCAGCTGCGCATCGTCACCGGCCACGTCGGCGGCTCGTTCGGCATGAAGGCGGCGCCGTTCCCGGAATATGTCTGCGTCCTGCACGCCACGCGTGCGCTGGGCCGCCCCGTGAAATGGACCGACGAACGCTCGGGAAGTTTCGTCTCCGACAGCCACGGCCGCGATCATGAGCTCACCGCCGAGCTCGCGCTCGACGCCGACGGCAACTTTCTCGCTGTCCGCATCACCAACTTCGGGAATATGGGCGCCTTTCTGTCTCCGGTGGCGCCGATGCCCTCGACGATCAACGTCGTCAAGAACGTACAGAACGTCTATCGCACGCCGTTGATCGAGGTCTCCACCAAGTGCGTCTTCACCAACACCTCGCACGTCTCCGCCTATCGCGGCGCCGGCCGGCCCGAGGGCAACTATTACATAGAGCGGCTGATCGATGTGGCCGCCGCCGAGATGGGCATCGATCGCCTGGAGCTGCGCCGGCGCAACCAGATCAAGCCGCGCGAGATTCCGATCAAGACGGCCTCGGGCAGCAATTACGACAGCGGCGACTTTCCAGGCCTGTTCAAGCACGCGCTCAAGGTCGCGGACGTGAAGGGTTTCGCGCGCCGCAAACGCGAGAGCCGCAAGCGCGGAAAGCTGCGCGGGCTTGGCGTCGGAAGCTTCCTCGAGGTCACAGCGCCGCCGAGCAAGGAAATGGGCGGCATCCGCTTCGAAGCGGACGGCACGGTCACTGTCATCACCGGCACGCTCGATTACGGGCAGGGTCACGCGGCGCCGTTCGCGCAGGTGCTCAGCGACAGGCTCGGCATTCCGTTCGAGCGCGTCCGCCTCCTGCAAGGCGACAGCGACGAGCTCTTGGCGGGAGGTGGCACCGGCGGCTCGAAGTCGATCATGCACAGCGGCACCGCAATCGTGGAAGCGGCTGCCAAGGTGATCGAGCACGGCAAGCAGATCGCCTCGCACGTGCTCGAAGCCTCACCCGCCGACATCGAATTCGCCAACGGCCGCTTCGTCATCGCCGGCACCGATCGCGCGATCGGGATCGTGGACTTGGCCGCGCGGCTGCGCGCAGGACTCAAGCTGCCGGAGGGCATCCCCGCAACTCTCGACGTCCGTCACGTGAGCGAGGGCCCCGGCGCCTCCACGTATCCGAATGGATGCCACGTCTGCGAAGTCGAGCTCGATCCCGAGACCGGCGTGATCGAGGTGGTGAAATACGCCTCGGTCAATGATTTCGGCACCGTCATCAACCCGCTGATTGTCGAGGGGCAGCTGCACGGCGGCGTCATCCAGGGAATCGGCCAAGCGCTGATGGAGATGACCGTCTACGACGGCGACGGGCAATTCCTGACCGGATCTTTCATGGATTATGCGCTCCCACGCGCGAGCGATTCGCCCGAGGTCGGGGTGGTTCACCATCCGGTGCCGGCGAAGACCAACGTGCTCGGCGTCAAAGGCTGTGGCGAAGCCGGCTGCGCCGGCTCTCTCACCTGCGTCATGAACGCGATCGCCGATGCGCTCTCGCAATTCGGCATTCGCCACATGGACATGCCGGCAACGCCTTACCGGGTCTGGCGCGCGATCCAGGACGCGCGCGTCGCGCCCGCGGCTTGATCGGCCGCGCCGCATCGCAGACCGATGACCCAAGCTGCGCAAGCCCTCCCCGCCTCCCGCGCGAGCGAGAGCAAGCTCGTCACCGGCGTGTGCTTTGCCCATCTGGTGAGCCATTATTACATGCTCACCCTCGCGCCGCTGTTCGCGTTCATCCGCGCGGATTTCGGCGTGAGCTACACGGAGCTGAGCCTCGCGCTGACCGCCTTCGGCTTCGTATCAGCGGTCTTGCAGACGCCGGCCGGCTTCTTCATCGACCGCACCGGGGCGCGCATCAACTTGATCGGCGGGCTCCTATTGGGCTCCGCCGCGATCGCCGTCGCGGGTCTCGCCAATTCGTATTGGGTCTTCATCGCAATGTTCGCCGTCTTGGGGCTCGCGAACACGGTCTACCATCCTGCCGACTACGCGCTTCTTTCCGAGCGCGTGTCGCCCCGGCGCATGACCCAGGTCTTCTCGTTCCACACTTGCTCCGGCATGATCGGTTCGGCCATCGCGCCGGTGACGCTTCTGTTCCTGGAGGACGCGGTGGGATGGCGTGGCGCTTTTCTCTGCTCGTCGGTACTCGGCGTTGTCGCGGCGCTCTTTCTTGCGGTGCAGGCAGAGCCGCCGATCGTGCGCCCGGCCCACGCGAAATCCCACGGCGCCGAAGCCGTCAGCGCGTCCGCCGACGGATGGCGGCTCCTCCTTTCGCCGCCGATCCTGCTCAACCTCATCTTCTTCGTCGTGCTGTCGATGGTCGGCGGCGGCCTCAATCAGTATCTGGTGGTTGGGCTCGCCGCCCTCTATGCGACGCCGCCCGGACTCGCCAATACCGCGCTCACCGGGCTTCTGACGATGAGTGCGATCGGGGTCCTGCTCGGCGGAGCGCTCGCGGGGCGCACGGCGCGGCACAATCTCGTGGCCTGCGCCGGCTTGCTGGTGACGGGCGCCGCCAGCACCTTCATCGCTTTCGTGGATCCAGGCGCGCTCCTGCTCGTGCTCGTCACGTCGCTGAGCGGTCTCGCGAGCGGCATGGCCATGCCCTCGCGCGACATGATCGTGCGCTCGGTCACGCCCCCGGGCTCGTTCGGAAAAGTGTTCGGCTTCGTGACCACGGGCTTTCATATCGGCGGCATGGTGGCACCGCTGATTTTCGCCCAGTTCCTCGACCACGGATATCCGCGCGCGGTTTTTCTCTACGTCGCCGCCTGCGCGGTCATCGCCATTGCCACCGTCGCCTTTGGTATGTCGGGGCGCCGCACGGCGTAAGCGGGGCTGCCGCCACGATCGCTGCGGACGTTTGCGCCCTTGCGGCTTGGAAATGGTTGCAAGATGCCCTAGATGTCTGCCGGCGAGGACGCGGCCTCGGCCAGCGAAAGACAATGCGCACCGCGGCCTCCCTGAAGCTCGCGTCTTCGCAGGTGGGGGATAGTTCAATGGTAGAACAGCGGACTCTGACTCCGTTAATCTAGGTTCGAATCCTAGTCCCCCAGCCAGCTTATTCCGCTTTCCCTTTCTCCCCCCGCTGAGAGCAGTTGGACCAGTTCGGCGATCAGCTGCGAGTCTTGCTGGACGCATGCGATTGATGCTCGCGATCCTGTCGCCAGATGCCGAGATTGTCTGCGCCTCGCGCCCCTTCTTGCTTTATAGTGCTGCGCGTCTGAGGGGCTGCTTCGCCTGCCGAGGAGGCAATCATGCGGACGATCATTCCTGTCGCACTCGCGTTAGCAGGGATGTCGCTCATCAATACGTTGGCCGCTGCCGGTAGCTGGTGCGGGACCTTTAGACTAGGCAGCACAAGCTGCGGATTCTCCTCGTCAGAGGAATGTTTGGCCTACGTGCGAGGCCTCGGCGGATTTTGCCAACCCAATCCATTCCCCGGCACGGCCTATGGGACCTCCGCCGGGAGCTGGAATTCTTCCGAGCCGGCAAAGCAGCGCTATCGGCGCGCTAATTAAGAGCGTCTCTGTCGCGCTGGGCCGTCTTGGCGACCACCGCTCGCGCTGGTTTCATGCTAGAACCTGATCGAAATGTTCTGCTCGGATTGTCTTTGAGCAAACCCAGCCAAACTGACACGGCGATTCCATCAGCACGGGAGGAAGCGATGAGATGTCTCGTCTTCGCGTTGGCATTCGTTTGCGCGGCTGCTCTACCCACCCGCGCGCAGGACGCAATTCCCGACCTCAAAGGCACCTGGTCGGGAAAGGGCAAGTCGATCGTCTTCGGCTCGCATGAGCATCATCCCGGTTCGCAAACCGCGGGCGATCCCCCGCGCGTGCGCGACATCGAAGCGACGCACACGGTGGAAGGACAAGACGGCCGGCTTGCCTGGGGCCGCTCCTCATCCGCAACCGCCGATACCAAGGAGCCGTTCGCGTGGGCGATTGCCAGCGACAACAAAACCATCGTCGGAGCGGATGCGGACGGCTATTTCCGTATCACGCTCATCGGCCCCGACCGGATGGAGAAGTGCTACACCCACAACGGCACCAGCCCGAGCCGGTCGATCGTCGCGACCTGTTACACGATGGATCGTGCGAAACGATAGGTCTGCTGGCGGCGTCAGCGCAGCCGCAGATCGCCGAGCAAGTCCGGTATGTTCTGGTGCGTCACGCACCGCGTTGCCGCACGGTCGCGCACCGCACATGACGAGCATCGTAGGCCCGAGAGGTACCGTCACGCGCGGCGGCGCAACAGCGGCAGCGTAATCGAAGGCCCCGGCGAGGGTTTCACCGGGGCCAGCGCTCCCCCTGGGCTCTTGGGGGACAGTGGGGCCTTCGAGGAACGCCATAGATTCATGTCCGGCGGCCGCTTTGGTTCCGCCGGCCACGAGCAATTGTGTGGATAATTCGCGCGCAGGCGCCTGGCGGCGCCTCGCCCACCTTGGGCAGCTCGAGCAATGGCGAGGATTCAGCTCAGTTCGACTGCGAGGGCGGCGTCGAGCGCGAGCTCCTCGAAATAGGGAAAACCCAGTCCCGCGCCGAGCAGGCGGCGGCCGCGGCGCAACGCCGTCGCGGCGATGCGCGCATCGAGCGCGGTGCGCGCGAGCGCAGGCAGTTGGCGCGGCTGGCGCGCAAGCGACCGCAACACAGCGATCACGTCCGGTGTGCCGTCGTGGCGCAATCCGAACACCGCCGCGGGCGGCAGCACGCTGTGCGCGGGGTCGATAACCGCGCGGCAGGCGGCAAACGGGATGCGATGCGCGGCGGCGATTCTGGCGGCGACATGTGATTCGGTATCGACGGCGACGGCGCCGGTTCGCAGATGCAGCTGCCGCTTGTCCGCCGGCTCCGCGATCGGGGCGTCCGCGCCGACGATCTCGGCGTGGACGGCACCGGGAAGCGCCTCGAGCAGTGCCTGCGCCCAGCCGTGATCGGTGGGAAAGCGCCCCTCCTTCGTCCTGACGCTCGATCCGACGACCCAATCGCCCGCGGCGAGATGGGGCGCCAATCCGCCGGCGATTCCAAAACTGATGATTCCCGCAGCGCCGCGCTTGGCCGCCGCCTCGAGCGAGGCGGCGAGCTCGGAGGCATGATTGCAAATCACCGCCACGCCCGGCCCGAGGGCGATGCGCGCCTCCATAGCAAGACAGGTGACTGCGACTACGTGCCCCCTAGTCGACATTCAGCGCTCGTTCTGTTTGCGTAGCGCGGCCCGGTAACGTGTCGCTAATTTTCCCCAGAAACCGAGATTGGTCAACGGTCTTACTCCCCATCTTTCCTGTCCACCAGCCTTGCGGGACATACGGCCCCCCGCCCGGCGCGAGCGGCATCACGCAACCACTCGGCGATAGCAGGCCGTTTCCGACGCCCTCTTCACCGCGCTCCTGTGGCGGCGGCAAGGCGCAGACCTCGGAACGGACCGGGTACAAGAGTCGGCCATATGACTCAAGAGGCCGTGCCGGGCTACAATGCCCGAAATGCAGGCGACCGGCGCAGATTGAAGGCGCGCGCAAAGCGCGCGCCCCGCGCACGCGAGCCTTTCGCGACTTCAAGTCGCACAACAGCAGCCCGGTTCCGCACTAGGCTAAAGCCGCATCGACACAAGCCGGGAGGAGAGAGCACATGCCCACGTGGACGCCTGATCCGAGCTTTTATCCCTCTCCGCGCCAAGCCGCAAAGGCACCGCCCGAAACGCTCGCCTACGTCGCGGCCTTCGATCCGGACCGTAAAACCGCCGACCGAATCGCCATCGTCGACGTCGATCCCAAATCGGCGTCCTATGCCAAGATCATCGGCGATGTGGTCGCGAGCGAGGTTGGGGATGAATTCCACCATTTCGGCTGGAATGCCTGCTCGTCGTGTTTGTGCCCGAACGCGCCGCACCCGCATGTGGAGCGACGCTATCTCATCGTCCCAGGCCTGCGCTCCTCGCGCATCTACGTTCTGGATACCAAGCCAAACCCGCGCGCACCCAAAATCGTCAAAGTGATCGAGCCGGCGGAGCTTGCCGACAAGACCGGCTATACCCGCCCGCACACCGTCCACTGCGGGCCCGGCGGCATCTATGTGGCCGCGCTGGGCAACAAGGACGGCAAGGCGCCTGGCGGCGTCTTCGTTATGGATCGGGAGAGTTTCGAGCCGCTCGGCCGCTGGGAGGTCGACCGCGGACCGCAGCAGCTCGGCTATGATGCCTGGTGGCATCTCGGCTACGACACGATGGTCACCAGCGAGTGGGGCACGCCCGACACGTTCGAAAACGGTCTCGTTCCCGAAATTCTGCTCGGCAGCAAATACGGCCGGCGCCTGCATTTCTGGGATTTCACCAAGCGCAAGCATCTGCAAGAGATCGATTTCGGCGAAGAACACCAGCTTGTGTTCGAGCTCAGGCCCGCGCACGACCCCACCAAAGCCCATGGCTTCGTCAATTGCGTGGTCAGCCTCAAGGATCTGTCCTCTTCGATCTGGACCTGGTACCGCGACGGCAACAAATGGGCGGTGAAGAAAATCATCTCGATTCCGGCGGAGCCCGCAGATCCCGACGACCTGCCGCCGGTGCTCAAGGGCTTCAAAGCGGTGCCGCCGCTCGTCACCGATATCGATCTGTCGATGGACGATCGATTTCTCTACGTCGCGTGCTGGGGCACCGGCGACCTGCAGCAATACGATGTCTCGGATCCATTCAACCCGAGGCTCACCGGCAAGGTGCGCATCGGCGGGATCGTCTCGCGCGCGAGCCATCCGGCGGCGAAGAACGGAAAGCTAAACGGCGGGCCGCAGATGGTCGAGGTCAGCCGCGACGGGCGGCGCGTTTATTTCACCAATTCGCTCTACGGCGCGATCGATCCGCAATTTTACCCGGAAGGCATCAACGGCTGGATGGTGAAGCTCGACGCCAACCCTGGCGGAGACATCGCGTTCGATCCCAAATTCTTCATCGATTGGCCGAAAGGCCATCGGCCGCACCAGGTCCGGCTGCAAGGAGGCGACTGCTCGTCGGATTCCTATTGCTACCCGTGAAGCAATCAATGCGGGATGTGCGGCCCGCGCGGCAAGCACCGGCATGAGCGTAACCCCGACTGAGTTGTGGCCCTGGCTGGCGCTCGCGGGGCTGGGTCTTTTTCACGGCCTGAACCCAGCGATGGGGTGGCTGTTCGCAGTGGCGCTCGGCTTACACCGCGGCAGCCAGCGAGTCGTGCTGCTCTCGCTTGTTCCGATCACGCTGGGGCATGCTGCGGCGGTCGCCGCGGTGCTGCTCGCCGTGCTTGCGCTCGGTCTCGTCATCGACCACGCGATGCTCCTGCGGGTGGCGGCGCTCGTGCTCATCTGCTGGGCGCTATGGCATGCGCTCTATGGCCATCAGCGGCGCGTGCGGGTCGGGATGCAGACCGGCCTTGTCGGTCTCGTCCTCTGGTCGTTCCTGATGGCGAGCGGGCATGGCGCAGGCTTGATGCTGATCCCGGCGCTGCAGCCGCTTTGCAGCGCTGTTCAACCGGCAAAGGGAGCGACGTACGACGTTCCGATCGCGCTCGCGGCGCTCGGCGTTCACTCCGCCGTCATGCTCGCGACCATCGCAGCGGTGTCCCTCATCGTCTACAACTGGACCGGTGTTGATTTTCTGCGCCGCGGCTGGATCAACGTCGATTTGATCTGGGTTGCCGTCCTCGCCACCTGCGGCGTCATCTTGCTGGTCGCGTAGCGTTCCTTTGTTTGGCGCTGCTGCGCATCTCGCCACTGCACGCCTCACCGCCATGGCGGGGAGAGAGTGCAGTATCACTCCCGCGCGGCCGTGCCGCGCCAGCGCGCGAATTTCAGCACGCGCTCACCGTCCTCATGCGCGGTACCGCGTTCGAGCGCTTCCCGAATGGACTTCTCCAGAGCCGACAGCTGGAACGGCTTGCGCAGGATCGCAAACCGCGCCTGCGCGGTGTGCACCACGTCGCTGTAGCCGCTGGTGAGGACGACGGGGATGCGCGGATAGTGGTTGCCGATCTCCTGTGCCAGCGCGATGCCGTTCATTGCCCCGGGCATGACGACGTCGCTGAGAACGAGATCGATCTTGTCGCCGCGCCGCAGCCGGTTCAGCGCGTCGGCGGCGTTTTCCGCGCGCGCGGTCTGATAACCCAACTGCTCGACGAGAGACGCGGTGATCTCGGCAACCTCAGCGTTGTCCTCGACCACGAGGACCATGCCCTGCCCCGACTCGCTCGGCTGGGTCGGAGGCGCCGGGATCGGCTCGACCGGCACTGCCTCGCGGCGCGGTAAGTAGATGGTGATGGTGGTGCCGCGGCCGGCCGTGCTCGTCGCAACCACGGTGCCTCCCGACTGATGCGAGAAGCCGTAGACCTGCGACAAGCCGAGGCCAGTGCCTTTCCCGAGCGCTTTGGTCGTGAAGAACGGCTCGAAAATGCGCGGCAGCACGTCGGGCGCGATGCCGACCCCGGTATCGGTCATCGCGAGCGCGACAAAGTCCCCCTCGAGTTGACCCACGCCGTCGCCCTTATTCAGGGTGACGTTGCGCGCCGAAAGCGTGATCGAGCCCCCGCCGGGCATGGCATCACGCGCGTTGACCGCGATGTTGACGAGCGCCAGTTCCAGTTCGGCAATGTCGACCTCGACCGGCCAGACATCATCCGGTATATCGCATTTGAGCTCGACGTTCCCGCGCAGCGAGCCGAGCAGCATTTCGTACACCGCTTCGACGCGCGCCTTGAGATCGGTAACGACCGGATTGAGCGGCTGCCGTCGCGAGAACGCCAGCAGCTGGCGCGTCAAGCTCTCGCCGCGGTTGGCAGCTGAGTGCACCGCGTCGATCGCCTGCAGATGCTTGGGTTCGGTCAATCGGCGGCGCAGAAGCTGGGCGTGACCGCTGACGATCATCAACAAGTTGTTGAAGTCGTGGGCGATGCTGCCCGTCAATTGTCCGAGCGCCTCCATCTTCTGGGATTGCGCGAGCTGCTCCTGCGCCCGCTCGAGCGACGCTTGCGCCTCCCGCCGCTCGGTCATGTCGCGGGTGATGTTCACGAACCCGGCGAGGGTGCCGACCTCGTCGCGGACCGCCTCGATCACGGCGCTCGCCCAGAACAGGCTATTGTCGCGCCGCACGCGCCAGCCCTCGACCACGCATTTGCCCTCGTAGGCGGCGAGCTGGAGCGCGCGCGCCGGCTCGCCGCGCTGTTCCTCCTCCTCGGTGTAGAACCGGCTGAAGTGCTGTCCGACGATCTCGGCCGCGGCATATTGATGGATGCGCTGCGCGCCGACGTTCCAATTGGTGATGTAACCTCCCCGGTCGAGCATGAAAATCGCGTAGTCGGTGACGCCCTGAATGACCGTGCGGAAGCGCCATTCACTCTCCACCAGCGCCTCTTGCGCCTTGCGCCGCTCGGCGATGTCGTGCTTGAGCGCGGCTTCGAGGCGCTTGCGCTGCTCGGTCTCGCTGTGCAGGAGCTCGCTCGTGTGCGCGAGCCTCTCGGTACGCTCCTCGAGCGTCTGCTGCAGCTTGTCATGGGCGCGCTTGAGATCGTCGTCGGCGCGACGGCGGTCGGTCACGTCCTCGGCGACCAGCATGAGATGCGGCACGGCGGCGCTCTGATCGGCGATCGCCGAGACGTTGTTGCGTATCCACCGGCGCGAGCCGTCGGGCAGCACATATCTCGTCTCGCGCGCGAATGCCTTGTCGTTCGCGAACGCGTGCCGGACCGCCTCTGCCATGCCGGGCGCGTCGTCGGGGTCGATGAGATCCTGGATATGCATCTGCAGCAGTTCCGGCGCCGAGCGCTCAGCGATGCTGCAAAATCGATTGTTAGCGACCGTGACGCGTCCTACCGCGTCGATTTGCGCGAAGCCCATCACCGATTGACTGAACATCGCGCGCAGAATCTGCTCGTGGCGGCGCAATCTGATTTCCGCGCGCCCTCGCGTTGCGACATGCGCGCTCAGTGCAAGACTCACAACCGAGGTGCTGATCAGGAACACGACCAGCAGCAAAAATCCGTCGTCGGGGCTCGCCGGCGCGAACGGTCCGCCGCCGGCCAGCGCGCCCCAGACCGCAAAGCAGGCGAGAATCAGCACCGCCGTCGCGGTATCCCGCTCTCCGCAGCGCAACACAGTCCACGACAGCGGCAGCACCACCAGGAACGCCAGCGCGTTTCTCATCGCGCTGTCCTCGAACAGCGGACTGAACGCGACAAGTCCCACGAGGCTTGCCGCGATAATGCCGAGGATCGAGGACAACACCTTGTCGGAATCGAAGCCGCGGTAGTCGCCGAGCGCGCAAAGGACGACGGCCGGCGCGAGGACGAGCGCGCCGGCCGCATCGCGCAGCCACCACACGGTGCCGAGGGGGATGAGGTTCTCCCACTCCGCCTGTCCGGCAAGGTAGGAGGTGCCGGCGGCGACGAGCGCGCCGAGCATGCTGGCTGGTCCGAGCGCAACCAAGGCAAATTTCGCAACGCCGGCCGGCGTATTGAAGGTTCTACCGCCCTGCGACCAGAGGCGGAGGAGATAGCCGCCGACGACGGCCTCGAGCGTGCTGCCTGCCGCATTGCTCAAGGCGGGCAAGATCGAATCCGCAGACATCGCATCGGCGATGCCGCTGGGCAGCGCCGCGGCGAATGCCGCGGCAAAAACGCCCGGCCAAACGCGCAGCCCACGCAAGAGCACGGCGGCCAAGGCAAGGCCGGCGGAAGGCCAGATGGGGATCGGGGTTGAATAGATCGAGGTCAGCGCCGAGGCGCCGAGCGCCAAAACAAAGTAGCTCGCACCGACGATCGCCAGTTCGAATAGGTATTTCGCCACGCGACGCAGTTGCGGCGCGGGTTTGAATTTCGCATTTGGAAAACGAGTCACGGCCTGCCCCCTCGCCGCGCGTTTTGCCGTAGCCTCTCCCCTTATCTGCGCTGGCGTGTTCTCCCGCGGCTATTGATCAAACGCAACTGCGGCGGAACTCGGGCCATTGACCGGCGAATCGGGAGGAACGCAGACCGAAAAGTGCCCCGGGGCAACTTCGCCTAAATGTTGCGCATCGCAGCTGCGCTGCTGAGCTGCACAACGAAAACGACAGCAACACGCCGTCGATCCGCGGCCCGTTTGACAAACTGCGCGCCGCGCGCTCGGTCGGCTCCCTCGACACCCGCGGGCGAAGGGGGAGAGGGGTGTGGTGAGGGGCAGCTTGAAGCGCGAGGGGCCCTTTGAAGCGCGTCCCCCCTCACCCGAATTAAGATTGTCGGTCGAGTCTTGCGCGCTCTCCCCGCAAGGGGGGCGCGAGGGCACGTGCCGCGGGCGAGCCGTCCAGCGTTGCCACGAAAACCGATCGCGCGCCGCTTACATGGCGCTGCGCAACGAGTCTCCGACCGGCATCGGCGGCCGCGGCAGCTCGCCGAAAATTCTGTCGTTTTCGGGCAAGAACCAGGACGTGAGTCGCGCGACCAGCGGCCGCTCTTCCTCCCCGCCATTCCCCGCTTGATCGCCGGCCGTCGCGGGCTGGACCGTTTGTGTTGCCGGTTTTCCCGCAGAGCTGGAGGCGACGGTGCCGGGCTGGATGGCCGGCGGCTCGCCGGTGCGCGCCTTCTCTGCCCTCACGCCCTGCTCCGGCTTCTGATTTCGGCGCACCAGGGCGGCAGGCGCCAGTTTCGGAAGCTTCGCGGCCGAGGCAATCGTCGGCACGTTCGGCACGGCTGGTGGCGGCGTTTGGACTTGCGCCGTGAGGTCGGCAACGCGCGTCTGGTAGTCCGGCACCCGATTCTCTGCAGCCGTTGGCGATAACTGGATGACCGCGGGTGCAGGCGCCGGCGCAGGGTGGCGCTCGAACTGGCCGAGCATATAGGCACAGAGCGCGCTCGCGGCCCCTGCGCCGGCCACCTCGAGGAATTTGATCGCGACTCTCGATAAGACCGTAAATCTCACGATTCCCTCCGATTTCAAACGATTGATTGATTTTCAAACACTCGTTTGAGACAACTTCAGGGCAGAAAGAAAAACAAGGGTGACAAATCAAGGGAAAAGTTGGCGCCGCTGCACTCGGTCCTACCCTCCCCTTCAATAATCATAAACGCGCACCCGGGGTACTTGCCCAAGGCGCCGGCAGATGCTTGGCCGTCGCATCCTATTTGGCTAGTGCTGCCAGACCGCCCAGGCGCGCCTTGCTTGGCGGCTGGCAGAGACCATCGACCGCCCAACCTGCGATCGTGTCGGCGAGCCGGTCTACGAACCTTTCGTCGAGCTCGAGACGAAACGGCGGGCCTGCAAGCTGCTCGGCGTTGCGCACGAAGATGCTGCATTGTCCGAACAGCCACAACGCGCCGACGACAGCCTGCTTGTCGGTCGCGTTGTCCGGCAAGAAGCGGCGAACCAATTCGGTTATGGCGGCAAAGAACGGCGCCGCCTCCCGCGCCATGAATTTGCGGAAGACAAGACTCGGCTTGAGCGTCTCCCAGTTGAAGATGCGCACGTAATCGCTGAGTTCGTCGCGCGCCGTCATCGGCCGCAGTTGCCGGCGCACGAAGCGCCGCAATGCCGCTTCGCGCGACAGCTTGCCGCTTTGCGGTGCATCGTCGTCGCTCATTAGGGCGCGCAAGGCCGTCTGCAGAACGGCGCGATAAAGGCCTTCCTTGCTGCCAAAATGGTAATTGATCGCCGCCTGGTTGACGTCGGCCTCGGCGACGATGGTCCGGATGCTTGCGCCATCGTACCCGTCGCGCGCAAACGCGCGCGAGGCCGCTTTGATGATCTTCTCCCGCGTCGCCTTCGAAACCCGGGTCACTTTAATCGCCCACGGCATGCTCATTTTCCAAATTCAAACGATCGTTTGAACATATCGCGCGACGATCGCGCCTGCAAGGTTGCACGTCTGCCAGGATTTAGGAGGCGGGGCCTAAAATAGTTCGAAATATTCACGTTGCTCCCACTCCGTCACCTCGGAGCGGTAGCGCGCGATCTCGGCTTCCTTGATGCGCAGATAATAGTCGATGAAATTCTTGCCGAAGCCCGCGGCGAGGCAAGCGTCACCGCGAAGCGCGCCGAGCGCCTCCTCGAGGCTTTTGGGCAAAAGCGGCGCCGCGACTTCATAGGGCGTGTCCGCCGAGGGGCCGGGATCGAGCATGCGCTCCACGCCGTCGAGGCCGGTCCAGATCTGCGAGGCCATGTAGAGGTAAGGGTTGGCGGCCGGCTCGCCGGCCCGATTCTCGATGCGCGTGGCGCCATCGCCGCGGCCGCCGAGCACGCGGAGCATCACCCCGCGATTGTCACGTCCCCAGATCACCCGGTCGGGCGCCAGCGAATAACCGCGATAGCGCTTGTAGCCGTTGATCGTCGGGGTGGTGAAGGCGGCCGCCGCGCCCGCATGGGCAAGAAGGCCCGCCAAAAACTGTCGGCCCAGCGGCGAGAGCACGTCGTCGTCACTCGCCGTGAAGGCGTTGGCGCTCGAGGCCCGCTCGCGCAGCGATTGATGCAGGTGCCAGCCGCTCGACACCACGTTCTCAAGCTTGGGGCGCGTCATGAACGTCGCGTGATAACCTTGCCGCCGGCAGATCTGTTTCACGGCGCTGCGGAACAGCATCATGGTATCGGCGGGCGCGAGTCCGACCTGCGGCTGGAACGTGAATTCGCACTGGCTCGGGCCGAGCTCGATTTCGACGGAGCGCAGCGGCAAGCCGAGCGCGACAAGTTCGCGGCGCAGGATTTCGAGAATCGGCTCGATCTGATCGAAACGCGTTTCGGTCAAATACTGGTAGCCCTGGGAGAGGAGACTGACTTGCGGCGCCTCGCCTGGCCAGGTGGCGTCGGCCGGCGCAAGCCGCGCATCATCGAGCTTGAAGACGTGAAACTCGACTTCGAGGCCGGCGAGGTAGTCGAACCCTGCTTCGGCCAGCCGCTCCAGCGCGCGGCGATAAAGGTGGCGGGTCGAGAACGGAACCGGCTTGCCATTGGAAAAGTAGATGTCGCACAGCGCCCAGCCGGTGCGCAGCGCCCACGGCAGGACGCGGAAGGTGGTGGGATCGGCGACCATGAGAAAGTCGCCGCCGCCTTCCATCTCCGCCATGCCGAAGCCGCCGCCCGGCGTGAAGACCGGAAACACCGTCTTGTGCGCGGTATCTTTGGCAAGGAGCGTCGTGGTGATCGAGCAGCCGTTGCGCATCGCGGCCGCCGCCTCGTTCGCCAGCACCGTTTTCCCGCGCAAGATGCCGTGCTGGTCGGGAAACGACAGGCGGACCACTTCGAGCCCGCGTTCCTCGATGCATTTATCTGCGCTCGCTGCTGCCTCGAACTGCGCGTCGTTCCACAGACCGTGGCGCTCGACGAAGCTGCGCGCCTTTCTTTCTTCCGAGGACGACATCGAACCCCCAGCTGCTGAGCCGGCCAACGTTAGTCCATTTATCCGTGCCGTTCGAGCACGGCGAGGTCGCAGCTCAGTGCAGGCTCGCGGCCGTTGCCTGAAGGCTCGCAAGCAGCTCGCTCGATCCCTGCACGGCGAGGCGCTGATGGTAGAAACGCAGGCCAAAAAGGCCCCCCAGCTCCTCCCCGGCTCCGGCGCGGCCTGGGCCGCCGTGATTGCATTGCGGCATCACGATCCCGTGCCCGGTATGCCCCGTCGCAATCGCGGGGTCGACGGCAAGAATGCGGCCGTGGCTGGGCGCGATCTCGTTCACCATGCGCGCGAGAAAATCCTTGTCCTCGCCGTACACCGATGCGACCAGCGAGCCACCTCCGCGCGCGATGAGCGCCGCGGCCTCCTGCTCGTCGCGATACGGGACGACGGTCGCGGCCGGACCGAACACCTCGACCTCGTGCACCGCTTGCGCCTTGTCCGTGCTTTTGAGCCTGAGCAATGTCGGTGCAACGAAGGCGGATTTAGTCTTGTCGATGCCGTCGAGCGCGGGGGCCTCGGCGCCGCCGCAGACGATCGCAGCTTCCGAGGCCAAGCGGCGGATCCCGTCGAACGCGGCCGCTTGCTGGGCGCGCGTCACCAGCGGCCCCATGCGCGTATCCGCCTGTCGCGGGTCGCCAACCTTGGTCGCCTTGAGCTTTTCGGATAGCGCATCGGCGACTGCGTCCGCCTTCTGCGCCGGCACGAAGATGCGGCGGATCGCGGTGCATTTCTGCCCCGCCTTGACCGTCATCTCGCGGACCACTTCGCGCACGAAGGCATCGAACGCCGCGCCGGCCGGCGAGGCGTCCGGCGCAAGCAGCGCCGCATTGATGCTATCGGCCTCGATGTTCACCGGCACGCTCTTGGCGACCACGTTGGGATGCCCGCGCACGCGCGCGGCCGTGTCAGCCGAACCGGTAAAAGCGATGAGGTCGTCGCTGGTGAGTATCTCCAGGAGCCCGCCCACGCCGCCGCAGAGGAGGCTCAGCGCACCCGCAGGCAAGACGTTCGCGGCGATCACGTCCTTGACCATGGCATGCGCCAAAAGCGCGGTCGCCGAGGCAGGCTTGGCGAGGACGGGCACACCGGCAAGCAGCGATACCGCGGCCTTTTCCCAAAGCCCCCAGCTCGGGAAATTGAAGGCGTTGATGTGCACGGCGACGCCGCGGCGCGGCACCATCAGATGTATGGCCTGATAATTCTCCGCCTTGGCGAGCCGCACCGGCTTCTCATCGAGCAGCGTGCGCGCGTCCCCTAGCCCGGCCCCGAGCCGGGCGTAATATTTGAGCGTGCCGATGCCGCCGTCGATGTCGATCGCGGCATCCATTTTGGTGTTGCCCGAATTGGCGATGGCGATCGCCTCATAGCGCGCCCGGTTCGCCGTGAGCACGTCGGCGACGGCGCCCACGAGCTTGCCGCGCTCTGCATAGCTCAGGTTTCGTAGCGAGCGCTGACCTTCGCGGCGCGCGAATTCGAGCGCGGACGCAAGATCGAGGCCCTTTGCCGAAACGGTCGCGAGCTCATCGCCCGTCACCGGATCGATGAGGGCGGTTTCGATCCCCTCCCCGCGCAGCCACCGGCCGGATAGATAACTGTCGAGAGCCTCTGGCCTTGCACTCATGACTTCGCTCCCTTGGACGCGCGCCGACTTGCTGTTGCTGCGGTTATCTCTGCACGTTCATTTGCGACGAAAGCTCGGAAGCTGGCTGGACTAGCTCGGCTTCTTCTTATGAGCGTGTGCCTGCTCGGGGTTACTGAGCATATGACCGCAGCCGGCTTTGTTCGCCCAGTACTCCCAGGCGCGCCAGGTTTCCGGCGAATACGGACTGTAACCGCGATTGCGGGCATCGATCTCGCCCTGCCGCAGATAGGTGATTTCGCCGCCCAACTGCTTCGCGCGCAACAGCGCGCGCGCATTGCGCGGCAGATAAACCGACAGCCGCACCACCTCGATGAGCGAGCGCCCAGCCGAGGCAAAGCCGTGACCGCGCATCAATGCGACGTTGTTGCCGGCGAGGCATTTCGCGAGATCGCGGCCCTGCTCCATGTTGGTGACGAGCAGGTTGGTGTCGCCGAACTTGTCGGCAATGTCCCACACCGGCACGTTGGCGCCGATGAAGCTGCCGGAGTGAATCACCGGACGCAGCGGCGTCGCCCGGGCGATTCCAAACGGCAGAATCTCCTCCGCATGCGCGTGGACCACCGACTGAACGTCGGGGCGCGCCTCGTAGATGGCGGCGTGAATGAACCGCTCGAGATAGAGCGCACGCTTCTCCTCACGCACCGGCTCCCCATCGAGGCCCAACTCGACGATGTCGTCGCGCTCGACCAGTTCGGGTGCGAGCGAGCGGGCGATGAAAAAATGCCGCGGATTGTCGGGGCTGCGCACGCTGATATGGCCGTAAGCGTCCACCACGTCCTCTTGCGCGAGGATGCGGTTGGCGACGACGAGATCCTGAATGATGGTGTCGAGACTGCCGATGGTTTGCTGACCCCGCATATTAGGTGAAGTGGAATCACCGCGAGCAGCGAACTCGGTGTTGCCCTCCCCCTCTGTGGGGGCGGGGAGCACACCGAGTGCGCGGCACACCAAGAAAATACTCCAACATCCGCACCCGAGGATCTCGCCTCTAGTAGGTTGGAACGAAGAGATCATCCACCGGAACCGGCGCGCCGATCAACGACTGGTCGACGAGATAGGTGGCGAAGGCTTCCAGCGTCGGCCGGTTGGGCTCGATGCCGTAGGGCCATGGGTCGCCGTCGAAGAGCTCGTAAATCTCGTCGATGTCGCGCATCAGGAATGGCGTCATGTAGCGCAGCGCGCGCAAGTTGAACATTTTCTCGAGCGCGATCTTCTTGGATTCGCAAAATGCGTTGTAGAGGCTCGTCGCGATGTAGGGATATCTCTCGTAGAGCTGCTTGCGGATGGCGATGAGATGCATGATCGGATAGATCTTCGTGCGCTTGTAGAACGCCTTTTCCAGTTCCATGTAATTGGGAAACAGCCGCACGACGTCGGAATTGGTGCGGATGGCCGCGGGCAGGCTCGTGCCGAGCGTCGCATCCACCGCGCGCTCCTCGAGGAGATCGCTCATCGATTTGTTCGACGTGTTTTGCTCGATCGGCAGCGGCTTGAGCAGCGGCAGCACGGTCGGACTGCCATGCGTGCCGCCGGTGTTCATCGCGCCCTGGACCCATTGGATTTTCCGGAGATCGACGCCGTATTCGTGCTGCAAGAGGCCATTGATGTAGATGGCCGCGGTCATGGTCAGCAGCGGCACGCCCACGCGTTTGCCCTCGAGGTCCTTGGGCGTCTTGATGCCCGCCTTGCGGTGCACAGCGATGAAGCCATGACGGAACGCGCGCGACGGAAACACCGGAATGGCGACGAAGGGGCACTGCTTGTTGGCAAACCGCTGAACGAACTCCGAGCTCGAAAACTCGGCGACGTCAAATTCCTCCCCGCCCGCCATGCGGTCGAAGATCGGTCGCGGCTGATCGATGGCAATGAAATTGAGGTCGATGCCTTCGACCCTGACCTCACCGGTATAGAGCGGCTGCATGCGGTCGTAGAGCCCGCACGCGAATGAAAGCTGCAACTTGGCCATGTTGCCGTCCCCGGTGCCCTTGGGCGAGACTTGAGCCTTAGCACGCGCGCTCGCCGGCCGAAAACCCCGCTTGGCAGAGTGCTGGGCGTACCGCGGCAAGCGCCCAGAGAAAACGCAATCGACCCTCGAACCGCATCACGGCGTTCGAAGCAGCGTCTCTTGCACCGAGTTGATCGAAGGCTGGCAGCGCCGCACACTTGACGCGCAGAGAGTGACGGCCCAGCCTGGATAGGAAAAAGTGAATGCTCGAGGTCACCCATGAATAAGCCGGTCACAGATATCCCGCACCCCAAGATGCTGCTCGACCCCTACGGCACGTGGGCGGCCCAGGAAGGCGTGCCGGTCACCGAGGATTTCGGGGTCGATTTGCTCGGCGTTGCGACCGCGCCGTGGCCCCGCTTCGGGGTCGATGGCGGCATCGTCCACCTGAAGGGACGCGGCGACTTCGTCTCGATCTTCGTCCTCGATCTTGCCGCCGGCGCGAAGTCGGCGCCGCAGAAGCACCTGTTCGAGGAGGTCATCTACGTCTTGTCCGGGCATGGCAACACCACCGTCGAAACGAGCGACGGACGCAAGCACAGCTTTGAATGGGGTCCCAAGAGCCTGTTCGCGCTGCCGCTCAACGCTCGCTATCAACACTTCAATTCCAGCGGACGCGAACGGGCGCGACTCGCCTCCACCAACAATCTCGCGCTCATGGTCAACCTGTTCCACAACGAATCGTTTGTATTCGACAACGAGTACGCGTTTCCGGAACGACAGGGTGTGGCCAAATATTTCAGCGGGGAAGGCGAGTTCATTCCGGTGCGCCCGGGCCGCAACATGTGGGAGACCAATTTCGTTTCCGACCTCGCCGGCTTCGAGCTCAAGGCTTGGGACGGACGCGGCGCCGGCGGGTCGAATATGATGTTCATCCTCGCCGAGGGCACCATGCATGCCCACACCTCGCAGATGCCGGTCGGCACCTATAAAAAGGCGCATCGCCACGGACCCGACTTTCACGTCTTCGCCCTCACCGGACATGGCTTCTCGCTGCTGTGGTACGAGGGCCAAAAAGACTTCGTACGGATTGATTGGAAGCATGGATGGGTGTTCGCGCCGCCGGACCAGATGTTCCACCAGCACTTCAACACCGCCCCTGATCCCGCGCGCTATCTCGCCGTGGCCTTCGGCAGCCTGCGCTATCCGTTCACCGCCGACAAACGTCGGGTGTTCATGGGCATGGACGTGAGCGTAAAGGACGGCGGCTGTCAGATCGAATATGAGCACCAGGACCCGCGCATCCACGAGATCTATCTTGAGGAGCTCGCCAGGCACGGTGTGCCATCCGGCATGGGCAAGTTCATCGACGAACGGCCTTACGCCAAAGCTTCGGCTTAGCGGCGACGCACAAATCGATGCACGATCTCGAATTCGAGCATCTTCACGTCAGCCCCGACGATGCCGCTGTCAACGAGGTGGCCTGGGCCGCCGATAACGTCGAGCTGACGACGGTCGGGATCGATATCGGATCCTCGACATCGCACCTGATGTTCGCTCGCGTGCATCTGCAGCGGCTTTCCAGCGCGCTGTCGAGCCGTTTCGTGGTCGTCGAGCGAAAAATCCTCTGGCAATCGCCGATCCTGCTGACACCCTACCGGAGCGACTACACCATCGACGTCGACGATCTCGGCGGCTTCATCGGCGGCTGCTATGCCTATGCCGGTCTCGAGCCTGAGACGGTCGACAGCGGCGCCGTCATTTTGACCGGCGAGGCGCTCAAGCGGCGCAACGCGCGTGCCATCGCCGACCTGTTTTCCGAGGAAGCCGGGAAATTCGTCTGCGCCTCGGCCGGGCATCACATGGAATGCCAGATGGCGGCGCATGGATCGGGCGCTGTCGCGCTTTCGCGCGGGCATAGCGCGACACTGCTCAACGTGGATATCGGCGGCGGCACGACCAAACTCGCCCTGATCGAGAGCGGCCGCATCCTCGCCACTTGCGCCATTGCCGTAGGCGGCCGGCTGATCGTCGCAGATGATGCTGGGCGCCTCGCGCGCATCGAGCAACCGGCGCGGCAAATCGCGAAGGCCCTCGACATCGAGCTCACCCTCGGCGCAACGCTCGCGCCGGCGGATCGCCGGCGCATCGCCACACGCATGGCCCGCATGGTCATGGGCCTCATGGATCTGCGCCAGCCCGGTGAACTCGCCCGCTCGCTGCTGGTCACCGAGACCTGGCCGGCCGGTCTTGCCAACAAGCGCGTCGACGCCATCACCTTTTCCGGCGGGGTGAGCGAATACCTCTACAAACGGGAGACGCGCGGTTTCGGCGATCTCGGGGAGGAGCTGGCCGAGGAGCTGCGCCACGTGCTGGCGCATCGGCACGATCTTCCTCCCGTGTGGGACCCGGGCCAAGGCATCCGCGCAACCGTGATCGGCGCGGCGCAGTTCTCCGTCCAGATCAGCGGCAACACCATCCTCATCGCCGATCCCGGCAAATTGCCGCTGCAGAACCTGCCGGTCGTGACCTGCGACCTCGCTCTGCACGGCGAGGTCGCTGCCGACGCCGTCGCTGCGGGCGTGCGCGGCGCGCTGGCGCGCGCCGACTTCGAGGAAGGCGAAAGCCCTGTCGCGCTTTCGTTCCCGTGGCAGGGCGATCCCTCGCATGAACGGCTGCACGCGGTGGCGAGCGGCATTTGCGCGGCACTGCCGCGGACGCTCAACGAGAACATGCCGCTGGTGCTGCTGATCGACGGCGATGTCGGCAAGAGTCTCGGCCGCATCATTCTGCACGAGGTCGCGCCTACGGCCGAGGTGATCGCGATCGATGCCGTGCAGCTCAAGGAATTCGACTATGTCGACATCGGGAGCGTCATCGAGCCCACCAACGTGGTCCCGATCATCATCAAGTCGCTGCTATTCAAGTAAGCCCGACACGCGGCAGCCGCATCAACCAGACGAACAGAGGGAAGCCCTATGCCTGCCAAAAAATCTGCCAAAAAAACACCGCCGCCACGGCTCCCCATTCTGAGCGAGGACCAACTGGCGCCCGCCCAGCGCGCGCTGCTCCAATCGATTCGCTCCGGTCCGCGCGGCAGCACCACTACAATCCGCGGCCCATTCGCAGTGTTTCTGCACGCGCCCGCTTTTGGCGAGCTCGCACAGCGACTCGGCGGCCATTGCCGTTTCAATACCGGGGTGCCGCCACGGCTCTCCGAATTCGCGATTCTGGTCACGGCAAGGCTCTGGCGCGCGCAATACGAATGGTTCGCCCATGTGCCACAAGCCGAGCGCGCTGGCGTCAAGCCGGAGACTATTCGCGACCTGCACAGGGGGCGCGTGCCAAAAGCCGCCCCGAAAGACGAGCGCACGATCTACGATTTCGTCCAGGAGCTCTACAGGACGCGGCGCGTCAGCGATAAGACGTTCGCCCGCGTGCGCGCCCTCCTCGGCGATGCCGCCACCGTCGAGCTCGTCGGTATCCTTGGCTATTACGTGCTCATATCGATGATACTTAACGTTTTCCGCATGTCGCCCCCGCCGGGCGAGGCGCTTCCCTTCGCCGAGACCTAGCAGGCGGCGGCACGTTCTTTGCTATATTCACTGTGACGATACCCGCATCTCAGGAGGGGTCAGCATGAAGCGAGGGTCAATTGTATTCGCGGTCGCCGGCCTGATCATCGGCGGCGCTTGGTTTGTCGGGGCAAGCGCCATCCGCGCGCAGCAACCAGCGCAGCAACCGGCACCGGCGCCCACTCAGGCGGTGCCGCCGATCGGTCCGCCCGATCCTAATCTGCGCACGGTCCCGCTGCCGAGCGGCAAAAAGGTCCATCTGCTGCCCGCAACGCTCGAGACCACGCAATGGGGCTGGTTCGACAATGCCCAGCCGCCGGTGCTGCGGGTCAATTCCGGCGATACCGTCGTCATGGAAACGATGATGCACAGCCACAACCAGATCGTTCCCGGCACGACGATCGATCAGATCAAGAAGCTGCGGACCGACAATCCCGGACGCGGGCCGCATACGGTCACTGGCCCGATCTACATCGAGGGCGCCGAACCCGGCGACGTACTCAAGGTCACGATAAACAAAATCGCGCCGCGCGCCTATGCGGCGAACTTCAATGTCCCCGGCATGTTCGGCGAATTTCCGAAGGAATACCAGGACGGGCAAGTGAAGTACCTGTACCTCGACTGGGACAGAAAGATCGCCGAATTTCTGCCTGGCATCGAGATCCCGCTCAAGCCATTCCCTGGCACGCTAGGGGTAGCGCGCAAGGAACCCGGACGGTACAGCACCGTGCCGCCGGGAGAATACGCCGGCAATATCGATATCCGAGACTTCTCCGAGGGCACCACGCTCTACGTGCCCGTGCACGTGCGCGGCGCACTATTATGGTCTGGCGATTCCCATGCCGCGCAGGGCAATGGCGAAGTCAACCTCACGGCAGTCGAAACCGCCTACAAGGAACTCAACCTCACGCTCGAGGTGGTCAAAGGCAAGCCGCTCGATTTCCCGCGCATCGAGACCAAAACGTCGTGGATCACCATGGGTTTTGATCAGGATCTGAACAAGGCGTGGGATCAGGCCAAGGCGCAAACGCTCAAATTCCTCTCCGAGCAGCGCAATATTTCGGCCGATCAGGCGGCAAGACTGATGCCGACTGTATCCGATTGCCGCGTGTCGCAGGTCGTCAACGTCAAGAAAGGCATTCACTGCCTCAATCCCAAGGACCGCTCGGCCCGTGAGGATATGGAACGCCCCACCAAGGAAACGGCGAAATACTATGTTTCGCGCGCGAAGGATGCGGATCTGAACAAAGCCATGGATACGGCCTCGATGGGCATGATCAAATGGCTGGAGAGCGAAAAGAAGATCGCGCGCCTCGACGCCTATGGACTGGCCAGCGTCGCGATGGATTGCCGGGTTGGCGCCATCTCGGAGGGCGAGAAGAACGTGCACTGCCTGCTCCCCAAGAGCATCTTCGTTGCGAAACGGTGACGGCCGAGGCAGCTGCAATCGCGAAACATAGAGCGCGCGGGCGCTGCAGTCCGCGCGTTGCACTCCTCTTCTTATCCGTTCTCGGCCTGCCGCTCATTGGCGCAAGCGCATCGGCAGCAGCCATGCGCGTGCTCGCCGCCACCAGCGATCTCGCGAGCCTTGCACAGGCCGTAACCGGCGATCTCGCACAGGTCGAGACGATCATTCCGCCAGCCGCCGATCCGGAAGCTTTCGAGCCGCGGCCTTCCGACCTCGCGAAGCTCAAGGGCGCTTCAATCGTGATCCGCGTCGGGCTCGGCTACGATCACTGGCTCGATAAACTCCTGTCGATGCAAGGCGATGCCGCGGTCAACCGCGGGGGCGCGGGGTATGTCGACGCCTCAGCCGGTATCCCCCTGCTCGAAGTCAAAGGATCGCGCCTGGACCCCGCGAGCCGCGACGGCCATGCGCACGGGCTCGCCAATCCGCACTATTGGCTCGACCCTGCCAGTGCAGAGATCATCAGCGGCGGAATTGCAGAGGCCATCATTCGCGTCGCCCCGGAAACGTCCGCGAAGATCATCGCCAACCGCGAAGGGTTTCTCTCGCGGCTTAAGACGAGTCTCGCCGGATGGGAAGCCAAGCTCGGACCTTATCGCGCCGCGCGCCTCATCGCCTATCACAACACCTGGCCCTATTTTGCCCGCCGCTTCCGGCTCAACGTCGTCGATGTGATCGAGGTCAAGGAAGGGGTCGCGCCGAGCCCGGCGCGGCTTGCGAAGCTCGCCGCGATCATGCGGGAGCAGGGCATACGCGTGATCGTGCACGAGCCGTTCGCGCCGGAGGAGGCCTCGCAGTTGCTGGCGCGGCGGACCGGTGCGGCGGTGGTCAAGCTCGCGCCATCGGTGGCGAGTCTGCCCGCGGCGACCGACTACCTCGCGCTTTTCGATTACAACGTGAGCACGTTGGCGCAGGCGCTGGCGGCGGCATCGAAGTGAGCGAGCATGTTTGAGGATGTCCTCGCATTCGCGGCGCTGCCCCTGGCCGCGGCCGTCGTCTTCACCGGCATTCACACGTGGTTCGGTCTGCAGGTGCTGCGGCGCAACGTCGTGTTCGCCGACCTTGCATTGGCACAGATATCGGCCCTGGGAGCGACGGTGGCCGTGGTCGCGGAGCATCCGCTCCAGAGCGCCGCCGCATACGCCTATACGCTCATTTTCACCGCGGTCGGCGCGCTGTTGCTCACCGCCAGCCGCGGGATGGCGCGCAGCGTGCGGCAGGAGGCGTTCATCGGCGTGCTTTATGTGTTCGCCACCGCCGCCACCGTGCTCGTCGTCGACCGCTCGCCCCAGGGCGCCGAGCACGTCAAGAAAATGCTGGTGGGCGGCATTCTCTCGGTGACCGCGGACGAACTTATGAAGTTCGTCGCGCTCTACAGCATCATCGGCATCCTTCATTGGCTATTGCGGCGACCTCTGCTGGCCGCCGCAGAGAATGACGAGGGGCGCAAAGACATCGCCCGATTCCTGTTTTGGGACCTCGTCTTTTATCTGTCGTTCGGGCTGGTCGTGACCTCCTCCGTCGCTACGGCCGGCGTCCTGCTCGTGTTCTGCTTCCTCATCGTCCCAGCCCTCATCGGCAACCTGTTTTCGCCGCACATCGGTGTGGCCCTGGCGATCGGTTGGGTCGCCGGCAGCGCTGCAAGCGCGGCCGGAATATTCGGCTCTTTTCTGCTCGACGCCCCGACCGGTGCGGTGACCGTCGTGGCGTTCGCCGCGGCTCTGGTGATCGCCGGCGCAATACGGGCCCTCATCACGGCTCCCGCGCCGGAGCGCAGCCGCAATCGAAGATTCGGACTGCACGTGGGCGGGCTCATCCTCTGCCTCCTGCTCGCCCTGTCCGGCGCTTGGGTTGTCATCGCCCCGGCCGGCGATCATCCGGTCCTGGCGGCGATCGAGCTGGCAACGGGGCTCGGACCGGATCGATTCATGACGGCGAGCGAGCGCGCAGCCTATGTCGAAGCCGCGCTGACCGAGCGCCGGCACAAGGCCGAGATCGACCGGCTCTACGACCGCGAACGGCAGTCGCGCTGGGACGGCGACGAGCTTACAGCAGACGAGATTCGCCGCATGGGTTCGATGCAACAGACCTTGACTGAAATGGGCCGCGGGGAGCGTTTCGTCATTGATTACCTGCGCACGCGCGGGCGCGAACGCGAACGCTGGTACATCGGCCTGCCGCTCGCGGCCGTGGGCGGAATCGGCGCCGCCGCCATCGCTCGCAAGGGGCGCCGTGCGACGGGCTGATGCACGATCGGGCCTGTAACTCGGTGGGGCCGCTGCGGCCCGAGGCCTGGCCGTCCGAGCCATCACCGCCGCCGCCCAGCGAAAAATCAGGCGGAGGCCGGATAGCGGCGGCCGAACTGGCTCTGGCGCAAGAGCGACTTGAGAACGTCGGCACACCCCACCGGCGCGAAACCGCGTGTGCGATTTGTCTCGGCGATGAGGAACATGATGCGCTGCTGGTCGACCAGGCGGCGGTAGAGCTCTGCCAACGGCAAGAATGGATCGTAATCGGGCGTGGTGCCGCCACCGACACCGGTGATCTCGACCACGGAAAAATTCTCTGCCCGCATCAAATCGTCGGTCGACGCGAAGCGCAGGTGGAAACGCCCGTAATGGAATTCGCGCATGCTGTGCGCAATGGCGTCGATCCGCGCCTCGAGCTCCGGCGTGATATGCCGCCAGGCATCGCGCCAATGCGCATCCACGCGGAACGTGAGCGAGAGGATCCGGCCGCTTTGAGCGCCGGGCAGCCGCGCATAGAGCACCGCGGCTTCACCGGCGTAGGGCACGAAACGCTGGAGAACCAGCCTCTGGCCGGAAGGGAAATGCCGCAGGTATTCGCGCAGCGCCGTAACGTCGTCGAGTCGGCATGCGCCGTGGCGGCCGATGTCTGGCTTGGCGACCAGCGGAAATGCCAAGCCAGCGCCGCACACCAATTGCCGGGCGCGCTCGAGGTCGGCGAAGAGCGTGCGACGGCCGGCGCTACGGATCACTACCACCGACTGCGCAACATGCTGCTGCTCGGGTCCTGTCACATCGAGCAAATAGGCGCTCTTCGATTCGCCCCAGATTGCCCCTCGCGAGTGGCGCGGATTGGCGATGATGGGCAAGGTCAAAGAGCGGTACTTCGCCGCAAAACTGATCCAGCTCGCGATCAAGGGCAGATAGAACAGGCCCAGCGGAACACGATTGGTCGCAGCCGCCTTGCGGGGGTCGCGGCAAGCGAGTTTCGCCGGCCGCACGCCCGCATCCTCATGGAACTTGAACACCTGTCGACGCAGGAACCCGATCGCCAACACCACGCAAACTAGGAATGGCCACGTCCACCAACCCACGCGGCTGTCGAGCGTGTCGCCGAAGAAGACGGCAATGCAGAGCATGAGTGGCAGATAAAGCGCGGAAACGATCAAGCTCGCCATGGTGAAGCGGACGAGCGGCACGCGTGCCCAACCGCAGGCAACAAAGGGCACGAACACGACGCCAGGCACCACGCGGCAGAGCGCGACGATCGCGAACAGATTGCGCTTGAGCGTGACGGCAAAATTGCGGACGCGGTCATCGACCGCAAGGCGCCTGAGCCAGGGCAGGCGCCTCGCGGCGGCGCCAATTCCGTACAGGGCAAAGTCGCTCGCCACCATGCCCGCGTAGATGCACAGCGCGACGAGCCCCACAGGCATGATGTCGTTCACGACGACATATGCGCCGAGAATGACCGCGAGGTCCTCGTGCGCGAACGGCAGAAACAGGAGTGAAAAAAATTGCGCGAGCCACGAATAATCGTGCGCGGAAAGGCGCAGCAAAGCTGGCAGAACCTCGCCCATTTCCCCGCTCAGGCACTTTCTCCCTGCCGGCGTGAGGCGCCGGGATTATTGCGGCCGCACCGCTGGTTGACGGCATTTTTATTTGGCCCGTCGCTACATCCCTCTGCAAACCAGGAGATAATCGCGCTGGGCCAGCCGGGCCCATAAAGTTTCTGTAAATTTAAACCAGGGCAGCGCAGCCGACAAGGAATCTTGCGCTTGGCCCCCGGACTTTTTCTTCGCCCGGCGAGCCGACGGCGCGGCAGAAGCCGGCGCCAAGGAGCAAGGCTTTGCCGCAAATGTGATTTCGGTTTGGCTTGAAATCCCGAGCCAGCGCCGATAAGGCCGAGAAAACCTCGATAGACCGGAATCGGACCCGTGGCGGCTCAGCGCTCCAAAGCGACGGACGATGACCATCGGGTCGTGCCATTTCGACCCCCCGATGTCGGCGCAAGTGGCCGCGCCCCCCGCCGCGTGCAGCCGCCCGATCCGCCGAACGAAGCGCTCTCGAAATACGAAGGCGGGGAAGAGCGAGAGGACACTTATCGGCACCGCATGATGGTCAACCTTGCGGCCTTGGCTTTCACGGTTGTCCTGGCGCTCGCGGGCGTGTGGCTGGCGATGCAAATCGCCGATATGCGCAAGAACCAGGACTGCCTTCTGTCCGGCCGACGCAACTGCGCGCCGATCGACGTGCACGCGCTCGAACGTTAAGCGCCCGCTCTATCGGCCGGCATCGATCGTGACCTGTGCGACCCCGGAGAATCCCAAACTCCGCGCCGCCGCCGGCGACACGTCGATAATTCGACCGCGCACAAAAGGACCGCGGTCGTTGATGGTCACTACCACGCTGCGCCCATTGCTCTTGTTGGTGATCGTCACCTTGCTGCCGAACGGCAGCGTGCGGTGAGCGGCGGTGAGCGCCTCACGATTGAGTTTTCCGCCGTTTGCGGTCGCGCTTCCGCTTTCGTGGGAATAGACCGACGCGATGCCGGCCTGGTCTGCTACGGATGATGTGACACTGGTAGGAGAAAACGCGCAGCCTAAGATCAACGCAATACACAGCATCATTCTACCTTTCATCACGACCTCCTTTCACTACGGCACGACAGCGTTTTGCCGGCCGTTTGAGCGGCCGAACGCCTCGTTTCCAAATGCGGCGGTTAATGGGCAGCGATGCAGTCAACCCCCCCCCGCGATCCTTCCCGCCATAAGTCGCTCACGCGCGCTTTGGTTCCGCACTCGAAGGCTGCGAAAGTTCAATGCTTGCCGTTGCCCGGCAGTGGGGCGGCGCGTATCGTTGCAAGTTGAGAGCGCGGTGCGAGCTCGCGCGGGGAGGATGGAATGAATGACCTGTGGCAGCGCATTGCGCGGGCGGGCGTGAGCGCCATTGGCGTGTGGATTCTGACAGGCGCGACAATCGCAGCGGGCGAGGAGTGCAGAAATCGCGGGCAACTCGATACGCTGTATTGCGACGATGACAACGATCTCGTCGCGGACGTGCCGAGCGACCCGAAGAAGCTCAGAGATCCTTCAACGCTGGTTTTTGCATACACGCCCGTCGAGGATCCCGCCGTCTATCAAAACGTGTTCAAGCCGTTCACCGACTTTCTCGCGCAGTGCACCGGTAAGCGCGTAGTCTATTACCCAGTGCAGTCGAACTCGGCCGAGATCGAAGCCATGCGCTCGGGCCGCCTGCACGTCGCCGGCTTCTCGACCGGCCCGACCGGCTTCGCCGTCAACATGGCCGGCGCGGTGCCGTTCGCTGCCAAGGGCAGCGAGAAAGGACCGCACGGCTATCACCTCATCTCGATTGTGAGAAAGGACAGCCCTTACCAGAGACTCTCCGATCTCAAGGGCAAGCGCGTCGCCCACACATCGCCGTCGTCGAATTCGGGCAATCTCGCGCCGCTCGTGCTTTATCCGCCCGAAGGGCTCAAGCCGAACGAGGATTACAAGCCATTGATGTCCGGGGGACATGATAAGTCGGCGCTCGGAGTTGCCTCGGGCGACTACGACATGGCGGGCGTTGCCTCCGACGTCTTCGAGCGAATGCTGGCGCGGGGAACGCTCAAGGCCGACGACTTCCGTATCATCTTCACGAGCCCGCTTTTCCCGACCTCGTCCTTCGCCCATGCGCACGACCTCCAGCCGGACCTCGCCAAGAAGATCCGCGGCTGTTTCTTCGCCTTCGACTTCCCGCCATCCATGCGCAAGGAATTCAACGGCGACGACCGCTTCGTTCCAATCACCTACAAGGACACCTGGAAGGTGGTGCGTGAAATCGCGGAAGCCTCGGGCACGCCGTACAACAAGGCCGCTTACGAGGCGGAGACGAAACGTGAGGCCGAGGCTCTGGCTAAAAAGCAGCAACCGCAGCCAGCGCCGAAACAGTGACCCGCCGCGGCGCGCGCGGCCGACATGGACGCCTCAATCTCACTCAAGCCGGCGGCGGCAGACCTCGACCGCGCGCTCGTGATCCGCAATCTGCGCAAGGAATACCGCGCGGGCCAACCGGTGCTCAAAGACGTTTCGCTCACCGTCGAAGCGCGCGGCATGACCGCGATCATTGGTCCCTCCGGCACCGGCAAGTCGACCCTGATCCGCTGCATCAATCGGCTGGTCGATCCGACATCCGGCGAAATCATCTTTCGCGGGCAGGATCTGGCACGCCTCGGCGGCCGCGAACTGCGCACCGCGCGCCGTCGCATGGGCATGGTCTTCCAGGAATACAATCTGGTGGAGCGGCTCTCAGTGATCGAGAATGTGCTGTGCGGGAGGCTCGGCTACGTGCCGGTGTGGCGCGCGTGGCTGCGCAGGTTTCCCGCCCAGGACATCGACCGCGCCTTCCATCTCCTGGACGCGGTCGGGCTCGGCGAGCTTGCCACACAACGCGCTGACCAACTCTCCGGTGGGCAGCGCCAGCGCGTCGGCATTGCGCGCGCGCTGATGCAGGAGCCCGACCTCCTGCTGGCCGACGAGCCCACGTCTTCGCTTGATCCGAAGACATCGGTGGAGATTATGGAGCTGATCGCCCGTCGCGCCGGCGAGCGAGACATTCCGGTGATCGTCAATATCCACAATGTGGATCTGGCTCGGCGATTCGCCGATCGGATCGTCGGCATGTCGAAGGGCGAGATCGTGTTCGACGGGCCCCCGCGGGCGCTCGAAGACGCGCGCCTGTTGCACATTTACGGTGGCGAGGGCTGGCTCGAGTGACGACACGACGACAGAGCTGGGCAAGGCATGACTGATCGTCCCGCCTCCTCCGCCGCCGCCGGGCGCGTCGCCTTCCCGCCGAGTTGGCCAACACGCATCACCGGCATCGCGCTCGCGCTCTACGTTGCCTACGCCTGCTCGATTCTCGACATCAGCCGAGAGCGCCTCATGGCCGGTTTTGCCCACGGGGCTCGCTTCGTTTCGCGAATGCTTCCCCCGAATTTTGCGCCCGATAAGCTCGAGCTCCTCTACGACGGGATGGTCGAAAGCCTGCAGATCGCCATCATCGCGACCGCGGTGGGCGTGCTGATCTCACTCCCGCTCGGGCTTACCGCCGCCCGCAACCTTTCGCCCTTGCCGCTGGCATGGGCGGCACGCGCGCTTATTGCGCTGTTCCGCACTTTTCACCCCGTGATCATCGCCATCCTGTTCGTGAAGGCGGTCGGCTTCGGCGCGCTCGCCGGCGTCCTGGCGCTCATCGTCGCGTCGCTCGGTTTTCTTTCGAAGCTCGTCGCCGAAGCCGCGGAGGAAATGTCCATGCAACAGGTCGAGGCGGTGCGCGCAACGGGCGCGCCATTTCTGTCGCTGGTGACCATGGGCGTGCTGCCGCAGGTGATGGCGCGCTTCATCGGCTTTTCCGCCTACCTGCTCGATTCAAACCTGCGCAATTCCGCATTGGTCGGTCTCGTCGGCGGCGGCGGCATCGGCGCGACGCTGTTCACCGCGTTTCAGCGCTTCGACTATGATTTCGTGCTCACCATCGTGCTCGCGATCATCGCCGTGGTCATGGCGGGCGAGGTCGTTTCCGGCTGGATGCGCAGACTGTTTCAATGATCACCACCACCGCGCCCGTAGATGCCGGTTTGCGCCATTGGCAGCGCTTCACGTTCACCCAGAGGATCATGCGCTCCGCCTTCTATGTCGGAGCGCTGATTGCCCTGATATGGTCGCTGCGAAGCATCGAGATCATTCCCGAGTTCCTCTACGACGCACCGCAACAGACGGTCGACTTATTCGCGCGCATGTGGCCGATCGACTGGGCGTGGTACCCTAAAGTCGTGCACGGGGCGCTGATCGAGACGCTGCACACGGCGACCTTAGGCACAATTCTCACTGTGGCAATGGCGAGCCCTGTCGCGCTCATGGTGGCGCGCAATGTGACCCGCTCGGTCGTTCTCAACAGCATTGGCCGTTTCATCCTGGTCGCCACCCGCTCGGTGCATGCCATGATCTGGGCGCTGTTCTTCGTCGCGGTGTTTGGACCGGGTGCACTTGCTGGAACCATGGCGATCGCCATGCATTCCATCGGCTTCACGGGCAAGTTTCTCTCGGAAGCGATCGAAGAGGCAAAATCCGGCCCGATCGAGGCTCTGATCGCGACCGGAGCTTCGCCGGTCGCCGTGCTGCTCAAAGGCTATTGGCCGCAAGTCAAACCCGCCTTCTTGTCCATCTCGATGTTCCGCTGGGACATCAACGTGCGCGAATCGGCCGTGCTCGGCCTCGTCGGCGGCGGCGGTCTCGGGATGGCGCTCGATACCGCCCTCTCCAATCTCTATTGGGATGAGGCCGGCCTCGTCCTGCTCGTGATCTTCCTCGTGGTCATGGTCGCGGAAGTCGTGACGGCCTGGGCCCGCTCGAGGATCATCTAACGGTTGATGCTACCGCTGATCGTTCTTCGAGGCGCGCAGGACCTCACCAGCGTGAGCGATGTGATCGACCGGAAATCGTCGCTAATGCCTTCAAGCATCGAAACTTTCGCGCCATTGAACTTGTGCTGCCTCTTCGCTATACGGGCAGCCGACCTCTCGCGGGGGAGATGGGCCGCTCCGGGGCGATCTGACCCGCAATCGCAAACACGTCGGCGGCGGTCGCTCGAAACGCGTGACCGATCAGGGATTTACTGATGCCTTCTACTTTTGAGACCGTGGCCAATATCATCTCCGAGACCTGCGACATTCCGCGTGACACGATCAAGCCGGAAAGCCACGCCATCAACGATCTCGGCATCGACAGCCTCGATTTTCTCGACATCGCATTCGCCATTGACAAGGCGTTCGGCATCAAAATGCCGCTCGAGCAGTGGACGCAAGAAGTCAACGATGGGAAGGCGACGACCGATCAATATTTTCAACTGAACAACCTCTGCAGCCGCATCGACGAACTTGTCGCTGCCAAGGGCGCCTGAGGCGCTCGCATGCGCCTCGAGTATTTTCAGCTTATCGACCGCATCGTCGATCTCGATCTTGCCCAGCACACCATATGCGCCGAGGCGCGCGTTCCGAGCGCGTCCACGATCTTCGAAGGGCACTTTCCCGGCTATCCGCTGATGCCGGGCGTGCTACTTATCGAGGCGATGGCGCAGACCTCGGGCTGGCTCGTCATCGCCGTGACCAGGTTCTCGCGCATGCCGTTCTTCGCCGCGCTCAAGGAGGCGAAACTGCGCTCCTTCGTCCATCCCGGGCAAAGCCTCTCGCTCTCGGCTAAGTTGCTGCACGAAGGCTCGGGTTACGCCGTCACCAGAGCGGACATCCGTTGCGACGGCAAGCTCGCGTGCAACGCCGAGATCACGTTCCGGTTGGTTGAATTTCCCAACCCCGAGTTCCGCGCCAGCATGGAGAAGATGGCCGCGATCCTCGAGTTCCCCATCGGGGCCCTCGCTCATGGCTGATGCGCCACGCGAGGTTTGGATCACCGGCATCGGCATCGTATCTTGCCTCGGCGAAGGCGCCGAGACGCATTGGCAAGGCCTGATGCAGCGACGAGTCAAGATCGACGCCGAACGCTTCGCACCATATCTCGTTCACCCGCTCGCTCCCCTCGACCTCGACAAGCAGATCCCGAAAAAGGGTGATCAGCGCCAAATGGAGCCGTGGCAGCGCATCGGCACCTATGCCGCTGGGCTTGCGCTGGCAGACGCCGGTGTCAAAGGCAATAGCGAGCTGCTCGCGCGCATGGACATGATCGTCGCCGCCGGTGGCGGCGAGCGCGACGTTGCGGTCGACGCTGCGATCCTGAGCAACAAGCGCAAATCCGCCAATCCGGACGCCTTTCTCAACGAACGGCTCATGAGCGACCTGCGGCCGACGCTGTTCCTGGCGCAACTCTCCAATCTGCTCGCCGGCAACATCTCCATTGTCCACGGCGTGACCGGCTCCTCACGCACTTTCATGGGCGAGGAGGCCGCAGGCGTCGACGCGGTGCGCATCGCGCTCGCTCGCGTAACAGCCGGACAGAGCGAGTTGGCCCTGGTGGGCGGATCGCATAACGGCGAGCGCGAGGACTTGCTGCTGCTCTACGACGCGGGCGGACATATGTTGCGCGAGCGCTTCGAGCCGGTCTGGGACCGTCGAGAGGGCATGGTGCTCGGCTCGCTCGGGGCATTCCTCGTTCTGGAGTCGCGCGGGCATGCGCAGGCGCGCAACGCCAAGCCGCTGGGACGGCTCGCGCGGGTGCTCTCAGAGCGGTGCCCGCGGCCGGCCGGCGCAATCACGGCTGCACTGGGGCGGATGTGGCGAAGCCTCGTCCCGCAGGGGCCGCCCGCAGGTATTGCGGTAATCTCCGGCGCAACGGGTGCGCAGCCGGCGACGAACGAGGAGCGCGCATGGCTCGAGACGCTACCTCGCGTACCGGTACGGGCAACAGGCAGCGTGCTCGGACACGGGTTCGAGCCGCAATTCGCCACGAACATTGCGCTTGCCACGCTCGCACTCGGTCGCGAAAAGTTGTTCCCGCCGATGGGCTCCTCGGGGGTCGAACGGGAGTATGAAGGCCCGCTTCGGCGCGTCGCGGTGACCGCCGTCGGCCACTGGCGCGGAGAGGGCATGGCGCTTGTCGAGGCGGTCAGCTGAGGAGGCTTGCATGGCATCTGGCAAGAACGGGCAACCGGTCGTGGTGGTCACCGGCATGGGTGTGATCACCTCGCTGGGTGCGGGCAAGGGCGACAACTGGGCCAAGCTCACTGCCGGGGAGTCGGGCATCCACCGCATCACCCGCTTTGCCAATGAAGGCCTCAAGACGACGATTGCGGGCACTGTAGACTTCATCTCGGTCGAACCATTCTGCTCGACCGAGCTCGGCGAGCGCATGGCGGCCCTGGTCGCCGAGGAGGCGATTGACCAGGCAGGCGTCGGAACAAAGGGCGACTTTCCAGGTCCGCTGTTTCTCGCGGTCGCCCCGGTCGAGATCGAGTGGCCGCACCGCGATGCACTGGCGGCCGGCTCCGGCGCCAACGATGCGGTCGGGTACGATGATCTTTTGCGAGCGAGCGCCTCGGGCCGATTTCGTGCCATTCACGAACGCTGCCTGTTCGCTTCGGTGGCCGAGCACCTCGCCGAGCGCTTCGGGACCAAAGGCTCGCCGATTTCGGTGTCGACCGCTTGTGCCTCGGGAGCGAGCGCGATTCAGCTCGGTATCGAGGCGATCCGTCGCGGCGAGGCCGACGCCGCGCTCTGCATCGGAACCGACGGCTCCGTGAATGCAGAATCGCTGATCCGCTTCTCGCTCCTGTCGGCGCTCTCGACCGCCAACGACCCACCGCAAGCGGCCGCAAAGCCCTTCTCCAAGAACCGCGACGGCTTTGTCATGGCGGAAGGAGCCGCAGCACTGGTGCTGGAGAGCTACGCAGCCGCCACCGCACGTGGGGCAAAAATCCTCGGCGTATTGGCGGGCTGCGGCGAGATGGCGGACTCTTTCCACCGCACCCGCTCGAGCCCCGACGGCAAAGCCATCATCGGCTGCATCCGCAACGCCATTGAGGATGCTGGTCTCGCGCCCGACGACATCGACTACATCAACCCGCATGGCACCGGCACGCCTGAAAATGACAAGATGGAATATCTCGGCATCGCATCGGTGTTCGGTGATCGGGCGCGATCAATTCCGGTTTCCTCGAATAAATCAATGATTGGGCACACCTTGTCGGCGGCTGGCACAGTCGAGGCCGTGTTCACCCTCCTGACTTTGGAGCACCAACGCTTGCCGCCGACGATCAACTACAACGTCCCCGATCCGGCCGTCCCCCTCGACGTCGTGCCGAAAACGGCCCGCGATGCGAGGGTCCGGCACGCGCTGTCGAACTCATTCGGCTTCGGCGGCCAAAACGTCTCGTTGGTCATGAGCCGCGAGCCCGCGTGACGCATGCGGGCACTTACGCTGGTCGCCGACCGCAAGGTTGAGCTTGCCGACGTTCCCGCGCCCGCAGCACCATCGGGGGACGAGGTACAGATCAGGATCAGGGCAGTCTCCCTCAACCACCTCGACCTCTGGGGCTACCGCGGCATGGCTTTTGCGAAGCGCAAGATGCCGATTGTGGTCGGCGTCGAGGCCGCCGGCGAGATTGCGGCCGTTGGCGATGATACGGCCGACTTGAACCCCGGCGATCACGTTGTCATGTACGGCGCTTTGACCTGCGGCACCTGCAAAGCCTGCCGCGAAGGGCGCGATAATCTGTGCGAAAACGTCGACGGCGTCATGGGCTTCCATATCGACGGATTCGCCCGCGATCTGGTCAATATGCCTGCGCGTTTGGTGATCCCGGTTCCGAGCGGCGTCGCTCTGCGCGACGCCGCCTGCGCGCCGATTGCCTTTGCAACCGTGCAGCACATGCTGTTCGATAATGCTAGGCTTGAGCCGGGTGAGAGCGTGCTCGTGCATGCCGGCGGTTCCGGCATCGGCTCGGTCGCCATCAAGATGGCAAAGGCGATCGGGTGCACCGTCATCACCACAGTCGGCGACGATGCCAAGGTGCAGAAGGCCAAGGCGCTGGGCGCCGATCATGTCATCAACTACCGCACAGATCGCTTCGAGGGCGTCGTGCGCAAGATCACAGCCAAGAAAGGGGTCGACGTGGTCTTCGAGCACGTGGGCGCGGACACCTTCAATGGCTCACTCCTTTGCCTGAAGCGCGGCGGACGCCTGGTCACATGCGGCTCGACCTCCGGACCGTCGACGACGCTCAACCTGATGCAGCTTTTCCAGCAGCAATATCGCATTATTGGCTCGTTCGGCGCCTCCATGCGTAACATCCGCGAGAGTCTCGCCAAGATGGCAAAAGGTCTGTTGCCGGTGATCGATACCGAGATTGCGCTCGCCGACTTCGAGCGCGGACTGGCGCGCATGGAAAGTCGTCAGGTGTTCGGAAAGATTGTCGTCGCCTTTTGACGAGCCGCCCCCCCTCGAGAATGCTTGCCCATCGGGTGCAAAGTCAGCTGAAGGCCAGCCTCGACGCTGCGCTTGGATCGTTGGCAGTAGTTATGCTGCGGGCGATCCGCACAACGAACCGCAAGCACATGGCCGATTTTGCCGGTCGGTTCATGCGGGGACTCGGCCCGAAGCTCAAGGAACACCGGATCGGCCGAGCCAACCTCGCCGCCGCCTTTCCGGAAAAATCCGCAGATGATATCGAAGGGATCCTGCGCGGCGTTTGGGACAACCTTGGACGCGTTGCGGCCGAATTCGCCCACATCGACCGGCTTCGAATGTTCGATCCCGACCCGCGCGACGAGGGCGACATCATCTATACGAAAGAGGTCGATGCGCGCTTCCGACGGCTGCGGTGCGACGGCAGGCCCGCTTTGGTGTTTGCGGCGCATCTTGCCAACTGGGAATTGCCGGCGCTGGTTGCGGCCAAGTTTCGGCTCGATGCCACGGTGCTCTATCGCCGTCCCAATATCGGCGCAGTGAGCGATGCAATCATCCAACTGCGGAAAGGCAGCATGGGCAACCTGGTTCCGACGGGGCTCGACGCGCCGGTGAGACTCGCGCGCGTGCTCGAAACCGGCGGCCACGTCGCCATGCTCGTCGACCAACATTACGTCAATGGCGTAGACGTGACCTTCTTCGGCCGCCGCTGCAAAGCCAATCCGTTCATCGCCCGCCTCGCGCGCCATGTCGAGTGCCCGATTCATGGCACCCGCATCGTCCGCTTGCCCGACCACCATCGCTTTCGCATTGATCTCACCGAAGCCATCGAGCCACCGCGCGACGCTGACGGGAAGATCGACCTCGAGGGCACAATGCAGGCGATCACGTCCGTGGTCGAAGGATGGGTGCGCGAACATCCCGAGCAATGGCTGTGGGTGCACCGGCGCTGGCGCTGAGCAGAATGACGCCATGAGTCGGACTTCGAGCGCCATACGCTCTCACCCGCGAAGCGGGCAGCGGGGCCACGAGTCGCGAGGGAGGCTCTCTGGATTTCCCGCTTTCGCGCCAATGAGCGGAGATTCTACTTCCCGGTCTTGATCCTGGTCCACAGCCGGTTTAGCAGCCGCTGCGTCTTCGGATCGTGCGCGCTGATGGTGTAAAGCCGGCGCATCGTCGCTTCATCCGGATAGATGCCCTTGTCGTCGAGAATCGCCTTGTCGATGAATTTCTGGCTGGCGAGATTGCCGTTTGCGTAGGAGATGAAGTTCGTATTCGTCGCAGCGACCTCCGGCCGCTGCAAATAGTTAATGAACTCCTCCGCCTCGGCGACGTTCCTGGCATCACGCGGGATTGCGAGATTATCGAACCACAACTGCGCCCCCTCTTTCGGGATGGCGTATGCGATTTCGACACCGTTCTTGGCTTCCGCCGCGCGTTTTTGCGATTGCTTGATATCGCCGGAGAACCCCACGACCAAGCAGATCTCGCCGGAGGCGAGCGCGTTGAGGTACTCCGAGGAATGGAATTTGCGGACATAAGGCCTGATCTTCATGACGATATCCGCCGCCTTCTGCAGGTCGGCCTCATTGGTGCTGTTGGGATCGAGACCGAGATAGTGCAGCGCCGCAGCCAGAATGTCGTCGGAAGAGTCGAGCAACTCCACGCCGCAATCTTTGAGCTTGGCGAGATTCCCGGGCGTGAACACGATATCCCAGCTATCGATGTTGCTATTTTCCTTCAGGATGTCACGCGCCTTTCGGGCGTTGTAGCCGATGCCCGTCGTACCCCACATGTAATTGACGGCGTACTGGTTGCCGGGGTCATATACCGCCAATCGCTGCGAGATCTCCGGCCACATATTCGCGAGGTTGGGCAGCCTGGCTTTGTCAAGCTTGTGAAAAACGCCGGCCTTGATCTGACGCTCGAGAAAGTAGGCTGTCGGCACGACTACGTCGTAACCGGATTTGCCTGCCAGAAGCTTTGTCTCGAGCGTGTCGTTGGAATCGAAGGTATCGTAGCGGACCTTTATCCCGGTCTGCCTGCTGAAGTCCTCAACGACGGTGGGAGCGATATAGTCGGACCAATTGTAGACGTTGACGATGCGCTCCTTGTTCGGTTGGGCATGAGTGGGCGTGATTGTCACGCACACGGCCGCGAGCACGGCGAGCCGGATCAGTTGACGCATGGTGCAAGTCCTTCAGAACAGCGGTCGGAAGCCCTGGCGCGGTCAAACGCTCGACGCTTCGCAGCGGAGCGCGTCAGCTCTCGGTCGGCAACCCGACCTCCTTCCAGGCCTTCATGCCCCCGGCGAGGTGCGCATCATAGGGAAGCCCCGCGGCCTGCGCCATTAGCGAGGCGGTGACGGAGCGATTGCCTGAGCGGCAGGCGAACACGACCCGGCGGCCAGCCGGATCGGGAATTGCGGCCGGATCAAACTCCGACATCGGCAGATAAAAAGCCTCTGGATAGCGCTCGATTTCCGTTTCGTTTGGCTCGCGCACATCGACCAGCAGAATCTTGCCCTCTGCGAGGCCGCGCGCCACCTCTTCCGGCGGCAAATCGTACACGTGCTCTCGGCCAAGCTGGGCGGACATGAATTTGCTCCTTGAACTTTGGCGCGCCTCCCCAGCCAACAGGTCGCGCGTCAGCGGGCCAGAATCAAGAGCTTTGCGGTCAAGATTATTACACCCGGCCAGTATCAGATGGTCACCTGCGTTCCCACCTCCACCACCCGGCCCGTGGGAATCTGAAAATAATCGGTGGCATCGTTGGCGATGCGAGTGAGCATGATGAACAGGCGATCCTGCCAGCGCGGCATGCCGGAATGCGCGGCTGGCTTGAGCGAACGCCGCGATAAGAAGAACGACGTCGACATAATATCGAACGTCCAGCCAAGTTTGCGCGCGATCGCGAGCGCTCTCGGCACGTTCGGAGTTTCCATGAAGCCGAAACGCAGGGCCACGCGGACGAAGGTCTCGCCGACCTTCGTGATGCGCACGCGCTCGCCCGGGTCAACCCGGGGCATGTCCGCCGTTTCGATCGTCAAGATGACGTTTTGCTCGTGCAGCACCTTGTAATGCTTGAGGCTGTGCATGAGGGCGGTCGGCGCGGCCTGAGGTGTGCTGGTGAGAAACACGGCCGTGCCCGGCACCCGCGTGGGCGGCCTTTTTTCCAGCATGCGTACAAGCTCATCGAGTGAGATTTCTTGGCGTCGGGTTTTCTCGAGCAGCAATCGGCTGCCGCGCCGCCACGTGTACATGACCACCATCACCAGGCCGCCAAATGCCAGCGGAACCCAGCCGCCCTCGACCACCTTGAGCAGATTGGCACCGAGAAAGGTGAGATCGACGAACAGAAACGGTGCGATCAGCGCAGCCGCCGTTACCGGCGGCCACCGCCATAGTTTCCAGATCACGATAAATGCCATCGTGACCGTAACCACCATGGTGCCCGTCACCGCGATGCCGTAGGCCGAGGCGAGCGCGCTCGAGGAACGGAACAGGGCTACGAGCAGCAAGACACCGATCAGCAACAGCATGTTGACTCGCGGCATGTAGATTTGGCCGGACAGCGCCTCCGACGTATGTCGAATCTCGAGCCGCGGCAGCAGCCCGAGTTGGATCGCCTGGCGGGTTAAGGAATAAGCACCGGTGATGACGGCTTGGCTCGCAATCACCGTTGCCGCGGTTGCCAATATCACCATCGGCAACAGCGCCCACTCCGGATAGAGCAGAAAGAATGGATTCTCGATACTCTTGGGATCCGCCAATACAAGCGCACCCTGGCCGAGATAGTTGACGGTCAGCGCCGGCAGCACGAGCGCGAGCCATGCGATCCGGATCGGCGCGCGCCCGAAATGTCCGAGATCGGCGTAAAGCGCCTCTGCGCCGGTGACGACTAGAAACACGGCCCCCAGCGTAAAGAGGCCGATGATGCCATGGCTTGCGAGGAACTCGATGCCATAGGCCGGATTGAAAGCCCACAGCACAGCGGCATTCTCCGCGACATGCCATAGGCCGGCGGCGGCAATAGCAGCAAACCAGACTAGCATGACCGGGCCGAAGAACGCCGCTACCCTGGCTGTGCCGCGCGATTGGAACGCAAACAGCAGGACCAGAATGAGCGCCGTCAGCGGCACGACGTATGGATCGAACGCCGGGGTGGCGACCTTAAGGCCCTCGATTGCGGAGAGCACCGACAGCGCGGGCGTGATCATGGCATCGCCGTAGAACAGCGCAGCACTGATGATGCCGCACAGCACGACGCCACCCGCGCCCTTGGCCAAGGAGCGCTGTGCCAGTGCCATCAACGCAAGCGTTCCGCCTTCGCCGTTGTTGTCCGCCCGTAGCAGGATGACGACGTATTTCAGCGTAACAACCAGAATGAGTGCCCAGATAATCAGCGACAGAATTCCGAAAACCACCGTCTCATTCGCTGGATTTCCGGCGCCGACCGCCGCCACCACAGATTCGCGCAGGGCATAGAGCGGGCTCGTCCCGATATCGCCGTAGACAACACCGATGGTGCCGAGCGTGAGCGCCCAAAAACGCGGGCCGGCCGGTCGCGTCTTGCCGTGGGCTGAGGCGGTGGTTTCGTGCGCTACCTGCGCCATGGGGCTTGGTCAGTTTCGAAGCACACCGCAAGGGGCCGGCGGCTTATATCACCGCCCATCGGGGAGCAACATGCCCTCGCAGGATAAGTTCCACTTGCGCTCGGTGCGTGCCACTCCCGGCACGAACTTTAAGCCGCAATATTTCCGTACTCTTCTCTGAGAAGCCCCAAGCGCGCGTAGAGATCGCGGTCGGAAACCTGAAACAGGCGAGCCGGGCCGCCGCTGCTCTTGTGAACGATCCGGTTGCCCTGCGGCAAGGTGAAGATGTCGCGCCTGTTCCATCGAATGATCTCGCTTCCAATCTGACTTTCGCCTGAACCTTCCACCACGCAACAAACCGAGCTTGCCGTTGTCCGGAACGGCAGCGTGACGGCCCCCGCATCGAGCTGCACCAGGAAGCAATCCATCATCGCCATGCCCGATCCGCCGGTCAGCGGATTAACGTAGCGCACCCGCCGCGACCCGTCGCGCGCGGGCGGAGCGGCGGCGACCGCGGCCGCGGACGTTGCATACGGATAGCGGAAGACCGGGGAGTAGTCCTTTGTCGCGCAGTTGGTGTCGGGCACCACGTTTGCCACGGCGAAAGCGGCATCAGGAATCGTCTCGGGCAGCTGCGCGGCTGGGCCCGCCTCGAACGCGCCTGTGCCCATGTATTGCTGAAACGGCACATCTAGCGCGTCGAGCCACAGGATCGGAGTTCGCCCCTCGTGGATATGCTCGTGCCAGGTCCACGCCGGCGTGAGGATGAGATCGCCCTCCTCCATCGGACAAGGCTTGCCATCGACGATCGTGGTCGCGCCCGAGCCCTCGAGTACGAAGCGCAGAGCGTTCATGGTGTGCCGGTGTGGCCGGGCCCGCTCGCCCGGCAAGAGGATTTGAATATTGGCGGCAAGCGTCCTAGAGGTGCGCTGCTCGTCTCGGTGTTTGGGCGCAACGAGCTGCAGCACACGCCGCTCCACCACATCCGGTGAGGCGATGTCGATCGCGGCGGAGAGCAGCGGCCGGATTTTTTGCCACGACCACAGATGAGCGGATTCGGGCGCTGGCGCCGGACGATGCGCCCTCACGTTCTCCCACAGCGGCGCAAGATTCGCGTCGTTCCATGCCTTGCGAATTTCGCTGATATCGGGCCGGGCGGAGGACATCGTGTTGCCATCCTTTCTCGTGCCGGCAGCGACTGCGCAAAGTCTAGAGCACGTCCGCATGCTGTCAATCGAGGGCGCGCGGCGCAGCGACGACGACCGGTCGATTGACTGGCGCCTGTGCCGCCCTATAGTGCGCGGCGCGCCTTGCACCGATCCAAAAATCCACGCGCGACGGAAGAAGGGGACGGCACCCATGCAGTTCGGCGTGCAGTTTATTCCTGCCGTCGATCACACCGACAAGAGCGCCGCCGAGTACTACGCCCAATCCCTTGCGATCGCCGAAGAAGCGGAAGAATTGGGCTTCCGGCACGCGCGCACCGTCGAGCACTACTTCACCCGCTATGGCGGCTACAGCCCAAATCCAATCGTCTTTCTCGCCGCTGCCTCGCAGCGCACGAAGACGATGCGCCTCGTTACCGGCGCGGTGCTCCCGGTGTTCAATCACCCATTCAAGCTCGCGGGTGAAATCGCGATGTTGGACGGCATTTCGGGCGGGCGGCTCGACGTTGGATTTGCCCGCGCCTTTCTGCCACACGAGTTTCGGCGCTTTGGCGTCTCGCCCGACGAATCGCAGGCACGTTTCCGTGAGGGCCTCGAGCAGATCGAACTGTTGCTGACGCAGGAAAATGCCACACACCGCGGCCGCTTCCATTCGTTCGAGAACGTGACTTCCTTGCCGCGACCGACGCAGCGCCCACGTCCGAAATTCTACATCGCGGCCACCCAGACGCCGGAGTCGTTCGAATTCGCCGGAAGCAAAGGGTATTCGCTGATGGCGATCCCGATCGGGCCGATTGGGCCGCTCATCGCACTCTACCGCAAGGCCTGGCGCGAGGCCGGCCATCCCGGCGACGGCGACGTGATGGTGGCTTTCCACATGTTCTGCCACGAAGACGCGCGGCTCGCGCGGGAGATCGCGCGCCCGCCACTCGAGGAATATTTCCGTGCGCTCAACGAAGCCGTCGGCGATTGGGCAAGAGGCACGACCTCCAAGGATTACCGCGACTACGACACATCGATGCGCCGACTGCGCTCGTTCACGCTTGACGGCCAGATCGAGTCGGGCGGCGCCTGGGTCGGCACGCCCGACGAGGTCAAGGCCATTATCCGGCGCGTCGTCTCCTCAACCGGCTACTTCGAGCATGCCTCTTTGCAGATCAATTTCGGCACGCTTGATTTCCGCGCGGCACAAAAATCGATGCGCCTGTTCGCAGCCGAAGTCATGCCTCACTTTGCCGACAATGCGACTTGCGCGCGGTATCCCGAGTCGCTGGCGCACGCGCGCTAATTCCATTTCTGGATTCGCTTTCCCCAATGTTGGCGGCGCACGCGCGCCGCGGCACCCGCGGCACCCATGACGTTCAGTGCTGGCGTTGCAACTTCAACAGGGCCGCCCAGACCAGGTCGATGCCGTCGGTGCTGCGCTTGCCCCGCAGTCGAACGAGCCCGACGTTCCGGCCCACGGAGGGAGTAAGCGGCCGCATCATCAAACCCGCCGTCCCAACGTGTCCGCGCCCCAAACACATCTTGGGAACCACGGAGCAGCCGAGCCCCACGGCCACGATGCTCTTGATCGCCTCGACGTGATCGAATTCCATCACCGGTTTGGGCGGCGGTCCGGCCTGTTCCAGCCATTCGCGCACCGTTCGACGAAGCGCCGACTCCTCGTTGACCAGGATCAATGGGCAGCGGGAAAGAAATGCTGGCGTCACTCTCTTCGGGACCTTCGTCATCTTGGCGGGCACGATCGCGACAAGCGGATCCTCGAACAGCGGGATCGTCTCGAAGGCCGGATCGTCGACGGGAAGCGCGCACAGCCCCAGATCGAGCGCGTTCGTCTTGAGCATTTGTAAAGTCGCCGCGGTCAGACCTGCTTTGAGATTGATCTCGAGTTTCGGATGGTCGGTCTTGAGCCGCCGCAGGATCGGCGGCAGGGCGTACATGAGTACGGTCGCGCTCGTGCCGATACGGACTCGGCCGAGCCATCCGCCGTCGAACCTACGCATCTCCATCTGTGTGCGTGCATCGTCTTCCAGAAGCTGTCGCGCGTGGGCGATCAACTTCTCACCGGCTTGCGTGAGGTAGGCACGCTTGCCGAAACGCTCCACCAAATCGACGTTAAAGCGGCGCTCGAGCTCCTGCACCTGATGCGTCACCGCGGGTTGAGTCAGATTGAGCTCTTTTGCCGCCGCGGTGAAACTGCCGCGCTCGACGACCTCGACGAAGGCCCTGAGCTGATCGAGATTGAGGCTTCGCATGGCCATATAGAACCATAAATCTCACTTATTGTTTCCATAAAAAACAGTAGCCGAGCTCGCATTCCTCCGCCGGCCAGTTGGGAATGTTCGGAGCGCGGCAAGGCTGGGCAAATTTGGTTCGCATCACGGCCGCCTCTTGGCCCGCTTCCCGCGCGGTGCAAGCTGCGCTATCTCCAACGGGACGCAACGGCTCCTCAAGCGAGCCAGGCATGCGAGGGAGGCCACGATGCGGGAAATTGGTCATTTCATCGGTGGGAAGCGTGTGGCGGGCACATCCGGCCGCAGCGGCGACGTGTTCAACCCAAATACCGGCGAGGTTCAAGCCAAGGTCAGCTTTGCAAGCAAGTCGGAAGCGGAGCAGGCCATCGCCAATGCCGAGGCGGCGCAGTCGTCCTGGGCGGCCATCAACCCACAGCGCCGCGCGCGCGTGCTGTTCAAGTTCCTGGAACTGGTGCAGAAGGAGTTCGACAGCCTCGCCAAGCTACTCTCCTCCGAGCACGGCAAGACCATCGCCGATTCCAAGGGCGACCTGCAGCGCGGCCTCGAAGTGGTCGAGTTCGCCTGTGGCATCCCGCACCTTTTGAAAGGCGAATTCAGCGACAGCGCCGGGCCCGGCATTGACCTGTTCTCGCTTCGCCAGCCGCTCGGGGTAGTCGCCGGTATCACGCCTTTCAATTTCCCCGCCATGATCCCGATGTGGAAGTTCGCGCCTGCGCTCGCTTGCGGCAACGCCTTCATTCTCAAGCCGTCGGAGCGCGATCCCTCGGTGCCGATGCGGCTCGCCGAACTGCTCGTCGAGGCCGGGCTGCCGGCAGGCGTGCTCAACGTCATCAACGGCGACAAGCAGGCGGTCGATGCCTTGCTCACCGATCCGCGTGTGCGCGCCATCGGCTTCGTCGGCTCATCCGCGATCGCGGAATACATCTACACCACCGGTTGCGCGCACGGTAAACGCGTGCAGTGCTTCGGCGGCGCCAAGAACCACATGGTGGTGATGCCCGATGCCGATATGGACCAGGCGGTCGACGCGCTGGTCGGCGCGGGCTACGGCTCGGCCGGCGAACGCTGCATGGCGGTGTCGGTTGCGGTGCCGGTCGGCAAAAAGACCGCGGATATCCTGGTCGACAAGCTTATCCCGCGAGTCGAGAGCTTGAAGGTCGGCCCCTCGAGCGATCCACAGGCCGACTACGGACCGATGATCACCAAGGTGCTTCTCGACAAGGTGAAGAGCTACGTCGAGTTGGGCATCAGGGAAGGCGCCAAGCTCAAAGTCGATGGCCGTGGCTTCAAGCTGCAAGGCTACGAGGGCGGCTTCTTCATGGGCGGCTGTCTGTTCGACGAAGTGACGCCCACCATGCGCATCTATAAGGAGGAGATCTTTGGTCCGGTGCTCTCGGTCGTGCACGCCAACACCTACGAGGAAGCTCTGCGCCTTCCCTCAGAGCACGAGTACGGCAATGGCGTCGCCATCTTCACCCGGGATGGCGACACCGCCCGCGACTTCGCCACCCGAGTGAACGTCGGCATGGTGGGCGTGAACTTCGCGATCCCGGTGCCGCTCGCCTATTACACCTTTGGCGGCTGGAAACGCTCGGGGTTCGGCGACTTGAACCAGCACGGCCCCGACGCGGTGCGCTTTTACACCAAGACCAAGACGGTGACCTCGCGTTGGCCATCCGGCACCAAGGAGGGCGCCGAATTCGTGATTCCGACCATGAAGTGAGCGCGCGTGAGTGGCCATGGCCGAGTACCAACTCTATTGTTTCGCTCAATCCGGCAACGCCTATCGTGCCGCGTTGATGCTCAACCTCATCGGTGCCGACTGGGAGCCGCTCTGGGTGGATTTCTTCGGCAAGGGCGAGCCGCGCTCGGCGCAATACCGCAGCAACGTCAACGAAATGGGCGAGGTGCCGGTGCTGGCGCATCAAGGTAAGAAGCTCAGCCAGTCCGGCGTGATCCTGACCTATCTCGCCGACCGGTCGGGACAGTTCCGCCCCGAGGGCGAGGACGAAAGGCTTGAGGCGCTGCGCTGGATCATCTTCGACAATCAAAAGGTCAACGGCTTTCTCGGGCCTTATCGCTTCTTGCAGTGTTTCGCTAAACCGCCGGGCGATCCGGCCGTGCTCGCTTTTCTCAAGGGCCGCATCGACAACAACCTCGGCGTTGTCGACAAGCGCCTTTCGAGCCGGCCTTTCCTGCTCGGCACGCGGCCGAGCATCGCCGATCTGTCGCTGGCCGGCTACCTCTACTATCCGGCGGAGGAATTCGGCTTCGACATCGCCGCCCAGCACAAGAACATTGCAGTGTGGCTCGACCGCATCAAGGCACTGCCGGGCTGGAAACATCCCTACGATCTCATGCCGGGACATCCGCTGCCGGGCTGAGTACGCATCCTCAGTGCCGGCTACCGGCAATCTTCTTGCGAAGTAGACGAATGCGCGGGTCGAGCCCGCATGACGAGGCCCGCGCCTCAATTGAGCCGCGCGGGCCGATCGGGGGGATGTTCGCCGTGACCGGGTGATAGCGCCGGTGCCTCGCTTTGCGTACGCGCGTGCGCGCCGGCGGGAGCGCTCGAGGCCGCAGCGCTCGCGCCTGCCGCGTCGTTGCGCTCGTGGCGGCGGTAGGACAGGTAGCCGACCGGCAGGCTCACGAGATAACAGAGGGTGCCGGTGGTGAGCACCACCCACGGATAAGAAATCAGCAGCGCAAAGAACAGCACCACCATGACGAAGACCGGCAGCACCATTTCGGGAGCGACGCGTTTACCTACTCGCTTGCCGGAGAAGACCGGCAGCCGAGAGACCATGAGCACGGCAATCGCGAACGTGTAGAGGGTGTAGAGGAAGGTCAAAAGCGCCGTGCCGGGCAGCCGCGGAACGCCGAGAAAATAGATGTAGATCGGGAGGAGAACTGTGATGGCCCCGGCCGGCGCCGGTACGCCCATGAAGAACTTTGCCGCCCACGCCGGCTTGGCGGGATCATCGACCATGACATTGAATCGCGCGAGGCGCAGCGCAGTCGAGATCGCGAACACCATAGCGGCGATCCAACCGAGATTGCCGAGTTGATGCAGTCCCCAGAAGTACAGCATCAGCGCCGGCGCCACGCCGAAATTGACGAAATCGGCAAGGCTGTCGAGCTCGGCGCCGAAACGCGACGCGCCCTTGAGCATGCGGGCAATCCGGCCGTCGATGCCGTCGAGCAGGGCGGCAAATACGATTGCTGCGACGGCCCACTCGAGCTTGTCCTCGACCGCCAGACGAATCGCGGTTAGCCCCGCACACAGCGCAAGCAGCGTGATCAGGTTGGGCAGCAGCGTGCGCACCGGGATGAGGCGAAAACGCGGGCGCTTGTCCTCGCGGCGGCCGGGATCGAAGGGGGAAAACGGCATGCGGCGAGAATAGCGAATGATTTACGGTCCTGCTAGGGCCGTTGCCGATTAACCATTGTGCATTAATAGCTTAGCTGACCTGGACGCTGCGCTGCGGCTCGCCCGCGGCGAGGTCGGCGATGACCGTCTCCCCGGCAATGGCGGTCTGTCCCTCGGCGACGAGCGGCCGCGTGCCCACAGGCAGGTAGACATCCACGCGCGAGCCGAAGCGAATCATGCCGATGCGCTCGCCAGCTGTCACTGTTGCACCCTCGCGCACGAAACACACAATTCGTCGCGCGACCAGACCCGCGATCTGTACCACCCCGACGCGGCGCCCGTTGCTGATGATAAGCAGGCTGTTGCGTTCGTTGCTCTCGCTCGCCTTGTCGAGGTCGGCGCTCACGAAGGCGCCGGGATGATAGATCAGCCGCTCGATCTTCCCGTCGAGCGGGCTGCGGTTCACGTGGCAATCGAACACGCTCATGAAGATCGACACCCGGGGCAGCGGCCGCTCGCCCAATTCGAGCTCCTTCGGCGGCACCGCGTCCGCGACGCGGCTCACACGCCCGTCGGCGGGAGCCACCAGGAGCCCGTCGCGGAGCGGCGTCACCCGCGCGGGGTCGCGGAAGAAATACGCGCACCAGATCGTCGCCAAGACGCCAAGCCAGCCGAGTGGCGGCCACAGCCAGAACAACAGCAGGCTCACCAGCGCGAAGGCAACGATGAAGCGCAGGCCCTCGCGGTGGACCGGCGCCAGCTGGGAGCGGATGGAGGCAAGAATCGACATGTTTATTCCGCGGCGTCCGCGCGCTCGATCGGCGGCCCCGAGAGCTCCTTGTCGACAGAGAGATCAGGCTCCTCCAGCGCCGGCGGGTTTCGGTTAGGCGCAACAACCTCGTCGTCGACCAACGCGAGCTTCTCGCGCGCCGCTGCAGCTTCGCGCTGCCGGTTCCACATGCTGGCATAGAGTCCCCCCTTTGCCAGCAGTTGGTGATGGCTGCCGCGCTCGACGATGGCGCCTTGATCGAGCACGAGGATCTCGTCAGCCCCGACAATGGTGGAGAGGCGATGCGCGATGACAAGCGTGGTGCGATTCTGAGAGACCCGCTCGAGCGCGTCCTGGATCTCCTTCTCGGTATGGCTGTCGAGCGCGGAAGTGGCCTCGTCGAGCACCAGGATGGGCGGGGCTTTCAGGATGGTGCGGGCGATGGCCACGCGCTGCTTCTCGCCGCCGGAAAGCTTCAAGCCGCGCTCGCCCACCTCGGTCTCGTATCCCTTGGGCGACAAACGAACGAAGGCGTCGATTTGGGCGAGGCGCGCCGCCTCCTGGACTTCCGCATCGCTCGCTTCCCAGCGGCCGTAGCGGATGTTGTAGCGGATGGTGTCGTTGAACAGGACTGTGTCCTGCGGCACGATCCCGATCGCCGCCCGCAACGAATCCTGTGTGACGTCACGGATATCTTCGCCATCGATGGAAATGCGCCCGCCGCTGACCTCGTAGAAACGAAACAGCAGGCGCGAGATGGTCGACTTGCCGGCGCCGGACGGACCGACCACCGCGACCCGATGGCCGGCGGGCACCTCGAAGCTCAGTCCGTTGAGGATCTGCCGATCGGGTTCGTACGCGAAAGAGACGTTGTCGAACCGGATCGTCCCGCGTTTGATCATGAGCGGCCTGGCGCCCGGTTTGTCCTTGATCTCAGGCTCGCGCGCGAGGATCGAGAACATCCGCTCAATGTCGATCACCGCCTGCTTGATCTCGCGATAGACCATGCCCATGAAATTGAGCGGCTGATAGAGCTGGATCATCATTGCGTTGATCATGACGAAGTCGCCGACGGTATTGGTACCCTCCTTGACTCCGTAGGCGCACATCACCATGACGCCGGCGAGGCCGAGCGTGAAGATGGTCGCTTGACCGGCGTTGAGCACGGCGAGCGACACATAAGCTTCCACGCTCGCCTCCTCGTAACGCGCCATAGAGCGGTCGTAGCGTCTGGCTTCGCGCTCTTCGGCAACGAAATACTTCACCGTCTCGTAGTTGAGCAGCGAGTCGATGGCCTTAACGTTGGCGTCGGTGTCGCTGTCGTTCATCCGGCGGCGGATATTGATGCGCCACTCGGTCGCCTGATAGGTGAATGCCGTGTAAAGCGCGATCACGGCCACAATGGCGACGACGTAGCGCCAATCGAACTGATAGAGCAGTACAGCGAAGATCAGCGCCAGCTCGATGATGGTCGGCACGAGCTGCATGATTACCATGCGTACGATCGTCTCGATGGCGTTGCGCCCGCGTTCCAGCACCCGCGTCAAACCACCGGTCTTGCGCTCGAGATGGAACCGCAGCGAAAGCTGGTGCATGTGCTCGAACGTTCGGTAGGCGAGCCGGCGCACCGCGTTCATGGCGACCTGGGCGAAAACGCCGTCACGCATCTGAGTGAGCACAGCCATCAGAATGCGCGTGCCTCCGTAGGCAATGGTCATTGCGATCGGAGCCGCGAGCGCCCAGAGGAGCCACGATGACGGCGCTAGCGGCGCGCTCCCCTGCCCCGCGAGCGCGTCGGTCGCCCATTTGAACGTGAAGGGGACCGCGATGGTGGCGAGCTTGGCCGCCAGCAGCAGCACTATCGCTGCGGCAACGCGATGCTTAAGATCGCGGCGGTCCTGCGGCCAAATGTAGGGCCATAGCCCGGGCATGATTGCAAACAGCGAGGCACCGCCGTCCGCGGACACATCGCGCTTCAACGCCTCGCTCGAACGCGGATGGGGATCCATTCTCATACCGGCCCGCAGTGACGGCCGCGACCGCAGACCGTCCCACGCCTTTCATATAGAGATTTTTAAGTCGGCAATCACCGTCCATATCGAGCCGCCGTACGTTACCCGCGGGCTCCACTTCCGGTTCGGTCAAGCGCGGCGATGACCTTTTGAGGCGGCTTGACGGGCTCGTTGGCCCGCGTCAGATCCTTCTCCTATGAGCACAATCAACTCGATTTGCGTCTATTGCGCTTCCGGCCCCGGCACCAATCCAGCATTCATGGAGGCGGCGACGAAGCTTGGCCGCATTCTCGCCGAGAACAATATCCGGCTCGTTTATGGCGGCGGCTCGGTCGGACTGATGGGAGCGCTTGCCGAATCGGTCCTCGACCACGGCGGATCGGTTACCGGGGTCATTCCGGACTTCCTGGTCAATCGCGAGCACATGCTGCTGCGCGTGCAGGAGCGGGTAATCACGCCCGACATGCACGGGCGCAAACGGGTGATGTTCGAGCGCGCGGACGCCTTCGTCGCACTGCCGGGGGGCGTGGGAACGCTCGAGGAACTGGTTGAGCAGCTGACCTGGGCGCAGCTCGGCCGCCACAAGAAGCCGATCATGATCCTCAACGTCGCGAGTTTCTGGGATCCGCTGTGCCTGTTGCTCGAGCAGATGGAGAAGCTCGACTTCATTCGCGCGGGCCTACCGGTCAACCTGCTCGTGGCCGATCGCGTCGAGGAGGTTCTACCGAAGCTATTCGAGGCCGCGCGCCTCGTTCCGGAAGCGGAAAAACAAATGACGCCGGTCACCGACGAGCGAATGTAGCCGGCGCGGGCGCTACTCCTGGGCCTTGAGAAAGGTGACCGCCTCGATGCGGTTACCGTCGGGGTCACGAATGAATGCGGCATAATAGCCTTCGCCGTGTTGTGGCCGCAGGCCCGGTGCCCCGTCCGAGGTGCCGCCCGCCGCAATGGCAGCAGCATGGAAGGCATCGACCAACTCGGTCCTGCGCACGCGCAGCGCCGCGTGCGCCCCGCCGTCGCCGTCGACCGGCGCCATGGCCGCGCGCAGATTGAGCCAAAATTCGGGATAGGTCTTGCCGAAGCCCACGGTACGCGGGCGAACGACGAGCTTTTCATACCCGATCGCACCAAGTACCGCTTGATAGAACCGTGCGGCCCGGTCGAGATCGCCAACTGCGATGGAGATATGGTCGATCATTGGCGCGCAAGGTGTGGGGTTCGTAGCCCGCAAAATGCGCGACTGCCTCATGGAAGCATCCGGTTCTCGCTTCGCTCGATCCGGGCTATTGCCGCGGAGCGATCACGCCGGCGCGCCGGAGCGCACGAGCTTGTAGATGATGGAATCCATGAGCGCCTGAAATGAGGCATCGATGATGTTGGGCGAGACGCCGACTGTAGTCCAGCGCTCACCGGTTTCGTCCTGACTCTCGATCAAGACGCGGGTGACCGCCTCGGTGCCGCCGTTGAGAATGCGCACGCGGTAATCGGTCAGCTCGAGCCCGCTGATGTAGCTCTGGTATTTGCCGAGGTCTTTGCGCAACGCAAGATCGAGCGCGTTGACGGGACCATTGCCTTCCGCCGCCGAGATCAAATGCTCGCCGTCGACCTTCACCTTGACCACCGCCAAGGATACCGTGACGCGCTGGCCAAGCGCATTGTCGCGCTGTTCGACCGTGACGTCGAACTTCTCGACATCGAAGTAGCTCGGTACCTTGCCGAGCACGCGCCGGGCCAAGAGCTCGAAGGAGGCGTCCGCCGCCTCGTACGCATAGCCCATCGCCTCGCGCTCCTTCACCACGTCGAGAAGCCGGGCGATCCGGGGGTCGTCCTTGTCGACCTTGAGCCCGATACGGTCGAGTTCGGCGAGCACGTTGGATTTACCGGCCTGATCCGAGACCAGTAGCTTGCGCCGGTTGCCCACCGCCTCAGGCCGCACGTGCTCGTAGGTCGCAGGGTCCTTCATGATGGCGGAGGCGTGAATCCCGGCCTTGGTCGCGAACGCGCTTTCGCCGACATAGGGTGCGTGCCGGTTGGGCGCGCGATTGAGCATCTCATCCAGCGTGCGCGAGGCGTGCGCTAGGCTCTTGAGCTGGGCGTCGGACACGCCGGTATCGAAACGGTCCGCGAACTCGCGCTTGAGCTTCAGCGTCGGAATGATGGACACCAGGTTAGCGTTGCCGCAGCGCTCGCCGAGTCCGTTGAGCGTGCCCTGGATCTGGCGCGCGCCGGCGCGCACCGCGGCAAGCGAATTGGCCACCGCCTGCTCGGTGTCATTATGGGCGTGTATCCCGAGGTGGCTGCCCGGGATCACCGTAACCACGTCGCGGACGATCTTCTCGACCTCGTGCGGTAGCGCCCCGCCATTCGTATCACAGAGCACCACCCAACGCGCGCCTTCGTCATATGCGGCTTTGGCGCAGGCGAGCGCGAAGGGCGCATCCGCCTTGTAGCCATCGAAGAAATGCTCGCAGTCGAGCAGCACCTCGCGGCCGCTGCGCACGGCCGCACGCACACTGTCGCGGATCGAGGCGAGGTTTTCCTCCGTGCTGGTCTCGAGCGCCACCCGCACATGGTAATCCCAGGATTTCGCCACGAAGCAGATGGCGTCCGCCTTCGCCTCCAGGAGCGCCGCAAGCCCGGGGTCGTTCGAGGTCGAGCGACCGGGGCGCCGAGTCATGCCGAATGCGGTGAAGGTTCCTTTGAAGCCGCGAGGCTCGGCGAACAGCTGCGTGTCGGTCAGATTTGCGCCGGGATAGCCGCCCTCAATGTAATCGATGCCGAGTTCGTCCAGCATCCGCGCTATGGCAAGCTTGTCGTTGAGCGTAAAGTCGACGCCGTTCGTTTGCGCGCCATCGCGCAGCGTGGTGTCGAAGAGATAAAGGCGTTCGCGGGTCATCGCTCACCACAGATAATAGTTCAGCACCAGCGCGACCGCGACCACGATTGCGACGATCGCGATCACCACGTGATGGCGCTGGATGCTCGGCGCTCGCGGATGATTCATTGCGCGCGCTCCTTGGGGGTAAGCCGCTTTTCCATCGTCGTGTTCGCCAGCCACTCGCCGCCGAGTTCAATCGTGTTGCGTTGCGTGGCGAGGAAGCCCCGCCGCCTGAAGAAATCCTGCGCGCTATCGCTCACGTCGGCAGTCAAACGAGCGGCACCGCGCGAGGCCGCGAGCTTCTCCAGCGCATCGATCAACATGCTGCCGATTCCTCGTCCTGCAGCGGCGGGATGCACGTAGAGCATGTCGATGCGCTCCGCGCCAGCGAGCGACGCGAAGCCGACCGGCGACCCCTCGATGGTGCCGAGTAAAGTCAACGCGTTGGCGAGCCGCGCGGCGAAGGCCCCCTCATCGTCCGCCATCGCCGCCCAGGCCTCCTGTTGCGCCTGGCTATAGTCGTCACCGGAGAGGTCCGCGATGCTGGCGCGAAAGATTTCCGCAAGCAGCGGCGCGTCCGCTGGCAAGAAGGGTCGCAGCGCCAGCTTCGGTTTGCTCCGCGCGCTCATCGTTTCACCTTCCAGGTCGTGGTGCCGTCTTTGTGGTCCTCTAGCTCGATATCTTTCGCCTTTAGCTCATCGCGGATAGTATCAGATTGGACAAAGTCCTTGGCGTTTCGTGCCGCCAGCCGCGCTTCTATGCGTTCATTTAGCGGTTCAATTCCGATCACTTGCTCGACATGCGCACGATCACTCGAAGAGAGATAGTATGGATTGTGTTTCGTCCAGAGTTTCCAAACTCGGATCTGGCCAGGGTCTAGGGAGAGTAACCGCGTCGCCGTCGATAGAGTGGACGTGCTGTTCACAGATGAGGGCAAATCGGCAAACCACTTACTGAGCACAGTTTCGATCTGCGGTTTATACCGCGCTATAGTATCCGCATCTGCATCATCGGGTAATTGCACTTCCTTTTTGACTTTTAATTTTCCTTCTTCCGCGACTGCTAACTGATCCGGAATCAATCCCGAGAACACAAGGTCGCGATATAGAACAGCGCTAGCTTCAAGGCTGTTGTGCGCGACCTTGGCAACCTCGTGTAGGTAGCTAATTGCTGCTGATGTGTTCAGATCATCCAGTAGCGCCCCCACGAACTGCTCGTCGGGCTGTATTTCGATCTTCTGGACATCCACTTGTGAGATTATTTTTTTCCAATCAGTCCAAGTGGTCAAAGCTTCTTCGAGACTAGCAATCGTCCAATCAATCGGCTGCCGGTAATGTGTGCGCAGCATGTTGAGGCGCAGCACCTCCCCCGGCCAGTCGGCCCGCAGCTCTCGGATCGTGATGAAATTGCCCTCTGACTTGGCCATCTTCCTGCCCTCGACCTGCAGGAAGCCGTTGTGCATCCAGAAATTTGCCATCAAGGGGGTGTGGAACACGCACCGCGTTTGCGCGATCTCGTTCTCGTGGTGCGGAAAGACAAGGTCGATGCCGCCACCGTGGATGTCGAAGGTCTCGCCCAAATACTTCCACGCCATCGCCGAGCACTCGATATGCCAGCCCGGCCGACCCGGCGCGGCAATGCCGCGGGGCGAAGGCCACGCCGGCTCACCCGCTTTTGAGGGTTTCCAGAGGACGAAATCCATGGGGTCGCGCTTGTAGGGTGCGACCTCGACGCGTGCGCCCGCGATCATCTCGTCGAGCGAGCGCTTCGAGAGCTTGCCGTAATCCGCCATCGAGGAGACGCGAAACAGCACGTGCTGCTCGGCGACATAAGCGTGTTCGGACGCAACGAGCCGCTCGATCAGCTCCTTCATCTCGGCGATATGCTCGGTCGCACGCGGCTCTTCCGTCGGCGGCAGGCAGCCGAGCGCTGACACGTCTTCGTGAAACTGCTTGTCGGTCGTCTCCGTAACCCGGCGGATCGCCTCGTTCAGCGGTAAATCTGGATATTCTTCCGCGGCGCGCGCGTTGATCTTATCGTCGACGTCAGTGATATTACGCACGTAGGTGACCGTCGTTTCGCCTTTGCCTCCGTCCCAAACACCTTGCTTGGCGAGATACTGCAACAGGCGGAACAAAACATCGAAGACGATGACCGGGCGCGCATTGCCGATATGGGCGAAGTCATAGACGGTCGGCCCGCACACATACATGCGCACGCCCGCCGAATCGAGCGGCGTGAAGGGGCGCTTCTCGCGCGTGAACGTATCGTAAAGCGTAAGCTCCATCGCACCACAGTCTCGTCACGACCGCACGGCGGAAATCACCACCTCGGCCTCGCTGGCCGGGCGTCCAAACATCTCGGATAAGGAGAAAAGACGGCCGCAGCCAGCGTTGATCGCTAGCGAATAATCTCGCGGCAAATGCAGCCGATATGGTTAGGGCCGTTCATCGCCGCAGAGCATGGGCAAGGGCGCCGAGCGCGTCAAGGCCGAGCCGCGGCCGCCCGCGTAAGGCATTTCCTGGGCCCCGCGCGCCGCAAGATCGCCAGGAAGTGTGGCTTTCATGTCCTAGGCAAGAAGTGGCAAAGCCCGCTACATCAGGGCCACCTGCGGGAAGGGGCCGTTAGGGGGGCCTTAGGGCTTTTCCACGCATGGTTCCCCGGAAAACCGGGGAAAGGGGGGTTGGGGATGCGGTACCTGTTCGCCGCGCTCGTGCTCGCGGCTGCCGGTTTCGGCACCGCGGCGCAGGCTGAAAAGCGCGTTTTCATCATTGCTAACAACTCCGACGGCTATGGCGTCGATCGCTGTCTGGCCACCGGGGCAAGCTGCGGTTTGCCGGTCGCCACCGCCTACTGCAAAGCCCGCAACTTCGTGGAAGCCGCGTCATATCGCAAGGTCGACCGCGGGGAGATCGCCGGAACGGAGCCCGCGACCACCGGCACTTCAACCCGCGATGAATTCGTCGCGATTGAGTGCCTGCGCTGAGCCGACTTATACGCCGGCCGCGACGCCGCTCTTGCCGAATCGGAAGACTTATCGAAATCGCGCCACCCGGCCGGGGCAGATACCGGTGCGGGCGACCGGGCGCCGCCCTGCGGAGCAACATCCCTTCAGTCATCGGGACCAACCTCCGGCGTGTATGCAGTCTGCGGATCGTTTTTGCAGCGAATAGCGCAACAGAAAGCTGTTGGCGAAACGGGACCACGATGCGCTGCGTTGCGCGGCTAGCGATCTTCGGCCAATCTTTGCTGCAGTGGTCGCGCTTGGAACGGGTTGCGCGACACGCTGGCGCGGGTGACGATGAACTCCGGTCCAGTCCGTGACAACGCGGCGCACGCTGCTGCCGCGCCTTCAGAGGCGCCGCTGCTGAAGCTCGAAGATTTTCTGCCCCATCGCCTCAACGTGCTCTCGAGCCTGGTTTCGCAGGCGCTCACGCGCGTTTACGGCCGCTATGGTATCGGAATACCGGAGTGGCGGGTTCTTGTGACCCTCGGCGAGAACGGCGTGATGACCGGGAAGGCGGTCGGCGCCCACACCCATATGCACAAGACCAAGGTCTCGCGGGCGGTGGCGCACCTTGAGCAACGCAAATTCCTTAGCCGGCGCGCCAATCGCGCGGATCTGCGCGAATCGTTTCTATCGCTCACGCCGGCCGGCCGCGCGGTCTATGAGGAGCTGGCGCCGAGCGCGCTGGCGTTCATGGACCGGCTCGCCGAGGTGGTCGCGCCGGCAGATCGCGCAGCTTTCGATCGTGCGGTGAAGCAATTGACCAAGCGGTCGGCAGAACTGGTCGCCGAAACCGAAAGCGGCAAGGCGCCCAGTAAGGTCTGACGGTCGCGCGCGGCCGTCCAGCATCGCCCTACAAGGAGGAGACGTGCAGCTTTACACCTATTTTCGTTCGTCCGCCGCCTATCGGGTGCGCATCGCGCTCAACATCAAGGGCTTGACCGCGGAGATGGTGGCGATCCATCTGCAGAAGGCAGGCGGCCTCAACAAGAAGCCGGAATACCGAGCGGTCAACCCGCAGATGCGCGTGCCGGCGCTGCGGCTCGATTCCGGCGAGGTACTCACGCAATCGCTGGCGATCATCGAATATCTCGACGAAGTCCATCCTGAGCCGCCGTTCTTGCCGCGCGATCCGGTCGAAAGGGCGAGAGTGCGGGCGCTGGCCCAACTGATCGCCTGCGACATCCACCCGCTCAACAACGTCTCGCCCCTGCGCTATCTCAAGAACGAGCTCCGGCAGGACCAAGCGAACATCGATCGGTGGTATCACCACTGGATCTTCGAGGGCTTCGAGGCACTGGAGCCCATGGTCCGTCCGGGCCCTTATGCCTTCGGCAGCGCAGTCACGCTCGCCGATATTTGCCTGGTTCCGCAGCTCTACAACGCACGGCGTCTGAAAGTGCCGCTCGATCGATTCCCCAAGCTCGTCGCCATCGATGCAGCCTGCACCCAGCTTGCGGCCTTCGAGGCGGCGCGGCCGGAGAATCAGCCCGACGCGGAGTGATGCACGGCGAGCGGATCCGCGCGCGATAGGCTTTCCAACGACGGCTCAAGCGTGACGTCCAGACACCTCATTCGCGTCGTCCTGTGGATGACCGGCGCATTGATCTCGTTCTCGGCGATGGCCGTGTCCATACGGGAATTGGCCGACACGTTGAGCGTCATGGAAATCCTGGCGGTGCGCTCCGGCTTTGGTTTGGTGGTCATGGCCGGCTTGACGGCCGCGCGCGCCGACTTGCGTTCAACGATCTTCACCCGGCAACTTGGGCTGCACTTTTTTCGCAACATTGTTCATCTGGGATCGCAGTATGTGTGGGCGACAAGCCTCTTGCTGTTGCCGCTCGCCACCGTATTCGCGCTGGAATTCACGGCCCCGGCATGGGCGCTGCTGCTCGCCGTGCCGGTGCTCGGGGAGCACATGACCGCAAGCCGCATCGGCGCCGTTGTGCTCGGGCTCATGGGCGTGCTCGTCATCCTGCGACCGGGCTTGGCAACCTTTCAGCCGGCCGCGCTCCTCGTATTGCTGGCGGCGCTCGGATTCGCCAACACGCTCATCATCACCAAGAAGCTCACACGCACCGACACCACCTTCGCGATCATCTTCTGGATGAACCTCATCCAGCTGCCGCTCGCCTTGATCGCCTCGAACCCTCTGTTCGTCACCAAACTCGGCTTGGCTCAGCTGCCCGCCGTCCTCGGGGTCGGGATATCGGGCTTGGCCTCGCATTATTGCCTCGCCAACGCCTTTCGGTGGGGCGATGCGAGCGTGGTGGTGCCGCTCGACTTCCTGCGCATCCCGCTCATTGCGGTGGTTGGGTGGTGGCTCTACGGCGAGCAGCTCGATGTCTTCGTCTTCATTGGCGCAGCCCTCATCGTCGCTGGCATTCTGTGGAATCTGCGCAGCGAAGCCGCCCGGGCGGTGCGGCCCATTGAGCTGAAAACGCAGCGGTAACTGCCGCCTATCGCGGGGTTCGGTGGGCTGGGCGTGGATGCTGCGGCCCTGTTCACACTTTGGTCACCATTAAAGCGCTTCCATTCTCGGCGGCGTCGGGCCGGCTTCCATGATTGGCACAGCGATTGCGATCGTCTTGCGCGGACTAGCGGGCGCTCTGCCCGCCCTCCTTCTGTGCACTGCGCCAGCAGCCGCGCAGTTCAGCTTTCCATTCCCTGCCCCTCCCGCTCCGAGCGCTCCAACCGCCAGCCCCAATGCGGGCGTGCGCAACCAAGCTTGTCTGCGGCTCGAAAGCCAGCTCGCGGCTGTTGATCGCGGCGGGGCGATCGATCCCGCAAGGGCGGAGCAGATCAAGCGCTACGAGGAGACGGCGGCAAAGCAACAGGCTGAGCTCGACCGCCTGGGCCAGCAGTCGCAGCGCCTCGGTTGCCAGGGCGCCGGCTTCTTCGCGCTCTTCAGCGGACAATCGCCGCAATGTGGCCCGCTGAACAACCAGATCCAGCAGATGCGCGCAAATCTGGACCGCTCGCTCAATGACATGCAGCGGCTGCAGGGCAACAGCGGCGAACGCGAAGCACAGCGCCGCAGCATTCTCGTGGCGCTCGGGCAGAACGATTGCGGCCCGCAATATCGCCAATACGTCACCGCCGGTCCGGGCGGCTTCTTCGAGAACCTGTTCGGCGGAGGCGTTGCGCCCGCTCCCAACGCTCCGCTTGCGGGCACCTATCGGACGCTGTGCGTGCGAAGCTGCGACGGCTACTACTTCCCCATTTCCTATTCCACGATTCCTGCCAAATTCGCCGAGGACGAACAGCTTTGCCGACGTCTCTGCCCCGCCGCCGAGGTCACCCTTTACAGCCATCGCAATCCCGGCGAGGACGTCTCCCGCGCGGTGTCGATGAGCGGCAAGCAGTACACGGAGCTACCCACGGCGTTCAGCTATCGCAAGCAGCTCAACGCAGCTTGCAATTGCCGCCTGCCCGGCCAATCGTGGGCCGAGGCCCTGCGGCAAGTGAGCGATCAGACCATCGAACGCGGCGATATCGTCGTCACTGAAGAGCGGGCGAAGCAATTGTCGCAACCGCGCTTTGACGCACAGGGCAAGCCAGTCAGCCCGAGCCAGACTCCCCCCCGCCCGAAAGCGGCAGATGGCAACGCGTCCCTCCCGCCCGCCGGGACCGAGCAAAGCCCCGCGGCCGCTCCCGCCGAGGACAAGGTCGAACAGCAATCGGGAAAGCGCAAAGTGCGGGCCGTCGGGCCGAATTTCTATCCGGTGCGCTGAGGCCGCGCGGCCGCGCGGGCCGCACCAAGGCTCACTGGCGCCGTTGATTTTTCTACCTACAGCTTCTGGATGCCGGCGCCGACGATAATGTCGGCGAACATCGGGATTTCCCGTGCGATGCGCGCCATGTGTTCCTTACCGGGCATCGCGGTCACCTCGAATCCGGATTGGGTGAGCCGCTCGCGGATGTCCGGCCGTCGCAGGACGTCGAGCGCGACCAGCTCCAAGCGGGCGACGACCTCCGGTGGGGTCTTCGCGGGCGCCATCAGCGCGGTGTAGGTCTCGAACACGAAGTCAGGATAGCCCGCTTCCAACATCGTCGGAATGTCGGGCAGATCGTGCCAGCGCGTGCGACCCGTGACTGCGAGGCCGATGATGGTGCCGGCCTTGAGGTGCGCATGCGCGGGCGCCAATACCACAGAGCTCAGCTGCACCGTCCCGCTGAGCAGCGCCTTGAGCGTATCGCCGCCGCCGGCAAATACCACGCTCGCCATTCCCTGTAGCCCTTCGCGCAGCTTCAGAACTTCGGCTTGCAGCTGCGGCGTCGTGCCGATCGGCGGTACCGACACATTGAATTTTTCCGGGTTGGCCTTGGCCAACGCGACGAATTCTTTCATCGAGGTGACGCCAAGTTCGGGTTTCACCGCGAACACGTGCGGCGACACCGCAAGCTCGCAAATGGCGGTGAAGTCCTTGAACGGATCGTACGGCAGCGTGTGGTAGAGGCTCGGATTGACCGTGTATGCGCTCGTCGACAGCAGGATCGTGTAGCCATCCGGATCGGCGCGCGCGACCGATCCCATGCCGATATTGCCGCCCGCGCCGCCCTTGTTCTCGACGAATACGGTTGCGCCCATCGCTTCCTGCATGCCGGCGGCCATGATGCGGGCGATGATGTCGGACGGTCCTCCGGGAGTATTCGCCACCACGATCTTGATGGGACGATCCGGATAGGCCGCCTGCGCCGGACGCGTGCGCGCCAGCGCGCCGAAGGCCATCGCAGTCGCCGCCGCGAAACGGCGTCGCGTCATCGCTCCCGCCATGCGTGTCATTCGATCCTCATCTGTCAAATGGATGCTCTTACCCGAGAATAGCATGCCGCGCGCTGCGGTCTTCGTTCCCGCTGCATTTCAGTCTAGTCCCGCTCTATGCCTTGGCCACCGTGAGCGAATAGCGCTGATCCGCAGCCAGGCATTCCGCTTCCGACAGTCCCAGCTCCTTGCGCACGATGTTGGTGCCGAGCACCATGGACACCATCTTGTAGCCGGCATGCCGGCGTCCCATGCCCTCGCGGCCCATGCCGCAGTCGGATGAAACGATGAGCCGCTTGGGCGGAATGTGCTTGAGCGCCTCGCGAATAAGTGCGGCGATCTGATCCGGCCGCTCTACCTGCAGCGTGTGATGGTCGATCACGCCGACCACCACTTTCTTGTCCCTGATCACTTCGCCGATCGCCTTGAGGTCGCCGGTGCCCGACGAACGCGTCTCAAAGGTCAGCGCGTCGGCGTCCACCTGGTTGAGCGCCTCAAGGGTGGGCTGATAGCTCTGCACGTCTGCAAAGATGCGCTGCTGAGATGGGTTGCCCCAACAGGTGTGGCACCACACTTCCGTCTTCTGACGCAGGCCCTTTACCGTATTATTGAAAATCTTCACTAGGTCAGCGGTGTCGAGTTTGCCGAACGTCTTGCCGCGCGCCGGCACCATGTGGATCTGCGGTTCCTCCAATTGGATGACGGCACAACCGGCATCGGCCAGCTCATTGAGCTCCTCGTTCAGCGCGTTGCTGATCGCCCACGTGCGCTCCACCGGGTCCTTGTAATAGTCGTCCTCCACCGAAGCCGCGATCAGCTCGGGCAGGATCGTGCCGAACTTGATCGGCTTCCTGGTCATGCGCTGCGCCGCTTTCCACATCGCCGTGTACTGTAATCTGCCGCGCCCTACGGGCCCGACGATCCGAGGAAACACGCGCGCCTCAAGAAAGTCGTGCAGAATATGCCCGCGCGGATAGGCGACGGCGCCGACCTTGTAGGCGGTGGGCTGCGGCACTTCGGCAAAGCCATCCATATGGGTCAGCGGATAGCTCTGCCAGCTCATGCCGCCGACCTCCTCGTCATAGTGCGCGTCGCCGTCGGTGACGATATCGAGACCTGCCACTTCTTGAGCCCGCAAAAAGCACGAGACCGCATCCTCGTACTGTTCGCGGTAGCGCGAATTGACCATCGCTTCGAGAAAGCTCTTGCGTCCCAGCGCCGCTGTGTACCAGGCCGGCCGCGGCAGCGAGCCGATGATCGAGGTTGGCAGAGCGATACCGGCCGATGCTTTGTACATCGTTCCCTCTCTTGTGCCTTCATTTCGCTCAGAGATCGTAGGCTTCGCTTCTTAGGACCGCGCTTTTCACGAGCTCGCGGTCGGGCTCGGGCAGAGGCGCGCCGGAATCGTGGAAACGATTGACGATGGGGTAGCGGCGGTCGCGGCCGAAATTCTTCAGTGTCACCTTGACCCCGGGCGCCGCTTGCCGGCGCTTGTACTCAGCAAAATGCAGCATGCGCTCGATCTTCATGACCGTCTGCCGGTCGAACCCTTCCGCCACGATCTTGGCGATCGGCTCCTCGCGCTCGACCAGCCGTTCGAGGATTTGGTCGAGCACATCGTAAGGCGGCAGCGTGTCCTGATCGGTCTGATTCTCGCGCAGCTCGGCGCTGGGCGCACGCGTTAGAATGTTATCGGGAATCACCGGGCCATCGGGTCCGCGCGCATCGTACGGCTTCCAGCCGTTGCGCAGCCGGGCGAGCCGATAGACCTCGGTTTTATAAAGGTCCTTGATCGGATTGAAGCCCCCGTTCATATCGCCATAGAGCGTCGCATACCCGACCGACATTTCCGACTTGTTGCCGGTGGTCACCACGATCAGGCCGAGCTTGTTGGACATGGCCATCAGAATGGTGCCCCGGGTGCGCGATTGCAGATTCTCTTCGGTGACATCGCGCGGCTTACCCGCGAAGACCGGCGCGAGCGCCTTTTCCAACCCCAGCAACGCGCTCTCGATCGGCACCATGTCGTATCGGGTGCCGAGCGCGCTCGCGACTTGCGCCGCATCGTCGAGCGACTGCTGTGAGGTGTAGCGATAAGGCAGCATGACGCAATGCACGCGTTCGGCGCCTAGCGCGTCGACGGCCAATGTCGCGACCAGGGATGAATCGATGCCGCCCGACAGCCCCAGCACCACGCCCTTGCACCCGATCTTGTCGACATAGTCGCGCACTCCCAGCATGCAGGCGAGATAGTCCGCCTTGTCGCCTTCTTCGACCGCGACGATGCGCCCGTCGACGCAATGCCAGCCATTGCCGGTGCGCTCCCATCGCGTCGTCTCGACAATTTCGCGAAAGGCCGGGAGCTGGAAGGCCAGCCCGCGATCGGCGTGGAGGGCAAACGAGGCGCCATCGAAGACGAGCTCGTCCTGGCCGCCGATCTGGTTGACATAGACCAGCGGGACGCCGCTCTCGGTCACGCGGGCGACCGCGATGTTGAGACGCATCTCGTCCTTGTCACGGGAGTAAGGCGATCCGTTGGGCACGATCATCAGCTCGGTGCCCGTCTCGCCGAGGCATTCCACTACGTCTTCGTAGTCACCCCATTCGGTCCAAATGTCCTCACAGATCGGAAGGCCGATGCGCACGCCTCGGAAATTGATGGGACCGGGCGGCGGCCCGGACGTGAACAGCCGCCGTTCGTCAAACACGCCGTAATTCGGGAGGTTCACCTTCAGCCGCACGGCGGCAATGACGCCGCGGTCGAGCAGGCAATATGCGTTGTAGAGCTTGCCGCCATCGAGCCAGGGCGTCCCGATCAGCAGCGCCGGACCGCCGCGGGCTGTTTCCCGCGCAAGCTCCTCGACTTGGGCGCGGCAAGCCGCCTGAAAGGCCGGCTTGAGCACGAGGTCCTCGGGCGGATAGCCCGACATAAAAAGTTCCGGCAGCGCTAGGATATCGGCACCGGCACTGGAAGCTTGGGCGCGCGCCTGGCGCGCCTTATCGGCATTGCCGGCGATGTCGCCGACGGTCGGATTGAGTTGCCCGATGGCGATAGCCAAACGGTCGCTGGGCCGCGCGTTCATGGCTTAGGTCTAGCGCGCCGCGGCCGCGCCGGGCAATCGCCGCAGGCGGTCAGATCAGCCCAAGCCGCTCGGCAAGCGCCAGCAGCCAGGCAGCGGCAGCGATGAGCAGCGCAAGACCGACCGCGGCTGAGCCCATGTCCTTGACCCGACCGATCTGGGGGTCGATCGCAAGGTTGACCCGGTCGGCAAGCTTTTCGATCGCGGTGTTCAACAGCTCGACGACGAGCACGAAAGCCACGACGGCGATGAGCGCGAGGCGCTTCCAAGCTTCCTCGGCAAGAAGGAAGGCGACTGGCACCGCCAGCACGACGGCAATCAGCTCCAGGCGAAACGCTTCTTCGCTGCGCGCCGCGGCGCGCAGGCCGTGCCAAGTATTCATGGTCGCGCGCAGCAACCGTTCCATGCAGGGACTTTAGCGGCGATTTAGCGAAATGGAATCAGCGCGAGCAACAAACTCGGTGCGCCTATCCCCTGCTTGCGGGGAGGGCTGGGGCGACGGCGAGTTGGCGCGCAGTTCTCACGCGACGAAGATGTCTCCGGCAACCACTCTCAATGCGTTCATGCTAGGGCTCTGCCGTTCGGATGGCGGCTGGACCGGCACTAAGCTTGATCGATCCGGCCGGCTTGAGCTCCTTGCCGTCGAAGTTGAACACCATGATCTCTTTCTCGACCATGCACTGGACCAAAAGGGTTCGGTTGTCCTTGCTCCAGGCGAGACCCTGACACCAATGGCCGGTCTTGGCCTCGGTCAGCGGAACCAATTCCTTACCTTTGACGCTCAGCACCTTCACCAATCCGTAATCGGTGAAAAACGGACTATTCTTCGGCTTGTTGGATCCGTTCCCGACGTTCACGGCGGCAAAGGCGCCGTCGGGAGAGAGCGCGATCCCTTCCGGCGTTTGACCAACCGTGACGGTTTGAACGACGCGCGCAGGTTTTGCCTCGATATCAATCAAGCTCACCGTATCGGCATCGCCGCTGCCGACTCCGATATTGGCCACCACGGCGACCCTGCCGTTCGGATGGACGGCGAGACCGTAAGGGTGAATTCCCGCCGAGATCTCGCGCTTGGCGTCCTCAACATTGGTGCCGTCAATCGAAAGCACGGAAATCTTATTGTCGCCGTCACGGGTGACCAGCGCGGTTTTGCCGTCCGGTGTAATGGCGACATGGCTTGGGCCCGATTTCTCATCCCCCAGATTGATCTTTCTGACCGGCGTGAGCGTCGTGCCAGCAATGGAAAACACGGACACCGTTCCTTCCGAGCGGTTCGCGACCAGCGCCAGTGTCCCGGCGCGATTGATCGATACGCCCGCGGCGCCTTTGCCCGCCTGCAGCTGCGCGGAGACTTTGGGCGGCGAGGATTTGAGATCGACGACCGTCAGCTTGTCGTCGGGCACCGTTTTCTTCGGATCGCTCGGATCGACCTTGGATGCGCCGGTCACCAGCGCGAAGCTCTCATCGCGCGCGACCGCTACACTCAAGGGCGGCCCGACGACGCTCGCCGGAGCCTGGAGCTCAGCGAGCACCTTAGGTGGGATGGTACTGAGATCGATGACGGTCACTGTATCCGGCGGCGGGTTGGCCGGTACCGAATTTACGCCGTCGACAAGGACGGCCTTGCCGTCGTTGGCGGAAACGGCAAGCTGCCCGCTGGCGCCGGAGGATATCGAGATCAGCGCGGCGAGCGAAAGCGCGCCGAGTCCAGCCATATGGCGATACATGAGAACCTCCCATTGCGCATTGTTATGAAGCTGCGAACGCGCCGCGCACGCGCCCGCACTCCATCATAACCAAATGATGGAAAAAAACTCCACCCGTTCCGCCGAGCAGTGGGCGCAGACAAATCGTCTTCGTTCCGATCAGAGCCCGGCAACAGCCGGCAGCGGCCGCGCCCTAGCGGTGCGCTCCGCCTTGAGCAGGTCGGCAACCAGAAACGCAAGATCAATCGATTGCTCCGCGTTGAGCCGCGGATCGCAGACCGTATGATAGCGATCCTTGAAGTCTGCGTCCGTGATCATGCGTGCACCGCCAGTGCACTCGGCCACGTTCTGTCCCGTCATCTCCAGATGCACGCCGCCGCCATGGGTCCCCTCGGCGCGGTGAACCGCAAAGAAAGTCTTCACTTCGGACAGGATGCGGTCGAACGGCCGCGTCTTGTAGCCGGTTTCCGAGGTGATGGTGTTGCCGTGCATGGGATCGCACGACCACACCACGGCCTTTCCTTCGCGCTGAACCGCACGGATCATAGCCGGCAGCTGATCTCCAACCTTGTCCGCCCCTAGCCGTACGATCAGCGTGAGCCGGCCCGGCTCGTTTTCCGGATTGAGAATGTCAATCAGGCGCAGCAGTTCGTCGACCTTGCTCGAGGGGCCGCATTTCAGACCCAGTGGATTCATGATGCCCCGGCAAAACTCGACATGCGCATGATCCGGCTGGCGGGTGCGGTCGCCGATCCAAAGCATGTGGGCCGAGGTACAACAGAAGGTGCCGGGATGGGTCGAATCCTCGCGCGTCATCGCCTGCTCGTAGCCGAGCAACAGCGCCTCATGGCTGGTGTAGAACTCCGTGCTCTTGAGCTCGGGGTGGCTTTCGAGATCGAGGCCGCAGGCTTGCATGAAGCCGAGCGCCTCGCTGATGCGGTCGGCGAGCTCCTCATAATGATGCGACTGCGGCGAGTCCTTGACGAAGCCGAGCGTCCACTGCCGGACATTGGCTAGATTGGCGTAGCCGCCATGCACAAACGCGCGCAATAGGTTGAGAGTGGCGGCCGAATGCCGGAAAGCCTCGATCTGGCGCTCCGGGTCCGGCCGACGCGACGCCTCGTCAAACTCGACGCTGTTGATGATGTCGCCGCGGTAGCTTGGCAGTTCCTTGCCGTCCCGCTTCTCCATCGGCGACGTGCGGGGCTTTGCGAACTGCCCGGCGATGCGGCCGACTTTCACCACCGGCACTGCGGCGGCATAGGTGAGCACCACCGCCATCTGCAGGAAGACGCGCAGGAAGTCGCGGATATTGTTGGCGCTGACGTTGTTGGCGCTGTGCTCGGTGAAGGCTTCGGCGCAATCGCCACCCTGCAGCAGGAATCCCTCTCCCGCCGCGACGCGGCCGAGTGCTTTCTTCAGGCTGCGGGCTTCGCCCGCAAACACGAGCGGCGGAAACGTCGCAAGGCGCTGCTCCACCGAGGCGAGCGCCTGTTGGTCCGGATATTCGGGAACTTGGGCGATCGGCTTCTGCCGCCAACTGTCGCGCGTCCAACGCTCGGGCATGACCGCCCTCCACTACCCTTAAGCCCTGGTAGGGGCGAGATTTTCCCCCCTCAGGCGAGCTTATACACGACGGCCGGCGTGCCAAGCCAGATCGAATCGCGCTCACCAGCGCGCAGCGCCGAGCGAAACACGGTGCTATTCGGCCGCCTCCCGGCGACGGCTCAGCGCCTTCTCCCGCAGCGTCACAAGCTCCTCGGCAACGGTCGGGTGCACCGCCATCACCGCGTCGACATCGGCTTTGGTCGCCTTCATCTTCACGGCGATTCCGATGAGTTGGATCATCTCGCCGGCGTCCGGTCCGACAATATGGCAGCCGACGACGCGGTCCGTGGCGGCATCGACGACAAGCTTGAAAAAGGCGCGGGCGTCACGCGCCGCGAGCGTCATCTTCAACGGGCGGAATGAGGTCTTGTACACGTCGACCTTCGCCAGCTGCTCACACGCCTGCGCCTCGGTCAGACCGATGGCGCCAACCTCCGGCTCGGAGAAAACGGCGGTCGGCACATCGGTGTGATCGACGGCCGTCGGTTTATCGCCGAACACCGTATCGGCGAAGGCATGGCCCTCGCGGATCGCAACCGGCGTCAGGTTCACTCGGTTGGTGACGTCGCCGATCGCGTAGATGTGCGGTACCGAGGTCTGCGAGAATGGGTCGACGGCGATGCCGCGCTTATCGCTCAACCGCACGCCCGCCGCCTCGAGACCGAAACCGGTGACATTCGGCCAGCGCCCGAGCGCGAACATCACCTTGTCGACCTCGACCGAGCTATCGTCGGAAAGGCTCGCGATGAAGGTATCTTGCGTCCGTTGCACCGCGCGCACCGTCGTGCCGCAAAGAATCCTCACGCCACGCTTGGTCATCTCAGCGTTGAGGTGGGCGCGCAGGTCGTCGTCAAACCCGCGCAGGATGTTCTCGCCTCGATAGGCCAGCGTCACCTCGGATCCAAGCCCATTGAAAATGGCGGCGAACTCGACGGCGATATAGCCGCCGCCTTGGATCAGGATCCGCGCCGGCAACTCTTGCAGATGAAACGCCTCGTTTGAGGAAATGACGTGTTCGAGGCCCGCGATGGCCGGCCCCATCCACGGCGCAGCGCCGGTGGCGATGAGGATATGGCGCGCCCGGATTTTTTCTCCGGTTGCGATGAGACGCACCGTATGGGCATCTTCCAGCACAGCCCGGCTCTTGACCAGCTTCACGCCGGCGCGCTCGAGCGTCGTGGTATACGCGAGCTCGAGCCGTGCAATCTCGCGATCCTTGTTGGCAATGAGACTCGGCCAGTCGAAGACCGGTTCTCCCAGGCTCCAGCCGTAGCCTGCCGCATCCTGGAATTCGTCGGCAAAACGCGAGGCGTAGACGAACAGCTTTTTCGGAACACAGCCGCGGATCACGCACGTGCCGCCGACGCGGTACTCCTCGCATACCAGTACGCGTGCACCGTAACCGGCCGCAATCCGCGCGGCACGCACACCGCCCGAGCCTGCTCCGATGACGAGCAGATCGAGGTCATTGTCGGCCATATCGTCGGACCCACAGCGGCGGGCGCTGCATCAGATTTTATCCCAGAGGCGCCAGGCGGGGTCGACCGCAGGGCCATTCTTGCCGCGCCGAGCTTCTCGCAAAAGGCGGATGGCTTGACGGGTCGAACCCCGGCTACGACACCGGTGGTCTGTAATGCTCCACATGACTTGCAGCTGCTTCAGATATCGTGGCCTCGTTTTTTCATTTCGCCACGCATCTTAGCGATAACCTCTCGCGACAGAGCTTCGGCCCACGTCTGCGCAGTTTTCATGCTCTGGTCGAGGATGACAGGCTCCTCCGCCACCAACTTACGGCCGAGCGGCGATTTGTAGAAGGTGAGCGTGTCCTTGAGTTCCTGCTCGGTGAAGTGGGAGGCGTAGAGCTTGGCCACCTCGGTGAGAATCTCCGCGCTGCGTGAAGCATATTCTGCGTGCAGTTTGGCTGCGACTTCGTTCAAATCCTTGCCCACCATCGGATTGGATTGCAGCAAGACGCTCTTGGTCCGCTCGATCACGCCTGAGACCAATGGGCTGTAGAGTGCGTCAGCACCCTTAGCCGTGATGACTTCCTTGGCCGTCGCAATCGCGGCCGCCGATGGTTGTTGTGCGGCGGCGGCACCAGCGGCCAGCACGAAAGCGAGCCCGAGCGCAAGCAACCAGTTACACGCCGCCCTGACGGCTGGAAAAGCAAACATCGAACCCTCCTTTTGCGGTGACACGGGGCTCAGCGCCGCTCGACCACGCGCACGCCGCTCGAGCCAGCGATTATGGCCGCACCTGCGAGCCCAATGAAGAGACCATGCTCGACCACCCCGGCAATCCCGTCGAGACGCTGGGCGAGCGATCTTGGATCGGCGATCCGCTCGAATGCTGCATCCAGGATCCAGTGCCCTCCGTCCGTGACGAAAGCATGGCCGTCCTTGGCGCGGCGCAGCAGCGCGGGGCCTGTGCACCCCGCGGCCGCCGCCGCCGCCTCGACCGCCCGCTGCGTTGCGGGCAATCCGAATGGCACCACCTCGACCGGCAGTGGGAAACGGCCGAGGCAGGATACCCACTTTGATTCGTCGGCAATGACGATCATCCGTGCGGATGCCGAGGCGACAATCTTTTCCCGCAGCAGCGCGCCTCCCCCGCCCTTGATCAGGCTCAGATCGGGCGCGATCTCGTCGGCACCGTCGACCGTAAGATCAAGCTGCGGCGTCTGGTCGAGACTGGTGAGCGTGATCCCCAGCCGCTCGGCATCGCTGCGAGTTGCCTCCGATGTGGGCACTCCAATCACCTCGAGCCCGGCACGCACGCGCTGCGCCAGAAGCTCGACAAAATGCTTGGCGGTCGAGCCGCTGCCAAGCCCAAGCCGCATCCCAGGACGCACGAATTCGAGGGCGCGGGCCGCGGCTGCGCGTTTTTGGGCCTCCAAGTCCATGGTGATCATCGCAGCGAGAATGGCGCCTATCTAACGCCCCTCGGTGCGGGAGCATAGCCCAGCTCGCCGGTGAAATACTCGCCAAGCCAAGCCTTACTATTGCGCGATTCGTCGGCTAGCTGCCTTCGGTGATGGGGGCTCCGACGGTCGTCTTCGATCTCGACGGCACACTGGTTGACAGTGCGCCCGATCTTGTCGCCACGCTCAACACCGTGTTCGCCCAGGAAGGTCTGCCGCCGGTGCCTTACTATATTGCGCGCAACCTAGTCGGTGGCGGCGCGCGATCGATGATCGAATGCTCTCTCGCGGCCGAAGGCCGCAGGCTCGCCGCAGCCGAAATGGACCGGCTCGTCAAGGAGTTCATCGAATATTATGCGTCTCATATCGCCGATCGCTCCCGGCCGTTCCCGAGCCTCGAAGCCGCGCTCGACGAGCTCGGCGCCCGCGGATGTCGGCTAGCAGTGTGCACGAACAAGCTCGAATGGCTGTCGGTCCGGCTGCTCGACGCGCTCGGGCTATCCGAACGTTTCGTCGCCATTTGTGGCGCGGACACCTTCGGGTTGCGAAAGCCCCATCCGGACTTCCTGCGGCGGACCATCGCGCGCGCCCATGGTCAGGTCGCCCGTGCAGTCATGGTCGGGGATTCGATCAGCGACATCGCGACCGCCCGCGCGGCGGGAGTTCCGGTCGTCGCCGTTGACTACGGCTACACGGAGACGCCGGTCGGCGAATTGGGACCCGACCGGGTGATCAGCGCGCTGGCCGAGCTGCCAGGCGCCGTTTTCGACCTTTTGCGCGCCAGCAGTCCCACCGCAGTGGAACAGCGTTAATCGTATTTTACCTTATCCGCGCCACACTTGCGGCATTTTAGGGCGCTAGCCGTAGGGGACCGGGAGGGGCCCTGTACCGGCTCTGTCGCGTCCCTATGGTCGTGTTCCGGGGAGAGGCGGCCGTTGCCGCCGTGGGGTGGGATCATGAGCCGAGTTATTGTCCTGATGGCGTGTGGCCTGATGCTGGCGGCGTGTTCTGCGACCATGCCGAGCCTGGATTTCCTCAAATCCGCTCCGCAGTCGGAGACTCTGGCCATTGAATCCGAACCGCCAGGGGCAGAAGCGAAAACGTCCTTGGGTCAGAGCTGTCGCACGCCGTGCCAGCTCGCGGTCCAGCCCGGCAGCGAGTTCTCGGTGACGCTTGCACTGAGCGGCTACCAGGCGCAGACGGTGTCCGTGCGACCCGAAGCGGATGGTGCAGGCGCTGCTCCGCAGCTTGCCCCCAATCCGCTTCACGTCAGTCTGCAACGCGCGGCACCGCCGAGGAAGCCGGCTGCAAAGAAAAAGGCGCCCGGTGAGACGGCCGCCCGCCCGGCAGCGCCCCCGCCGATGGCCTCCGCCGCCCCGGCGAGCGCACCATCGCCCGCACCCGCGCTTGCCCCGGCGGCCTCGGCAGCGGCGGAGTCGGCACCCTCCGCGACCGATTATCCATGGGCATCGCGCTAGTCGCGGGGCGCTGGACGCACTGCCGACGGATTTGGGTCCTGCCACGGCGCTAGACGCTCTGGCCGATATCCGTCAGAATTCCCATATGCAACGGCGAAACGCCGTCTGTTCGCGCGGCTGCTCTATGGACGTTGACGCAGCGTAGGACCATTGCGCATCCGATGACCCGCGACGTGCAAACTCTGGCCTTCGACGGTCAAGGAGAACCGCTCCGTACTCTGGTCGACCCGTTTGGACGGGCGATCACCTATCTGCGCGTCTCCGTGACCGATCGCTGCGACTTTCGTTGCGTCTACTGCATGTCCGAGAACATGACCTTTCTGCCCAAGGCCGACCTGCTCTCGCTCGAAGAACTCGACCGGCTGTGCAGCGCGTTCATCGCGCGCGGCGTCAGGAAACTCAGGCTCACTGGCGGCGAACCGCTGGTGCGGCGCGGCATCATGTCGCTCGTCGCTTCGCTGTCGCGCCATTTATCCAGCGGGACGCTCGATGAGCTCACGCTCACCACTAACGGCTCGCAGCTGCCGAAATATGCGACCGAACTCGCCAGGCACGGCGTGCGGCGTATCAACGTGTCGCTCGACACCCTCGATCCCGAGAAGTTCCGTGCCATCACCCGCTGGGGTGAGCTGGATAAGGTTTTGGCTGGCATTGACGCTGCGCAGGCAGCCGGGCTCAAGGTCAAGATCAACGCGGTGGCTCTCAAGGGCGTGAACGAGGACGAGTTCCCGGTGCTGCTGCAATGGGCGCACGGACGCGGCATGGAACTCACACTGATCGAGGTGATGCCGCTCGGGGACGTTGGTGCTGGCCGCCTCGACCAATACCTTCCACTGTCGATCGTGCGTGCGCGCTTGGCCGAATGCTTCACGCTGCAAGATGTTGACTATCGCAGCGGCGGGCCGGCGCGCTACGTCGATGTTGCCGAGACCGGGGGGCGGCTCGGATTCATTACGCCCTTGACCCACAATTTTTGCGAATCATGCAATCGGGTGCGGGTGACTTGCACGGGCACGCTCTATATGTGTCTCGGCCAGGAGGATGCCGCCGATCTGCGCACCCCGCTGCGCGCATCCGAAGGCAATGATCTACTCGACGCGGCGATCGCCGAAGCGATCTCGCGCAAGCCCAAGGGGCACGATTTCATCATCGACCGGCGCCACCAACGGCCGGCGCTCGCCCGGCACATGAGCGTGACGGGGGGATAACCGGACCCTTGGGACCGAGACGGCGGAGCCGGACGGCCGTCGCCCGGCTCTCGTTCGCTTTAGCGATTGACCTGCACGCGAGGGTCTAGGAAAGTTCCCAGTCTCGGCGCGCCCTTGCGGCCGGGTCAAAGCTCGGGGTCAACAAACTGAGCAACTACGCGGTCCCAGTCTCGCGGGACCATGCCAACGGGGACGGTGCGTGGAGGGTTTGCTCAAGCTGAGCCGAGCTATCGACTACATCAACGACCGATTTGGCGAGGTCGCCAACTGGCTCGTGCTCTTTGCCTGCCTGATCAGCGCCGGCAATGCAGCATCCCGCTATCTGTTTAGTGCAAGCTCCAACGCCTGGCTTGAAGTGCAGTGGTACATGTTCGCGGGCATGGTGCTTCTGGGAGGCCCCTACACGCTCAAACTGAACGAGCACGTACGCGTCGATCTGCTGTACTCCGCTCTCTCCGAACGAGCGCGCATCTGGATTGATATCATTGGCGCTCTACTTTTTCTTCTGCCGATCTGCGTGATCCTCATCTACTTCACGTGGCCGTGGTTTTTGGACTCCTGGCGCATCGGCGAAACCTCGTCGAATGCCGGTGGCCTGATCCGCTGGCCCGTCAAGCTCATCCTTCCGGTCGGCTTCGCACTGATGGCGCTGCAAGGCGTCTCCGAACTGATCAAGCGCATCGACGCGCTCATCCGTCATCACCGGTTGCAGTTCGGGTACGAGAAGCCGGTCCAATGATTCATTTTGTGCGGGAGAACATGGCGCCCCTGATGTTCGGGGGCATGGTGCTCTTCATGCTGATCGGCTATCCGGCGGCATTCTCGCTCGCGGCAACCGGCCTGTTCTTCGGTTTCATCGGCATCGAGCTGGGTCTCATCAGCCCGGATTTCCTCGGTAATCTCACATATCAACTGTTTGGTATCGTCTCCAACGATTTGCTGCTCGCGATTCCGTTCTTCACCTTCATGGGCGCCATCCTCGAGCGCTGCGGCCTCGCCGAGGACCTGCTCGATTCAATCGGCCAGTTGTTCGGCCCGGCTCGCGGCGGCTTGTCCTATGCGGTCATCTTCGTCGGCGCCATCCTCGGCGCAATTACCGGCACGGTCGCTGCCTCGGTGATCGCCATGGGCGTCATCTCGATGACCCCGATGTTGAAGTACGGCTATTCGACACGACACACGATGGGCGTCATCGCGGCATCAGGCACGATAACGCAGCTCATTCCGCCATCGCTCGTGCTGGTGGTGCTCGCGGATCAACTCGGCCGCTCGGTGGGCGACATGTATGCCGGCGCCATCGGTCCGAGCATCATTCAGCTC
>Ga0209647_1000024_pt1 | contig 122578 bp, 94 predicted proteins | sample GraSoi_2013_60cm_FD_185827 | JGI IMG/M metagenome (GOLD analysis project Ga0209647, IMG submission 185827) | Grasslands soil microbial communities from the Angelo Coastal Reserve, California, USA - Sample 9_17_2013_60cm (SPAdes) (version 2) | ecosystem: Environmental > Terrestrial > Soil >...
CCGCAGCCAGCGTAATCGTCATGGCGATGATTGGACCCACCAGTTCGCGGGCCGCATCCAGAGCCGCGCGGAACGGAGGCTTTCCGAGGTGAATGTGACGTTCGACGTTCTCCACCATCACGATGGCGTCATCCACCACCAATCCGACCGAGAGCACAATCGCCAGCAGAGTCAACAGGTTGATGGTGAAACCGGCCAACAACATCAGGAAAACGGCGCCAATCAGAGAAATTGGAATGGCGACGATCGGGATGAGCACCGAGCGGAACGACCCCAGAAATAAAAAGATGACGACGATGACGATGAGTAGAGTCTCGGTGAGAGTGCTCAACACTTCGTTGATGGCGTCCTGAATGTACGCGGTCGAATCGTAAGGGATGCCGGCTTTCATGCCGGGAGGCAATTGTGATTGGATTTCGGGGATCGCTGCGCGGACTTGCTTGATCACCTCAAGTGAGTTGGAGGTCGGGAGCACCCAAATCCCCATGAACGTCGCCGTCTCCCCGTTGAAGCGGACGTCTTGCTCATAGTTTTGCGCGCCCAGCACGACGTCGGCAATCTCGCCGAGCCGGACAATGACTCCCTTGTCTTCTTTGATCACCAGTTGGCGAAACTCGTCCGCGGTCCGGAGATCGGTGTTGGCGATCAGGTTCACCGACACCATCGAACCCTTAGTTTGCCCCAGCGCCGAAAGGTGATTGTTCTTCGATAATGCGTCTCGCACCGTGGAAGCGGAGATGCCGAGAGATGCCATCTTGTCCGGCTTAAGCCAGATGCGCATGGCAAAGGTACGGTCGCCGAGGATGTCGGCGCGTTGCACGCCGTTGATGGCGCTTAACTTCGGTTGAACGACCCGCGTCAGATAGTCGGTAATCTGGTTTTGGTCGAGGCTGGCCGATGAAAAACCGAGGTACATTGCGGCAAACTGATTGTCCGCGGTCTGCAGATCGATGACCGGCGCCTGGGACTCCGGGGGCAGGTCATTGCGTACCTGCGCGAGCTTCGCCTGGATCTGAGTGAGCGCCGCATTGGTGTCGTAATTGAGCTTCAGGTGCACGGTGATCGTGCTGAGCCCCTGTGCGCTCGAGGACTCCATGTAATCGATGCCGTCCGCGCTGGCGATGACGCGCTCGAGCGGCGTCGTAATAAAACCGCGAACAAGGTCCGCGTTGGCACCGACATACACCGTCGTGACCTGCACCACCGCGATATCGCTGCGCGGATACTGCCGCACGCTTAGCGAACGGATCGCTTGCAAGCCGGCGATCAGGATCACCAGATTGACGACGACCGCGAGGACCGGCCGCTTGATAAATAGATCAGTAAACTTCATTTAGCTGTCCTCAGGCTTGGGAGCCGGATTGTTTCCCGGTTGGACTTTATTGTTGACTTGGACGGCTGCGCCGTTGCGGAGTTTGAAGACGCCCGAACTTACAACCTCATCCCCGGGCTTAACACCCGAGACAACTGCAACCTGATCGCCATGCGAACCCTCCAGCTTGACGAAGCGCTGGCTTACGCCGCGGTAGGCCTTGCCGTGGGGGTCTTTAAGATCGGAGACGACGTAGACCGAATCGCCGTACGGCGCATAGTTGATGGCTGACGCCGGGAGCGCGATCACCGGACGGTCCGTCCCGGTTACTATCTCCACCTGCACAAACATGCCGGGACGTAGTTTGCCTCCAGGATTGGCGAGGGTCGCCTGCACCTGGATATTTCTGGTCGCCTCGTTCACGATCGAGTCAAGGGCCGTGACTCGCCCGGCAAACTTGATGCCGCTGACATAATCACTCGAGACACTCAAGGCGCGGCCGACCCGCACTTGGGCGGCTGTCTGCTGCGGTACGCCAAAGTTCACATAGATCGGATTCAGCGATTGCAGGGAAACTATGGCTTCGCCGGCTGACAGGTACTGCCCCAGGTTAGCCTGGCGGATACCCAGGATTCCCGCGAACGGCGCCCGGATCGTTTTCCGCGCAATCGTGGCACGAATCTCTCCGACCTGAGCTTCCGTCGCCTTCTGCTGGGCGGTTGCGTTGTCAAATTCCGTCTGGGCGATGACACCTTCCTTCACCAGTTGTTGCATGCGACCGAAATTAATGCGCGCAAGGTCACGCTGGGCTTCCATGGCAGCCAGTTGGGCACGTTCCTGCCGCGTGTCGAGTTCCACGAGCACGTCCCCGACATTCACAGACTTGCCGGACTCGAAAGCAATGCGGTCGACGGTACCTGGAAGATCTGCGCTTACCGTGACACCCTGCACGGCCGCTGCAGTGCCGATTACGTTCAGCGTTCCCAGCCACGTCTCCTGTTTCGCCACAACCGTCGTGACGGCCTCCGGAGGCGGCTGGAAGCTGGAACCCTGCGCAATTGCGGTCTGTATTTGCCGGAACTTCACGAAGCCAAGGCTCGCGACGACCAGCGTCGCGAGGGCCAACATCAAAATCATCCTTTTTGCCATGAATACCCCTTGTTAGCGTCTTTCATACACCGAAACAACGCGCCCACGAACGACAATCCACGCGATCGCCGCTGGCCACGAATCTGTATCCGATCCCTGACGACTGCGGCGCGTATCGGTATCAGATTTTCCCAACCCCGCAAAGGATTCAAAACAGATTCAAACTTTAGTCAGGCGCCCACGCGCAATGGCCGGTAACATCGTGTGTCTAGAGTGTCTTGTCAGGAGGCATTGGCCCCACGACTTAGTCGCTGCAGGGCTATGGAGCATCTTGCTTTTCTTGTTCGAAACGATTACGGCGTCCGTTTGCATCCTACAAGGCGATTTGTGACTTCTATTTACACGACGAACGACGACCAGGAAGATCGACACCTTCACAACTTTTAGTTTTCAGGTGATCGAAGGGATGAAGGCTCAGATCCCGATCCGTCACGGAACGTGCCCGTTGTTTTGTTCTCATCTTCCGCATCGTGAATTACTGCCAACTTTGAATCAGCCCGGCCTGCCAACATGATGCTGAAATCCGACAGGAGTTGGGCGCGGCTGTAGAGCACAATGGCCAGCGTCAGCCCAATTGCCAGGAGCAAGTGCGAGACCAGGACCGCGACTATGATCTGTTTCCGGAATGACAGCTGAAGCCGGACCGTTCATTGAAGGTTGCGGCCAGGAGACCATCCGCTACAAATCCTGACACAAAACCAACCTTTCCCTACGGCACGCCCTGATTTCGTCCAACAGAATGGAGATCACCGAGCCAGGGAACACTCCTTCTCGATCGACGCCCGACGCTCGGTCGCGTTCCATCGGCAAGCTCTGCTGAACGCAGGAGCGGGGCACGCTCAATGGAGATAAACGCATTTCGCGCCAACCGGATGCGCCGGTCCGGTTTCAAAGAAGATTCTCTTCGGCGCGGCATCCGGTCGAATACAACGTCCATGAAGCAAACTGAACTGCAATCAACTCGACAGACTGGTTCGGGTGCAGTTAGTGCCACGAGGCACGTTTCAGTGGGGGCGGCGACTCCGTACGCCTGGAAGCTGGTTGCATTGCTCTCCCTGGGTGGATGCTTCGAAATCTATAACTTGGCCCTTACCGCCACTCTCAGCCCGGGACTGATTCGCGCCGGGATCTTCCATGAAGACTCACGCGGGCTCTGGGGACTTACGGACCAAGCCAGCTTTGCCGCTGCAACCTTCGCTGGACTCTTTGTCGGCAGCGCGGTGTTGGGAGCCTTCGCCGACAGATTCGGGCGCCGCACGATCTTTATATTCTCGATGCTCTGGTACTCCGTTACCACTCTCGGGATGGCCCTCCAGCATTCAGCCGTTGGCATTGACGCCTGGCGATTTCTCACGGGCATTGGCCTTGGGTTGGAGCTGGTGACCATCGATACTTACATTGCCGAATTGGTTCCGGCGAGCGTTCGTGGAAGAGCTTTCGCTATCAACCAGTGCATCCAGCTTGTAGCCATCCCGGTAGCGACCTTCTTGAGTTGGCTGCTGCTGCCCCGCGACCTGCTGGGCGTCGGCGGTTGGCGGTGGGTTGCCCTTATTGGGGCGGTCGGCGCCCTGGTTGCTTACTATATCCGGCGTCAGGTGCCGGAATCACCGCAATGGCTTCTGCAAAGAGGCAGATTCAAAGAAGCCCACGTCGTGCTTGCGAAGATCGAAGCGAAGATTGAACCGAATTCAGAGGGTTTAGCTGGTCATAGTTCGCAAGATGGTTCGCAAGATAGTTCGCAGGATCGTTCGCAGGATAGCTCGCAAAATAGTCCGCAGGATGCAGGCTCCGCTGGTCAGGAAGTCGCGGCATACACCTCCTTCTCTTCGCTCTTTCGAAATCCGTATCTACGTCGTACCTTGGTGCTGATCGTATTGAACATCTTCCAAGCCAGTGGGTTCTACGGTCTGGTGAACTGGCTGCCGACGCTTCTCATCTCTCAGGGCTTTACGATTCTGCGCAGCCTGCAATACACCTTCATCATTTCAATCGTTTATCCACTCAGCCCGCTTCTGTTTGTTCCCATCGCCGACAAAATAGAGCGCAAGTGGCACATCGTTCTTGCCGCCAGTTTTGCCGCAGTCCTCGGATTGCTCTTCTCGCGCCCGGCAGGCAGCCTCCTGCTGGTCACGCTGGGAATACTGCTGACGATATCGAATAATTGGCTTTCCTTCGCATATCACGCCTACCAGGCGGAAATGTATCCGACATCTTTGCGTGCTCGTGGCGTTGGTTTCGTTTATTCCTTCAGCCGCCTGTCGATTGTTGTTTCGAGTTTTGTGATCGCGCTGCTTTTGCGGCGGTTTGGCCCCTTCGGTGTCTTTGCGTTTATCGCGTGCAGTATGGCAATCGTGGTTGTCACAGTCGGACTTTTTGGCCCTCGCACAAGGCTCACAGCGACACAGGAGTAACGACGGGAATCCGCGGAGGGAGGGGTACCGTCGGTCATCACATCAACGCATTAACGGATCTCCACATTCATTAACGGCACGAACTGCTGGCCACCATGCATGTCCCCGTCGCCGGGTTCGCCCTGCGTCAGCGGCCGCGGGATGCTGAACTTAAATGCAAGCGCATTGTCGCATTGAAAAAAAAGTACCTTCTCTTCCGGGCACCCGTAGAGTTTGGCGAATGAAGCTTGCGTCAAGACTCCGGAGTTTTTGACTCGATCGTAGCTCGCCTGGTCGGCGAACATGATGTCGAAGGTAAGCGTGAAGGGTCCGGCGTTCTTACTTCGAATCAAAGTGGCGATGTCGGCCAGTTTCATGATTGCGTCGAGCCATCCAGATCTTCGAAGTGCATACGAAACATCTCAAGCGGCGTCGAGGGAACCGCGGCGTGATTCAGGTTGAAGCGATATACCGGACCTCGATCAATTACGGCGGGGTTGTGAAGACATGCGAACGCTGTGATGGAACCGGCCCATTCTTTGATCGGATAGTGGAGGAGCGGCTGGCGGCTCAGTTCGGCAAGCTTGTGCGCCACGTCCTGTGTGGGCGCCGTTGCTTCAAGCACAATTCCCACCTCATGCGGCAGATTCTTCGCCTCCGGCTCCAGCTTTCCCATGACCGCGTTGATCCCGTAGGCATGGAAAACGAGGTTGTATGAGCCCTTGTCAGCCTGGTCACCAAGTACTCGAGCAACCATGTCGTCAATATAGTTCCGTACGGAACCGAGCCAACTGTCCAACTGGCGGATCACGTAGGGATCGCGGATCCCTCCTATAATGATGCTCTGATAGCCTGCCAATTCCGCCCCTTCCAGCTTCACCGTATAGACCGGTTCAGAAAAAAATTCAGTGCCGCGAATCCGAACCGTCACGTCGTCGATCGCTTCAAAAGTTGCGTTCCTCAGGTCAAGGGTTCCCGAGCACTCGCGATGCAGGAAAGGGTCGGCATTCTCGTAGAGTCCGTGAGCCGCCACGCTTTGCGGCGTGCAGCGCAAGCCATCGCCATATGGGCGAATAGTGATCTCGTCATAACTAACAGTAGTAGAGATCACGCCCTTGCCGAGCGTTTCACAGACCAGGGTGCCGCACTCGGACACTTTGCCGGCATGCCATGCCAGCCCGGGCGGGAATCCACGCATGACCGGAATCGCTGCAAATAGAGCAGAATCGCTGCAGCGTCCAGCCAAAACAAAATCCGCCCCGTCCCCGATCGCCTGCTGGAGCGGCTCTACGCCCATCATACCCACGATGCGACTGCTGCGATCGATGACGTGGTCGCTGATGGGAAGCGCCGGGTTTAGCGGAATGATGCGGCTTTGTTTGAGCAAGTTCTTGAGGTAGGTCTTGTCCTGTTGCGAATAGATTACGGCTGTGCGCAGCGTCAGTTTGTGTTCCGCAACGATTTCACGAACGATCTCCAGGACTCCGTCAACGTGCACATCTCCGCCTGCTGTGCCTGCCGAGCCAACGATTACAGGAATGTTCGCCTTTCGCGCTGCTCGCAACATCAGAGACAGGTCGCGCTTTACAGCCTCTCGTGGAAAGGCAGGAATCCCCATTCCCAGTGAAAAGGGGCCTGCATCGGTGGTCCCTGCGTCGCAGGCAATGAAGTCAGTCGGCTGCCCCAGCGCCTCGGCCAGAGCATCAGCACTGATTCCTCCCCCCACACTTCCTACCGGGGCGATGAAGCGGATTCGGCCGTTGTCTGGCATAGAACTTTCCAATAAGGTATACATACAGCCGCATTAACTGTCTACAGTTCTTCAGAGGGCCAAACGATTTTAAGGCACCCTTATGGAGTATTTCATCCAGATTATTTCTTCCGTGCGGTGTGACTGGTCGCGGGAATACCGTGTAATAGAGCCTCCTGAGCGTGAGCAAGATGATTGCGCATCAGCAGCTCGCAGGCGTCGGGGTCGTGTGCTTCAAGCGCGTCGAGAATGGCCTCATGGTCCGCTTGTCCAAGTGGGGTCCGCCCCCGACTGAGAATCCCTGGGTATCGGTAGAGGCGCATGATGCACCAGATATCTCCGCAGAGCAGGTCAATCAAGCGTTGGTTCCCACTGGCCAGGGCAATCTGATAGTGGAAGTCGAAGTTGTGCCAGTCACTGTAGAGATCCAATAGCTTGTCGGCCTCGACCTCCATATGCCGGCGCAAAGTCCGGCGAAGCTTCTCAAGCCCTTCCTTCGTAACCCGCTTAGCCGCAAGCCGGCAAGCTTCTACCTCCAGGGCTTCACGCACTTCAAGCAGTTCAGTGAGCTCCGCTGAAGTAAGCGTCGCGATAAAGGTGCCGCGATTCGGATGCCGAACCACCAACTTGCGGCCTTCTAGTCGGCGCACGGCCTCTCGCAATGGGCCGCGGCCGACTCCTAACTGGCTTGCGATTCTGGCCTCACGAATGCGCGTGCCTGGAGGAAACTCCCCGCGGAAAATTGCTCCTTCCAGTCTCGAGACCAGGTCATCCACCAGCGTTTTTGGTGCTTCTTTTTTCGCTCTAGACTTCGACAGAACGCACCTGCCTTGCATGCCGTGGAGCTGCGTAGGGAAACCACGCGCTTCCACAATGTTCGCGAAATCCATCTTAACCATAATTCGCCAAATTTCCCTTGACAGAATGGTGTGCCTCTCCTAAACTGCCGACCGGCTTGTAATCTGTCTACACAATTACTATACTATTGTAGACACTTTATCGCAACAACCAATTAGGAGGGGTTCTTATGGTCCCCAGACGACTCTCCGACCTCGCGACCGTATTCCTCTCGGTCATTTCTCTCAGCTTAATTCTTCTATCCGGTGGTCCAGCAGTCTGGGCCCAACTAGCGGGAGCAACCCTGTCGGGCGAGGTTTCAGATCGATCCGGGGCCATCATCGCGTCGGCGAGCGTGACGATCAGAAACACCGCAACTGACGAAGTCCGTAACGTGACCACCAACGAGAGGGGGCTGTACAACGCGCCGAGCCTTCAACCGGGCACCTATTCCGTCACTGTTTCGGCTCCGGGCTTTGCGACACGGGTGGAGCGCGACCTCCAACTCACGGTAGGGGCGATCCGAAACCTGGATGTCTCTCTGACCGTTGGAACGACGGCCGAGCATGTCGAAGTGCAGGCAGCCGCAGCCGATGTTGAAACCGATACCTCAGTTGTCAGCGCGACGGTTGAGCAGCAGCGCATCGTCGATCTGCCCCTGAATGGCAGAGACTGGACGCAGCTCGCGGTTCTACAGCCGGGCGTCGTCAGCGTTCGAGCACAGGAACCAACCACCGGTAATTCCAACCGCGGAGTTCGCGGCTTCGGCAATCAGCTGGCAAGCAACGGCCATAGCCCTTACGAGAACACGTATCGTGTCGACGGCATCAATGAAAACGATTATTCGAACGGGGCTCCCGGCAGCGTTATCGGCGCGAATCTTGGCGTAGATGCAATCCAGGAGTTTAATGTTGTAACCACATCCTATACCGCCGAGTACGGGCGTACTTCGGGTTCCGTCATCAATGCAGTCACGCGATCAGGCGCCAACGACCTGCACGGAAGCGCATTTGTTTTTGATCGCGACAAGATATTCGACGCCAGAAATTTCTTTGATGCACCCAAAATTCCGCCCTTCCACCGCGTTCAATTTGGTGCGGCAGCGGGCAGCCCGATACGCAAAAACCGCACATTCATCTTTGCCGCCTACGAAGGAGTCCGCCAGTCGCAGAGCATCAATTTCAATAGCGTGGTGCCTTCGCCCGACGCCCGCACGGGCCAGGTGCATCGAGCGGATGGAACGCCGGTAACGGTCACGGTGGATCCAAATATTGTCCCCTATCTTGGACTCTATCCTCTTCCCAACTTCGGCCTCAATCCCGGCAGTTTTGGCGATACGGGAAACTATGTCACGACCGGTCTATCCAACGTATCGGAGAACTTCGTCACCACCCGCTTCGACCACACTCTTTCGAAAAACGACACGCTGTCCGGAACTTACCTTTACGATAATGGCCCTCAAACAGTTCCGGATAGTCTCGGAAACACATTGAGCCGTTTAAATGCCGGCCGCCAACTGGTGAGTATCACGGAAAGGCACATCTTCAGTTCCAAGATGCTGAACGTCGTTCGCCTCGGATATAACCGCAGTACCGGGGATATTCTGGTGCCGCTGAAAGCTCTGACGCCCGCTGCAGGAGACCCGGCGCTCGGTTACACGAGCGGAACCTTTGCTCCAACCATAAATGTAGATGGGCTCGCGACGGCTGGCGGGCTGGGCAGTCTCCGGCAGGCATCGATCAGGTATAACTCCTACCAGTTCTATGACGACGTAGCGATCGCCCGGGGGGCGCATTTGCTGAGAGCCGGTTTCGCGTTCGAGAGAATTCTCCCGAGTGCGAAAGCAAAGTCGCAGAACGGCACCGCCAACTTTCAGACCACCGGCAACGTAACTGCTCTTGAGAACTTCCTCACGGGCAACTTGTTCTCGGCTCTTGTTCTGCCGAATGGAACGTCCTCTCCCGTAGAAGTAGAGGACAACCTCTTTGGTGGTTACATTCAGGATGACTGGCGCATCCGCCGGAATCTGACCCTCAATCTGGGATTGAGATACGAAATGCTTACCATCCCAACCGACCGGAAGAATCGCGCGGGCCTGATCAATGCGCTCACGGCTCCTCCAGGCAGCGGACCATGCCCATCGGTGGTCATGCCGACAACGGTGCCGGGCTGTGTTGTGCCGGTCAAGCAATTTTGGCAGAGCAATCCAACGACTCACAACTTTGAGCCGCGAGCGGGATTCGCCTACGACGTATTTGGCAATGGGAAGACCGCGGTTCGCGCCGGCTTCGGGATCTATGACATGCTCCCGCTGCCTTACGTCTATGCGACCTATGCGGCCATCTCTGCTCCTTATTCGCAGGATGAGATAGTGCCTGGGTTTCTGCTTCCACCCGGCGGGTTTCCAAGTGCGGTTGCCGCCGTAGGCGATGCGATCTCCTTCATTCGCATTGGACATTACATCGAACCGCACCCGAAGCGAACCTACTCGCTAAATTACAACCTCAACATTGAACAGCAGATCTCCAAAAATCTATCTGCATTGATCGGCTACGTCGGGTCTCACAGTCTGCACATGCCATTTCAGGCTGAGGACATGAACCAGGTGGCTCCCTCGAATGTTCAAGTCATCGATGGCCGTCGAGTGTATCCAGCGGGAGGCATGCAGCAGGATGCGAATGCCACTGAAATCTTCGGCCTGCTCTTCGATGGCAACGCGGACTACAACGGAATGATCACCCAGATCCGGGCCAGGGCGTACCATGGGCTCTCCGCCCAAGGTACCTACACTTGGGGTCGATGCACAGATCTCGGATCGGGCACGCAATCTCCATCGACATATCAGAATTCTTTCGCCAGCCTGATCTACTACGACAAAACCATGCGAAAGGGAGAATGCGACTTCAATATCGCCCGGAATTTCTCCGCAAATTTCCTCTACGCCCTACCCGCTCCGCAACACGGGCTAATGCAGAAGATAGCAGGTGGCTGGCAAATAGGAGGAATCATCACCGCGAGCACAGGCGTGCCCTTTTCCCTGATGCAGGCTGGGGACGTTCTTGGGCAACAAGGGCAGAGCTTTGGTGCGGTGCCGGATGTAATCCCAAACTGCAATCCCATCAATCAACATTTCAAGAGTGCAGGCTTGAATTACATCAACCCGGCTTGCTTCGTTTTCCCCACAGTTCCCATTGGTTCGCCGATCGCACCACTCTGCAACCAGGGAGGAACGAGTTCAACCAATGGGCAGGTACTCTGCCTGAATGCACAAGGGAACGAGCGCCGCAACCAGCTCATTGGCCCGCGACTGGTGGACGTGGATCTGTCGCTCATGAAGAACATCCGCATTCCTCGCATCTCAGAGGCGTTCAATCTTCAGCTGCGGGTGGAAGCCTTCAACATCTTCAATCGTGCGAACTTCCAGGCCCCAACCCATAACACCACTTTCGGCGGTCTGCTCGGCTTCAATCAGGAATCTCCTGGGACGGCTGGTCTGTTAGACTCCACCGCGACTCCATCCCGGCAGGTGCAGCTCGGGGCCAAGGTGATCTTTTAGCGCCAGTAGTGCACCAGGCAGCTTTCTGCATTCTGATTCGGAAATATCGAAGACGGAGTGCAGATTTGTAAGCCTCAATACTTGGCGCACCGTCTCGGAAGGGTCTACAAGCCTGAGATAAGCACCAGCCGCTCGAAGCGATATTAGAGCGCCTATTCCCGCCGCGTCAATTGCGGTTATTCCGCTGAGGTCCACAAGAATGATGTCTCGCTTATCGCGAGGAACGGCCGCGCTAAAGAGAGCAGATTCCAAGCCGCAAACTAACCTGCCCTGACAGCGGACAGTCACCACGCGACGCGCACTTTCAATCGCTATGTTCAACACGGTTCGTCTCCTCGCGACAATAGATCGTCGCCCACAGCTGCCGACTTTGCTCGGCTTGGACGGGCGGGGCGCCCGTCTCCACACTAGATCACTGATTGCTCAGCGAGCGAATCGACCCGCCATTCCTTGTATGATTCGAGGCTATTCCACGTCGAGAGACAGCGAGGACAGAATATGTCAGACGTCTGTATGGATTTGTAAGGAGCAGGCGTTCTGGCTGGTGAGTGCTGTCGTATTGCTATACCCTTATTGAGAGAAAAAGATCCGGCGGTATCGAGTCCTTGGCGATTCAATCCTCAATAAGTGGTCCGAAGGCCAGGATGCCCCTTGGACGATTATTTACCAAGGTGTTCCTTTGGTTTTGGTTGACCGTCCTGGCGCTGTTCGGCATCTTTCTGGCTAGCCGGCTTGGCACTCGATTGGTTCCATCTACGGACGTCGTCGCAACGTTCGCACCCCGAGTAGCGGACGAGGCAACACATGCCTATGAATCGGGAGGTCCACCAGAACTCCAGCAATTCGAGCGAGGGCTGGTGGGGAGAACCGGGCTAGAGCTCTATCTGATCGATGGATACGGTAAAGATGTTTTGTCCCAGGCTATTCCATCGGACAGTCTGTCTATAGTACGCGCCGCCCGAAGTGACGGACGCATTCTTTCCCGCTACGGGCTCCGCTCGCATAGCTCATCTTACAAATTCACTTCGCCGTCAGGGCGTCCCTACGTTCTTCTCGTCCGCGCCCCCTTGCAATGGAAAATCCTGGACACTACAGCCGGCGGTGGGGTGCCATTATTAGGCATGGGGTTGCTCATGGTGACCTTCTTCTGTTTCTGGCTTACCCACCACATTGTTGCACCTATTCAGGGGATTCAATCTGCCGCGAGACGGGTGGCGGCGGGCGATCTGAGCGTGAGAGCTCCGGTCGAGATAGCCAAGCGACACGACGAGCTGGCGGCTCTGGCGGCAGATTTTGATGCCATGGTTGAAAGGATGGGTGCTTTCGTAAGTTCCCAGAAGGATCTGTTGAGCACCGTCTCGCACGAGCTGCGCTCACCCCTCACACGATTGATTATGTCTCTAGCCCTTTTGCGAAATCAGCCGCCGCACGAATCCGAAGAGTTGTTGCAGAGAATGGAGCGCGACGTCGAGCGGGTTGATACGCTCATGGGACAGCTTTTGACACTCTCGCGTTTAGAAACAGGTCTACCGCCCGATGGGAGAGACAGCGTGGACTTGTCTCAACTGGTTCAGGAAGTGGTGGCTGACGGCGATTTCGAGGCCCGCTCTTGTGGCAAGTCTGTGAGGCTGCAAGTCGAAGGATGCATAATCATTGAGAAAGCCGATCCGCAGGCCTTGCGCAGCGCCTGTGAGAATATCATTCGCAACGCGATCAGGTTCACTGCGCCTGGGAGTGAAGTGGAGGTGATTTTGAAAACCGAGAGAATGAGCGCGTCTTCGCACGCCGTTCTTTTAGTCCGCGATTACGGCCCGGGTGTCGCAGCAGAGTTACTGCAACAAATCTTCCGACCATTCTTCCGTGTAAAGGGACCAAATGGCGATCCCCGGGGGAACAAGGGCACAGGCCTTGGACTTGCGATCGCGCTTGAGGCAATTCGTCAACATCGCGGCACAATCATCGCATCGAACGCCAATCCGATGGGTCTCGAAGTTAAGATCATGCTTCCGACCTCCTACTCTTGACCTGCTACTTCTGAGGTCATTCGCCGCAATCATAAGGGCATCCCCGTGGGACATCACATCAGATCGGCCAAGCATACACATACCCAACTCCGCGTACGCTACGGATTCTTTCCGCGCCGTTTGTCTGTGGACCCAACTTTTGACGAAGGTTGCTTATGTGAAGATCGATGCTCCGGTCAAAAGGCGAAAATTTCCGTCCCAGGACTCGTTCCACCAAAGCTTCCCGGGAAAGCACCTGTCCGGGCGATTCCAGGAATGCGCGCAGCAGATCAAACTCCGCCGACGTCAAGTGCAAAGATTTTCCCGACTTGGATGCAGAATATCCTGCCAAGTCCAGTTCCAAATCACCCGATTTGATCGAGAGTGGCCGTGGGGCGCTGCCTTGCTCCGACTGCCAACCCGATCTGCGGAGGATGGCGCCAATTCGCGCAATCAATTCACGCGGGCTGAATGGCTTTGCCAAATAGTCGTCCGCTCCCATTTGGAGGCCCAAAACACGGTCAAACTCGTCCCCTTTGGCCGTAAGCATCAGAACCGGAGTTCGCACGCGCGAGCGCAATTCTCGCAGGACATCAAAACCCTGCATATCGGGCAGCATCACATCGAGCACAATCAAATCGTAGTTGCCGTGTGTCCCCGCATGGCTGCCTTCAGCGCCGCTATGTACGGCCGATATCACGAACCCCTCAGCTTCCAGGTACCGTTGCACGAGGTCACACAGATCCGGATCGTCGTCCACGATCAGCAAACGCGCATGCTTTCGCGGCGTTTCTTCCGGTCCTGCAAATTGGATCATGTGTAAACACCGCACTCTAGAAAGCCGGATCCGTTACGCCGCACTACCCCAGAGCGTTCGGGCCATCTCCCGACGCAACGATAAATGATAGCTGAACCCGCAGGGTTCGTTGAAGGTGGGGCCGGGATTATCTGCTTTCCGGCACGTTATTCACCGCCGTCGGAGAGAACACACCGATCCTGGGGTGCGCAAAAAGACTGGCGTAGCCTACGAATACCCTGTGCGACACAGGGTCCAGCACGAGGGTATGGGCTCCGTAGTGTGTACGTATCTCGTCCAGTACCCGATATGCGTTGGGACCGTCTTGCTGAATTACTGTGAATCGTCCGGCTTTTCCGGCGCAATAGATTCGGTGGAGAGTCCCATCGAATGCGACCGAGTCAGGACCTCCGCCGATCTTCAGCGACGTAATGACCCGATGCGACTCCAGGTCGAAGACCACTAACCTTGCATTCCTGGAGCAAACTGCAAAGAGCCGCCGCTGCTCGGAGTCAATGGCCATCCCGGTTGGTCCTTCACATGGAGTGAGAGACCATTGCCCGATCACTGCCCGCCTGGCAAGATCGACCGCAACGATCGAGTCGATGTCTTCAAGATTCTGATAAAGAACTCCAGTCTGCGAGTCAAAGGCGGGAAATTCCGGCTTTCCGGGGAGAGGCACTGTTCCGACGGTTATGCGCTTCTCAGGATCGATTAGAGTTGCAATCTTTGCGTCTCCATTCGCTACATATACAAGTTCTGCCGATGGGACATAGAGTATTGCATCCGCATCGTCCGCGACTGGGATCCTCCCAAGGAGCCGAAGAGAAGTTGGATCGAAGACGTCCACCGTGTTTTCTTCACTCCGTGTGACGAAGGCAACGTTACGGTCCATCACTAAAGCTACGCCGTGAGCCGCTCCGCTCCCGGGTAACTCGGATACCGCGCTGAGGGACGGATGGTTCAAGTCTAAGTGAACTTTGAATAACGCGCCCGACGACTCACTTGTAACAAATAATATGCCGTTGTTTATTGTCAGGTAGTCGAGAACGCTAAGCGACCCACTCTTGGGAAGCTCGATATAACCCTCGAATTCCATGAACCTGGATTTGCCTGGCGTGCCGGGACAAATGAGATAGGTGGCGACCACGGCTAAACACAGGACGATCACCGTTGCAAACGCCGCAATCAGTCTCAGGTTTCTCTTTGCTAAGCTTTCCATTTGCTTCCTAATTACAAGTTTCCAGCTAGAGTTAGCTCCCTTATTCACTCGTCATTCATGGGCGGCCGACCAGGGTCTGCCGTCGTGGGTACTGCCGCTCATCTTGCCGCCCTCGACGGTCCCCATGAATGAAGCGTGATGCCAATAGGCTTTAACGCTAAGCACAATCCGATTGCCTCGCACAGTACCAGTTAGTCGAAAGGCGCCGTTTATTGGGCCGCCTTGCAAGTTGGCTGTGCCGCTAAGTGCGTCACGTTGCTGTTGAATGTGAAGTGTGGCGTGCCTGATGTCTCCCTTTTCGTTTGTCCACGTCATAAGCCAAATGCCAGACGCAGATGCAGTCGTGTTGTTGTCTTGCGCGTTGCTTTCCTGCGTGGCGACCTGCGCAAAAGTACTCGAGGAGGGAGGAGTAAGTGCATCAGGTGTCGGCGTCGGTGCGCCCATGACTTGCGCAGCGATCGTAGCCGCGGCACATACTACGGTCGGAACTACACACAATAACTTCATACTGTTCTCCAATTCCGGGTCTTCTGTAAGTTGAGAAAATGGCCCTGGCTCCTCCGACCGACGGGAATGCACTGGCGACGCTAACGATGCGAATAATTGACTTCTGCAAAGGCGATGACATCTCTCGCAGGCTGTGTTTCAGTTGCGATAACGATGCTCGCTAGATGCTGGATCGCAGCTGTCCGTGCTTTGATCACATCCCGCCGAAAACAGTCCATAAGCAGAGAGCACTCCTGGTCGGAATACCTTTCCAGGACTGACATGACGAAGATAAGACGCTCGAATGAATTGAGCCGTACGATGCGGGCGAGGCTGGGGTGCGCCTGCACCTCCGCGGGGACCTTTCTGGGCACCTTCCCGATGAGCGGCGAAGGCCTTGCCTCAGCGGGTTTGTTTTCGTCGTCCGGCCGAGGGCAAAGCAATCGGATTGCATTAAGGATGATGCTGCGTCGAGCCCACAAATATGACCTCTCCTTGAACACGGAAGTATTGCTCACCGAGTCGTCAAACCCTGAGAGGAAACATTGCTCGGCCTCCTGAGGATCCGTGGTCAACAGGAGAGATAGTAGATACAGACTGTTCGCCTGTTCGACGTAGATGCGGCAGAAATCACTACAGGTGGCATATTCGTTTGATCGTGCGTTCTTGCACTTCTGTGTCACTTTTGCTCCTTCTTCCGTTTCGGCCAGGTAAGAGTCGTTTCGGAAGAGCGCGCCTCTATTCGAGAATTAGAAGAAAGAAGTAGTACTTGTCGCTGACGGTGCTCTCCCATCCGCGACTTATCAATTTTCCCGGATATTCTCTGACGTGACTTGTTGAAGAGCGGTTCCACCTGGTCGATGGGCCTTATCATCAATGCGCAGTAAAACCGGCGTATTGACAGGAAGCTCTACATTCGAACCTTTAGCGAGAAAAGCGTCGTATATGTTCATGGCGGCGCCGAAATAGCCAAAGCCAATCGCTGTGGTTGCGGATGCCTGTGCCGCGCCTGCGCCAAGCAAACCGAAGCCTTTACGCCCTTCTCCTGCTCGGGACCAGGCAGTCTTATCGAGGCTGCTATCGGCAATGGCCCTTGAGGGGCCAATAAGCGACACGGGGGCTCGCAAGCGAGAAAAAAGCGAGGTCGTTGCCCTCACGTTGCCTTCCTGGCCGACAGCAAGCCGTTGGCCACCTGCCGCCTGGATGCCTGCGACCGTCGCGATCATTTCAGTCGACGTCCCATCAGGCGTCTGAGCGGAATGAAAGGAGAACAAAAGTTGGCCATTCTTCTTCATCCAGCCAGCAGCAGTGGCCGTCGTAACAGTACCCTGAAGCTTTGTGCCTGCCGGATAGAGCAGGACATGATCTGAGTTGTAGTACGGCCGCGACACCGCTGCTTCGATCGCGGCCCCACGCGCAATCATCTCCGACCTCAACGCCGTCAAAAGACGAAGGTGGAGATAGTTGTCGCTGAGCGGGGGATGAACCTCCGCCGGTTCGATGGGTGTTGGTGTTCGAATAGGGTCGAGCAAGTTTGCATCGAAGATTGTTCCTTGATCGAGATATTCAGGGTGATAAGGCAAACTCGTGAAGGCAGCTTGCCGCAGCCTTTGCAATTTGTTCGGTTCCAGAAGAGGTTTAGCAGCATCTTTCATCTTCTGACGGACGCCGGGACGTTGAGTCTTGGGAAGATACTGGGCCATTTTCACATCACTGACTCCAAAGGTTGTGTCAGTATGAATCTGTACGTCGCTGCCGTCGGGAAGAATTACGATGTCGAAGGTCACGTGCGCGATTCGCGGGGGCGTGAAATCGCCACGCAGAATCCGTCCTGCACGTCCGGGCGCACTGGAAATCGAGGACACATGTCCTTTGATCGTCGAGCCCTCTGGAATTGCGATTGTCGTTCCGGCGTAAACCGGCTCAACGAGCTTTGCTGTAATCGGCTCGCCCGACTTGGTGATCCGCAGACCCTTCTCGAGTCTGCACCGAAGATCATTACCTGCTCCGACCACGATCGTATTTTGTGGAGGCTGAGTATCCTGTGCAGCCGCAAGTGATACGGATGCGGCCAAAACCGAACACGATATAACTATGCTGTTGATGCACGACTTCATTATTCACCTCGGTGACATTGGATCAAGCGATTTCGGGCTGGAGCAGAACCTTGCAACCGCTCCCCTTGCCTTGAAGTTAGCTGAGCTTGCCGTGCGATGCCGTCAGGATGTGTGAGAGAAACGTAAGGATTTGTACAAACAACAGAACTCAATGTTGTCGCGAATTTCCGGGTTACGAGAGCGCGAGTTCGCTTGTCGCTACGTGCGATATCTCCTGCCAAACCATATCCGGTTCAGGATTGGCTCCGAAAATTGCCATTGGCCCCAAAAAACCAGAGGCCATATTCGAAGTCTCGTGTACCGCCTCTTCGAGAAAGCTATGCTCTGGAAACTGATTCCGTTGGAACGCAAATCTATGACCTTGGTCGAACTCAAAGGAGTCAGCAAGCGCCTCAAACCCCCACGAATTTTGACAGAGGAGAAGTTCGGGGCGCTGCTCAATCAGTTCGACCATCCGTATCGCTGTATGGTCCTTCTGGCTGGGTGTACGGGCCTCCGTATCAGCGAGGTAATGGGACTGCGTTGGAACCTGATGGACTTCGAAAGTCTCGTTATGGAAATCAGGGAAGGGTACGCTCGCAGCCAGGTCACGATGCTGAAATCGGAATGTTCCAAGGACGAATTGCCGCTGGATCCAGAAGTCGCAACCATTCTTATGAAGTGGAAGCCTCTGTGCCCAGACACATGGAGACTGGGTTTTTTCCAGACCGCGGACAAACAAACCCTACGATTCTGGTTCGGTTCGGAAGAAAGTGCTCCAGACTGCAGCGTCGCGGGCCAAGATTCAGGGACCGAGCGGCTGGCACACGCTGCGTCACAGCTACCGCGCTTGGCTCGACGAGGCAGGCGCCCCTCTAGGCGTTCAACAGAAACTCATGCGTCACGCCAACATCTCGACCATGATGAGCGACGAATCGCATTCGAGTCAGCGTCCCGACTCGCCGCAGGGGCCGGGGAAACAATCTCTTCTGAACATCGCTCCGCATGATCAATCCCAAGTTTCAACAGATGGCCCCTGAAGCGGCAGGAGAGGCACGCGATTCAAAACGATTAGCTTCTTACTTATTCCCTGCAAGGTTAAAAGGGGCTTAGAGCCAGAAAAAGTTTGGGAAGCGCGAAATTGAGTAGGGACGAGTAGCTCCAGGTCGCCTCGGACAGGCCAAGATCACCGGATTGGTCTTAAGGTTTCCTTAAGATTCGCTGGAGCAATATTCTCCCTGGTTCGAAAGCCCCCACGAAGTAACGGTCAACCGCGACCTGCTTGGGAATATATACTGCGATTAGCGAGGCGAGAGCCCAAGCAAGTGAAAGTCAATGGTTGAAAGCCACGCCTGTGCCTCCCGTTTTGGAGTTCACATGAGGGTATTGGTCGTCGAGGACGAGAAACGGCTTGCGCAAAATGTCGCCGCCGGTCTGCGCCAATGTGCCGGCTATGCCGTGGACGTGGCGGGTGATGGCGAGTCAGGCCTCTTTATGGCGGAGAGCAATCAGTATGACCTCGTGGTTCTCGATCTGATGTTGCCCAGGCTGGCAGGTCCTGTTGTCCTCGAGCGCTACCGCAAATCGGGACACGAAACTCCGGTGTTGATCCTGACCGCGCGAGACGACAAATCATCAATCATCCAACTGCTCAATGGCGGAGCCGACGACTATCTTTCCAAACCTTTCGATTTAGGAGAGCTGTTGGCGCGAGCCAAAGCGCTGGTCCGGCGCGGAAAGGGCAAGCCACAACCGGTGCTCACCGTCGGGGATCTCGAAATCAACTGGGCTGACCGCACCGTAAAGAGAGCCGGGAAACCCGTGGACCTGGCGCCGATGGAATATCGGGTGCTGGAGTATTTGGCCAGCCGCTCGAGGGCCGTCGTCTCCAAGACTGAACTTCTAGAGCACCTCTACGACTACAACTGGGAGAAGTTTGGAAACGTAATTGAGGTCTATATTTCAGGACTCCGCAAGAAGGTCGATTCCAATTCCGGAACAAAACTCATTCATACTCTGCGCGGCCACGGATACTCGCTCCGTGCCGAAGCCAACGGGGGTACCGATCGGTGAAGAGTTCGCTCCGGAAACAGATCATAGTGGCAGTCCTCGTTTCCCAGTTGCTCCTGGCGATGGGCTTGACGCTGGCCATTGTGCTCTACAGCCGCGCCCAGCTCCAGTCCGATTTCAAGATCATGCTGGCGGGTCGGGCTGATTCAGTTTTGGCGGTAATTCACGATGCCGAGGACGAGAGCAAGACATTAATCCTCGACCGTGAACGGCTAAGTATTCCGGCTGGCGACCTGTTCGAGGTATGGGATGAAAACGGCAGTCTGATCTGGCGTTCTCCGAATTGGACCGGGGTTCCGTCTGCCGTGATCGCCAGCAATTCTCCCACATTTCAACTCGACCACGGACCCGTTCCGTATCGCGGCGTTGTCGTGCGCAAAGCCACCATCTTCGATGAGGAAGACAACCGTCCAGGTCGCCTCAGGAAGGTCACAATCGTGTACGCTTCGTCGACTCGAGGACTTGACCGACAAATCCTCAAGATTGGGGTTTTCGCAACCGGCGCGAGTCTGCTCCTCTTGTGTCTGGCGGGCTTGTTTGCCGCCTACGGCGTATCCAAAGGGCTGTCACCGATGCAGGAACTGGCGAAGGCAGCGGGCAACGTTTCCGTCCGGAATTGGAATTTCAGTCCGCCGCCAGAGGCGCGGACGAAGAGTGAATTAGCACCGTTGGTAGACGCGCTGGAAGCAACCATTGCAGGACTGCAACGGGCGTTCGATCGCGAGCGCGAATCTACGGCGGACGCCGCACATGAGCTTAAGACCGCGGTGGCAATTCTGAAATCGTCATTACAACTCCTAAGCTATCAACCGAGGTCCGTGGGTGACTACAAGAGGGGGTTGGATCATGCCCTTGAGGACTGCGATCGCTTGGAAGCGCTGGTTTGCGGCACTCTGAGCTTGGCTCGTGCCCAGCAGTGGGCAGAGGAAGGAAAGGCCGACGATATTCAGTCCATTGATTTGGTGAACAGTTGCGAGCAGTCGGTTGCGGATCTGCAAGCCTTGGCGCAGTCCCGGAGCGTGGCATTGCGGTGCCTGGCGGATATTGCGGATGATGATAATGATGAATCTGTTGTCCAAGCCAGTCCTGCCGACCTGAAGACGGTATGGGTGAACTTGTTACAGAACGCCATCCAGCACAGTCCGCCCGGCTCAACAGTCTCTGTGCGAGTGTCGGCTTCTGATCCGGATCATGCGTTGATTGCGGTTGAGGACACCGGGACAGGAATACCTGGGGAACATTTACCTCATGTCTTCGAGCGTTTTCACCGTGGCGACCCCTCGCGTTCCCGCGCTACAGGCGGTTTCGGGCTTGGACTATCGATCTGTAAAGGAATTGTTGAGGCCTATGACGGGCATATCGAAATCGAAAGTAGGGACGGCGCGGGTACACGCGTCCTCGTTACTCTTCCCGCACTGACGAAGGTCCGCTCACTGGAATAACGTTTTCAGAAAGACTTCCTGGTGTAGGAACTCTTCTCTGCGTCGCCGCTTGCTCTGGCAGCACTGTCGAAAAAATGACTCTCTATCTTAACCGCGCCCTAAGGTTAGCTCACCTAGGCTTTTTCCTAAAGGTGCTCCAGTTAGTTGTATTCCCCTCATCTGCGGGGCCTGGAGTAATCTCGCTGAACTGCGCCCCCTTCGTGAAAATCCATCGGAGGATTTATGAAGCGAAACTTGACTTTGTTGGGAGTTACATTGTTGGGGCTCTTGCCGCTAGCGCAAGCGCAGGTGACGCTTATTCGACATGTAGTTTTCATTTTTAAAGAGAAATGCAGTTTCGATCACTTGTTCGGAACGATGCCCGGGGTCAACGGGGCGACCCAGGGCAAGTTAAGTACGGGTCAAATTGTCCCCCTTTCGCATACGCCCGACAGGTCGGGAAACTACGCTCACGATTGGGTAGATGTGTTGAAGGCGATCAACATGGCCAGATGAACGGCTTCGACAAATACGTCTGCCTGGAAGCTTCCGGCTGTGAGCTGGCTGATCCCGGACGCTCATGATTCCGAGCGTCCCACGGCGCCGATGAGCCAGGGACAGAACTGGGACCACGACGCAGATCAATGCGGTGATGAAGGGTGCATGCTGGTCATCGACTGTGATCTTCGTGACCTGGGATGACAATGGAGGTTACTACGACCACGTCGCCCCACCCTCGGTTGATGCTTATGGCGCAGGGATCCGGGTCCCGCTGCTGATCATCTCGCCGTTTGTAAAGCCTGGTACGGTTTACTCGAAATTCGGCACCTTTGATTCGCTGCTGACGTTTGTCGAAGCGAACTGGCGCGTGAAAAACCTGACCCCCAGAGATGCGAAGGCCAACAATTTAATGGATGCCTTCCATTTTGCACAGGACGCGGAGCCCGCTCCAGCGTTGTTGCTGCCCACGCAGAAGGCGCCGAAACTCAGTCCGCAACAACTCAAACTTCTGGACCGCCAAATACTGGAGGAACGGACGGAGGACGATGAAGCGAATGAAACACAGGAGTAAGTAGGAACGGGTCGACGGCCGCCTTGCCAGTAGCAGATTGTGGAAACTCGGATTCCTCTTGACCTGCATCTTCACTCTGAAAACGAGCAGTGAGGCTCAGACAGTGCACTTGGTTTCTGGCGGCACCTAGCCCGCCGGAACGCCCATCCAAACCACCCGGATAGGAGACAGTCGACGATCAGCACGTCCCAAGTGGAAATTGGGTTAAGCAACTGACTATGCGACAGTTGGCTTGTGTGTTGATGGGGAAGAGAGACTGGGACCGACACCATCGGAAACCATTAGTGCCACATCTTAACCTTGGCTTAAGGTTGGCGGCGTTAAATCTGATGCTTAACATAAAACTTCAGCGCCGTTGAAAATTGAAGTTCGTCAAAACGAAATGCGGCCACGCCGCGGCTTTCTGAAAGGATTTGTTTCGCTAAGGACACGTTTAACAAATCTCGTTGGAATGTCGTCGATCGTCAATTCGTCTTACTTTTCCTCTACGAGGAGGCACTGCCTCCCGCCGAGAAATCCAGACCTCTGGCCCGAGGACGAACCTATGCTGTTGACTGATGAAATGAAAGCGACGATCCGCATCCCCTATGCACTGCGGCATGTTCCGGGAGCGGCGTTTGTCCATCTACTCCGTATCCCCACCTTGCCTACGATTGGTGCTGTCGCGCTTGCCGAGGTCAAGCAGATCGGAAAGAACACTGCCTTGGAACTTAACAACGGACGGCGCTGCTCCCTGCATGTGGGTGACTTGCTCGCCGTCGCTTTTGGAAACCGCTACGCGACGATGCAATTTGAAGGCTATGCTCGGGTTCAGGACGAACAATGCGATCTTCTGTCCATGGGCGGACTCTGTGGAATTGTGGAAAGCAAGCACGACGACATCTCGGGGCCGACCACGTTACGCATTCTGGGAGCCCTCGGAGATCAGCACCAAATGCCTCTCAGTTCCGTCAATTTCGCGCTTCCGCCGGTTACCTCCCGGGGAAGGATTCACGTGGCGGTGGTTTGCGGAACCTCGATGGATGCCGGCAAGACCCACACCGTCATGTGCTCGATCAAGGGCTTGCGCAACCAGGGGTACCGGGTTGCGGGCGTGAAGCTCACGGGTTCTGCAACCGGCCGGGACACATGGAATATGCTCGACGCTGGCGCTTGCGCCGCCCTGGATTTCACGGACGGCGGCTTTCCCTCCACCTATCTTTGTACTCGGGAACAGCTTCTTCATCTATACCACTTACTGATTGGACACGCCCGGGAACGGGGGGCGGAATGGGTTGTGGTGGAAATCGCAGATGGTTTACTCCAGGTAGAAACTGCGGCGTTGCTGAACAGTCCTCAGTTCCGCTCCACCGTGGATCACTTCCTGTTTGCCGCCGGCGAGCCCATGGCCGCAGTGGGCGGAGTTGGAATGCTACGCCAATGGGGGATCGAACCGCTGGCTGTTTCCGGCGTTGTCTCGATGAGTCCGCTCAACATTCGTGAAGTGGAGGTCGCCGTGAAATTGCGCTGCCTGACTGCGGGTGAGTTGCAGAACGGGGCTCTGGCCCTCCTGATGAAGCGTCGAGCGACGGCAAGCGCGCCAATGGTTCATCAGCCTAAACAGGTCGTTTCAGTGTGTGAAGCATGAGCAACGGGCGGGTGTACCTGTGGACTCCCGACAGCCACGAACTGTTGGGTGGACACGTGGAAAAAGAGGTGGTGCCGATTCCCGGGTTGACTGCGGACGCTGCGGGCAACCCGCATTTGTCGGGTCGCCTCGTCTCTGTACGGAACGGCGGCTGGGTCAATATTCCCGACTCCGAGGGCGGGATTCGCGCGGTGCCCATTGGTGACGCCCAACCTGATGACCGGGGCAATTTTTGTTTCGAGCCGGGACGCGGCGGCGGGCGCATGGATAAGGTAACTCTCGCAGACTCCGATTTTCGGTTGCGCTATATCCAGGCGTCTCACTTCGGAGAAGTCAACACCTACTATCATCTTCATCGCATCGCGTCTTACGTGGAAGCATTACTGCAGGAACTTGGAGCGCCGAAGTTACCCCAGGTGATTGCTGTGGTGAACGCGCACCATGCTGCAACTGAGCGGGCTCGTGTCCGTGATGGAGAACTGTCTGCCGGCCGCTGGAAAGCGTTTCAGGGCGGGCACTATCGTCTACCGGGCCGCCGCTTTCACATTGATGAACTCCATCCTGTGGCGGAGACGGGCGAGATTCATCTGGGGCCGGGACGGCAGCTTCTGACCGATGGGGCGCTGGTGCGCATGTCCGGAGACCGTTACCGGGCGAATGCTTCGCACAATGCCGGGATCGTTTATCACGAGTACGGGCATCACATTACCAGACACACTTCCGATTTCCGCAGCAATGCCTCGAAGTCTCCGCAAAGTCAGGACAACCGGAAGATGGCACTCGACGAAGGAACTTGCGATTACTGGACTGCCGCTATGCTGGAGACGCCGCATATCTGGGCATGGCACCGGCGTCACGACGAGCAGGAAGTTCATGTGCGCAGCCTGATCTCCCGTAAGACGATGGACGACTTCGACACCAGCCCTAAAGCAAATCCTCACAGCAACGGCACCATCTGGGCTGCGGGTCTGTGGGATTTGCGAAGTGAGCTGAAGCGCAGCGAGGACGACGGAGCCAGGAAATGTGATTTGCTGGTGCTGAAGACTCTGCTCTCGATCGGGCAAATCGAGGCAGACGGGGCCCTGGATCTGCGGCGGATGCGCGCCGACTATTCGCGGGCCATGTCCACCTTGCTGGAGGCCGACAAGGGTTTGTATTCGGGGAGGCATCAATCGCTCATCCTCGAGTGCTTCTCACGTCGAAAAATCTTCTTGCCGGGGATGCGCGCAGGCGAGATTCGCATCAGCTCATCCAATCCGGCAGCAAGCAAGTTGTTGAAGCGCGTATCGCTAGAGGAAATTCCTGCCGATGAGGATCTCTGCTCCGGCGCAGAACTGGAATCGTATCTGCAGGAGCGGAACGAACCACCTCTATCGGTGTTGGCCGTGGGCGACATCATGCTGGGGGAACGCATCCGCAAGGTCATCCGCGAAGAAGGCGCGGACTATCCCTTTGCCGGCGTGGCCCCGCTGCTGCGCCGCTCCGAAATCGTCTTCGGCAACCAGGAGGGGCCTTTTGCAGGCGAGGCGGTCAAGGCAGATCGAAATTTCTCCTATCGCGTGAACCCCAAGTTGGCGACCGCGCTGAGTCGCGCGAACGTGAACGTAGTTACGCTGGCCAACAACCACCTGACGGACTGTGGCCGGGCGGGAGTTCTGGAGACACTGGCAGCGCTCGCTTCGGCGGGCGTGGCGGTCGTGGGCGCAGCCGAGAACGAACGAACCGCCCATCGGCCCGTCATCCGGCAGGCAGGACGCTGGCGGGTGGGTCTGCTGGGCTATTACTGGAATCGCCGCACGGCCGCGACCACTGAGCTGCCTGGAAGCGCCATGGACACACCGGAAGATTTGCGTGCCGACATCGGAGCCCTCCGCGGTCAAGTTGACCGCGTGGTCGTTGAGTTCCACTGGGGAATTCCTTATGAGCGCGAGCCTCTGCCCGAAGACCGCGAGAAAGCCCGTCTCGCCGTGGATTGCGGAGCGGATGTGGTCGTCGGCCATCATCCTCACGTCATCCAGCCGATGGAGGTGTATCGCGGCTGCCCCATTTTCTATAGCGTGGGTAACTTCACTTTTGGTTCCGGCAACAGTCTGGCGGAAGGCCTCATTGTGGGGTTCCGCTTTGAAGAAGAAGAGACAGAAGTGCAGGTCTACCCCATTTATGTGAAGAATCGCGACTCGCGTGTCAACTACCAGCCCAAACTGCTCCGGGGTTCTGCTGGTCGTAGGACCTTGCAGCGCCTGGCGGAGATGTCAGGAGAAAACGGGAGATTCCTCACTTTGGAAGCGGGACGAGCCGTTATGCGTTTGCCGGCCACCAGGGAGCGGTCGTCCAGGGAGAAGGAATGTTGCGCGTGAGCCGCGGTCCAGATGCGCGCGTCGATCATGGGCTCTGGCCCCTGTTTTCGCGGCTGCTACGCCCCTATCGCTGGCCCCTCGCTGGAGCGGTTTCAGCAATGGTGCTGGACGCCGCACTGACAGTCTTGCGTCCATGGCCGTTGAAAGTTGTTATCGACCGGGTGATTTCCCACAAATCTAAGGGGAGCCACGTCCCCTTCATCGGCCAGTGGCTGGACAGCGTCACGTTCGACCGGATGCACATCCTGTACGGAGCATGTGCCGCGACTTTGATGATCGCCATCAGTACCGGTCTGCTGACCTATCTCTATACGCGTGTGCTGGGCGTGGTGGCGCAGAAGTTTGTGGCCGACCTGCGTGGCAGTCTCTTCGCGCACATGCAGCGCCTGTCGCTGCGTTTTCACGATCGCCAGCGGACGGGGGACCTGATCACACGGCTGACCTCCGATGTCCAGGCCATCCAGGACGTACTGGCCAATGGCGCGATCATCCTGTTCAGCAATCTCTTCCTGTTGCTCGGCATGATGAGCATGATGTTGTGGCTGAACTGGAGATTTGCGCTGGCCGCCCTGTCGGTTTCTCCGTTGCTGTTTGCCAGCGTGTTTCTGTACACACGGCGCATTCAGGTCGCTTCACGCGCAGCCCGTACCAGCACCGGATTGTTGGCATCATTGGCGCAGGAAACGCTGGTCTCCATCCGCATTGTGCAGGGACTCGCACAGGAAGACCAGCAGGACGAGCGCTTTCAGGTGCAGGCCGCGAGTGGGCAACAGGCTTATCTCGAAAGTGTTCACTACCAGGCACGCGTGGCTCCGATGGTGGACCTGTTGGCGGCGGCCGGGTTAGCTATAGTGATGTACTACGGCGCGACGCGCGTCATGTCCGGAGATTTGAGCACCGGTGACGTCATTGTGTTTTTTGCCTATGTCACGAACCTGTACAGCCCCATGAAAGCTCTCTCGAAATTGTCCTACGCCCTGGGTAAGGCAGTCGTGGGCGCGGAGCGGGTCGCCGAAGTCATGCACCAGCGCAGCGAAGTGACGGACCGCGAGAATGCGGTCACAGCCCGCGGCTTTCTGGGGCGCATCGAGTTTCGCGACGTTGAGTTCGAGTACGAATACGGGCAAAGCATCCTGTCGGACATCAATCTCACGATCACACCGGGAGAGACAGTCGCCATCGTGGGCGCCACAGGAGCCGGCAAAAGCACCTTGGTCAGTCTGTTACCTCGCTTCTACGATCCCACCCGTGGAGTAGTTCTGCTGGACGGCAGAGACATCCGCAACTTCCAGGTGCAGTCACTGCGCGAGCAGATGAGCCTGGTACTGCAGGATTCACTGCTCTTCAGCGGGACGGTGCGAGAAAACATCGCCTTCGGACGCCCCGATGCCACGGACGAAGAAGTAGTGGCAGCCGCGGTACAGGCCAATGCGGACGAATTCATCCAGCATCTGCCGCAAGGTTACGACACATCGATTGCCGAGCGCGGCGCGACGCTCTCCGGAGGGCAGAAGCAGAGAATCGCGATTGCACGGGCAGTCCTGCGCAATGCACCCATCCTCATCCTCGACGAGCCGACCAGTGGATTGGATGCCGCATCGGAGCGACTGGTGATCGAGGCATTGGAGCGTGCGGCCGACAAGCGGACCACCCTGGTTATCGCGCATCGTCTGGCCTCGATCCGCTTTGCTGACCGGATCGTGGTGATGGAGCGGGGACGAATCGTTGAGGAAGGAACGCATCGTGTACTTCTCGCGCGCAACGGCAAGTATGCACACCTCTATTCTCTGCACGTAGGGGCTTTTCCCTCCACGGAAATTGCGCCGACCAACATATTGCCTTGTTAGGGAAGGGGACGCTTCCCCTTCCCCTGCATCCAATCCCCTCACCGAAGAGAAGAACAAGTTGTCAGCGATATGCCCGGTCAAAAATGTCAGGGATGTCCCCCGGCCGTTCAATCTTCGAGAGCGAGAGCATCCGCATGTTGATTCTGAGGACCGCGATACCATACTCGATGGCAATGTCCGCCATGAACTACGGCATGGAAACCCGCGTCATACGAGCGAAGCTTTTGTCGGACAGTTCTCGGCTGGACTCATCTGCCATTACGCGCTTCAGCGCCTTCAAGATGAGGTTAGGCAGATATGCGTCATTAGAAAAGTGCTCTGCGCAATAGTGAGCTGGTACCCCGGCAGCCTTGCACAAGAATTCGTAGTGCGCTGGCTTGTCTGGATCTCGAAAGCGTCCCCACCGGCTAACGTTATAAACAAGAATTGCCCGATAGCAGCGTTTTCCCGTGACCACAGCTTGAAGTAGCCGTGATAAACCAGCCCTGTGTTTTATTACCAAGCCGCTTTTCGCCTCATCGCGGTATGTCTCGACGATTACGAAGCCGTGGTGCCCGGCGTAACTGGAAATTCCGGCACGTTGAAAATCGAGCGAATGTTCTTAACGTTCCGTGGACACGCTGAGGTACTGCGCTGCGGGAACTAACGGCCTTACTTCCATGAGATCCTTCAAGACGCAAGGAAAAGTGATCGAGCGCAAGTAAGAAATGATTGCACGGGTTGACACGTTGCTAAAGCACCAGGAATTCACAGTCGGAACCCGCAAATATTATGGCAATATAGTTCGCGAATCTTGCTCGTATTTTGGAGAATGACCAGACTACAGCAACTATCCAGAAAACTGTGGAACCCACCCGCAGAAGGGTAATCTCGTACACGGCGGGGACGCTCCCGATGAAAAATCGTTTCACTCTGTCGCGAACAGGCGAGAGGGGTGTACTATGGTGCCGTTTTCGACATCAAAAAGGGATTTCGGCTTAAAACGTTTGCGACCCAGGTTGCACCTCCCGGTCAATCAGAGAGGAACCACCATGCGTACATCTCTTCCTCGCAAGCTGTCTCTGTTCGTCCTCGTTCCATTGCTTATGCTAATGCTTATGCTAATGACCGCTCCTGGCTGGGCGCAGTGGGCGACGCCGGTGATCGATGGAGTGATCAACCCGGGCGAGTACGGCAATAACAATACAGTCGGCACCAACACAGGTCAGAACTGGTACATGACCTGGGATGCAACCAATCTCTATGTCGGAATTACCAATGCAAACCTCGCCGAAGGCGCAGTAATTTACATTGGGCCCAATCCGCAGTCCGATCCCAAGTGTTGCAGTGATAGTGACGGGAATCTCACAGGGTTCAACTACGACAACACGAACTTCGCTTCGCTGCCCTTCCGCGCAAAGTTCGTCACCTATGTTAAGGATGGCTACCGCGAATACCGGAACTCCGACGGCAGCGGCGGATGGACGGGATCAACCGCTAACTATGGGCAGTACGCCAGTGGCTCCGGCAATGTGCGAGAGGTCGCGATACCGTGGAGCGCCATCAACCAAGGCGGCGGACTCCCCACGCACCTCGTCTTCTTCGGTTATCTCACTTCGAGCGGCGGCTACGTTTACGGGCAGGTGCCCAACGACAATCCGGGGCAATTCATCGGCACCAGTGCTACCTACACGCAGTACTACAACATCTCCAATACGGGCGACGGCACGAGTACTCCGCCGTTTTCCGACGAGCAACCAGCCGGCTTCACCGGCGACCAAAAGGCAGCCTTCAAGCACGACACCTTCGATCCGTTCTATCGGACGCCAAGCGGAGCCGGCCCCGAAAACGCGCAGGTCACGCTGCGCTTCCGCAGTGGACATTTCGATCTCGACGGCGTATTCGTTCGTGCGTACCTGTTCGACACCGCCAGCGGCCAGACCACCGGCCCGGTCGACACAGCGATGGCCTTTGACCAGAACATTACCGAGAACGGTAAGACCTACGACGTGTGGAAGGCCGGCCTGACGATGCCTTCCGCCACCACCGTCTACTACTACAAGTTCAAGCCGTTTCACGGCTCGACCGTCGGCTTTTATAGCGACGATTACCTTGACGACAACGACAACGTCCACAAGGACGGGCTGGGCAAAGCCTATGACGGCGAGCCCTTCCCCTCGTTCCAAATCACGGTCTACGACCCGAACTTCAAGACACCTGCCTGGCTGCAAAACGCGACCATCTACCACATCATGCCCGACCGCTTCCGCAACGGCGACCTGACGAACGACTACTGCCGACCGGGCTCAACCACCGGATGCCCCTTCTATTACGGCAGCCAGCAGGCCTTCACCTACAACCAGTGGAACACACAGATCTGCGATCCACGCGATCCCAATAGCGGCTGCTTCGGGCAGTACAGCAACCAGTTCTACGGTGGCGATTTGAAAGGCGTGCAGAAGAAGCTCGACTACCTGCAGGCGATCGGCGTCGACACCATCTACATGAACCCGATCTTCCAGGCGCGTTCCAATCACCGCTACGACACTGATAACTACCTGCACATCGATCCGGCGCTCGGTGGTGACGCAGCCTTCGCGTCATTGCAGTCTGAGCTGAACCGCCGCGGCATGCACGTCATCCTGGACGGCGTCTTCAACCATGCCTCGTCTGACGGGCTCTACTTCGACCGCTATCACCGCTACGATACCGACGGCGCTTGCGAATCGTTGCAATCTGTCTGGAGAAGCTGGTTCCACTTCAAGACCGACCACGTGCCCTGTGATTCGAGCGACTATGACGGGTGGTTCGGTTTCGACAGCCTGCCGACTTTCGACCACGACAACCCGGCCGTGCGCGACTTCTTTTATCGCGGACCCGACAACGTAACCCAGCACTGGTATGGGCTGGGCGCCAGCGGCTGGCGCTTCGACGTTGCCGATGACGGTAACTTCCCCCACAACTGGTGGCACGAGTACCGCACTTTCGCCAAGGGATACAAGGCGGACGGCCCGCTCATTGGTGAAATCTGGCCCAACGGCAGCCAGTGGCTGGCTGGCGACCAGATGGACTCAAACATGAACTACCGCTTCCGCAAGAACATCACCGGATTCGCGCGGGCGGTGGACTGGAGCGACGACAACAACAACGGCACCAACAACATTCCTGGACTGACGCCAAGCCAGTTCGATCACGCCAATCGCGCCGTGCGCGACGATTATCCGCCGCAGGCCACCGCCGCCATGATGAACCTGATCGACTCGCACGATGTGAATCGCGCGTTATTCGTCATGACCGAGCAGGGCGACAACGGGCTTACCCAGGCCAAGCAGCGGCTGAAGCTGGCGGCGCTGTTCCAGTTCACCTACATTGGAGCTCCCACAGTGTGGTACGGCGACGAGGTGGCTCTCAACTCACCTTCGAAGTACAGCAGCGCGAATGGGCCAGTGGGCGATCCCTACACGCGCGCTCCCTATCCCTGGAGAGATCAGCCGGGCGATCCCAACATCTACGGGCCGCCCGACATGAACATGTTCGGCTATTACGCCACGCTGGGGCATCTTCGCAAACTGTATCGCTCGCTCCGCCGGGGCGACTTCACGACCTTGCTTGTTGGAGACACGCAACAGCCAAATAGCGCGCCCAATACGTACGCTTTCGCCCGCACCATGCAGGGCGAGACTCCTCTGGTGGTTGCGCTGAACAATGGCACGGTCTCAAACCGGGCTTCTATTCCCGTGAACGGCGTCTTTACCGACGGAACTCAGCTCCATGACGCCCTCACTGGAGACCACTATTCTGTGACCGCAGGGGCGGTCCAAGTGAGACTTGCCGCGCGCACCGGCGTGCTGCTTGTGCCGAATGGCAGGAGAGATAACTTTGCTGCGCCTGCAGTATCGATCCGTCTCGGCTCGTCCGCGAACGGTTCCGGCTGGAGCAATACTCCGGTCAGTCTTGAACTTAGTGCCTCCGACAGCGGTGTCGGTATCGCTCAACTTCGCTATTGGGTCGAAGACGGTGTCGTGAACGTGGTCCGGGGTGAATCGGCGTCGTTCATGCTCGCGGACGAAGGCGCTTACAGCGTGGGACTTCGCGCCATCGATAACGCTGGTTACGTGAGCCAGCCGGCGACCCAAGTGGTACGAATTGACCTGCATCCTCCAGTGGTTACCGTCACAGGTGTGCGGCAGGGGGCAAGGTATCCAATGGGAAGGGTTCCCGTTGCAGGCTGCAGTACTTCCGACGCGCTTTCCGGAGTAGCCACGAAAGCGACATTGACGGTATCAAGCCGCAGTGGGCACTTCAGTGCCACCTGCAGCGGCGCTGTCGACAACGCCGGCAATGCTGCTCAGCCAGTCAGCGTGACTTACAGCGTGCTTGCGGCTGGCTCGAGATAGCAGCAGTAGCAATAAGTAAGGTGCCCCCATCCGAGCTTTGTGTACTCGGATAGGGTGTTTAATTTTGAGCGCCGATAGCAGTTTCCAAGCACCGGCAGTGACGCAACCGGCCTTTTCGATCAGCGCATCCCGATGCCCTCGGCCCGAGACGAGCAGACGCACTCGTACGCTTAGAACTCGAATGCTAATTCGCCATCGGTGCCCCATGCTGGTGTCGTTATGATTATCGTGCAGGAAAGCACCTTGCCAACGTAGCCCTCGGCTACCAGGTCTCTGACGCGATTGAACTCGCGGGCACCGCGGGCTTGTAGCCCCACCATATGGCGGACTCCCTTACGGACGGCCAACTCACGCATCTGTTGAGCCTGCTCAGTGGTGGCCGCAAGCGGCCATTCGCAGTAGAGATGCTTGCCGGCATTTAAAGCAGCCATCCCCAGCTGATGGTGAAAAGGCACCCGCACGCAGATCGAGACGAGATCCACGTCGGGATGCTGGACCATTTTGTAAGGGTCGGCAAAAGCGTGGGGAATACCGAAATGCTTGGCCGTTTCGTCTGCGGTTTCCTGTCGGCTCGTGCTGACCGCCGTGATCTCGAACTCAGGAAGCGCGCCTCAAGGCCGGAATATGGGCATCGCGCCCCCAGCCGTTGCGCATACTTGCCCCAATAATGCCAACACGGATTCTCTCTGTCGCCATAACGATTTTCGCTCCTTTGCCTTAAGAAGCCTGCATGACCTGCTCTGTTGGACGACGGCTCAAGACGGCCCTAAAGCCTTACGAGGCGACCGCAACTCGCGGGCCAGCGTTACCGCTTCCGCGACCCTTCCATAACAAGATCGCGAGTGCACTCGTCATAACCACAAGACCTGTCCTTGCGCGCTTCAACCTCTGGCATTCAGACGTGAACCGCAAGAACAGGGCAGGGTCCCAACTGAATGACCCTATAGGTCGTTGAACCAAACACCGCAAGGTTCAGGGCGCCACGGCCCCGCACTGCCATAATCACTAGGTCGCTTCGCCCTTCCATGGCGAGCTGAATGATCTGCTCGTACGCTTCCCCTCTGCGCACCATGGTCTTGATCGTGCCACCTTTTGGCCTTTCCGGTGGAATCAGTTCATCCAGTTCCTCCATCGCGGCCGTCATCGCCTCCTCGATGCTGGACCGATCTGGGATGTCCTCCAAAACGTGCAGCAGGGTAAGCTCGGCGTCGTACTCTGCGGTCAGAGAGAGCGCATGACCTAGAGCCCGCCGCGACCTCTCAGAGAAATCAGTACAAAAAAGAATCCGGTTCAAGTGGGCGGGATCCTCCTGCTCGCGTGAACTGAGAAAGTCCGGTGACGGCTTATGTACTGCGAGCACCGGATACGAGGCCTTTCGCAGGACGCGTTCTGTCACCGACCCGACCATCAGCCGGTCAAACCCTCGCCGACCGTGCGTTCCCATGACGATCAGATCCACTTTTTGCGCTTCGGCAAGCGCGAGTATCGAGTCTGCGGCCACTCCCTGCCCCACGACCCGTTCCGGCTGAATTCCATTGTCTGCATTGCTCTTCACGAACTTTCGGAGCTCCTCCTCACCGTTATGGAGAAGGAGCCCAATGAACTCCTCATAATAGTGTGCAGGGGCAAAGGCTGCCTCAGGATATCGCCATAACTCTACGACATGTTGCACGAACAGCTTGGCTCGAGAGTGGTGGGCTAGTGACAGGGCATAGCGAAACGCCACGTCCGAAAACTCTGAAAAGTCAGTGGGACAGAGGATGCGTTTAAATTCTGCCGTGCCTCCTCTTTGTGGGATGGACGAGATTACGTTTGAAGACTTCACGGCTGCCAGCCTCCACCAAGATTTCTGTAAATGAGAACCAGACCTACAAGTTCGTTCAACTGAGCCTGAGCGAGTCCCAGCTCGGCAGCAAAGTCATTGGTTTCGTTGGTCAACACCTCCAGGTAACTGGCGGCTCCGCCTCGATAGCGCATCTCAGAAAGTTGCGCCGCGTCTTGAGCTGAGAGCGCTAGTTGCTCCTGGTACTCCCGGAATTCCCGGTCCTTGTGGTACTCAACTAGTCCGTCCGAGACCCCACGAAAAGCTTGCTGGATCGTCTGCCGATAAGTCAGTAGTGCTTCCTGTTGCCGCGCCTCACTCAACTTGACGCCCGATCGAATCCTTCCTCCGGCGAAAATGGGCTGAATCAGTGATCCTCCGAAACTCCACAGCCCAGCCGGCCCAGTGAACAAACTGGTAAGTGCAGAACTCTGGTATCCGCCGGTCGCGGTCAAGCTGATTTGGGGGAAGTATGCTGCCTTCGCTACTCCGATTTGCGCGTTGGCCGCGATCAACTGTGCTTCGGCCTCGCGAATGTCGGGTCGTCGCTCGAGCAGGCTGGAGGGAAGCCCCGCCGGAATCTCTGGCATATGCGGTTGATCGGTCAACGTCGTTCCCCTCGCGATGGGGCCAGGGTTATTTCCCAGAAGCGTGCTGAGGAAGTTTTCCTGCTGCTCGATACGCCGCTCCAGGTCGGGAATGGTTTCAGCCGCAGTATCCACCAGCTGTTCCGCCTGCCGAACGTCAAGCATGGAAGTAGCTCCACCGTTTGCCAACGTTTGTGTGAGCCGCAATGAGTCCTGGCGCGAAGCCAGAGTTCGCCGGGAGATTTCGAGCTGCAGGTCAAGCGAACGAAGCTGGAAGTAGGCTGTCGCAACGTCACTCACCAGTGTGCTCACAACCGCTTCGTGTGCCCATTCTGTCGCCAACAGATTTGCCCGGGCTGCTTCGGTGGCGCGGCGGTACTTCCCCCAAAAATCGAGCTCCCATGCCAGCGAGAGATCCAGCTGATTTGCGCTCGTTTCGTATTGACGGAAAAGTTTTGTCTGCGGATTGCGTTCATTCACAGCCAGAGCTCCACCGCTGATCGACGGCAACTGGTCTGCGCGGGTGATGCCCAGTTGCGCCCGGGCTTCGAGAATTCGCGTTGCCGCAATCCGAACATCGTAATTCTGCTGGAGGGCGGTGTGGATCAGGTCTTGCAGTTGCTTGTCTTGAAACACCTCCCACCATTTTTGGTCTCCGAACGTCTGCGACGTCGCGGGCTGCGCTGCTTCTTGCGGTGTAGTTCCACGGTACATACCAGGAACGTCAGGACTCGGTCTCTTATAGTTCGGACCCACAGCGCAGCCCGCACTTAGGAGCAAAGTTAGTGAGAGTCCCATGAACAGGGCTGTTAGTTTTGTCACCTTAGTCTCCTTCCGACGGGCTTAGCTGTGGAACAGTGGTATGGCCGGGTGCTTCGTCGCTGTGACGCCTTGCTAGACGCTCGACCAAGACGAATAATGCTGGAATGATGAATATGGCAATCGCGGTAGCGGCCGCCATGCCACCAATTACCGTGGTGCCCATGATCTGACGGGCCACGGAGCCCGCGCCGGCTGCTGTCCACAGCGGCACGCAACCGAGAATGAACGCGAGAGAGGTCATCAGGATCGGCCGCAAGCGGAGCCTGGCACCTTCAAGCGCAGCGTCCACTAGAGGCTTACCCTTTTCGTACTCTTCCTTGGCAAACTCGACGATCAGAATCGCGTTCTTGGCCGCTAATCCGATCAGCATCACTAAACCGATCTGCGAATAGACATCGTTCTCGATCTGCACCATGTAAGCCGGATAGAGAGCACCCAACACCGTCCGCCGCAGCCACAAGACTCCAAAGGCGCCGAATACCGCGACCGGAGTGCTTAGCAAGACGCTAAAAGGCAATGACCAGCTTTCATAGAGGGCTGCGAGGATTAGGAATACAAACAACAGCGAGAAACCGAAGATGACCGAAGCAGAGAGTCCTTGCCGTGCTTTCTGCTCTTGATAAGACATGCCCATATAATCAAAGCCCATTTCGCCAGGCATCGTCTGCTTGAAAACATCTTCCAGCGCCGCCGTGGCTTGGTCTGAGCTGTAGCCAGGCGCGGCGCTGCCGTTGATCTGTGCTGACCTGTACTCGTTGTAGCGCATTGTAAATTCGGGGCCGTCACGCGACTCGAACTTGGTCAGCGCGGTAAGCGGCACCATTTGGCCTGCATTGTTGCGCACGTAGAACTGGCTTAGGTTCGAAAGATCCGATCGGTAAGGAGCCTCGGCTTCTACGTACACCTGCCACGTGCGGCCGAAATCGTTGAAGTAGTTGATAAACAGCCCGCCCATGAAAGCCTGAATACTCCGGTAAACGTCGCTGACGGCCACACCTTGCTTCAGCACTTTCTCCCGGTCGACCTCCAAGAACTTTTGTGGCACGCTCGGTAAAAAGGAGGTGGATATCGAGCCAATTTCGGGACGCTTGCGAGCCGCTGCGAGGAACTTGTCCAGGTTGTTTGCCAAGAACTGAACGTCCCGCCCGGCGCGGTCTTCCAGCACGAACTGAAATCCGCCGGATGTGCCGACTCCGGGGATTGCCGGAGGCGAAAAGCTGAAAGCGGTTCCTTGCGGAAGCTTGCTGAGTTGTTGGTTCAAGCGTGCCTTGATCTCCTGAAACTGTTCCGCCCTTGTTGTGCGGTCACTCCAGGGCTTAAGTGTGACGAAAAAGAAGCCGTTGTAAGTAGTTCGCACAAAGCTGAGCAAGCTGAAGCCAACAACACTCGTGGTGTACTCGACGCCTGGCGTTCTGGCGAGGATGTCCTCAACCTGTCTCGCCGCCGCGCTGGTGCGCTCCAGCGAAGCCGCGTTCGGAAGGTCCATGTTGATGTACACGTAGCCTTGGTCTTCATCGGGCAGGAAACTGGAGGGCACGCGGCTACCAAAGAAAACTCCAGCAAGACCGAAGGCAACAAGCAACACCAGCGCCAGCGCGCTCTTCCGAATCAGCCCGCCCGACAGTCGGACATAGCCCTTGGAGGCGCGTTCGAACATGCGATTGAACCATTCAAAAAACTTTCCGAGTGGCCCGCGGCTTTCCTTCCTTGGCCGGAGCAGTAGAGCGGCAAGCGCCGGGCTTAGCGTGAGGGCGTTAAAAGCCGAGAGGATCACCGAGATTGCGATGGTCAAGGCAAACTGCTGGTAGAGCCGTCCCGTAATGCCTGGGATAAAGACTGTCGGAACGAAAACCGCCGAGAGAACCAGAGCGATACCGATCACTGGGCCCGAGAGCTCTTGCATTGCTTTTCGAGCTGCGTCCTGAGGAGCAAGACCCTCGTCGATGTGGCGTTGGACGCCTTCGACGACGACGATGGCATCGTCCACCACCAGGCCGACGGCCAGCACCAACCCGAACATGGAAAGAGTATTGATGGAGAAGCCGAAGAACGGAAAGAGAAGAAATGTGCCCACTAGCGAGACTGGAACCGCCAGCATCGGGATCAGAGTGGCGCGCCAGTCCTGAAGGAAAAGGTAGACCACCAGGATCACGAGTAGGATGGCAATCAAAAGAGTGACAACGATCTCCTTTATGCCTTCCGTCACGGCGCTCGTCTGGTCAAGCGATATGGCGTAATCCATGTCTTGCGGGAAGCGCTGCTTCATCTCGACCATCAGCTTTCGGACACCGGCGGCCGTTTGCACGGCATTGGAACCGGGCAACTGGTAGACCGGGATAACGATGGCGGGCTTGCCATTCAAGCGGCTGACAATGCTGTAGTCCTGTGCGCCCAGCTCGACGCGGGCGACGTCTTTCACGCGTACGGTTCCACCGTCTGGCGCCTCGCGCACGATCACGTTTTCGAATTGTTCCGGGGAAGTTAAGCGGCCTTGCGCAAGAACTGAATAGGTGAATTGCTGGTTCGCGGGAGCTGGCTGGCCTCCGACCTTACCGGCAGGATTCACCGTGTTTTGCGCTTGCACCGCATTGACGATGTCCGTGACGGTGATGCCTAGCTTCGCCAGTTTGTCAGGCTGTACCCAGAGCCTCATCGCATACTGCCCCGCGCCGAAAACTTGTGTCTGGCCCACGCCGTACAGGCGGGCGATAGGGTCATTGAGGTTGATATAGGCGTAGTTGCCAAGATATGTGGTATCGAAAGTACCCTTGGGGGAAAATAGCCCGACCAGCATGAGCGGAGCGGTCACGGACTTTTTGATGGTGACCCCGTAGGTGTTAACCTCCGGCGGAAGCTGACCAGCAGCCAGTTGCTCGCGCGACTGTGTGAGGATTAGATCGGTGTTCGGGTCCGTCTTCAGGTCGAAGTCCGCGACTATGGTGGTTTGTGAGTTGCCGGTAGCGTTCAGCGAGTACATGTAGTTCATGTTGTCCACGCCGTTGATTTGCTGTTCGATGGGCGTGGCGACGGATTGCTCCAGGGTCTGCGCGTCCGCGCCGACAAAGGAGGCCTGCAGCTGAATCTCCGGCGGAACGATGTTCGGAAATTGCGCTACAGGCAGGGTTGTGATGGTGACCGCGCCCACAATCACCATAAGGATCGCGATCACCATCGCTACGATCGGACGGTTGATGAAGAACTTCGACATAGATCAGTTTCCTTCCCCGGAAAGTTGTGCGGGTTTAGGAGTAACGAGAGTTCCTTCCTTGAGCCTTTGCGTCCCTTCGACTACAACTTGCTCACTCGGCTTTAGGCCACTATCAATCACCCACATCGTCCCGACCGTCTGCCCGGGCTTCACGGTGCGCATAGTGACTTTGTGATCACCGCCAACAACCGCCACCTGATAGCTTCCTTGCGATTGCGCAACGGCGCTCTGAGGTATCAGCAGAGCGCCTTTTTTCATGTTGGTTTCCACATGCACACGTCCATATTGGCCGGGACGCAGAATGTTGCCGGGATTTGGAAAGGCAGCAACAATGCGAATCGTGCCCGTGCTTGGATCTACTTGCCGGTCGGCCAGCAGGATTTTGCCTTTTCGAGGGTGGATACTACCGTCGCTCAGGATCAGGTCGAGCGAGTTTCCGAAAAAACCAATGTTGTGCTTGCTGGAAACGGCGCTGCTCTGTTCTTGTGCGAGGACATACGCCTGTTCGTTAATCGGAAAGTAGGCTTTGATGGGGTCCACTTGTGAAACTGAGGTCAGGACAGAATTGGGCCCCACCAGGTTGCCGATCTGGACTTGTGCGATTCCCCCAATTCCATCCACCAGCGAAGTGACTCTCGTCCACTCAAGGTTGAGTTCGGCCTGCTCCACGGTCGCCTTCGCCGACTCGACAGCGGCCTGGGCACCGAGTTTGGCCTGAATTTCATTATCCAATTGACTCTTAGCGATCGCCCTGGCCTCTGCAAGCGGTGTGTCGCGCTCCACATCAAGAGTGCTCTTGCCAAGTTGTGCCTGCGCCTGCGCAAGGTCGCCCTTGGCGCGATCGAGAGAGGCCTTGAAGGGCCTTGGGTCGATTTGGAACAGTAATTGTCCTTTGCGGACGAGCGAACCTTCTTTGTAGTCTTGCTTGACTATGTAGCCTGAGACCTGGGGTCGGATCTCGGCGTTCACGTAGCCGTCCAACGTGGCCACCCATTCGCTGTACACCGGAACGTCCTGCTGAATGACGGGGGCAACTCTTACTTCGGGAGGTGGTGACGGCGCTGCCGCTTGAGTTCGTCCGCATCCAATCATCGCCAGGGTCAAGCCGGCAAGAAGAAGGAACGCTAGAACTTTGGTCGAAACAACTTCTTTGCGCTTCTGCATGTGGTTCATACTCCCGGTAAACGTGTTGCAGGATTTCCCCGCAAGGAGCACAGGAGCAAGGCACGTGCCAAAGCCCACAGCAAATCCGGTTTGCGTAAGCGGTTGAGACACAAGAGAAGATTCCAAAATGAAAACGCGCCAGCGCATGACGACTGTTGAAGCTGTCGAAGTCAGTTTCAACAGCTCGAGAGTCACGCGGAGTCGTCGAACACGAGGTTCGACGACATCCCGCTGGAGGCAAGGGTTAAATTTTCGAGAGTCGATCCAGGTAGGCGCGCAGTACATCGCGTTGGAAGAGGAGGCTGGCGAACGTGCCTTCACGAAGAATTTCGATTAGGCCGGCCGTCTCCAGCTCCTTAATGTGATGAGAGAGGGTCGCGGCGCTCACGCGGTGGATCTTCTGCAGTTTGTTGCGAGGCGTCGGTTCTTCGCTCGCCCCGATCTTCTGGAGAATTTGCACGCGTCGCGGTTCGGCCAGCACTCGGCCGATTCGCGCAAACTCGCGGTCTGACAATCGTCCATTGTGGGATATTGCCATCGTCTAACTTCTATTTCTGGCCGGCGAGCGGCAAGTCGGTCATCTCATAGCGATATTTGACCAATCGACCCACGATCGCGGACATGTAAGCATTTTCCGTGGCGTCTCACAATCAGTGCTGCTGCGACTGGGTGCCGCGACGTTGGAAGTCCACTATAGCCATTGCTGCCAGTGTGGAGAACCATCTGAATTCCGAACGTAAACTCTTGACGTTCGAACCCTCAAGATGGCTTCCGAACGACTATAGCCCATGATCACGATGGCTCCGCTCATCGGGACATCAGGACCGGCAGGCCCGCTTCGTCCAGGACTGCTCGTGTGACGCTGCCGAACACCCACTCACTCAGGTGGGAGTGACCATAGGCGCCCATGACGACCAGATCGGCACCGAAAGTGGCGGCCTGCGACAGCAGAACGTGGCCCACATCTTCTCCTTCCGACGACAGGCGTCGTACCTCGACTCGCGCGCCGTGACGGGCCAAATGGCGGGCGATGTCCGCACCTGGTTCCTGGCCGTGATCCGCCGGGTAGCGCTCATGATCAATGACCAACACCTCGACCAACTCGGCCTTCACAAGCAATGGCAGTGCGTCGGCCACTGCCCGGATGGCCTCGCGCCTGGCGTTCCAGCCCACCAGGATGCGGCGGACTAGAGATACCGTGCCGCCTGGCGGGAGCATGATAATCGGTCGGCCGGAGGTCAGGACGAGCGACTCCACGAGGCCCGGAGGGCTGGCCGTCCGGCCCGCAGGGTCCGGGCGCGCAACCACCGCCAGGTCCGCGTAATGCGCGTGTACACCCACGTCGCTGCCGAAGTATGGCAACGATCTCCATTCCGAGCGGATTCCGTGACGACGGACCATGTCCTCGAACTGCGTCCGGTGGCTCGCCTCGACCCCCTCGAGTTGTGTTCGTTGCGCCTCAATCACGTCAAAGATGGCCTTGCCGCGGGCGAACGTTTCCGACGGGCTAACAATGGGCCCCGGCTGCATAAATACCGCGATCAGGTGCGCCCCGTGCTCCTGGGCGAGTACGCCGGAGAATTCGAAGATGCCTGCAGTCTCGGTCCGCCCATCGACGAAGACGACGATTTCCGCGAGTTCAGCAACGCTCTTGTCAGCCCTCAAGAGTGTAGGCTCGTACGTTTGATACCACGTCGACTGCTCGGCCATGGCTACTCCTTCCTCCGTCATTTCGACTTTCGTGAACTTCCATGTCGGCAAATGCAGCCGACATGCCAGTGAGGAGGGGGAGGACCGTCGCTCCTAACTCGCTTAAATACAGCGTTGTTCGAAAACATCAATCGCGAGGTGGTGTTGAAAGTCAAAAATGTCAATTACTTCCCGACACGGAGGAACCACCCTGTTTGCTGTCATTGCATAAAGAGCAGGCCGGCGCTTCGCTCTCACCGCGTCACTTTCGTTACCAGGCCTAACGAGCCGATATAACGCTGGAGAATCTCGAGTCCCCGCAGGTCGAGTTGGTAAAAGCTCTGTCTGCCCTGCGCTTCGTAGGTCACCAGATTGGCCTCAAGCAGTATCCCGGTCGCGAGATGATCGGCATGGCGGAAGCGATCTGGTGAACGGACTTTGGGCCCAAGCGGAGACAATTCAGGATCTGTATGCGGCTACGGCTCGCGAGGGCACGGCAGGCCCCGCCAACTTGTGCCCAGCGATTCGCCTCCCGGTATCCGCTCACATCAGTACTCTTAGCATGTTTATTAATAGGGGGCTTCGCCGGAGGCCTTGATCACTCTCGCGGCCTCCCTGAACTCGCGACGGACCTGCTCTTCGCGTTTTAGGGCCTTGTTAAGTTGCTGAAGAATCTTGAGCAACTCATCGGGATCCTTTGCCCCCAGGGCGGCGTTACACAACTCTCTCCAGTTCCTGTGCTCTATTTCAGGCATAGTGCGTTCCCTCCGGGAGTTTGACTTCTAACGAGCAAGACAAAGCGCCACCTGGTACGGATGAGGTGACTTCAATCCGGCCGGCTTCGCAAAGACATCCGCGGCGAATGGCCTACCGCGATGGGAAACAAAGCCAGAGCGTGACGGCGTGCTTGGCTCATTTCTTTCAACCTCCGTTGCTTTTGCTTTCTTCGTCCCGGAGCTCGCTTACGGTCTTCTTTCGTCGGCGCGTGAGTTGTTGCAATAGGTACTTCGTGAATACGCCACGACAACTGAACCTCGCTCCCTCATCCATCAACTCCAGAAGCGCGTTCTCTCCCGCCTGGCTGACGAAGGTCACATTCGCCAGGTCAATTACGAGCTCGCGACCGTTGAGCTCCTTTTTGGCCACCTCCCCCACTGTCCTGAACTCCGCAACCCAGGGCGCGATTAGCTTGCCTTCCAAGACCAAGCGGCGCTCGGTACGGCTGTCCATGACAGAAATCTTCAGCATTGTGTTTTTTCCTTCAACAGAGATGAATAAGCAATACGCATGCCAAAAGACGGCAGTTCTAAGTCTGTTAAATTCAGGGCTGGAGCAAGAGGCGGGCCTGTCTGTCGAGACTGTCGAAATCAATCTCAACGCTCGCCAATCACCGCGGGCGATTTGGAGGTTGATTCAGATGTGAGATCAGAGGCTTGCGTTGGCCGGAAACGCTGTGAAAGCCAAACACATGCGCTTCGCAGTCAGAAAACGCGTTTGGGATCGATGCCAAACTTTTTGATCCGAGAAATCAGTGTAGTCCGATTGATTGCCATACGCACCGCAGCGCCGTCTGCGCCTCCAACCCGACCTTTTGTCTCACGCAGGACGCGCATGATCTCCTGCCGCTCCGTCTCGTCATGCTCTTTGGATGCGCCTCTCGTAGCTCCCTTGTTGATTTCGCTGATCATTTCTCTCACAATGCGGGAAATCTCGTCTTGCTGGCCGTTGTGGTTCGGAACGGAGTAGTCTTCTCTCGACTTGCGCAATTCTGGGATCGACACCTCAAGCGATTTGCCGCGCGTCAGGATTACGGCACGCTCGACGATATTCTCCAGTTCCCGAATGTTTCCCGGCCACTCCCAATTAGTCAGGGTCTTCATTGCGGCGGCTGGAATCGTTTCGATGTGTTTTTTCATTCGGCTCGCGAACTTCTGGACGAAGAAGCGTACCAACAGGGGAATATCTTCTTTCCGCTCACGTAGTGGGGGGATCCGAATGGGGAACACGTTCAGGCGGTAATACAGATCGCTGCGAAATTCGCGTGCTGCGATCATCTTTTCCAAGTCCCGGTTGGTTGCAGCCACCAGCCTGACGTTGACCTTCTTCGTGTGGGTGCTGCCAAGGCGCTCGAATTCCCGCTCCTGCAGAGCACGCAACAGCTTGGGCTGGATTTCAGTCGGGATGTCGCCCACTTCATCGAGAAATAGTGTGCCCTCATGCGCGAGTTCCAGCCGACCGATCTTCTGGCTGATGGCGCCGGTGAACGCCCCTCTTTCATGTCCAAACAATTCGCTTTCGAGCAGACCGGTCGGAATGGCGGCACAGTTGAGTTTGACAAATGTGCGGTCCTTACGCTGGCTGTGGTCGTGAATAGCGCGCGCCACCAACTCCTTGCCCGTCCCCGTGTCGCCCAGCAGCAGCACGGTAGAATCGCTCGATGCGACCGTCTCCACCAATCCCAGAACCTGCTTCAGGGCTGGACTGCTCCCGATAATGTGATCAAAATTCAGCTCGCTGCGAATCTCTTCTTCGAGATACAGCTTTTCCTGGGCAAGTTTGTCTTTGAGTTCAGAGATCTCGCGGTAGGCGAGGGCATTTTCGATGGCGACTGCGACTTGGCCTGCTACCTCGCTAAGGAACTCCGCATCGTGCTCGCTGAAAGAGTCATCTTTCTTCCGCGCAAGACACAATACACCAATTGCGTGTCCGCGATTGACTAGAGGGGCGATGCAGAGAGTCTTGAGGCCTTCACCGAGTACGATCTGAGACCCCTCGGAACCAAGTTCGGCCGGGTCAAATTGGTTGACAATGACGGGCTTGAGCGTTTCAAACGCTCTCATAGTAGCTCCGCTGTGAGAAGTGACCACTTCCTCATGCAAGAGCCCCTTACTGTTCGGAAAATCAAGGGCGTAAATTCGAAATTGTTCGCTCTCTGAATCCAGTAAGCTAATCACCACGACATCGCACTCCATAACCTCCCGAACGCTTCCTGAAACAGCACGCAGTAGGTCGGTTAGGTCGAGGTTGGAGGTGATACGGTTGGTCAGATCAAGGAGCAGGCTAAGCCGAGTATTGTGGCGTTCCAGTTCTAATCGTGCGGCTTGGGATCTCCTCCGGTTAAGGGCGTCATCGATGGCTAGCGCAACAACACGCGAAAGCAACTGCAAGAAGCAGACGTCCTGTAAACAATAGGCATTGCGCTCCCGACTGGCGATACCCAGCGTTCCTAAGCGCCGGTGCGCGGTGGTCAATGGCACGCGAATGACAGAACCGAGCCTGACCCCGGCATTCTCCAATAGCCGTTTCGCCCGCGGGAATGTGTCGTCCGTGTTCCAGTCGGCGACATGCAGCGGTTTCTGGGTACGGAAAACATGCCAAGCTGACGTCTCCTCAACCGGAAGATCGGGGAAAGCGATCGGCTCCGTTCCCCACCCTTGCCATTCTATTTCGTTGGAATCTTCCTTAAAGATGAGCGCGTCGAGATGGTCGAAACTGATAAGTTCGCGTAACTGGTCAGCAAGAACTCGTGTCAGCTCATCTGGCTCCCCACAAGTGGAGAGTGCCTCCGAGATGCGAAACAGTGCTACATATCGCTGAGCATCAGTTCCCAGCGCGACCTGCGGTTCTGCGCTCATACACTTCCCATACGGCGCGATTCCAGAAATTCCGTCCAGAACTCTCTTAAACAACAAAGATGACAAATGTCGATGAACGGTCGCACTTTTTCACCAATGCCGGTAAAGTGGATTTTGTAATTTGATGTTGTCATTGAGCAGTAAAGGAATCGAAAGCACTAAAGCACGAGGCGGTCCCGCACGCCGCCATACCTGACTCCACGAACCATTTCTCTCTCGTAAATACTCTGTGGGAATCCGAGTTCGATTTGGCTTGCTCCATCGAGCGATTTCAACTGTTCGGCGGAGAGTTCCAGATCCAGACTGGCGAGATTGTCCTGCAGTTGAGATACCTTCCGTGCTCCGATGATCGGGATTACGGGCACCGTCCGATGGCGCAGCCAGGCGAGTGCAACTTGCGCCATGCTGCGACCAGTCTGATCGGAGACCGACTTCACCGCCGAGATGATCGGCGCCGCGCGTTGTTCCTTAAGAAGGAATTCCTTCATTCCCTCATTGGTCATCCGCCCGCCCTCTGCCTTGCCTTCGCCGTGATATTTCCCTGTGAGCACGCCCCTCGCCAGCGGAGACCAAGCCAGAACCCCCAGGTTCAAAGCTCTCGCCATAGGAACAAGTTCACGCTCGACGGTTCGCTCCATGAGGCTGTACTCGATCTGCAACCCGATAAACTCTGTCCAGCCTCGAAGCTCCGCTAGAGTATTTGCCTGGGCAACCCACCAGCCGGGAGCGTCCGAGATACCCACATAAAGAACCTTGCCTTGGCGAACGACATCATCCAGGCCGCGCATGACTTCTTCCACAGGGGTGATCCCGTCCCAGATGTGCACCCAGTACAGGTCGATGTAGTCGGTTTGCAATCGCTTCAGACTGGCTTCCAGTGCTTGCATCATGCTCTTGCGGTGATTGCCCGCCGCATTCGGATCGTTGCCTGGCGCAGCATTGGAGTATTTTGTGGCCAAAACGACGCTCTCGCGATGGCCGCGCATGAAGTCTCCCACGAATTTTTCGCTCGTGCCGTTGGTGTAGAAATTCGCCGTGTCAATGAAGTTTCCACCCGCCTCGCGGTAGGTCTCATAGATTTTTTGCGCTTCATCCTTCGGGGATCCCCAACCCCACTCGTCGCCGAAGGTCATGGTGCCCAAAGCCGCTTCGGAGACTCGAAGTCCGCTCTTGCCAAGCAATCTGTATTTCATAATCCTGATCCTTTCATTCGTTGTATCGCGAGATAGGCTAAGTACACGGGTTTAATGCCCATCATGAGATGTGCAAGCAACTGATCGCTGGCAGCTAGACGGAGGGCGACCTTAGCCACGTTGGCTGGATCGCCGCAATTCCCTTGTGCGCTAATGGGTCGGAAACTCAGGAATTGATTCCGCTATTTGCCACATACATTCGGCTGTCGAATTGCCCATCTTCAAAAACCGTTGAAATAGTGAGATGTTGCCATTTCTCAGCCTCGCTCGCACGCGCAGCTTCCGCTTGTTGCACCCGTTTTTCAGCATCCACACCCAGGATGAGACGTCTCGGCACTTCGTCGCTATTGGCCAGTTGCACAACTACGTCTGCAATCTTCTGCGGATCGCCTTCCGAGCGCCCGTCGAGACTCCGCAACATCTTGAGCATCGAACCCACTGAGGGCTCGTACTCCGGCAGCAACTCCGGCGCATTCTGTCCTGCGCGCCGCGCCCAATTGGTTCGTATACCGCCTGGCTCCAGTGTGCAGATCTTGACGCCGAACGGCGCGACTTCCATCGCCAGGGAGTCGCTGAAACCGCCCACAGCCCACTTAGCCGCGTGATACGGCGTATTGCCGGCCACCGCGAGCCGGCCACCGACCGAAGACACCTGAAAGATGTGACCGCTCCTCTGCTTGCGCATCACGGGCACGGCGGCACGCGTTGTGTACACCACGCCGTAGAAGCATGTGTCCACGACAGCCTGGAAGTCCTCCGCGTTCATCTGCTCGAACGGCGCAAACTGCCCGTAACCGGCATTGTTGACGAGCACGTCCAGCCGTCCGAAGCTGTCCACCGCTAACTGCACTGCGGCCTTTGCTGCGGCCTCTTGGCGCACTTCCAGCGTAACCGGCTTCACTCGCTTGCCGTATTGCGCTACCAGAGATGCCAGTTCCTCCGTGCGGCGCGCTCCAGCTACCACGCTGTCGCCCGCGGCCAGCGCCGCCTCGGCAATATTCCGCCCCAATCCGTTTCCGCTTCCTGTAATCAACCAGACTTTCTTCATGAAATCCTCCTAAATAATTGTGGTCTTAACGGTCTACACTTACTCGACCTTCACGAAAGCCCCGCGAAGGCCACACCTGTCAGCTTCTTTGAAGCTTCCCATAGAGTGTGTGGAGCCGTTTTCATGTCGTCCATAGTGCGTTGTTCATTTTGTTGCCTCTTTGTTATCTGATTACTCACTCATCACTCGCACAAAAGATCACTTCCGTGCGATTCCCGCCCAATAGATCTCAAATCCACCGTTGCGATACTTGTTTGCCATGGCTGGTTTCAACACGATCAGGTCCATCGTGGCTTCCGCCACAGCCCCCAGCATCTTCGAAATCAACTCAATCGGAAGGTCCGCTCGGAGAATATGTTGCTCAATCGCGTCGCGAATCATATTCAGCATTTCGACGAAGGGCGCGCTTCCCGCCTCGAACGACTCTTTCGAAAGCATCCCGGAGACCTGCAATTGAGCCAGGGCTTTTCGCTGCTCGGGATTTGTCACCCCCCAATTCACGTAACCGTCCCACACATGTTGCAACCTGGTGCGAACACTCTTCTTGCGCGGGAAACCTGACATCATCGCGTCTGCGAGTTCTGATTTAATCTCGCGGTAAAGGGCATTGATCAAATCATCCTTAGTCTTGAAGTAGGTAAACAGAGTTCCCTCGGCGACGCCGGCCTTTCTTGATATCTCTGACGTCGGGGCAGCAGTAAGACCATGCTCGGCAAATATGCGGGTCGCGGCGTCGAGGATCGCATTTCGCTTGTCTTCGCTCTTAGGACGAGCCATGGAGAATCCTCTATTGCTGAGTGTATACTCATTATTGCATAGGACCTAGTCTGATGGCAAGCCGGGTCTTCTCCGCTGAAAAGGCCTCCAAGCGCTACTCGATAGCAGTGGCATCCTCCTGGCGCAGGCGCACTCTTCGGCTTGGTCGCAGTTGGATAGAGTGTCTACTACGTGGACGACGCTACCAACACCTTAAATTTTTTCCAGTAAACCAGGCACGACTGAATCAAAAATGGCCCGGGAAAGCGCTGCCGTAGCGCCTCCCGGCAATTTTTTTTGGCTATGCTTTCTCCACCCCTTCGGGGCACAGGATGCAACAGCGGATCGAAAAAAAAGACAATTGTTTGACAAGTTCATGACAACCGCGCGCGGAGGATTCTTTACCTTGTTTGCAGCCACTTCCCGCCGACATTTTTGTTATGAAGATACTGACGAGAATCGGGGCGTTTCTTTTCTTGGCGGCATTGGCGCTTGGTCAAGGCGCGGCCCGTAAGAATGTTGCGATCACGGCTGTGGCCGGTGAAAGCTGGCTCCATCACATCCACCGGCCGTTTGACGAAACCAGCATGGGCAAGACTTTGCTCTTGGGGCCACCCGAAGTTTCGATCGACCGGGCGGTAGTTTTTGTGCGGTTATCGGACTCGCCTAGAGCTGGTTCAAGAACGCAGAGTCGAACACTGCATGGTTCCGATCTGTACCGCATAAATTGCCAGGGATGTCACGGTGAGGCCGGTCTCGGGGCTCCGCCGGAAATCGGATCGCTGATCGATCCGGTTCGGGCGACCTCCGCCACGCTGGTTGATGAACGGATGAAAAAGCTGGGAATGGCGTTGGGCCACCGGGAAACGGCGGAGTTGGTGAACCAGTCCAGAACGGCTTTACTCAAGCGCCTCCACGAGGGCGGACAGGACATGCCGGCATTTCATCATTTGAGCGAAGCTGAGATTCGTCCGCTCCTCGCTTACCTCCGGCAGCTTGCCGGCGTTCCGGGCGCCGAATTGGAACAAGTTGCGATTCAAGAATCGCGCGCTCGCATCGGCGAGTTGATCGTGAAATCCACCTGCCACATTTGCCACGACGCCACCGGGCTTAATCCGACGCCCGCCGAGCTTTCGGAAGGAGCAATCCCGCCGTTGAGTGCGCTTCCCGAGCGCGTGAGCCAGGCGCAGCTGGCGAGGAAGGTTACGGGTGGCGCGCCGGTGATCATGGGCACGACGTCGTCCACTTACCGTGGCCGGATGCCTGTCTTCAGTTATCTGTCTGAGAACGAAGCCGCGGATGTTTATGAATACCTGACACACTATCCGCCCACCGAACTGGCGAGCGCCAGTCAAATTTCTCAGATGTCTCGACCTAATGCAGCAAGTCCGCCGACCGATCCCAGCCGGGCTTCATCTGCGGCGCCACAACCCGTGCCGTCTCAAATTCGAGTTACTCGAGAACAATCTGAATCTGTTGCTTTGCCCATCGGCGCGGGATTGTTCGTGGCGGCTCTGATAGTGCTGATGTGCTGGATCACATGGCGTGAGTTCAGGAGGCTTTCCGCCGAGAGTGAGGCTCGTGCAGCATTACGCCGACGGGGGATAGCGTCGACGCCATGGGTCACATTTCGGCCCGCAGTCGAAGTGCGCACCGACTCTGCGAGCCGGCAGGCTGAGTCCGCAGAACACAAGCCGTTGGACTGGGTGAATGAAAGGAAAATTTCTTAACCGCTACGGAGATCGCATGCTCAAGCCGCGTATTGCATTCTGTTGTTCAATCATCATCTATGTATGTCTTGTTCCATCCGCGCATGCGATTCCTGCGTTTGCCCGGCAATACGGAACTTCGTGCGCCACCTGCCATGTGGACTTTCCCAAGCTGAACGACTTCGGAAAGGCGTTCAAGGACGCGGGCTTCAAGTTCCCCAAAGACGACGAGACCTTCATTAAGATCCCCCCGGTTATGTTGGGATCGCCGGCGCAAAAAGAGAATTGGCCTCATTCCATCTGGCCGGGAACCGTCCCTGGGATTCCTCCGATAGGGTTGCGCTACAACCAGTTCTTCCAGGCAACCAGCAGGAACGCGAACAACTTCAACGCGCAGCTCCCGCCGGGAACAGTGGGCACTTACGTCCCAGCGACAGACTTTCAGACCGGCTTGTTCAGCATCTTCACAGCGGGCAACTTCGGCAGCAATATCGCTTTCTGGGTTGACGACGACATCAGCGTTTCGGGCGCGAATGCCAATGGAGCGCTGGGAGACGCCTATCTCCGGTTCGCGAATCTGAACCGCTTCTTCAAACTGCCCACTGATTCCCTAACCCTCAGGGTCGGGCAATTTGAGCTTGACCTTCCTTTCACGCAGGCCCGCGGCTACGACATAAGCCCTTACGATATTTACACCCAGGCGAACATCGGCGCGGCAAATCCAAGCTTCGAACAACAGTTTGTGAATAACACTTTCACTATGGCGGGGCCAGGAAAGGGCGTCGAGATCAGCGGAGGCCACCGCTACGGCGGATATCGTTATTCTGTCGCGATCATCGACCAGAACACCAGCGGTACTTTTCCGTCGCCACTCAATGTTCCCTCCGGCTCCGGCGGCAACAGCGGTGGCGTCGGGTTCAATTCCGATGCCAACTTTAAAGATCTGTATGGGCGGTTTTCCTACCGGGTAAACCTGGAACGCGATCCGGCGAGCCGTCGCGACATCCAGGCCGCCGGCAAGAATGGGCCGCGAACCCACAATTACATCACCGTCGGTTCTTATTATTTATACGGCCGTTCCGTGCAAAGGCTTTCCGGATTTACGCCTGGTGCTTTCGCTCCGACCGTGCTAACCGCACGCGAACCCTTCTATCGTGGCGGTGGCGATTTCGACCTTAACCTCCATGACAAGTTCGACATTTACGGACTTTATATGTATGGGCACGACAACAGCCTCTTGCCCTTTGTCCCCCTCGGAGCCCCTGGGCCGACGGAGTTTGTGCGCGGTAATCCAGCAACTTTTTCCGGGGGCTTCATTCAGGCGGATTACATGGTCTATCCGTGGATGATGGCCATCATGAGGTGGGACCGGGTCAACTCCACATCGGATCTGGTGAACGGCTATCTAACGGGCACTCCTGGCGCTCCGAATACTCCGTTCCTTTCGCCGTTCAGTTCTGTGCGGAACCGGTTTACTCCGGGCGTGCAGTTCCTGATCCATCCCAATATCAAGACTTCATTTGAGTATCAGATTCGGCCGCAGCAAGTCGTTTACAACACCGCAAACATCGGGCCGAACGGAGTTCCGGCGCTACTCAAGAACCCGTTCCGCACCAACACAGCAGTCGTGGCTCTGGAGTTCGTGTACTAACGGGGGATTGCGCCTCTGCCGGGTTGCAATTCTCAATTTTGAAAATCGTGGTTCTTGACAATCTTGAAGGAGGAACAGAAAAATGCAGCGCCGTATTTTGCAAGCAGTGTTTCTGAGCGCGGTTCTGAGCCTGACGGCCCACGCTGGCACAATCACCGGCAAAGTCACGGGAGTTCCAGGGCAGTCGGTCGTCTATGTCGAAGCGATCGCGGGAAAAACTTTTCCGCCTCCAGTAGAGCAACCAATCATGGCGCAAAAGCGGTTGATGTTCCAGCCACACATCCTTCCGGTACAGCAGGGCAGCACCGTGCAGTTTCTCAACAGCGACAGCGTCGCACACAATGTTTTCTGGACCTCCGTCGGCGGCAACAAGAAGCTTGGGCACAATCTGGGCACCTGGCCGCAAAACGAAAAGCGTGCGTTCAAGTTTGACACTTCCGGCACCGTGTCGCTGCTATGCAACGTCCACTCCGAAATGACGGGCTACATCGTGGTCGTGCCGACGCCCTATTTCACACTGACCAGCGAATCCGGCGAATACAAAATCGAGAATGTTCCCGACGGCAGCTACAGCCTCACGGCTTGGCACGAAGGCGTCAAGAACCACTCTGTCAAGATAAGTGTCACCGGCGATTTAAAAGCCGACTTTACTCTCGGCCAGTAGAATTCAATGCTGAACAAGAACAGAATCCTTTGCCTCGGTCTGGCTCTCATGGCTGCAAGCTTTTCGCGGGCGCAGGTTGTCTCTCCCAGCCTGATCAAGGATCCCAAACTTCGCTCACTGCAAATCCAGTACACCCACGAGTTGAGCCAGGTCGGCAACGATCTTCTCGCGGCGAAGTTCGATTACCCTTTTTACCTGAGCCCAACGCTCGACCTCGACCAGGCTCAGCAGCAACGCGCGAGCCAGCGTTCGCTTCGCTTTGAACGCTACGACGAGCGAACCGTACTTGCTATCACCGGAAACTACTTCGCCGCCTACTCGGAAGACAAAACGAACCGCGAATCCCGGGCGCGCGACTCTTTCCTCAAGGTGGTGCTACCTATTTTGAAAACAGCAGTTCCCCGTTTTCAGTCCAGTGAGGACGTGCAGGGATATGCAGTCGAGATTTCCCATCACGTAGCCGGATCGGCGATGGGAGTCGCCGTCGAGCAACCAGAAAACCTCATGGTGTTCCTGCCTCAAATCGACGCCATCCGTCTGGTTGCCTCCAGCGATACGAACGTGCAACAATCCGCCCTGCTGAACGGAAAAGCCTTCCTCAACGGAGAGCCAATCTCGATCTGGCTTAACGGCGAGACTCCTCATTCCCAGCCTCTTCCCACTGCGGCCGCCGCCAGCGCTTCGGCGGTAGCAGACACAGCTCATCTTTCTTCGCGTGACACGTTAACGCGTGACACGTTAACCGAGACTCCACGCGACACCTCTCCGCAAGCATTGGAGAAATTGCAATCCTCCAGGCAGCAGACCATAACTCAACTCTTGAAGGACGTTGATTCACAGGCGCATTTCGTTGCTTATGCGCCGCAAGGCTTCGTGGTCTTCCGGCAAGGCATCTATCTTGAACTGTCACTGAAAACGCGCCTGGACCCGCCTGCGGCGGGATCGCGTTACAAGATTGCCGCCGTCGCGTTTGACGAGCATATCGCCCGGCTCGTTCGGCCAGTGACTGCCTACTTCGAAAACGAATCGGATTTCGACGGCATCAGTTTCAGTACCACTGTCAGCACTGACAACAAGGCAGGAAGTGAGGAGAACGCGGAAGCGGTTGAGTTCTTTTTTCCCTTTTCGCTCCTCCGCTGTTATGACAAATATGACTGCACGGGCCAGCAACTCATTGACGGCGGAGCCGTACTCGTCAATGGAGAGCGGGTCTCACTCGACCTGCAAGTAGCTGAACGCTTCTAAGTCGTCTGCCGGCTGGAATCCGCGCCACCATCTCGAAAAGCTGAAATTCAGGCACGAGCCCGGAGTGAGCTGTGGCATAGGTTTCTGATGTTCAATTGACAAATTGTTTACGCCTCGATGACACGAGCAGGAATTGCATCTGGTCAACTGGTTACAGACTGAAGAGCTCTATTTTGCGGGATGCTCGCGGAATGGTCGGTGGCTTGACCAGAACCGCCACGACGGCACGGCTTCTGGTCAACTTCTAGCCGTCTCTACAGGAGGTTCCCATGATTTGTAGAAACATCCAGCGGTTTGCAGCGGTTCGCACCCTTGCATCAGCCGCACTTGCTGTCGGGTTGGTAGCGAGTGCATCTTTCCCACTCGGGCCCCAGGCCTCTGACACGTGACGAACACAGGTAGCTGCACACCGCCCCCACGGCTCAGACCGCCACGCTGCTTGCGACCGGTCAGGTCCTGATTGCAGGGGCTCCAGTTCGGCAGGATTACTCGAAAGGGCCGAACTGTAAAACCCAGCTACAGGCAAGTGGACGGTTACCGGCAGCATGGCCACCGCCCGCAATTCCCATACGGCGACCCTGCTCCGGGGAAAATGAAAGCGGCAATCACCCCAAATTGGTTTGGCATTACACAGCCAGGCTTCCAACCGGTCCGAGACAAGGACGAAGTCCGTCGAAACGACTGTGGCATTTTTCCCACCCTGGGTTCGCTCTTGGGCACCAGTCGCGTCCGTCTTGCTTTCGATTCATTTGGCGTCCAGCAACACAGCGCCCAACCTAGCATAAGAGGAAAACTACTATCAAGCGCGGATTTTCTTGCTCTGGACCGTGACAACCCGTTTCGGGTGCGCACAGTCCATTGACATGTGACTAACATGAAAGTATGCTTAAGGCATGACAAAGATGATTCAGCTTCGTAATGTGCCTGATGCCCTGCACCGCGGCCTGAAAGCTCGCGCTGCCATGGCCGGTATGTCACTGTCGGACTATCTATTAGCGGAGATCAAAGAAATCGCGGAGAGACCCACACTCGCAGAATTGCGAGAGCGCATACATAAGCGTAAGCCGGTTTCAGCGCAGATTGATACCGCTCGCCTGGTGCGAGAAGAGCGCGAGGCTCGATGATCGTCCTCGATGCGTCTGCCGCAGTTGACTGGCTTCTTCAGACATCTGCGGGGCAAAGCATCGAGAACCGAATTTATTCGCGCAACGAAACCCTACACGCGCCTCATCTCCTAGATCTTGAGGTCACGCAGGTACTGCGGCGTCTAGCGCTGCAAGCAGTGGTCTCTGTACATCGTGCTGACGAGGCGGTCCGTGATCTGCTGGATCTCCGCATTACTCGCTATCCTCATCTCGTGCTCCTGCCCCGCATCTGGCAACTCCGTCACAACTTTTCTGCCTATGATGCGGCCTACATCGTGCTTGCCGAAAAGCTCGGAGGCACGTTAGTTACCCGGGATGGTCGACTTGCTTCTGCTTCTGGGCACGCGGCAGCCGTCGAGCTCTTCTAATCCGCCGGATCGCATCAGCAACTCACCCCTTCACCACTGATCGACGCAAAACCCGAACAAGATCTGATGATTGATGCATTCCAGACTACATGACGCGAGTCGCAGGGAAGTTCTCTAACGCAGCATGAATGTGCCTGGCAATTAGCCGCGCTTCGCTCTACCGGGGATTTGTTCCCCAAGACGCAGAGCGATCAGGTATTCCCTTGCTCGCGGTCTCACGGGGATTGCATAGACGGGCTGCGTCCTCCACTGGAGATATGAAGCCTACCGAGAAGAGGGCATCGACGCTGTTCGAAGAGGCACCGACATGCACAAGGTCTTGGACTTCATAGGCCAGAGATGGTTCCACTAAACGGCTTCGTGAGTTCTTTTGTTGCTGTATTTCTATTCTGGTTTTGGCATTGGCGCAGAGTTGGCCGCGCTTGGCCAAACATGAATGAGAACGATTTGGTTAAGACCGGACCTAGCCCCGTACGAGAATGAGCCGAACACTTCGGTTGTCTTTCTAATCTTTTACAGCAAAAACGAATATTCGTACCTCGCGGAAGAGGGCTATAAAGCAGCAGAAGTTCCGATTCCCCAGAGAAACAAACAAGGAGCGCCGCCTACTGAAGTAGGGCGGGCTTATCCCCACGCCGACCCACACCGCCCCGTTTTGTATTTGGAGAGAAAGCGGACGGCTTTAAGATGGCCTGCAAGGGTCTAGCTTCCGTCCGGTGCTGTTCTTCTACGCCGTCTCATTTTCTTTCAAACATACGTATTGGTGCGTTTGCTTTAGGCGGCTGCTTCTTCAATGGCGAGATTGCAAGAATGTAGCATTCTTCGTGGACAGGCTTGCCGCGTTCATCGGTCCTGCTGCCTTCAAGTCTCACTGGCAGGGCTGTCGACACCAGATAATGATGTAAATCCGATGTAAGGAAGGCTCAATTTTGAACAGTTTTGGCGATTGATTCGAGAGCGGCGGCGTTGCCACGCCTCGCAGACCTGTCAGAAACTTGACGATTTTGACAGTACGTCTTATCTCGCTAGGAGACCGGCTCACGTCGCCGCGCTGGCCTGTAGTCGCTGTCAAACCTTCCACTCTGTAGCCCTCGGCCTCCGCGCCTTCGCGGATCACGGACAGAGTTGTTGTCTTGCCCACGCAGAAACACTTCGTCCTCTGAAGCTCCGGTTTTCCCCCGTTCCAGACGTAGCGGCCCACATTGGATCGGGGCAACGTCAGTATCTGCCCCTTCAAGTCAAAGTCCGCCCACTGCAATGCCCTGATCTCACTGATGCGCAAGCCCAGGCACATTGCAATCATGACCATCACTTGAATGTGGTACGGAAGCTCTGCGGGAGGAGCCTGATATTGCTCGACCGTAAGCACAACTTTCTTGCGAACCCGTTTCGTCACCCCCTTGATTTCGACTAACTGCATCGGGTTTCTCTGAGGCGTTTCGACACATCGCTAATGCGGATACGAAACGCCCGGTTCACGGCGATGCCATTCAGAAAGACTATTTGCGACCAGCAGGCGAAAAATCGGATTGCAAGGAGTGGGCTGGCACAGCTTTCGGCACACCTATCGAAACCTGATTGATAATATCGGCACGCCGCTCGGGGTGCAGCAGCGCAACCTCGGCCCTGGGTAGATTCCATAAAGCGAGATTTCGGGTATGATCCGCTCCTTGACCACACAGGCAGAAGAATGAAATGGGCGCGACGACTAGCGTCGAAGGCGTCTCGCTAATTAGACGCCAGCCGAAGTTCCATCCCGTCATCCGCAATCGCGTGCGATAGCAGATACCACTTCCGCGTGCTGTCCTCGCCAAAGCCAAACATCGCAAACTGCGCCTTTGTGAAGCGAATCGGACTATCTGGATACTTCATTCAGCCTCGCCCACTCGACCCGCCACAACGCTTCGTTCACGACGAGCACGAGATTTTGATTTTCCTATGATTCAAGTGGGCTAGGGCTAATTCGAAGCTTACCCTCACGATCGATTCGCCCGGGCTTCCATGCCCTGCACTCTGGCTTCTACGGCGGAAATCTTTTCCCCGTGGCGCCCAATCGTTTCCCACTGCCGATCTTGTTCGGCGGCCAGTTCTGTGAACCGCGTATCGTGCGATGTGTGTCGGTGTCCGTGCTCGGAGACCGTCCCCGTTAACCGGCCATAGACATAGGCGGCAATCAGCCCTTGGATGACCACGGATGACACGATACTGAGGACTCCTACCCAGATTGGCAACTTTCTAGCAACAGGTTACACGGGCGTGTTCCATCAAACCGGAGCCTCAGGGGAATCTTTCTTGAGACTGATCGTGGCATTCCCGATTAGCGGCATAGCCCAGAAGCCGACGCTGAGAACAAAGCCAAATGTGACATAAAGAAAAGCGCAGCCGGCGCGCAGCCCGAGATGGTCGCCGATGTTCCCGATAATTACTGGAACCACGGCCCCGCCCACGACGGCGGTGCTCAAAATACCGGAGAAAGAACCGTGGTGCTCAGCGACCGAATTGAGCGCCAGCGAAATAACAATTGGCCACATCACCGAAGTGAACAGGCCGATCGCGGGGAAAGCGATCACCGACACATTTGCCGGTCCAAACAAAGCCACGGAGAGACAGAAGAGCGCGCCGACACCCGCGCCGATCAATATCTTGCGGCTATCAAATATTTTTAGCAGCAACATGCCAACGGAACAGCCCGCCGTTAGCAGCCCCCAAAACCAGGAAACCGCAGTTGCGCCCGTGGTATGAGGATCGAAACCATGGTACTGGTAAAGAAATTTTGAAATCCAGTCCGCGGTGCCTTGCTCGCAGCCAACGTAGGCGAACATGGCGATAAAGTACATCCAGACCACTCGCTGTCGCGCCAGACTGCGATACATTTCCCACGATCCCGCACTCTCTTCGTCAGTGTGTTGAACACGTGGAAACCCGAAAAGAGATATAACCACGACCATCAGCAATGCGGAAGCCGCGAAAATCCAATACATCGAAGCCCACGGCAGGCCAGGTGGGGTTAGCCTTCGTAGAACCCGAAGAAAAACATTCTGCCCGGACGCAGCACCATTCAGGTTGAGTACGAGATAAGAATAAATGCGCGGACTAATGAAGGATGCGCCGCCGAAAACCAGTTGTGCCAGAGTTGAATTGAAAGCATAGTGTTCTTCACCGCCCGCCACACGCAGCAAAGGATTCACCGCTACTTGCAGCATGGCCATCCCGGCCCCGATCACGAACAATGAGACGATGGCAACGCGATATTGCGGAAACAGCGCGAAGCTCAGCGATCCCAGCGCGCCCACCAGGAACGCCAGAATCATGGCCGGTTTTTCGGTAAATCGTTCCACCAGAAAACCTGCGGGAATCGACATCACTCCATAGGCAATGAAGAAAGCGAAGGCCAGAAATCCGGCGGCGGTCAGGCTTACGTGAAAGCTGCTGATGATGTCCGGCACAATTGGTCCAAGAATATTGGTCAATAAGGACATCACGAAGAACGTGAGGAAAACCAGACCGACCATGTAGCGATTTCTTGCCATCAGTGTTCCTTAAGGGCTTTGCCGGGGTCTGCCCGCGGTGGGGTGGTCAGGAAGCAAGTGGAACTCCATGTTGGATGCCATCATGCCAGACCCTTGCGGCGCCGATGAGATTGCTATCTTCTCCGAGCGAGGCCAGGGCGAGCTCGGTCTTCTCGAATGGGACAAAACGGCAACCGCGGGAAATCAATTTGCGAATGCCGTCGAGAAACAGGGGCGCGCTCTTCATCAAGCTGCCACTCAAGACAATCACGTCAGGTGTAAACAGATTGATGAGGTTGGCCAGACCAATCCCCAGGTAGTAGGCCTCCCGCTCAACCGCCTGGTGAGCCAGAGCATCGTCCTGCCGCGCGAGCTGGCAGATGCGCTTGGCGGTGAGATGTTCGCGATGCGGATAATCGGCCGGCGCATTCGCATCCAGCCATGCCACCATCGCTGGTCCCGCAGCCAGCGATTCCCAGCAGCCCCGGAACCCGCAAGAACAGAGCGGTCCAGCGGGATCGATGACCTGGTGGCCAAGTTCGGGATGAGCTCCACCTACGCCGCGATAAAGGTGTCCGTCGAAGACAATCCCGCCGCCAATCCCGGTTCCAACCGTGACATAGATGAGTCGCGACTTGCTCTTTCCGGCGCCCCAACCTGCCTCGGCGAGAGCGGCGGCATCGGCGTCGTTTTCCAGGGCAACCTGAACGCGGAACATGCGAGCCAGGTCTTCCACTGGATTCTGTCCGCGCCACCCCGGTAGAAAATCAACTTCGCCAAACTTTCCCGTGAACGGGTCTACCGGACCAGTGGATCCAATTCCTATGCCGGTGATTTCAACACCGGCAATCTGTGCCGTTTCTCGCAGCAGGCCGCCGATCGTGGACAAGCCGTTCGCGTAGGAAGCAGTATCGGTGGGCGACTTCTTCCGAGCCAATACTTGCCCGCTCTCTGTCACCATGCCGACTGCTATTTTTGTTCCGCCGATGTCAACCGCACCGATCATGAGATATCTCAAAACCGCGATTACGTTTCCACTTTTGGCACTCCAACTTTCTGGTGCGACAGACCCCATTCGTCTTCGACGATGTAAGAACAGAGACGAAAAGAATCACAGTCGACGTCTGAAAGCCGCGCCAGTCGCTCGGCCGCGAGCTGTGCCGGGATGACATCGATCAGAAATTGCCACTCGGGTGGAACTCCAGGCAGGCGGAAGACGAGTTCTCCGGCGTCGTCCGGAAGGTCCTGGCCGATGAGCATGACAGAAGCGCCCAACCGCGTCAGATCTCGCGCCACCGCCAGGTCCTGACCGCGCATGTTCCGCCCATCGATCCAAATGCCGAAACGTACACCCGCACCAACCATCTCTTGGGGGCCATGTCGGAAGCCGCCCGTCCCCATCGCCGTGGCCGGAGACTTGACGCCTTCTTCCCACAGAAGTCTGGCCTCATGGCAGCTTCCCAGGCTCGAACCACGCGCCAGAAAGTAACATGCGCTACCCGGCAAAAACCAGGCTGAGTCCTCAATCTGATCCTGCCAACTCGCGACGGATCGGGCCGTCTCGGCGACCGCGCGTGACAGTGAGGTTGCGAGCGCGTCATCAAAAAAACCAAGTGTGACGCTGGCTAGAGCACCGGTCGCCGCCGCTAACGTGGAATAGGTGTTGACCGAGATGCCATGATCAAGCTTGGCCGCAACCACTATCGGGATTTGCGCTTCCTGTGCGAGCGGGCCGTCCTCCGAATTCGTTACACCGATCACAACGGTGCCGCTTTTACGGGCTTTGGCCAGCAGACGCACGATCTCAACGCTGCGGCCGGTACGAGAGATGGCGATGATCACAGCGTCGGATGGAATCGTGGCAAACTGCAAGAGTTCGGAGGCGTCCTGTACATATACCGGACGACCTCCCATCGAGAACAAGGGCCCTGCCGTTAACGCGGCGTGCCAACTACTCCCGATTCCGGTCAGATAGACATGGCGTGCACTCCGAATCACAGCCGCTGCCTCCGCCAGTCGACGGCGCCCGGCTCCACATAGATAGGCAATCGTGCTCTGAAGTTCGAGAGGCTGGCGGAGGATATCTTGCAGGAAGTGGGTCATGCGTCAGGCCCATTTCGCTCAAAGAAACCCGATTCTGCAACCGCTTTCATGGTTCTCCTTTTTAACACGCTTCGCTCACTTGTCAAGCTTTTTGCCGCCGCCACGGCAGTGGCGCGCGGTATTTCGCCCATGACATTCGCCGTTGAAGCATGATAGGTTCAACCGCAGGACGACTGCCGGTTTCGGAAAGCGACGTCGCAGTACACCCGAATCGTCCGCATGCTTCACCATCTTCCCCGCATTCAGGAATTCTGTTTCCGCGGAAAGGAGAGTTGATGAGCCACACCATGCGGGAGGTGGCTAAGCAAGCTGGCGTCTCGCCCGCCACGGTATCCCGCGTGCTCAACAAGACCCAGTACATTTCTCCCGAGACCGAACAGCGTGTTCTCGCGGTGGTGCGCCAGCTCAACTACTACAAGAACGTGCATGCGAGACGGCTGGCCACCGGCCAGAGCGATCTGTTCGGACTAGTGATTTCGGAAATAGCCAATCCATATTTTCCCGAGATCATCCGTGGCTTCCAGGCCTCCGCCTGGGACCGGGGATTCGATGTTCTGCTACTTAATACCGAATATCAACAAGTTCGCACCGAATCGGTCATCCGGAAACTGATCGAAAGCGATGTCCGCGGAGTTGCGATCATGACTTCGTCTTTGGACAAGAGGGCAACCGCGGAACTGACCGCCGCTGGGGTTGGCGTGGTGTTCTGCAACCTCGGCCCCCCGGAACGTCTGATCAGCAACATATCGATCGACTACCAAAGTGGAATCTCACAGGCCATTGAACACGTGGTTAAACTTGGTCATCGCCGGGCGGCGGTCATGGCCGGACCGGGTAATAATCGCACCGCAATCACTATCAAGCAAGCGCTCGTCACGGGATTGAATGAGCGAAAGATGAATCCGTTCCCGGTCATCGAGTGCAACTATCGCGTCGACTCCGGAGCATCGGCCGTGCGCGCCATTCTTGCTCAGCCGGAGATTCCTACCGTGATTTTTTGCGGAAGCGACCTGATCGCCATGGGAGCGATGAAGACACTCGAAGAAGAAGGCGTCCAGGTCCCCGAAGATGTCTCCGTGGTGGGCATCGACGATATTTCTTTCGCTTTCTTGGCGCGCCCTCCGCTGACCACCATCAGCGTTCCCCGCGAACATCTCGGAGTAATTGCATTTGAGGCGCTGGAGAAGGTGCTGAAACTGAAACGGCGAAAGGGCACCGACTATTATCTGGGAACGGAGTTAGTCGTGCGCAAGTCTACCGCAGCTGTCCGGCGGTGGAGTCCTCGCATCATAGCCCGGAATGCGTCTAAATGACTCGCAGATAAGTCGAGTATGCCCTCCGCCTACCAACCCCAATTGCCTGCGGATGCCCGAGCCAATGTCGCCGCCGCCTGCAAACAGACAAGGTTCATGGCTTTTGTGTCTGGCCTGCGCTGGCTTCAATTAACCGCTGCACCGGTGCAACCACCATGAGCAGTAGGTCAGCTTTAGGAGTTCTTGCGCGGTCAAGTAATGCTAGTTGTTGCGCCCTGAACAACTCCGGGGAGGCCTCGGACCTATCGAGATAATCGAGCGCAGACAAGCCGGCCACTCCAAGGGTGGTAAGGTCTTCGGAAAGAGGTGCGAGTTCATGCAGCAGAAAAGATTGCTCCAGAAGGGGACGCAGTCTTGCATCATTGTCGCGCCAAGTAGCGAGATTTGTCCGAATCTCTCCTTCAGCGGCCCGGTCCGTAAAGCCGCTTCCGATATACGCCTGCACGGAATCCCGAAAATGCCGCGCTTGATTGCTCTCCGGATTGGCTACATCCACCAGTCGGTTCAGAGGAGCCCGGAAATCCCAGACAGTCTTCAAACTATCCATGCGTGCATAGTCCTTCACCGGTTCAACGACCTCGGCGAGGGTGTGAAGCGCAGCGATATGGTCCGTTCCCGCCATGCGGTGCAGCGCGGAGATCAGGTTGGATCTGTGCGTCAGTCCGAGCCACTCGAGACGCCAACTTAACTCGTCAAGCCTCGCGTACATCGAGCCTGGATCTTGCACCTCGGGGGGAGACCACAGACGTTCTGCAATCGCAGCATTACGCGGCCAGATTCTGGAATCGATGTTCTCGGGAGTAACCCACTCCGACCACATACAAGCCTCGCCGCCAAGGATGCGTCTCTTCTCCTCCGGATTCAGGGAAGCAGCTGCGCCGCTCATCGGGTCCACGGCATAGTGTTGGGAAGCCGGCCACATCAGGTCCAGGTAATAGCCGAAGGAGAGCAGACCGCTGTATCCTTGCTGGGCCGCGGTCGCCAACGACTGCTGCCCACGCCAGGACTGCACGACGACAGTCTTCGGCAAATCAGGATGCAGTACCTCGTCCCATCCCATCATGATTTTGTGATGCTTGCTCAAGATCTTCTGCAAGCGCTGATTGAAGTAGGCTTGCAGGTCCTGGTTGTTTTTCATCCCATGAGCGTGGATGAAGGCCTGGATTTTCGGATTTGCGTCCCATTGATGGCCGTTGACCTCATCTCCCCCAATATGAAAATAGTCGTCGGGGAAGAGCTTGGCCATCTCATCAATAAACTTGTCGATGAACTTGTAGGTTTCCTCCCGCGTTGGATCCATGACTGCATCAGCGCCGCCGGGCTCGATCGTATAAGGCCCCGGCCCGCTCGCCAGTTCCGGATATCCCGCGAACAGTGAGCGGCTGTGTCCCGGCATCTCGAACTCGGGAACCACGCGGATACCACGATCATGGGCGTAGGCCACGAACTCGCGAATCTCGTCTTGCGTGTAATACAGGCCGTCGGATCCCGCTTCCTGCAGCTTGGGGAACCGCTTGCTCTCGACGCGGAAACCTTCGTTGTCATACAGGTGCCAATGCAGGACATTCATCTTCACCGCTGCCATTCCATCGAGGTTGCGTTTGAGCACGTCCAGCGGAATGAAGTGGCGACCCACGTCAATGAGCAGGCCGCGCCAGGCGAACCGGGGCTGATCCTCTATTGTCACGACCGGCACGGCAAATCCGTTTGCCGTGATTTCCACCAGTTGAAGGAAGGTCTGAAGGCCGCGCAGAATGCCCAGAGGATTGGGGGCGGTGAGCTTCGCGCCTGACTGGCTGATTACGAGTTCGTATGATTCATCTTCGCTGAGTTTTTGCGCTTTCTCACTACCGTGAACGGCGTGGATCAGCAGAGTCGGGTTAGCTGAGTTGGTAGGTCTCTGCAGGAACATTCCTGTTTGACGGGAAAGCTCGGCAACGAACCTGACTACTCCGCGCTCCAGCCTTGCATCCCTCATGCCCGTGATCGCAACGGAGAAAGATCGATCAACCGGCAGCTGCCCAACCTCAAGCTGAATAAGGGAGGGCATGGGCATGAGGTCGAGCCTGTGTGGGGGTTGTGCCAAAGCGAGAGATGCAAGTATAAGAGCCGCATTCGCGATCAGCAGAGTTCGCATAATTTCTCAGAAGCATTCCGAATTCACTAAGCTCACACTTCTCTTGTCCATACCCACATTGTCACGTATTGCGATTTTGTTAAGCTACTAAAGCGGTTTGCGAGCGAAAAACATCGTGATTCACGCTGCTGATAGATGTCAAGTGTTTTGCGGAATTTTCCACCATCGAGCAACCTTGCCGACAGACTCGTTCTACTTTGAATTCAAAGTAGCCACTACCGGCCGCCATTCCCGTTGGACCGGCGCGCTAACTCTGTGAGAGGATTCTCACGATACTGTGTTTTCAGTCCGCATTTCAATGCCAACCTTCATTTCCCGTCGATCAGGTCGTCATGTCCAATGGGAAGCGGCGGGTAGAGCAATTCTTCTCGTGTCGTTGATGGCCCTCCTGAGTATTGCCCAAGCACAAAATCCGGAGCGCGGAGACGCCAAGCAGCAACAAGGCGGGATGAGTACTGGCGTTGCTCATGCACCGGTAAAAGACGCCTTGTCTCGCCCCATTACGGCTGGGGGTTTCGTCGATGGTGCGCCCGTGGTCTTTGCCGACATCACTCATGCGGCCGGTCTGGACAGGTTCCACCACAGGTCGGGGACTCCTGAGAAGAGCACAATTCTGGAAACGCCTGGTTCAGGGGTGGCGCTCGTCGACTACGACAACGATGGCCGGCTCGACATCTATTTGCTGAACGGGTCAACGTTTCCCGCACTAAAAGGCAAGGAGGTTCCGCCGCGGGCAATGCTCCTGCACAATAATCACGACGGAACGTTTACTGACGTCACTGAAAAAGCGGGCGTGGCCAATGAGCGCTGGGGCTTTGGCGTTGCGGTCGGAGATTACGACCGGGATGGCTGGCCGGACATTTACGTCTCCAACTTCGGTAAGAACCGCCTGTACCATAACAACCACGATGGCACATTTACGGACGTCGCAGAAAAGGTGGGAGTCACCCTGGGAGGTTGGTCGACCGGTGCGACTTGGGGTGACTACGACCGCGATGGTTTTCTCGATTTGTTCGTTCCGGGCTACGTTAAGTTTGACCCTGATAACCCACCCGTTGCTGGCAAAGGCAGTCTTCCACCAGGCTTTTGCCAGTTTCGCGGCATCGATGTGATGTGCGGTCCCCGAGGCCTGCCGGGGGAGAGCGACCACCTCTTCCACAATAATGGCGACGGCACTTTTACCGATGTGAGCGTCAAGGCCGGAGTGTCCGATCCACGAGGTTATTACGGACTCGCCTCAGTGTTTGTGGATGTCGATGACGATGGTTGGCTCGATCTTCTCGTGGCCAACGATTCCGTACCCAAGTACCTTTACCGGAACAAACACGACGGCACATTCGAAGACGTCAGCTATCTCTCTGGATTTGCTCTTAACGATGAGGGGCGCGAGCAGGCTGCCATGGGGATCGCGGTAGGCGATTACAATCGCGACGGGCGGGTCGATTTTCACATTACTAATTTCTCCGACGACTACAACACTCTCTACCGCAATGATGGAGATGCCAGCTTTTCGGACGTCAGTTTTGCGGCCGGTATTGCTAACGTGACCATCCCCTTCCTCGGCTGGGGAACCGGGTTTCTCGACTTTGATAACGACAGCCTGCTCGATATTTTTGTCGCCAACGGACACGTTTATCCTGGCGTTGACAAGCAGGATTGGGGCACGACATTTGCTCAACGTCCACTCTTATTCCGCAACCTGAACGGGACAAAATTTGAGGAGGTGCCCCCGGCGACCGGCAGCGGGCTGGCTGTAGTTGTTTCCGCGCGGGGCGCGGCGTTCGGGGATCTGTTCAACGACGGTCACATCGACGTGGTGCTCAACGTCATCGACTCGACGCCTGTGCTGCTGCGCAACGTCGTCAACAACTCGAACCACTGGCTTGGGATTCGCCTGCTTGGGGGCCCAAAAAGCCCACGCGATGCAATCGGTGCTAAGGTGTTCGTCACGACAGGAGCGATCCGCCAGCGCGGCGACGTTTTCAGCGGCGGCAGTTACGCCTCCAGTTCCGATCCGCGCCTACACTTCGGCTTGGGTACAGCAACCAAAGTGGACAAGGTGGAAATCCAGTGGCCGAGCGGGACAAAAGAAGAGATTCGAATCCCATCTGTGGACCGGATTTTCACCGTAGTCGAAGGCAAAGGAATGGTTGAACCGTGAGGGTGAATCGGCCAGTCGATAGCGATCCGCATTCCTACAACATTTGTCTCCTCGCCACCGTTTGCTGTCTGTCGTTTTGCTGGCCATCGCTTGCAGTTCCGCAGGAGCGTTCCGCGCCTGTGACACCCGCTGCCGGATCTTCTGAGGCGTTTGTCGATGTCACCTCGCGGCTGGGCATCAACTTTCAATATCGCTCGGCGCACACCTCCAGGAAGTACTTGCTTGAGACGATGGGTGCGGGAGTGGCCCTCTTCGACTACGACAACGATGGACGCCTCGATATATTTTTGGTTAATGGAGCGCCGTTAGGGGATCCCACTCCCAAAGGGACGATTCCGCAAAAAAACGACCCCGAGTACTGGAACCGGCTCTATCATCAAAAGCCCGACGGGACTTTTGAAGACGTCACAGAGAGAGCGGGCTTACAGGGCGTCGGATACGGGATGGGAGTTGCTGTTGGCGATTACGACAATGACGGATTCGAAGATCTCTATGTAACGGCATACGGGGGGAATAGGCTCTACCACAACAATGGAAATGGTACGTTCACGGACGGAACACTGACCGCTGGGGTGGCAGGAAGCGGGTGGTCGACCGCGGCGGCGTGGGTTGACCTCGACGGAGACGGGTTCCTCGATTTGGTCGTATTACGATATCTGGACTGGGATTTTGACGACTTGTGGTGCGGCGAGCACAAGGAAGGCTACCGCGCGTACTGCCATCCCGATCACTTCAAGCCGATCTCACCTCTCGTCTATCACAATAACAAGAATGGCACTTTCACCGAGATCGGAGAGAAGGCCGGCCTTTCGAAGCCCGCAAAGGGACTGGGCTTGGCCATTGCCGACTATGACCGCGACGGACACATCGATTTTTTTGTCGCCAACGATTCCATGATGGAATTCCTTTATCACAGCAAAGGAGACGGCACTTTCGAAGACGTAGCCCTGGTATCTGAAGTCGCTGTCGACATCGACGGACGCACCTATGCTGGGATGGGAGTCGACTTCGCCGACTATAACAATGACGGGTGGCCCGATCTGGTCGTCACGGATCTCGCGAATCAGCGTTATGCACTCTATCTCAATAATGGCGACGGTTCATTCAACTACGTCAGTCCCAATGCCGGTCTCGCCCAGATTACACTTGCCCATTCGGGCTGGGGAGTTCGCTTCTTTGACTATGACAACGACGGGTGGAAGGATCTGCTCATTGCTCAGGGGCACGATCTCGATACCATCGAACTGAACTTTCCCCACCTGCATTATCGCGAACCCATACTACTCGCGCGCAACACCGGCCACGGTTTTGTAGATGTATCTGCGCAATCGGGAAGCGTCTTCAGCCAGCCGTGGGTCGCTCGCGGCTTGGCCGTTGGCGATCTGGACAATGATGGGCGTCTCGATGCGGTCGTAACCACGAACGACGGATCGGTGCTCGTGCTCCATAACCAAACGCAGACACGAAATCATTGGCTGGTCTTGAAGTTTGTCGGACACACTAGCAACCGCGACGCGATCGGCGCTGAGGTCGAGATTGTGACCGCTGCGGGCTCGCGGTTCGCCACGGTTTCGACAGCGAGCAGTTATCTTTCCGCCAGCGACAAGCGCGTACACTTCGGGCTGGAGGGCGACAATACTGTGCAAAGAATTGACATCCGCTGGCCCAGCGGAATCCGGCAAACGATCAAAGAGGTTGCTGCGGATCAGATTCTTCAGATCGACGAGCCTCCCAGGCCGGAACCATCGCCGAAGCCATGAACGACCGTCCTGCAGTCCCGTGGTTTATTTTGGCTTTGGGCGCTCTCTGCGTAATTTCGCCGCCGCAGAGTCGAGCGCAGACTGAAGGAGCCTTCGCTCGCGGCGTAGCCGAATTTCGCGCCGGGAATTACTCATCAGCGGCTGAGTTGCTGTCACGGGCCGAGACCGCATCTCCAGGCACAACTGATGCCCTGCTGTTCGAAGCCAAAGCGCTCGTTCATCTCTCGAACTTCCCCGCTGCTGAGCAGGCGCTTCAGCGGTACGTGGCATCTCATCCGGCCTCTGCCGAGGGACTGTACTTGCTGGGTTTCGTCCTCCACCGCCAAAACCGGCCCTCGGAGTCGTTGGCTGCATATACGCGCGCTGCCTCAATTGCTCCACCCATCGGAGACGATCTGAAGATCGTCGGTCTTGATTATGTGTTGCTCGGCGACTATTCAGATGCCATCAAATGGCTGCAAAGCGCGGTCGAGCGCGATCCCAATAATAAAGATGCGTGGTATTACCTTGGCAGAGCGTTTTACACAAGGGCACAGCGGGTCGAAGCGCGGCAAGCCTTTTTGAAGGTTCTGAATCTCGATCCGCAGGACCCCAGGGCCGAAAACAATCTTGGTCTGATCTACGAAACCGACGGCCAACCTGCGGCCGCAATGGAAGCGTACCGCAAGGCAATTGCCTGGCAGGAGCAGAGTCAGCATCCAAGCGAGCAGCCCTATGTAAATCTAGGCAACCTTCTTATGGAGCAAGGCGAGCCCAGGCAGGCCTTGGAGTCGCTCGAACGAGCAGTCGCGTTGGCCCCGAACAATGCTTTCTGCCACATGACCCTGGGCGTCGCTTACCGCCAAAATGGAAAGCTGGACCGAGCCCAGCGCGAATTGGAAATAGCGACAAAACTGGAGCCCGACAATCCCACCGCGCACTATCAATTGGGCAGAGTGTACAAAGATCGGCATGTCCTCGACCGCGCCCAAGCTGAATTTGACAAGACCGCGGAATTGAAAACCCGGTTGGCCGGTTCGCAGCCGACACCACCTAAAGAATGATCGATCGCAAATAGGCTACTGCGGATTCTCAGGAACCGGCGGCGCCTCTGGCGCGTCCGGATGCGCCTTGCGATAGTTTTCCAGCGCCTGTTGCGAGCGTTTCGCCCCTTCATCTTTCAGTTTTTGAAAAGTCTCCATAGCCTTGCGAGCTTCGTCCATACGGTGCAGCCGGCGGTAGACTGTTCCCAGTTGATACCAGGCCTGTTCCACAACTTCTGGATCGCTATCCGTGGTTGCGGCCCGCCGCAGATGCTCCGCCGCCGCGGCATCCTCGCCCAACAGCATCTGTGCTCGCCCCAGGTTGTAGTCGGCATGGATGAGTCCCGGCTTTTCGTGGAGCGCTGCTTCGATTAGCTCTTTTCCCCTGGCACCGTCGCCTTGCTCCAACGCGATCGCGCCCAGCTTGTACTTGGCCAACACGTTGTTAGGATCAATTTCGAGCTCGCGCCGAAACGCCTGCTCGGCCTCCGGGATCTTATTGGCATTGCGGTATTCCGAACCGATTTCCTCGTGGAGTCCAGGCTGGGTGGGAGCAAGCTTGATCGCCGCTTCATACTCCGCGATCGCTTCCACATGCCGATCCGCCTCGGCATTGGCCTGAGCCAGTACCCGGTGCACGCGCCAGGAACCGGGATCGACTTCGAACATGCGGGCATAACTGTTCTTCGAAACCAGCAAGTGCGCGCGCCCGCGGTGGTAAAGTATGTCCCCGTCGTCCGGCTTGAGTTTGGCGGCTTTGTCGAGTGCTTCGGCTGCGTCCTCAGGCTTGTCTTGCGCCAGACACACTACTCCCAGCCACATCCAAGCGGAGGCGTCCTTCGGATAACCGGCAGTCTCTTTCGCAACCGCGGTATGAGCTTTCTCCAGATGATTGAGCCGGAACTCCGTGATTCCGAGGAACAGGTTCGCACCATGCAGATGGGGTTTCAGAGCTAGCGCTTTCTGGAAACTGGCAATCGCTTCGTCGAAACGGCGTCGCTCTTCGTTGACCAACCCGAGATTAAAATGTCCTTCGGCGAAGCCCGGCGTCTGTCGCACAACCGCTTCAAACCCCGTCGCGGCCGTATCCAGGTCGCCCCTTCGCATAGCCTCGCTCGCCTGCTCAAACTGGGCTGGGGAGGGATCAGCCTGAGCCCAGACAAGGGCGTTCGTCGCAACAAGAACACAATAGAGCAGCGGAGATATGAAAAGGAAGAGCGAATGTCCGGGTGCTGCTTCGCGTTCTCTAAGATAATGCGGCATCTTGATCACGCAACAATTGTAAATCTGCGCCAGCGCACAAATGAGAAAAGGCCGGACGATAAGTCCAGCCTTGGGTGCTTCGAATACGGTGAAGCGCCTCAGAATTCGTAACGGATGCTCGCCTGAAGAGTCCGATTCCACTTCGCATCCTGCAATGTTCCGTGTCCGCTCCCTCCGGGAACTCCGAAAAATTGATCGCCCGGCCACCCATCAATGGCTCCGAAGGTGTGTCGATTGAATAAGTTCTGGACATCAAGCTTGAAGACGATCGCTTGACCTTCACGTACTGCAGTGCGTTTGATGAGAGAGACGTTCTCACTCTTGAAACCGGGGTTTCGCCACCAAGATACAGCGGTGGGAAGATTTCCGAATACATAACCTCCGCCCGCAGCCAGAGAAGCAGCGCTTGGGTCCATAAACGCGGAACAGTTGACCGGATTTGTGGCCGGGTTGTTCGGGTGGAAAATCCCGTTGCTCGCGGAGCAGCCACTGTTCCAAGTGCTGTTTAATGCCGGGGTCCAGTGCACGGGCTGCGACGGGAACACTGACTGCCCTGGAATCAGGCTCAACCGGTAATTCCCAGTGCTATATGGATTCGCGGTGGCAAACTCATTGATTATCACCGGAGAGCCGGCCTGGTAGCGTTGAATAGCGTTGATTTGCCATCCTCCAGCCACTTTACCAGCGACTCCGTGGTTCAGATACTTCTTCCCGGGTCCCATGGGAAGTTCGTAGAGATAACTAATAACGAAGGTGTGAGGAATGTCCTGATAACTGACAGCTTTTTCGCCTTTTAAGTTGTACGGGTTCTGTGCTCCAAACACGTTCGAGTTGAACCCCGTTAAGGTCGAAAACGCTGAATCGGCGTCAGTAAGTGTCTTAGAGAAAGTGTAAGACGCCAGTAGATTCAACCCATTTCGGAAGCGACGCTCGAGCACGGCCTGCAAGGCGTGATAGGTGGATTGACCCTTGTTTTCCAGACAGCAATTAGTGTTGATGTTGCCGTATTGTGGAAATGGCCTGACTAGTTGCCCGATGGTAGCGTTGCTGCCCCAGCCTGGAACAAACCACGAGGGTACTGTCTTCCCCAAGCTCGCGAGGATCGGAGGGGCAGCCGGGTCCGTGACCAGCAGATTGAGGTTTGCACCCAAACTGTTGTACTGAGGGTTGGGAGTATTAGTTTGAGCTAGATTTGAGAGCAATCGGGTCGCATGTTGGCCGACATATCCGATGCTCATGATCAAGTCCGGAGCAATCTGGTGCTGCACCTGGAAAGTCCAGTTCTGTACCATGCCAGAGCGTCCATTACTGGGGGCTGCATAACTGATCGTATTGAAAGTGAACGTGTCGAGTGTCGGATCTTTGGCGTTGCTCGGCGGTGTGAAGGGAGGGAAGCCAGCATCGAGAGACTGGACCGGTGTAAAGTTGTCGGGATTCTGGAAATTCGGATTGGCCGTGGTGCCGCTGCTCAGGTTGCCGCCGAAATCGGAGTAGGTGAGCGGAGCGTAATAGATGCTATACGCACCGCGGAACACTGTGTTCGGGACCCGATCCGGTGAGAAGGCAAATCCAATTCGTGGTCCAAAAGCCCTATAGTACGTTTTGGCGCCTGTCGCGCTCTTTCCGTAAATGAACGCTCCAGGTTGTCCCGGCGTTAGGGCATTCGTGGCCGTCGGCGAAAAAACTGACTGGGCTCCGGTTGCTTCGTGCCTGGGTGTGTCGATGTCCCATCGCAAACCTAGATTCAGGGTGAGGTTATGCCTTGCTTTGATGTCGTCTTGGACAAAAGCCGCATAGTAATTTTGAGCCCAGCGAGAAAAATGCGACGACACTGTCAGAGACTCCTGGTCAGGAGCACCGACCAGAAAACTGGCGATGGGGTCCCCTGTATTGCTGGCGTTGGGCTGCTGGTTCACAGGAGCAAAAGCGGTTTCGCGAGCGTTGAAAACGTATGCAGGCGATTGTTGTCCAGTATTCTCGAGAGAATATTGATACGAGCGCCAATCAAAACCGAACTTGAACGAGTGCCGTCCGTGTGTCCAAGAAAGACTGTCCGCCACGACTAGGCCATTAGGAATCTGCAGGTTGAATTGATTGTCACCGTATTGGCTGTAACCGATCCCGTATTGACCACCGTCAAACCGAAGCTGTGGGAATGTGGGCCCGCTGGCCCCCGAAATGCCGAGGACCTTCTCCCAATCTGACCCGTTAACACTTGGCGCCACGGCGGCTGTCCAGACACGATTGAATCCAACGGTGAAGTGGTTCAGGATCGTCGGGGTGGCAAGATAGTCCCAGCCGAAACGAAGATAGTGCGTGAAATAGTGGTTGAAATATTGGCCGCCAGGCGTAATTGGGGTTGGAAGGTCAAAGCTGCTGCTATTCAGGATATTTTGCTCGCGGCTGTGATAGGAGAAGAACATCTTGTTCTTGTTCGTGAGGTTCTCGTCAATTCGAAAGCTGGTCTGGGTAACTACGTTAGGAGTTGTACCGGCTGGATTGAGATAGTTCTGACTGAGGCCTGGAACACCATTGAGGGTAGTACCCGGTAGATTCGTAGCCGGCACATAACTCAATACCTTCTGGGCAACGGTGCTCAGATTTGTAATCTTGTTTCCGGGGAAAGGTAACCTGCAAGTCTGCCCGCCCACGACTTGGGTCGTCGAAGGATCGAAGATTTGCCCCTGCAGGACCGGCTGACCATTGCAGGGGTTAGTGCCCTCAACCGTGGTTCCGAGAAGAGCGGAGAAATCCCCGCCTCGCTCAGCGGCGGTGGGCAGAGTTTGAACGTTGTTCTGAAGGCCTACCTTATTGCGGTACTGCTCCCAACCGAAGAAGAAGAAGGTTTTATTACGTCCATCGTACAGGTGTGGAATCTGTACCGGTCCGCCGAGCGCGCCGCCAAAATCGTTCTGGCGGTCGCGGGGTATTCTCTGTACTGGTTGGCAACACGTCCATGGTTTGGAGTTCATGGCTTCGTTGTGGAACAACTCAAAGATGCTGCCATGATAAGAATTAGTGCCAGACTTGGTTGTGAAACTCTCAACGCCTCCCGATGTGTGACCAAACTCGGCCGCCGGAGTTGAAGTGGTGACCTTAAACTCAGTGAGCACTTCCACCGACGGAGCCGTCTGATCAAAAGCTATGCCTGAGTCGGAACGCCACGTACTCGCGCCATCCAGCAGAACTTCGGAGCCAAAGTTCTGCCCACCTGAGATCTTCGTCTCGAAAGTCCCGGCAGATGGGTGGTCACCCGTGCCCTGACCGGTGACACCCGGAGTCAGAAAGATAAACACCTCTGGGGAACGAACCCCGCCGCTCTGACCCGAAGCATTCAACATCAGCGGCAAGTCGTGAATCTGCTTGTCGCCCACAACCGTGCCGATTTCGGAACTTTCCGTCTGAATGGTGGGTGCGTCTGCCGAAACGGTCACTTCTTCGCTGACGCTGCCCGGCTGCAGAGTGATATTGAGCGCAGCGATGGTGCTGATCTCGATTACAACTCCCTTCTGCAAGGACGTCTTGAAACCCTTGGCTTCGACCGTTACGTCGTAGCGCCCGATGGCAACATCATTTACACGGTACGAGCCGGAGCCGCTGGACACGGTCTGGTAAACGCTACCCGTATCAGCCCCCTTGATGGTGATCGCGGCGCCCGACACCGCCGCACCGGTACCATCCAGCACCGAGCCGGCGATGCCTCCACGATCAGACTGTGCCACCGCGATCCCTCCCATACACAGGCATAGCACCCCAGCCGCAAACACTCCCCACAAACCTTTACAAAAGCGCATCGTGGAGCCTCCTAAGCACTGCTGATAGCTTTTTTCCGCATGAAACCGTACATCATGGGTAGCTCGCTAATACGAAACCACTACTCCCCGGATGTCAAGTGAAAAGTGCAAAGCGTGCATGGCACTGAGACTGCGACGCTTAACAAAGATACAGATTTTGGAAGACTCACCCGGTCATAATTTGCGTGGATTGAGACGGGCTCACTTCTAGCGACAGTGCAAATCGCCATTGGCGGAATCACTAAAACGTTTTACGAATTCCGTCAAAGTGCTATTCTCTTTCGCGCGTGACTCACCAGCGGAGCGTGAGTTCGAGCACGAGAAGTGTGTAATTGTGTCGTTCAATCAAAACTGCGTAGGAGCACAGGGGAGGCATAGGGGTGAAGGGCAAGCTAGCACTCACATTGATTTTCGTTAATTTGGCTGTCCTCGGCGTTTGGTCGCAGCCGCCTTCTCTCTCGACTCCGGCCATCGAAGCACGCGCGGATGGATTGCTCAAGCAACTCTCGCTCGAAGAGAAAATCGACCTCATAGGCGGCGTCGACGATTTCTACATTCACGAGATCAAGCACATTGGCTTGCCCGCGCTGAAAATGGCCGACGGTCCCTTTGGCGTCCGCAACTATGGGCCGTCCACAACGTTTGGCGGCATTGGTCTGGCTGCATCTTGGGATCCGGACCTTGCCCAGCGCATGGGAGCAGTCATCGGACACGACGCGCGCGCCCGCGGCGTCCACTTCATGCTCGGACCCGGAGTGAACATCTATCGTGCCCCGATGTGCGGCAGAAACTTCGAGTATTTTGGCGAGGACCCATTTCTCGCATCCCGCACCGCCGTCGCTTACATCCAAGGCATGCAGAGCCAGGGAGTGAGTGCGACGATCAAGCACTTTGCGGGCAACAACCAGGAATATGACCGCCACAACATTGATTCCATCATCGATGAGCGCACCCTGCGCGAGATCTATCTGCCCACCTTCGAGGCTGCGGTCAAAGAAGCGCATGTGGGTGCGATCATGGATTCCTACAACCTGACCAACGGAATCCACATGTCGCAGAACGGACACTTGAACATCGACGTCGCCAAGAAAGAATGGGGCTTCGATGGCATCATCATGTCCGACTGGGATTCCACCTACGACGGCGTTGCTGCCGCCAATGGCGGACTCGATCTTGAGATGCCCTCGGGCAAATTCATGAATCGGGCCACGCTGCTGCCGGCGGTGAAGTCCGGCCAGGTTAGCGATGCGACCATAGACGACAAAGTTCGCCGGATCCTGCGGACTGCGATTCGTTTTGGCTGGCTCGATCGTGAGCAGACCGATCTGTCCATCTCGCAACTGAACGCGCCGGGAAGAAAGGTCGCTCTCGAGGCCGCGCGCTCGGGCATGGTGCTGCTAAAAAACGAAGGCGGCCTTCTGCCGCTCGACAAAGCGAAAACCAAGTCTATCGCGGTGATCGGACCCGATGCCTATCCTGCGCAGGTAGTGGGCGGAGGCAGCGCGGGTGTCCGTCCTTTCACCGCGGTGAGTTACTTGGAAGGCCTCGCTGGATACCTGGGCGCCAGTGCGACGGTGTATTACGAAAAGGGGATCCCGTCACTCGCCGAGATGGCGGACGCAACCGAGTTCAGCAGCGACCGGGGCGGCAAACAGCGCGGATTGAGCGCGGAGCTTTTCAACAACCCCAACTTGAGCGGAGAGCCTGCTCTGCGCCGCACCGATCAACACATCAACTTCGATCGCGCTGCCGGCGACGGTGTGAACCAGAATGAAGTGTCGGCCCGCTGGACCGGGTACTTCACGCCCGGCACACCCGGCGAATACCTGATCTTTGTGCTCGGTGGCGGGGAGGAGGGCGGCTCCCGGTTGTACCTTGACGACAGGCTCGTTATCGATAACTGGGTACGCGTCAATGGCCGGATCAGCCAACTCCGCGTGCCTCTTTCTGCAGAGGCGCACAAGATTCGATTTGAATATTTCGTGCATTGGAGCTATGGCGGCCCGAAGGTTGGCATCATTCGCCCCGATGCAATGGTGAGCGCGGCCGCGAAGACCCTCGCGTCACGCTCCGACGCAGTCATCGTGGCGGTGGGATTCGATTCCGACAGCGAAAGTGAAGGTGGGGACCGCGGCTTCGAGCTTCCACCCGCGCAGAATGAGCTCATCAAACAACTCGCCGCTGCAAATAAGAACGTCATCGTCGTGGTGACTTCTGGCGGTGCCGTGGATATGGTCCCATGGCTCGATCGGGTGCCCGCGCTCTTCGAGGCATGGTATCCCGGGCAGGAGGGTGGCACCGCCCTGGCCCAAATGTTGTTTGGCGAATACAGTCCATCCGGCAAACTCCCCGTCTCATTCGAGCGCCCCTGGCAGGACAACGGCGCGCATGACAGCTATTATCCGAGAGGAGCCGAGAAGAAAGTAATTTATGCGGAGGGCCTATTTCTGGGATATCGACATTTTGAGAAGGCGGGGGTCAAGCCTCTGTTCCCGTTCGGATTCGGGCTCTCGTACACCACGTTCGCCTACAAGAATCTTTCCATCATTCCCGCGCATGCCGCAGGCGATCAGACAGTCAGCGTTAGCTTTGACTTGACCAATACCGGGCATCGTGCCGGCGCCGAGGTTGCCGAAGTGTACGTAGGTGAAACGCACTCCAGCGTCCCACGGCCTGTGAAGGAGCTGAAGGGATTCCAGAAAGTTCGACTGGACGCGGGCGAAAGCCGGCACGTTACTGTCACACTCGACCGCAGGGCCTTCGCATATTACAACGTTGAGACTCATGATTGGACCGTGGACGCGGGAGAATTCAGCGTCTCCGTCGGAAGTTCGTCCGAGCAGATTGAGCTGACTGAAAAGATACCGCGTTAAACTAAGTGAGGACTGAAACAACAAATCTCGGTCGTTGCCGTGGCGCACCAGGTAAAGATTCGGAAACAGAGTTATAAAGCAAGATCGGGCCGCAACGCTCTCAGGAGATCACATTCATGAAAAAGAATCGGTTCTCGCGCCGTGAGTTCTTACAAACAACCGCCGGAGCGGCAGGCGCTACGCTTGCCGCAAATGCCATACTCCTGAATTCCGAGCCGCTGTTTGCGTCGATTCCCCCGATGGCCGCGAGTGACCGCGTTCGCTTTGGAATCGTCGGCGTGGGGATGGAAGGCAGTAATCTGCTCACAACGGCGATTCAGCTTACTGGAGTCGAGTGCGCCGCTGCTTGCGATCTTTACGACGGCCGCCATGAGTTGGCACGGGAAATTGTCGGCAAGCCCATCCCGACCACGCGCCGGTACAAGGATCTGCTCGACAACAAAGAGATTGACGCGATTATCGTAGCGGTGCCGGACCACTGGCACAAGCAAGTCGTTGTCGACGCGGTGGCGGCCGGAAAGGATGTGTATTGCGAGAAACCGTTTTCGCATACTCCAGCGGATGGTTTGGCTCTGGTCGCAGCCGCAAAGAAGTCGGACCGGATTGTCATGGTGGGCGCGCAGCGTACGAGTTCAGTCTTATGCGCCAAAGCGAACGAGCTCTACGACCAGGGTGCGATTGGCGCGTTGAGCCTCGTGGAAGCGACCTTGGGACGGAATGACCCCACCGGCGCATGGGAATATCCGCCGCCGGCGGACTTGTCTCCCGAAAATCTGGATTGGGATACGTGGCTCGGAACTGCTCCGAAAAAGCCTTTCGACCCGCTCGCCTTTGCGCGTTGGCGCTGTTGGAAGGAATACGGAACCGGGGTTGCGGGTGACTTGCTCGTGCACCTGATTAGCGGAATGCAAGCCGTTCTCGGAATCAATGAGATTCCCAAACGTGTCTCGGCGTTCGGGGGTATTTACCGCTGGAAGGACGGACGCAATATGCCTGATGTGCATGCCGTTCTCTTCGAGTACGCCAATGTTCCGGTCTACATGCGCTTGAGCTTGGATACGGAATCGACCGAAGTCACTCGCTTTATGGGCTCCAAGGGCGTCATCGAACTCACCGAGTTCGGGCTCAGCTATTCTCCGCAACCCGGAGTGGATCTCTCTCCGAGTTATTACTCTGGGTCGTTTCCTGCCCGGCTGAGAACACCCTATCTCGCGCAATGGCACCAAGAGCACGATCCTAAACCGGGACAGGAGCCGGCTCCCGAGAGCTTGATCTTTAAGGGGAACGATTATGACGATTTGCGTCCCCACCTCTGGAATTTCTTCCAGGCCGTCCGGTCGCGCAAGCCGGTGCTGCAGGATGCGGTGTTCGGGCACAATGCGGCTCTCGGCTGCCACATGGCCAATGAATCCTACTTCAGGAAAAAACCGGTGTATTGGGATTCAACTTCGCAGAGTATCAAGTCGTAGGGACGAGGCAGTTCTCGGCGTAAATGTTTAGCTGTAACGGACCTCGGCGAAAGGAGTCGAACTAATATGAATATTCCGCGGAGCGCAGTCGCGCTAACCATGTTAGTACTGGCGCATTCTATGCGAGTGTATTCCGAACAACACAGCTCTGCGGAGACGACAACCGTGTCGGCTCAGTCGTTTCTAGGGCGTTGGGATCTGACCCTGAAGACTCCGAGTCGCGAATATCCCTCATGGCTGGAGATAACTCAGGAAAGTGGGCAGCTCAAAGCGCTTCTGGTGAGCCGTTGGGGACACGCGCGGCCGCTGCCGAAAATCGAGATCTCACATGGGCAAATAACATTCGTTTCTCCCAAGGACGAAGAAGACAGGAAAGACGACATGGTATTTGTCGGCACACTGTCGGGGCAGAAACTGAGCGGGACGACGAGCGGGCAGGATGGAACTCCGTGGCGATGGACGGGCGAGAGGGCGCCGGACCTGAAGATAAGGGTCGAACCGACGTGGGGAAAACCGACGTCTTTGTTCAATGGCAAGGACCTCAGCGGGTGGAGGCCGAGCGATCCGAATGCAACGGCTACCTGGAAGGTCGAAAACGGAACACTCGTGAGTCCCGGCCATGGCCCCGAACTTATCACTGATGCCAAGTTCGAAGATTTCAAGTTACACGTCGAATTCAATTGTGCGCCGAAATCGAATAGCGGTGTCTACCTGCGGGGTCGATATGAATTGCAGATCGAAGACGACCCAGAGCCAGAAGGACCGACCATGCGTACTGGAGGCGTGTATGGATTCCTGGCCGCTACGCCGGAACAACCACGCAGGCCGGGAGAATGGCAGACCTACGACATCACGCTTGTGGGCCGCTTGGTCACCGTCGTCCAGAACGGTAAGACTATTATCGACAAGCAGGAAATACCGGGTATCACAGGCGGCGCCTTGGATAGTCACGAAGGACTACCCGGCCCGATCTATCTGCAGGGTAGTGAAGATGGACACGTCGCTTTTCGGAACATCACGATTACGACAGGTAGGTGACTGAGCGAACTATGGCTTCCACTCCAAAGAATAGACTGAGCAGCGACATGGTCGATACACGTCAAATCTTACTCGAAGGGGCACCCCAGGCTCGCCAAACCTGATTTCGATCTTGACCTCGCCACCGGGGGCGGCCTCTGGAAGTTGTGCTTCTTGTTGCTCTACAGGAATATCACCTTCACCATATAAGACACCGCGCAATTTATATCCACGGAGAGTGTACATCGGCAGATCACGCCGTGTTCGGACGAGCAGACGAAAAGCGTTTAACTGGTTTTCAACGGACAACGATTCAATCGGACTCGATTCGACGCGCAAAACTTCGTAAGAGGGTTTCGGGCGACCATAGACATCCACCACCCCATGAACACGCTGCTTCAGCACCCGACCCCACGATCACCAACATGGGTCCGATAGTCGTTGTAACAGAAGAAAATGACCCCACCGACGTAGTCCTTGGAGCGGATGACCGCATCGTACGGATACTGCGCCTGCACAGAAGATCGGCCCGAGGGTGACGGCCACAGGATCGACATTCTTCGATCGCGAGTGCCGTCTGCACTCCCGCTTGGATTGAGAGACCCGAAGTTTCTGAACTGTTCAAGACCGCAAGTCCAGACTCTTCATCGAAGACCCGGAAAGGGGCCCGTGCGTTCCATGGTCTTGAACCTGTCGAAGCTCAGGCGAAGTTCGCGTACAGACTCCATGTTGTCCGTATAGCCCCAGACCCTCATCTCTGCCGGGACAAAACTGATGTGATTATGCCGTTGACGTGCCAGGGCAGCGGGACGATCCAGATTTGTGCGGGCCTCACATCTGCCGCCTATCTCCGCGAGCACAACTGTGAGAGTGTCTTGCGGACCCGACAGATCGTGCCAGGCACGGCCTGGGTGGTTGAAATGCTGCAGGTGACGAACCGCTATGCCGGCGAAGGTTCCAAGTCTGCTGTGCGCCGCCTTCATACCGTGCGGAGAACGAAACTCAACTGTGTCCGATCCCTCAGAAACCTGCATCTGTCGTCCTCCTTTTGCGGCTCTCGCCCATAGCGTTTTCATACTATGATAGCCGTTTCGTACAAGCCATTCTCTGTTCCTTCTAAGTATTTTGAGAGAAATGCCAGCAGGAAGAATGGCCGGGAAGGTCAAAGGAAAGATCGTTACACTGGCAAAGAGAAAACAATAGGGGGACTATGACAGCTGCAGAACTGATGCACCACAACTTCGATGAGATCTTCATCGAGCTTGATCCAGTGAAGCGCGAAGCCATGATGCGCAATGCTTATACGGAAGATTGCGTATGGATACACCCCGGTGGCCGCCTGGTCGGCATTGCGGCGGTCAATGAGGCAGCGTCGCAAATTCGTAAGCGCATCCCGGAGTACCGCTACAAGGTGGTTGGCGATATTCGCACGATGCACAATGTCGGGATGTGTCGTTGGGGGAGCGGACTTCCTGACCAACCGTTCCGCTATACCGGTACGGACGTTCTGGAGGAACGCGATGGCCGTGTTGCTGTGTTCTACACCTTCATCGATAGTGGAACTCCGCCAGTCTCGTCGACGGAATAAGGCCTTCGCTTGGGTGGAAAACGTGGCTGACGCGCAGTGACGCCGTAGATACCTGCCGGACTGCTGTTGCGAACCCGGCGGTCCGGCCTTATCCGTTCTCGTCAGCGGCGATAGCGCTCGATTACGGTCGTCGCTCTTTCACCAGTCGTCGCTCTTTCACCACCTGTGCCGTTTCGTCTCTTTTTCGTCAGGTGGATTTAGCGTCGGCGAGGGAGTTTCTTTGCCGAGGCCTCGGATCCAGGTGGTTCACGGAACGGTTCCACAGCAATGCGCTCGTAACACACTTCCAGCACGGTCAGGTGTTCTGTACCGCCCGGCAATTGAAGGACTACGCTGTCACCCGCTGCCGACTTCATCAACGCGCGCCCCAGAGGTGACACCCAACTGATGTGGTTGCGGTTGAGATCGATCTCGTCGGTGCCCACGATGCTCACGACTCGCGACACTCCCGCGGCATTGGCATAGCGCACGGTCGCTCCGAAGAATGCCCTCGCCGCCGCCTGCCCCGCTCTCGGAGCTTCCGGGTCCACCACTTCCGCGGCTTCGATTCGCTTCGAGAGAAAGCGAATCCGCCCATCGATCTGCCGCAGCCGCCGCTTGCCGTATTGATAGTCGGCGTTTTCACTGCGATCGCCGTTGCTGGCAGCCCACGCCACCACCTCCACCACGGCCGGGCGTTCCCTGGTGAGCAGAAACCTGTGCTCATCTCTCAGGCGCTGCAGCCCGCTCCGCGTTATGTAGTTCTTGACTGGCGTCGCGGGCTCGTCCCTTTGTGGTTGTCTCGTAAACCCTTTTCGCATCTCGTAGTCTTTCCCGGGCGAATCAGTGGGTGCACCAATGAACGCGGATGAACGCCGATGGAAAACACCGTAGGTTATCCGCGTTCATGGGAGTTCATCTGCGGCCCTGACTGATTTTTTCACATCTTGCAGGTTGGGCGATCCCAAGTGCTGCCCTAATCCGCGGGCCAGCACCTCACGGGGCCGCTGATGGTCTTTGTCACGGGCGTAGGGAACAATAATGTTTCGACGGGATAAGCGACTGCGGAAGCCCCATCTGTCTGGTTCTCCTCCCAGCGGATGCAACTGGGAGCGGCGGTCTTCAGTCCGAGTTTCTGGCCAAGCGATGACCAGCACTCGGCCCCCTTGTTGGGGATGTCGCACTCCGTGCGCACCACTCGCAGGTAGGTGAGCACTACGTTGCCGCCGTGCGTGGTGCGGACGCGAATGTCATTGAAGGGCGACGGCCGCGGCCGCAGCTTCTGGTTCCACATCCAAACGTAGTAGGCATTATCCTCGAAGATCTTCTTCTGGGTCTTGCTATCGTATACGGCGAAAGGCATGCCGCCATCCTGCCCGTCCTCGGCGTCGAAGAAGACTAGGTCGCCTTTAACCAGCCCCCTGAAGTAGCCGCCCCATTCGGGGTAGCCGAGGACCTTCTCGGCGGGCGAATGTTCCTCGACGCACGGTGGTCGCGTTTGGTCGAAGCGCAAGAACGAAAGAAATAGCGCCCCCTTGTTCCACTCGTTCGTGAGCTGCTTGACCATCAGGCTGCGATAGTAGAAGCACATCAGTTGATCGTGATGGGGATTACCGGGAAAATCCTTTGGCACACCGTAGTCCACGACCTGCTTCTTGTAAGGGTCGAACCCTTGTGCGGCGGCAGCTGCGGTGAGCACGGCGACCACGACGATGATTCTAGTCATACACACTGAGACACCCAATGGTACTCACAAGTTCCTCGATGTCGAAATCAGGCGATTTCACGCACTTACTTAATCACCCCGCGCTCCGAGCTTTCGATGAACTGAATCAAGAGGTCGACATGAAGTACCCCCCCAAAAAAAGAAGGATAGCCGACTAATCGGGAGTTGGCTCGCGTTGCACCACAACCAAAAACACCACACCGACGATGGTAAACATTCGGAATGCCCCTTCCTGCCCATTCCACATTTTCGACTGCCACATCAGAAACCATTCGCCCCCGACATCTAGGAATGCCACCAACCACATCAGCAGGCTCGTCGTCAGCGCAATCACGGCGACGTTCTGCGCAGCGGCGAATTGCGCCCTGTCCGCACGATACGATTTCAGCAACCGAACACCAGCCCACCAGCATAGAACCATAGTGACTGATTCCCAGGCGATGATGCCGATGTAGAAGACCGTATGTACCAGCGGCGAATTGACGGCGCGCCACATGAGGTGGTTCCCCGGAAAGGTTGATTCCATCATCAGGACGTGGCGGACAAACTCATAGTTGGAGCCGTAATCCGTGAGGTTGTTTAGGACCAGAATCGTGTAGAAAAGTGCGATACCAAAAACGAGAACCGCTTTGGAAACGCGGAGCGCCATTACATGCCGCATAGGTTGTTGCACGCGCGAATTATATCTCTCGGTGACTTACCGCGACCGACAGCGACGGTACGGAAGGGGATAGTGTGGGGCCCGCCTGCGCTCTGAAATGGACACCACCTCATTGCGCTTCTTTCATTCACTCCAATTTCACACTGATCCCGGTAGTGGCTAACACATATTCGAACTCTTTAAAAAGTTCTTTGCCGCATATAGGCTCACCGTTCGGGTCGCACGAAAGAACATTCTCGGTGCGGCCGTCTAACGCTGCATGGCAGTTCTTAGGACCGAAACACTTCGCCATCCCGTAGGCGCTCTTGACCGACACAGAGTTGTTATGCTCTTCGCAGGCCATTTGGATGGTTAGTACCGTGTCCATTTTGCCATTGTCGCTCAGATCTCGAACTAGCTCATGTCGCTGCGACGTTGAGATTGCCTCTTTGAAAGAAGAGAACAAGACAGACGCGAGTTTTCCATCACAGGTTGCTGCTTTGATAAATACGGGCCTGACTCCCTGTCCTTGCGGGTGGTCTTGGGTTTGAGTGTGTTGTTGCTGATCCTGCGGGACGCTTGGTAAGGAATTTAATGAGGCTATCTGCGTGGCCGGATGCGCCTCTTCCCATTTGCGAATGCGTTCCTGAACATCTGCAAGCTGAGCGGCTGTGAGCAGCGCTTCGGCTTTGTCGCGATGGTCCTTCACGAATCCCTGTTCGAGGGATGTCGCAGCAAGGGCTATCCAGAAATAGGCTTGTGCGTTGTCCTTTTGTACGCCTATACCATCGTGATAAGCCAGACCGAGATTATATTGAGCCTTCGCAAGGCCTTGTTCGGCAGCCTTCTGCCACCACCGGGCGGCCTCGGCGGTATCCTTTTCGACTCCGTTTCCTAAGTTGTAGGCCTGTCCGAGGTTGTATTGAGCCGCTGCGTAGCCTTGGTCGCCTGCCTTTCGATACCAACGCAAAGCTTCGGCGTTGTCCTTTGCGACGCCTGTGCCAGCGGAATACGCAGCTCCAAGCCAGAACTGACCGGCAGCATTGCCCTGATCGGCCGACTTGCGCAGCCACTTGACTCCCTCTGCCTCGTCCTTCGGGACTCCGGTGCCCTGGAGATAGAACATTCCGAGGCTGAACTGGGAAGCTGCGTTGCCGTTTTCGGCAGCCATGGTGTGCCAGCGCACACTTTCCGCTTCGTCTTTCGGAACGCCCATTCCCAAGCCATACGCCGTTCCGAGATTGCCTTCAGCCGTTATATCGCCTTGCTCGGCGGCCTTCTTCCACCAGCGCACGGCTGCAGCGTAGTTCTTTGGAACGCCCGCTCCTAGGGAATAAACCCCTCCAAGGCTGACCTGCGCTGATACGTTGCCATGCTCCGCAGCCTTCTCCCACCACTGCACGGCTTTCTCCTCATCCTTCGGGACTCCCTCACCTAGGTCATACGCCTTGGCAAGAGCCAATTGGGCTTGTACATCACCGTCCTCAGCCTTGCTCTTGAGTTCGGTAATGCTTTGCGCGTACCCGAAGGGCAGTATCGCGAGCAAACAGAAAAGGGCGCACAACAAGACATGCCATCGAGCGTGGATAAGGGCTTCTGTTTTCACGCACAGGAGCTTACTCCTGAATTTGCAATACTTCCAGATCGGTATCGTAAATGCGCCATTGCGCTCGCGATCTGGACGGTTTCGGATTCTGGTCAGATAACGGGCAACCCTTCAATAATCCAACGCCAGCGTTGGCCAGCAATTTTCTGGCCGGGCTACACTGGAAGAGGCACGGTGTCGCGAGCTGCTCCTCCAAAATGATCTCTTTCTCAAACATCAATAAGCAGTATGGCAAGCAGTTGCTCTTCGTGGATGCTTCGTTTCAGTTGAATCCCGGCGAAAAAGTCGGACTGGTCGGTCCCAATGGGGCGGGCAAGACAACGCTATTCCGGATGGTGGTCGGCGAGGAAACTCCCGATGATACATATTGTGCTTGGCTGGACGAGACCGGAGCACCCGTGGGCGTGCAGCAGAAACTCATGCGACACGCGCACGTATCAACCACAATGGACCAGTACGGCAACGCCTCGGCCTTGGCCAAGCGCAAGGCCAATCGGCCCATTGTGCAACGCCTCTTGCAAAGGCCTGCCAATCAAGAGGTTTCCATTCAATAAACAAGGGGAACTGTATATCAGTTCCCCTTATTGGACAGTTTTGGACAGTTGCTGCGAGTGCCCAATTGCCCGTAACCTTATGAGTTCGTTGGTTGCGGGGGGTGGATTTGAACCACCGACCTTTGGGTTATGAGTACCGGAAGATATTTCTATCTTGTTGATTGTGGGGCATGGGCGATGCCTTACAAGTAGTGAAAATCACGATCGGGAACGCTCGGGAACAATGAATCGTGAGCGAACGTGAGCGCGTCTTGACCGGAGCGGAAGCGATACAACCCAATGCCTTTGGCACCATGCGGCGCGTCCGTAGTCGGATATTCGCCGGGATGCCGTTACAGGCCAAATCGGCCAATCTTCGCTCGTTACAACTGATGGATTCGACAGGACTCGTTCCGCGCCCACAACCTCCTACTGCCAGATTCGGGCTTGCGAATCCGAGAAACGCCCCGGCAGCGAGGGATCATCCTCGCCCGGCACCGGCTTCCGGATTCCCGTCGTCATGCCGGCTTGCTGGGAGTAATCTCCCCGAAGCCCGTTTCTGGATAGTTTCGGAGTCGCCCATAAGCCGGAACTCCTACAAGTGCCGACAAACGTGTGCCCATCAGCCTGGATCCGGCTCGGCGCCCTTAGTTTCCAGCAATAGCAGCGTGGCGGAGGATAGACGTTGATTCATTCCTCTTCTCCGCCTCCGGCTAACACCCGAGGGTGGAGTCTCCCTGAGTTGTTTGGCCCGGCACAGCCAAGCCTCCTACCGCACCCCTAACAGGATATCCACCGTCAACTGGTCTAGCCGCTCGTAGGGCAGACGCTTTTCCATCATCTTATCCTTGTCGAACTCGCGTGCCAGCAACCCCGCTGTGACCTTCTTCGAATACCGTTCCACGGCCGGCACGCTTGTACTGCCGGAATTGACGTCCTTCAGAATCGCTTGAATCTCTTCATCCTCATTCCACTGCTGCCCCTTCTCTTTCAGGATGAGATACGTCCGCATGCAGCCGCGGGCGAAGTCCTTCACTCCCTCGTAATCTTCGGTGCGATACGCATGGGCATCGAAGTGACGCGGGCCTTTGTATCCCACATCCTCCAGAAACTTGACCAGCCAAAATGCAGTTTTAAGGTTCGCCGAGCCGAAGCGAAGATCCTGGTCGTAGCGGCCTGGCATCTGATCGTTCAGATCAATGTGGAAGAGCTTGCCGGCTTCCCATGCCTGTGCCACGCCATGCATGAAATTCAATCCGGCCATGGTTTCATGCGCAACCTCGGGATTGACGCCCACCATTTCTGGATGATCGAGGGTTGGAATAAAACCCAGGTAGTGTCCGGTGGTGGACATGTAAATATCCGCGCGAGGCTCGTTGGGCTTGGCTTCCAGCGCGAACTTATATCCGTAACCCTTCTCGATGTTGTATTCGCAAAGATAATTGACCGCCTCGCGCAGCCGCTTCACAGCCACATCAGCACGACGGCACCCGTCGGTCTCGGTCCCCTCCCGTCCTCCCCAGAGGACGAATATCTTGGCCCCCAGCTCGGCGCCAAGATCCATCGCTCGCAGCGTCTTCTGCACTGCGTAAGCACGCACCTCGGGATCGTTGGCCGTGAACGCGCCATCCCGAAACACGGGATGATAGAAGAGGTTGACCGTTGCCATGGGAACAGTAATTCTGTTCCTCTCACAGGCGCGCTTGAAGCCGCGCACAATTCGGTCCCGCTCCGAGGGCGTAGCGTCGATCGGCACCAAATCGTTGTCATGCAGATTGACGCCCCAAGCGCCTACTTCCGCCAGCAGCGCTACCAGGTCCGGTGGAGAAACCGATTCCCGCACCGCGTCGCCAAATGGATCTCTCCCACGGTTCCCTACTGTCCACAAACCAAAAGAGAACTTGTGTTCTGGCACGGGTTGATAATTGCCGTTCTTGCTCTTCATAGAATTCCTCTTCATTTTTTACTTGGATAACCAAGAATTTCAGGATGCGGTAATGGATCGTAAAGCCGGATACATGCGACGGTATCTTCGATACGCCTCGTTCATGGCCGCAACGGATTGGGGGTTCGGTTGCAACCGTTCGGCCACACGGACAACGGCCTTGCAAGCGTCGTCGACCGTCGGCCAAATCTTTGCTCCGACGCCCGCAAGAATAGCTGCACCGAAAGCGGCGCCTTCCTCAGCTTCGACGATCTCCACTTCATGCCCGTAAACGTCCGCCTGAACTTGCCGCCACACCTCGGATCTCGCACCACCCCCGCCAAGGCGAATACTCTTTACAGGCACTTGGATTTCCTCAAAAAGGGTGAACGTGTCGCGCAGGCTGAACGCCACTCCTTCCATGATCGAACGCACGACGTGCGCCCGGGTGTGCGAAGCAGTCAATCCAACCAATGCACCCCGCGCATTTGCATCCAGGTGCGGCGTTCGTTCTCCCATTAGATAAGGAGCCCAGAGCAGACCATCACAACCCGGCGCGACTCGTGCTGCTTCATCACTGAGTTGTTCATAGGCATCTCGCCCATCATCCCTGGCAACGCCGAACTGATCGCGGAACCAGCGCAGTGACAGCCCAGCCGCTTGCGTCACCCCCATCACGTGCCAACGGTCTGGAATCGCGTGGCAGAAAGTATGCAACCGTCCTTTGGAGTCAAGCGCCGGCCTATCCGTAGCGGCAAAAACTACGCCGGAGGTTCCGATCGTTGCGCTCACCGCTCCAGAAGCAACAATCCCCACGCCCATCGCTCCGGCCGCCTGATCGCCAGCTCCCGCCACCACGGGCGTCCCCGGCTTGAGACCCGTTGCCTTTGCACCTTCCGCTGAAATCTTCCCGCACACATGCGGGGACTCAAAGAGCCCAGGGAGCAAACGATCATCAATTTCCGCAGCCTGCAATACTTCCTTCGACCACCGCCGGTTGGCCACATCGAGCATCAAGGTGCCCGACGCATCTGCCATATCAGTCGCACGCTCTCCGGTAAGACGGAAACGAACGTAGTCTTTGGGTAGCATCACCGAGCGCACCCGCTTCCAGTTTTCCGGCTCGTTTTGCCGTACCCACAAAAACTTGGTCAGAGTAAAGTTCGGAAGCGCCGGGTTGCAGGTCAGATTAATCAGCCTCTCAGCGCCGATCTTACGGGTCAACTCGCGACACTGATCCTCGGTTCGCACGTCACACCATATCAGCGCGGGACGCACGACCTGATCGTTTTCATCGAGCATGACCGCGCCATGCATCTGACCGGAGAAACCCACGCACGCCAGATCATCTCCGCGCAAATCTGCCCTCTCGAGCGCACCGCTCACAGCAATCGTGCACGCCCGCCACCAATCTTCCGGTGACTGCTCAGCCCAGCCAATTTTTGGGGAAACGAAAGGTGTGTGCTCCTCCGTCGCCGAAGCAATGAGTTTGCCGCGTTCATCAACAATGAGGGCGCGAGTACCGCCCGTGCCCACATCAATTCCAAGGACGTAAATGACGAACCTCCCTGCGGAAGAGCGCGTCCCCTGCGGGCGCCGTCCTCCGGAGTGGCCGCGGTTATTTGGGAAATCCGATCGCTTTGTAAAGCTGCGGACCGGCACCCAGAAAACGCTTCTCTCGGACAGTTTTTTGCCACGCCTTCAACACGGTCGAACCCGGCGCCTGCACGCGAGTATCACCCCAATCTGTGGGGGTTTTGCATGACGGATCATGCCACATAGGCTGGGCATCCCAGTTCTGGTTGATATAACTGAATACCTTGACGTTATTATGGCGAATCCAGACCAACAACGGCTCGAACCAGCCGTCCCAGGAATCAGATCGCGCTGGTGCGTAGTACGACTTAGGCGCGGATTCAGCAATCATGAGAGGCTTATTGTGCTCCTTGGCGAAAGCTGCGAATTTGTTCCTTGCGGTTTCTGAAACATTCCTGCTTTCTTTATCGCTCCAAGCGAACCAACTTATCGCCACCCAGTCGACATAGTTGTCTCCCGGATACCAGGCTGAGATGGGCTGGTTGTGAAACGTCTTCCAGACTGCAGAGTGCCAAACAAAAGCGACATTGGTCACCGGGACAATGGACTCCTCTCCAACCCGCTTGCCCCGGAAAATGTCGACGATTCGGCGCCACGCGGCCACATACGCCTCGGGCTCGTATGCATTCCACTCGCCATCGAACTCGTAGCCTATGCGCATAAGGATGGGCTTGTTCGTTTTGCGAAGAATCTCCGCCAATGTCTTGATATTGGCGTCCAAGGCTCCGCTATTGATACTGGAAAGCTGATCGACAATATAGAGGCCTACCTGCCCCACTGATTCCGGATAGTGGTCGACCCAGTCTTGCAGATCCTCCACCCCTGCATCCTGGCATCCCGCGCCTTTCGACGGGGAAGTTAGCCCTTCCAAGTGGTTCAGACTCGTGTAGAACATGTAACCACCAGGTTGTCCAGCCCCGGCTGTGTGAACGTAATCTGAAAACTCGTCTCTAGTTTGTCCAATAATGAGAATTGTCTTGTGATCAGGAGGCTCGAATTTGGCCGGTCTCGAGGACCCGATCTCTGCCGGCCACCCGAGCTGAGCCAGACCACAAAACGCAATAGTAGCAAGCATGATTGGCATCCGAGAAATCATGTTGAGGCCTCGCTGCAGTGATGAAATATGCTCTTATGCATCCTGTGGCGACTTGTGCATCGATCGCAGGATCGTTCTCACTCGGGGCAGAAACTACTCGGTCCGACTAACTAGCACCTGGAACATTTAGAGGTTCGCGCCGTTTGGTCAAGTCGGCCTCAATGCGCAGCATCGCTCGCTCGTCGAGTTCGTACGTCGTCAACACCAGAGTGGCCAGCGCGAGCAAAACACCAGGAACTATGCTGATGGAAACGCCAATTCCCCTCAGTGCATTGCCTGTCTGCACCCCATTTGCCACGTATCCAAAGAAAGCTAGCAGCAATCCAATGACCCAGCCGCCAAGTGCCGCGCCAAACTTGATCGCGAACATTGCCGACGCAAAGATCAAACCGGTGGCCCGCCGGGCCGTGAGCCATTCCGCATGGTCTGCGATGTCGGCGTACATGGCGAAAAACAATGGAGCAGCCGGACCAACAGCGAAACTTGAAAGGGCTTGAAGCCCAAATATAAGCGACAGATTGCTGGGCGACGCGACGTAAAGCAACCCGAATAACAATGCGCCGGTCCCCGTCGACAGCATGAAACCGCGCTTTTTGCCAATGGACTTGGCTACCCAAGGCGTAATCACAATACCCAGGAGGTTCGAAACGCCATTGACAACAAGGAACCATCCCAGCAGGTCCTCACGATTTACGTAGTACTTGAAGTAGTAGGCTGAAGCCGCTCCCCGGACGGCATAGGATGCCAGCACGAACACCACCGCGACGAACAATACTCGCCACGGGCGGCTGGTTATGACTGTGCCCAGATCCAGCTTCAGGTTCGTCTTCTGATCCTCTGGAGGGACAATCCGCTCCCGGGTAAATTTAAAGCAGGTTAGGAACATCAATACCGCAAGCAGACCATACAGGATCATGGTGGCTTGCCAGCCGCGCGCGTTGTCCCCGCGGCCAAGTAGTAATACCAAACTCAGGGTAAACTTCTGGACAAAAACGGTGACCACAAAAGCTCCGATGAACCGCAAAGAGGAAAGACTTGTACGCTCAATGGAGTTCGGCGTCATTACCCCCATCAAAGCGGTGTAAGGAATGTTAACGGCGGTGTACATCAACATCAGCAGTGAGTAAGTCACGTAGGCGTAGAGCGCTTTTTCCCCAGCGTTTATGTTTGGCGTAGTAAAGGTCAAGACGCCAGCAGCCGCTAGCGGTATAGGAAACCAGAGGAGGTAAGGCCGGAAGCGGCCCCACCGAGTCTGAGTCCGATCGGCCAGGACACCCATGAGAGGATCAATCACCGCGTCACCGACCCGGGTGACCAGCATCATCGTCCCAACAGTGGCAGCTGGCAGACCAAATACGTCGGTGTAGTAAAAGATAAGAAAATATTCGAAGGTCTTCCAGTAGAAATTGGAGGCCGAGTCGCCCAGAGCGTAGGCTATCTTCTCCCATAAAGAAAGGTGCCAGGACGCCGGCATCATTGGACCGTCCGGATCTCGGTCCCGGTGATTCGCGATGGTTTTCCGAGCATGCGTTGGCGCAGCAGAGGGTAAAGCACCGGACAGCATTCTCGTTCCCGCGTCCCCATTTTGTACAGAGCCGCTTCTCATAGGAATGGAACCGGTTCCATAGGGAGATAGTAAATATCCTTCACGATCTGTTTGTCAAGTTAAAACGCGCGTATATCGACCCACTGCCCGTGACATTAACTGAAAGAATGTATATGGAACCGCTTCCACTGTTTGTGATATCCTTCGGGTCTTTAAGGATCGGCATGAACAAGGAACATTCTTTGGATACCCGTATTATTCTTAATCCCATCCTACGAGGATTTCACCCAGATCCTTCGATATTGAGGGTTGACGGCGACTTCTACATCGCTAATTCAACATTTCAGTGGTTCCCCGGAGTGCGGATCAGTCACAGTCGCGACTTGAAGCACTGGCGCGTACTCACACATGCCTTGACACGTGTGGACCAACTTGATATGCGTGGGAATCCCCGATCTGGGGGCGTTTGGGCCCCATGCCTTACTTTCGCCAAGGGCCTTTTTCACCTTGTATATACCGACGTGAAGAATTGGGGTTTTGGATTCGATGATTGCCACAATTATCTAGTTACTGCCGAATCAATCGGGGGGCCCTGGTCAGATCCGATTTATCTGAACAGTAGCGGCTTTGATCCATCGCTTTTTACTGATGATGACGGCCGACAATGGATCGTAAACTTGATTTGGGACCATCGTCCTGGACGAGACTCGTTCGGTGGTATTGCCCTGCAAGAGTACTGTGCTGGAAAGAGAAGTCTCGTTGGTAAATCGCGTCGCATTTTCGGCGGCAGCGCGCGGGGCCGAACCGAAGGGCCACACCTCTATCACTACGGAGACTATTACTACCTAATGGTCGCCGAGGGCGGGACAGGCCTGGAACACGCGGTTACGGTAGCGCGTTCGCGCCAAATCGAGGGACCGTACGAAGCTGATCCCCAGGGCTCGATGCTCACCTCCCAAGGATCCTCAAGAACGGCACTGCAGAAAGCAGGCCACGGCTCACTCGTACAAACGCAAACGGGTGAATGGTATTTGGCCCATCTCTGCGCCCGCCCCGTTTGTGAGCACCGCCGCTGCGTTCTCGGGCGGGAGACCGCAATCCAGCGTGTTGAGTGGACAAGCGAAGGGTGGCTACGCCTCGCGGAAGGAGGCGTCCTTCCTCAAATTCAGGTTCAGGCTCCAGGTCTTATAGACTACCCATTTCCACCTGAGCAGCAGCGCGATCACTTCGATAGGGATCAGCTCAGTCCTCACTATCAAACCTTGCTGGTGCCTCCTGACAGCGATTGGCTCTCACTGTCCGAGCGATTCGGCTACCTTCGATTACGAGGACGCGAGTCGCCGAAATCGTTACATCGGCAGAGTTTGGTTGGCCGGCGATTTCAGTCATTTCATTGCCGGTTCGAGACCTCGGTAGAGTTCAGGCCAGTCAATTTTCAGCAGATGGCCGGTCTGATGTGCCTGTACGATGACGAGAATTTCTACTATGCCAATATCGGCTTCGACGACGAACTAGGAATTATTTTGGGGGTTCTTGAGAGCAGTCTGGGCAAGCTGAGCAATGTCCTCGAAAAGCCGGTGTCCCTCGCGGAAGGCCGCGTCTGTCTGCGAGCCGACTACCACGAAGCATCCTTGCAATTTTTTTACTCACTTGACGGCCAGCACTGGGCGCCGCTGACTGACAACCTGGACGCCACTATTCTTTCTGATGAACACACAACTGCAGGTTTGGGATTCACCGGCTCCTTTGGAGCTCTCTGCGCGCATGACATGAGCGGGCAGCGCGCCGTAGCCGACTTCGACTACTTCGACTACATTGATCTCGATTCACCTCTACTTGTGATGGAATCAGAAATGTGAGAACTTTACGCTGCCAGACGATGAACCTTTGTGGAGATAGAACTAGAAGGCAAGCGATGTTGCTGCGAAATTTCACGTCGTTCGCTCTTTACTTGTGCTTGGCGCATGTGGCATTCGCGCAGAAAGCTCCGCAACCGGAGGGTGGCGCTACACAAAGAACACCTGGCCGGATCGTATTTCGAGAGATTCCACCAAGTGAAAGTGGGATTACGTGGACCCATGACAATGCGCACTCTCCGGAAAGGTATTTGCCAGAAACGGTAGGCGGAGGGTGTGCTTTCCTCGACTACGATAACGACGGTTGGATGGACATACTCTTCGTCAACAGTGGTCCCTCTGATTTTTTTCATCCTGAAAAGCCCTTGCGTAACGCCCTCTACCATAACAACCACGACGGCACTTTTACCGACGTAACCGACAGGGCAGGGTTGGCCATCAGCCAGTCATTCGGGATGGGCCTAGCGGTAGGTGATTATGACGGCGATGGCTGGCCGGACATCTATATCACCGCCTACGGCAAGAATACGCTTTACCACAACAACAAGGACGGCACGTTTACGGATGTAACAGAAAAGGCCGGTGTTGCGGTGCACGGGTGGTCAACCAATGCGGTCTGGTTTGATTACGACAATGACGGGAAACTGGACCTCTTCGTTTCGAGTTTCGTGGAATACAACAAAAACCTCAGCTGTGGAGACAACAAGTTTGGCCGTAAATACTACTGCATTCCCCGGGTTTTTGCGCCACGGCCAAGCCGGCTCTTTCACAACAATGGCGACGGCACATTTACCGACGTCAGTCAGCGGTCTGGAATCGCCCGGTCGCCAGGAAAGTCCTTTGGGGTAGTAGTAACCGATGTGAACAACGACGGCTGGATGGATCTTTTCGTGGCCAACGATACTTTGGCCAACTTCCTCTTTATCAATCAACACGACGGGACCTTCAAAGAAGTCGGGCTGGAAGCCGGCGTGGCCTACAGCGATAGCGGAACCCCGCGATCGGGAATGGGGGTCGATGCCGCCGACTACGAGGATAGTGGCTGGCAGAGTCTTTTTGTCGCAAACATTGATCGCGAACTATTCAGTCTCTATCACAACGAAAAGGATATGACTTTTTCCGATCAGTCCGGGGAAATCGGACCGGCGACTCGTCCACTCAGTGGATGGGGTCTCAAATTCTTTGATTACGATAACGATGGAGATGCGGATCTTATCCTGGCCAATGGTCATCCTGACGATATGGTCGAGATGCATAACACTCAGACGACATACAAAGAACCTCTTATGATGTTTGAGAACGTGAATGGCACATTTCGAAATGTAAGTGCGGAGTCAGGCACGGTCTTCGCGAAGCGCTATCCAGCGCGCGGACTGGCCATCGGAGACTTTGACAATGACGGCTACCCCGACATCTTGATTTGCAACAACGGCGAGCCGCCACTTCTGTTACACAACGAGGGCGATCACAGAAACAATTGGATTGGATTGCAACTGGTCGCTAGCAAGAGTAATCCCGCTGGGATCGGAGCGCTTATTACCTGGGTCGTTGGCGCCGTGAAGAAAAGCCGCCTTAAAAACGGAGGCGGCAGCTATCTGGCTTCGCACGATCCACGCGAGATACTCGGGATAGGGGCGGCGAGCCAGATTGATAGCGTAGAAGTAAAATGGCCAACCGGCACGGTAGATCGGATCACCAATCCACCGATAAATCAGTACATACGGGTTGTGGAAGGGAAGGGCTTGGTGTCGCTCAGCGTTTCTACTTTCGCTACCCATCCCTAATCAAGTCTTGTCTTTTCGACGAGCGAACAGTGATATCAAGCCCAACTCGGCGGACGTTCAGGACCTCCCGAGGATTGGTATTTCTTTTCCTTGGGGCGCTCGCCCTTTTTTACGCTCAACGAGCCGATGCTCAGCATGACCCTGATCTTGCATCACTGTTTTCTCAATTTCGTCCACGGACTGAAGTGCAAGGAATCCGATACGTAGGACGCCAAGTTTGCGCGACGTGTCATGCCCAGAAAAATCGCACTCAAAGCGGGACTGCCATGGCCCACGCCATGCAATCTGTCTCGGAGAGTCCGGTCCTGCGTTCTCATGCAAGTCTGGCCTTCAAGTATGGACGATATGAGTACGAAATCATCCGCCAGGGAGAAAACAGTCTCTATCAAGTCTCAGATGGTCAGGAGAAGATTGTCGAACCCCTCCTGTATTCCTTCGGACAAGGTCACGCCGGTCAGACCTACATACTCCGGCACAAAGGCAGGCTCTATGAAAGCCGGGTTAGCTTCTACGCCGAAATCGGTAATCTCGATTGGACCATCGGTTACGCCCAGAACTTGCCGAAAACTCTCGACGAAGCGGTGGGTCGCGCCATTAGCGCAGACGAAGCTCGAAGCTGTTTTAGTTGTCATGGCACGGCCGCCTTAGAAGGCAACCAGCTTATGCTTGAAAAAGTAGTGCCTGGCGTTGGTTGCGAAGCATGCCATGGACCGGGAGAACGGCATGTGACGGCCATGCAAACTGGAACTGACGACAAACTCTACATATTTAACCCCAAGTCGCTCGACACTGACACGCTCTCCCAGGAGTTTTGCGGTGCCTGCCATCGCAGTGCGAGTACGGTTGAGGAAATGCCGGACCGTGCCGCGATGAACAATGTGCGCTTTCAGCCGTACAGGATATTTACCTCGAAGGGCCACGATCCCAATGATTCACACTTTGCCTGCACTGCCTGCCACGATCCCCATCAGGACTTGCAACGCGGAGAAGCCAAATACGATGCCAAGTGCACCGTGTGTCATGAGCCTGCGCACGAAGGGACTGTTCCCTCACCCGGAAAATCTCGTGTCCCGACGGAAGTCGAATCGCCGGGACCGCGAAAAGTGCAAGGACAGGGACAGACACAGGGACAAGGGTTAGCAGCGAAGTCTTGTCCGGTTGGCCGAGAACTCTGCGTGAGCTGCCACATGCCGAAGATCGCAGTCGCCAGCGCGCATTTCAAATTCACGGATCACCGCATTCGCATCGTGCGCGAGGGTCAGCCATACCCGTACTGACACGCCGTTTCTCCGCTTTTCTACCTGATCATCTTCGTTAGGCAGAAGGTGCAGGACCGGTGCTTTCTCGAGCGACTAGCTCGACCCCATACTCAACGGAACTCTCCATCTCACGGCTTGACCCGTTAATTTGAGCCAATAGCGTCCGGCAGGCGGTCCGTCCCATGTCGCGCATGGGCTGCGCGATAGTTGTTAGTCCCGGCCAGACGCGGGCTCCCTCAGGCACACCGTCAAATCCTACGACGGAAAGATCGGCAGGGATATGAACGCCACGTTGCAAAGCCATTCGCATGAACCCGAGAGCAAGCGAATCGTTGCCCAACACCATCGCGGTGACGTCCTCCTTTCGTTTGAAGAAGCTTCGGGCAAAATCGGCGCCGACGTCAGCCTCGTAGCTTTCGCAAAAAGAGACTCTATCCTGCCGAAGCGTTATATCCCGAGCGGCGAGTCCTTCCCGCAGTCCATTCAATCGGTCCCGAGAATCCTGAGATTCGCGGGGTCCGCCGGCAAACGCGATCTCCGTGTGCCCCAGATTGGCCAGGTGATCTGCCACCAAAACTCCAGCTGCAAAGTTGTCACAGCGGACTACGTGCCCTTTAATTGGCTCGTCGGGTCCCACCACGACGAAGGGCAGATGCGCTTCAATTGTGGCATTCACCAGAGGCCGCTCTCGTCTGAGAGACCGAGCAAAAATGATGCCATCCACCCGGCGTTCACGGATCCAACCCAAAATGGCGCTCGCGTCATAATGGCCCTGCAATGTCAGACTACCCAGCATTACGCTCAAATGCGGCTTCGACAACTCTTCCTCAATACCGGCTAAAAGCTGCATGAACCACGGACCCTGGCTGGACTCCACGACGACTCCAATACAGCCCTTGCGCCCCTTGCTGAGGTTACGAGCGGTGAGCGAGGGAATATAGTTCAATTCTTTCACCACCGCCCGCAGCCGGGAGCGAACCTCCGCACTCACGTAACCGCTATTTAGATAACGGGAAACGGTGCTCTCGGCGACTCCTGCGCGCCGAGCTACTGTTGCAATCGTGGGTTTTCTCTTCATGCCGATAGTGTGATGGATTCCTTACTTCTTGGAAAGTAATCGTCTCTCCGAAAATGACGTTCGAGCGTACCTCAACTTAACATCGCAAACTTAACGTCGCCTTCTAGTCTATCTCCACAAATACCCGTGGCATGGCCCGAAAGACACTCATTCCTTTGAAGGTTTCGCGGCCTTCGGATCAGGAGTTGGCGGCCTTGTCTGTTCTTCGGCATTTAGCCTGGCGATTATGGATCGCTCTCGTTCGGCGTCGCCTGGGCGCTTCAATTTGTAATACAAGCGAGCAAGCAAAACGTGGGCCGGCGTAAAATCCGGCGCTTGCCGCACAACATGTTCCAGGCAGTCCACCGCCATTTCGGTTTTGCTCTGGCTCTGCAAGAGTTGAGCTTTCTCGTAAAGGGTGCTTGTATCGTCCGGACGCAATTGCAAAGCAGTTTGCAAACGAGCTGCCGCGTCCACTACGTTTCCATCTTCGCGCAATAAACGTCCGAGTCTATAGTTGGCGTTAAAATCCCGAGGATTGATTTCAAGTTCTTCCGTGAATTCCTTCTTGGCCTGCTCACGCTCTCCGGAGTAGAAATAGGCATTACCCAGCTGTGAGTGTAGCAGCGGAAGCCCGGGGTTGAGGCTCACAGCGGCGCTAAAATCCTTGATAGCATCGGCGAACTCTTTGCCCGCAAGGCGCAATGATCCAAAAATGAGGTAGGATTCGGCAGAATCAACCTTCGAAAAGACCGCATCGGCGAGCTCCCGAGCCTTTTCCGTATCTCCAGTGCCAAGATACGTGGTGGCTAAGGCGTAAGCGGCAGCCAGATTATGGGGATCTGCTTGGTATACGGCTTCAAGTTCGCGAGTTGCCTCTTTTAGCCGGTCGAGCGCAACCAGACACAAGCCGTTAAGTAAACGGGCCTGTTGATTGCCTGGCTGTGATCTGATGACGCGACTCAATTCCCTGTTTGCTGATTCAAAATCTCGAATCTGGTAATAAGCGATTCCCAAATTAAGTCGCACTTCATAGAGATGTGGGTCAATCTCTACGGCCTTTTTGTAACTATCTATGGCGCTTGAGTAATCACCAAGATGCGCGTACACGACTCCTAGATTAGACAGCGCGTCGGCTCGGCGGGGAACCATCTGAAGTGATTCTTCGTAGGCCCTGCGGGCGCCTTCCAGGTCTCCGTGCTGTTGTAACTTAACACCACGAGCAAATGCTTGCTCGGAGCCAACCACCCGAGTGGCCTCCTGAGCCGGAAGTAAGGTTGCTATTGAGATACACAAAAATGAAAGTGCTAACTCGACCTGCCAATATGATTGTCGCGAAGCATTTCTGCAAGATACAGATGACAAACTGGAGAGACGACATAGCAATCTCGCGGGATTCGCAATGGATCCACAGAAAGTCGAAGGATTCCCGGTCATCTGTTCAGAGGCGTGAGGCATAACGTTAACAGAAATGTGCGCGTTCACTCCATTTTATATCGCATAACCCACAAGGCAAAAGAGTTGGTTCACCTTGGCGCAGCGGTCCCATCACTTAGGCGAATCGGAAGCTGATACCGTTTCATCGACGCCAAGTCCTCCACCTCTGACCTGCTCAGCTTGCTGGCTGAGGCGCAAAAACGTTTGTCTGGCCCGTTCTGCTTCCTCCTTCCGCTTGGCGCGAGTGTAGGCGCGTGAGAGAGCAAAATAGAACTTGGGCTCGTCAGGCAGCAAAGCACAAGCCTCCTGGAGTTCGCCGATGGACTGATCTGTCTCTCCGTCATCCAGCAGAAGACGACCCAAGATGTAATGCCCCATGGGAAATTTGGGGTTCCGCTGGACCGCTTCTTGCGCCAATTTGATTCCTTCCGCCGGTTGCTTGTTCTCAAGCTTCAGGTAAGCGAGGTAGAGGCGCGCCATAAAGTCGGCGGGGAACTTCCGGATCTCCTCTTCAAATTGCTCGACCGCCTCCTTCTCCAGCTTGCGCCTCAGAAAGTATCGGCCGTACGCCAAGTGAACATTTGGCGTGTCCGGAAAATCCACGCTGAGGCCATGGTATTCGCGTTCAGCGTCGGTAAAGTTCTTTTGTGCGGACAACAGCTCCGCCCAACCGGCACGGCGAATCAAATCGTGAACGCTGTCCCGCGGACTGATTTGGCCTGGCATTCGGGCAACACGCACAACCGACAGGCCTAGGCCCAAAATTAGATCTTCATTCACAAATCCCTCGCCACTCAGCGAATCCAGAATTTCCTGCGCCGCCTCAAACTCTCCCTTGTAAAGCCAAAGCAACCCCTCATGGAAACGGACCACATGTTTCAGTTCGGGGTTGTCAGGAAAATTCTCCGAACTCCCCTGCCGAATATGAAGCAGTGCCTTATCGTAGCGACCAAGTTCAAATTCACAGAGTCCAAGCATGGCAAGAGGCGCGCCTGATCCCGACCGCAGATCCACCACGCGACGGAAAGCTTGCGCTGCTTCGTTGTATTGGTCCGACTCATACAGCAGAGTCGCCAAATACCACCAGCCTTCATCCCATCCCGGGCGCATGGCCACACCCTTACGGTAGAGGGCGATGGCGTCAGCAAACCGGCCGCCCTCCCGTGCTGCAGTAGCTTTCGTTTCCAACTCGAAGAACGCTGATGGTAGATTTCGGGAGGATGGACGCGATGAAACAGGAGGACTGCCAGATTGGCCTGTCTGGGCGAAGACCGGACTTGGTGTAGCGGCAACGAGCAGAATAGTAGTCACATATATTAGCCTACGAACGGACTGCCTCAGGACCGAGAAACACGGGAGCGCATCCTTACCCGAGGTTACTCGCTGTCCCACGGTACGCACAGACTCTCTCAGCATTTCGCCCGTCCAAGCCAATGAAGAGAATATAGAGATATAGCCTAACGGAGCCAAGGTGAAAGTGCCGATTCAACGTTACAGGGAAGGGTCTCGGCCTCGGCCGAGACCTATTCTCAAGAATGTTCCGTGCTGCACTCAAAACATAAGCTTCAATGCGAACTCCACAATTCTGTGCCCGTGCTTGTTTTGAATCTTGCCGAAATTTGCGAGCGTGTCGGGGGTGAAATGGTATCCCTGCGTAGGATCACAAACGCCGTTGCTGGTGGTGCCAGTTCCATTCGGGACATTATCGACGCGCACGTTACAGTCAGTGTTCAGGTAGGTGTTGAAGTCCGCCCCGCCCGCTCCGGAAACGATGGGATACGCTTGGTTGAACATGTTAAAGAAACCCGCCCGGAACTGGACCCGCGCGCTTTCTCCAATAGGAAAGTTTTTGAATACGGAGAAGTCCGTATTAGAGCGATTGGGTGAGCGCAGATAAAACGGCGAGACATAGGGGCCGGATTGTCCGAAAGCCGGAATGGCCAACGAATTGATATCAAGTATCTTGTCGCCGACCGCCGTTCCGCCGCGGCTCGGATTGCTTGTGAAGACCGGCGCGATGGCAGATGAGGAGTTCACCGAGGTGCTGTATGCATTCGACCCGAAGAAACCGATAGCAGTGTAGGCCTGTGAAAGTTCGCCTCCAAAATTGAGCCGGTAAGGCATACCGCTCGAATAACTGGTGATACCGGAAACCTGCCATCCGTTCAAGGCGCCCGCCGTAAGTCGGTTCCTAAAACTTCCCCGCGCACCGTCAGGCAATTGATAAGAATAGGAAACATTGAGGACATGCGTCCGATCATACGGGAGAACGCCCCAACTGCGGTGCCGTGCGTCCACCGGGTCAATTAGATCTCCGCTTTCGTTCACGCTTTGCAGCCCCAGAGCCTTGGAAAATGTATACGCAACGAGGTAGGTCAAGTGGCCCGTCTGTCGCTTCAGGGTAGTCTGGAGAGAATGATAGGCTGAAGTGCCCCCGAAGTCCGCATATTGGACATCCTGGTAAGCCGGGAAAGGAGTAAAAGGAACCAGGAGCCCACCGTTTTGTCCCACAGCCAAACGTTGAACCGGTACGGAGAGATCGGCGTTGCCGACCGTGCCTGACAGGAGCGCACCCGGTTTAATGAAGTCTATGGAATGCCTTTCAGGCAGATGACGGCCAATCGATCCGACGTAGGCCACCTCAAAAACCGTTGATTTCGGCAGGCGGTGCGCGACAGAGAAACTCATGGTTGTAACGCGGGGCGTGAACACTGACTTGGGATTTTGTGATTGGATCGGAATCGCCCCCAACACCGTGTACGGATCCAATTGCCCGATGTCATTGTAGTCCAGACCCTTACCGCCATCGAGACCAGTGTAGTTAAAACCGAAAAAGTTTACATTATAAGAGTTGGGTGGCTGCTGCAGGTCCTGGGCCTGGAACACCGTAGACACGCGATAGTAGAAGAGGCCACCACCACCGCGTACAACGGTTGAGCCGTTGCCGAAAACGTCCCACGCGAAGCCGAGACGCGGCAAAAAGTGGGGCGCCGGATTGTCAACAACGCCACGCGGGATCTGATTTCGGGCAGTCGTCAGGACTCCATTCGGACGGGTAGGATCGCCACCGATCAGCAGTCCTTGATTGGGGTCATATTTTGAAGGGTCAAATAGAAGCCCGTGGTTGTTCAAATCCACAACGCTCGGGTAATAGCCAAAGCGGAGGCCAAATTCCAAGGTCAAGTTCTTCCTTACCTTCCAATTGTCCTGCGCGTACGCTTCCACATTGAAATAACGGTAGTCTCCGACGGGCAGCCTCTTCGACTGGTTGTAAAGACCGAGCCTCCCTGCAAGCATGTCGGCAAAGACATCGCCAGTTGAGTTATAGGCCCAGGGACCATAATTAAAGAGCCCCTCAGCCGTGCCCGACTGATTTTGCTCTCTGGTGGCGCGCTCGAAGAGTCCGCCAAATTTCAGAATGTGAGCACTCTTCACTTTACTCAGATTCTCAGTGATTGAAAAAGTGGCTGGACGCGAAAAAATTGGCAGCCCCCCGTTTGCCCACAGGTTGCCGACGGAGCCATCACCACCCGTCAGCAGCGCAACCGGAGCATAGGGACTTTGCGCACCGAATGGCCCGATCAGGCTTTGCAGACCAAGCGCTTGGAGCGAAACCTTTTTGGGGTCCGCGTAATCACTGTCCAGTTTCAACTTGCTGGCACTGATAACCAGCTCATTGGTGAAGGTAGGGTTGAGCACGCTGGTGATATCCAAGGCCCCCGATCGGCTCAAGTTGCTTCCGGCTATGTGCGTGGGCAGTTCGTAAGACGAGGTATTCCACCATAGGCCAAGAGGATAGTCATGATTCTCATATTCCCGCGCCAACCGAATAAACGTCGAAGTCTTTTCGTTGACTTTGTAGTCCACCCGGAGGATCTCTTGATTACGGTTAATGGGCGCCAAACCGGCAAAAACGTAATTCTCACCGTAGTAACCTGGCGCGGTTGCATTCGGCATCGGATAGAGGTTGACTAATGCCGTTCCTATTGGATCAATTTGGCTAGCGGTCAGGTCAAAAGGCGCACCGGTATTTATGTTCTGGAACCCAATCCCCTTTCTCTGGTCCGCGGTGGGCACGCGGGACTGTATTGCTCCAGAGTCATACGTCTGCCGCTGAACCTCGGCTCCGAAGAAGAAAAATAGCTTGTCATGATTCTTGTTAAAGTCAGTGCCTGGGATGAACACCGGACCACCAAGGTTGCCTCCGGGATAGTTATACTTGTCCTTCGCACGTGGAACATGCAAGATGCTGCGAGACCTGTCGTTCGCGTTGAGTCCATAATTTCGGAGGTAATCGTAGACCTCACCGTGAAAAGTCTTGCTGCCGCTCTTAGTAATCGCAGTGATCTGAACGCCGCTAGATCCAAATTCGGCCGCATAGTTGCTGGTCTGAATGGTAACTTCTTGCACCATATCCGGATTTAGTGTGATGGTCGTGCCGGCGGTGCCCGAGTTCGTACCGGTGTCCGTAACGCGGGAGCCATCCAAACTCGTGTTGTTACTTACGCCGCGAGTGCCGTTGACTGAGTACAACGAGCTATTGTTCGAACCTGTCTCGAAGCCCACTACCTGCAAATCTGGTCCGTCAGGAGCTACAACTCCCGGCAGAATCCGCAGCAATTCATTCGCGCTGCGGCTGATGATTGAGAGATTCTCAATCTGGCGGGCTGAGATTGTATTTTCCCTGGCTCCGGTCTCGGTCATTACCAAGGGAGCCTCCGTCGTCACGGTGACATTCTCAGAGGCGGTAGCTAGCGGCAGACTTACATCGAGACCCCGGGTGGCGCTCGGATTGAGGATGAAATGTCTTTCCTCGTATGTCTTGAAGCCGCTCTTAGCGACACGAATGGTATAGGAATCAGGAACCACCGCAGCGAAAACTACCATACCCGTTTCGTTCGTCGCGCCAGTGCGTTTTTCTCCAGTGCGGTCGTTGATCAAGGTAGTCTCAGCGTTCGGCAGACTAGCATGACTGGGATCAAAAACAGACACCCTGAGACTTGCGGCTCCCCCGGTCTGCGCAGAGACCCCTGAATTGCAGGCCATTATCACCAATGCCGAGCACAGCAAAAAGGCCAGAAATCGTCCAGCAAGGCCCTCATGCTTTTGAGTCAGTTCTTCTAGCCTGATGGTGTTTGATGTCACGATAGCGCCCCCAGTTCCACGAAGGTGTAGCTCGCATTCTCGCTTGAGTTGTTCCCTGTGTGAAAGTGTATGGAACCGCTTCCACATAAGCGAAAACACTATGCGGCAGATGCGGGACGATTGTCAAGAGGAAAAATTTGTCACTTCTTTGGGCTCTTCCCTGAGAAGAAAGGGGGGACGCGATTCAGAGTTCCTGACGTGGCTGCTGGACGGGCAAGCCGGAATTTAATCGGGGCCAGAAGTCGGCTTCGGGGAAGTTGAACCTCGTGGCATCAACAATTTCGAAGATTTTCCTCAGGCGTGACTGCGCCAGGTTTTTCTCGCCGCATTGCGCGGCGGGAACATTTCGACGAAGCCCTCGAGACCTTTTCGGAACAGGCAGAGGCGGGGATCCGAGCGCGCGTCGTTCTGTAGTAGGCCCAACGATCCTCGTCACAAGGCATTGGCAGTCCAATGCTTTGCTTCGGGCCGCGCTCCCGATGAGTGTCTTCTGTCAAATTGGCCAACTGCACTCCCTTTGAAACCCGATCATCAAACGACAGGTTTCTGGTCGTTACCGCCCAGTGACTGTTGCCAGGAATGCACCCTATTGGGGTCTGGCCAGTCCGTGAGAGAACTCCTAATTGGTACTGCGACGCAAATACCTTCCGGAGGAAAACCATGAGTTCACGACAAAGATATCAATACGGATGCCTTACAAGAATGAGACGTAGCCGGGGCAAAGATACCTGGCAGTTTCGCTTTTATGAAACTACCAAAGAAGGGCAACGCGAGAGGCGCGCAAGGACGATTGGTACGATCGCACAGTACCCCACCAAAGCTGATGCTCTACGCGCAATCGAGCTATTTCGGCGTCGACTTAACCTGAAGCACCGATTTCCCATGCCGACAACAATCCGCGCACTCGCGGACCGCTACGTTGAGCAGGAACTGCCTGACCTGCGTTACTCAACACAGCGGTCGTATCTGTCCGTACTAAATCAATGGATCGGACCTCACTGGGGCGATTGTCTATTGGAAGAGCTCAAGCCAGTGCCGGTCGAACAGTGGTTACGGTCGCTTCAGCTGGCTCCGAAAAGTAAGGTCCATATCCGAAGCCTGCTTCATCTTCTCTATCAGTGCGCACGGCGATGGGAACTTACCGATGCCAATCCAATTGATTTGGTGCGCCAGAGCGGCGGGCGCAGGGGCATACCTCGTGTTTTGACTGCGGAGCAGATTCGCCTGCTGCTGGAGCAATTATCCCAGCCATACCACACTATGGTTTTGATTGCGGCTTGTCTCGGTCTGCGGGTCAGCGAAATCATGGGCCTGCAGTGGGGTGACTTCGACTGGGAGAATTTCAGCGTCATGGTCCAGCGAGGGGTTGTCCACGGGAGGGTCGGTGACACCAAGACCGAGGCATCCTTCCGCCCGCTTCCATTGATACCCGGCTCATTGCACCTCTGCAGGAGTTACGCAATCGCAGTTCCTATACCAAACAAGAAGATTTTGTGTTCGCTAACGATACGGGCCGACCGCGTTGGCAGGAGAGCATTCTTCATCGACAATTGAAGCCAGCGGCCGTGCGAGCAGGCATTGGAAAGATCGGCTGGCACACCTTCCGGCATACGTACTCAACCATGTTGCGCAGCGTTGGCACCGATATCAAAGTGCAGCAAGAACTTCTGCGGCACTCGACTATCCAAAGCACAATGAACGTCTATACCCAGGCCATTTCGGTACAAAAACATGCCGCGAACAGCAAGGTTGTGGAGATGATTCTCTCGAATTCACCCGGCTCCAGTCTGGCAGGGTAGAAGGCGTCGCAACCGGTAGCTGAACTGAATGGGAGCTAAAGGGAACGAATTGCAACTCATTTGAAGCTCGCACAATCCGAATCAAATGACTGATAGCGTGGAGCTTGAGGTTGGTTGCGGGGGGTGGATTTGAACCACCGACCTTTGGGTTATGAGCCCAACGAGCTACCAGACTGCTCCACCCCGCAGAAAAATCATAACAGTGTGGTGAACCGGGGTCAAACCGGCTGGCGCTCCAGTCGTGTCCTGAGACCCTCCTAGTGGACTCCCTCCGCTCTGCGAAAGAGCACGTCAGTAAGCAGATTCGCTAATTGGTCTCGCATTCTATCCGCGATTTTCCTGGGCGGTCCGCTTGAATTCTTGAGGTTTCGCCCTCGTCTTGAATTCCAAGCGGCCCCTTCGGCATCTCCGCCATGCCTCCACGCTTGATTCAACGGCTCACTTTCTTGCGCTCGCACGCATCTACGATCTTCTTGGGATCGATGGCCTCCCGGTCGATCTGCTCTTCCAGAATTTTTCCGTCTTTCCCGATCAGGAAGTTGATGCGGCGCGCGGCTTTGTACTTGTCAACGTAGACGCCGTAGTGGCGGGTGACATCTCCACCCCAGTCACTCAGAAGCGGGAAGGTGACGCCGATCTGGTCGGCGAAGGCTTTATTGGCGAAGGGGCTGTCCATGCTCACACCCAGAACCTGGGTGTCGGCGGCTTCCAGCGCTTTGAGATTCTGCTGGAAGGCCTTCATTTGCGCAGTTCAACCACCGGTGAACGCAAAGATGTAGAACGCCAGAACGACGTTGCTCTTGCCACGATACTGACTTAGCGTAACGTCCTTTTCTTCGCTGCCATCGAAGTATTGCAGTTTGAAATCGGGAGCCACGTCGCCGACTTTGAGTTTAGGCGGCGGCTCCGGCTTGTTGCCCTGAGCGTGGATCCGCGGGCAGACAATCGCGGCCGTGAGCAGCCAAACCCCTAACATTGTGCGAACACCCCTTCGTTTCATGGAGACTCCTTCTACAAGTTTGTCTAAAGCGTACCCTGAGCATGGGAACACGGTCAAAGCGTCACCATGATTCCCCGAGTAATGATTCCGGGAACCTTTGCCGACTCTGTACCATGACTGCGTACAATGGTTCGGAGCAGATTGTGGGACCCGATCGGATCGGATGAGCCTCCAGACTCTAAACGACATTTTGTTGGCGGTCTGCAGAAACCGCCGCGATCGCGTCATGCTGCAAAGAGGGGCCCAGAACTGGACGCCGATCTCTTCCACGGAGATTTACCGCGGCGTCGTGGGCATCGCTCGCACGCTTGAATCCTGGGGAGTTCGCAAAGGCGATCGCGTCGCCATCCTCAGCGAAAATCGACCGGAGTGGACGATCACCGATTTCGCGGTGCTTGCCCTGGGCGCGGTCACGGTTCCCATTTATGCCACGCAGACGGCGGAGCAGAGCGCATTCATCCTCAACAATTCCGGGGCGCGCGTCATCGTCGTCTCCACGAAGAACCAGTTGGAAAAGATGTTGACCATTCAGCAGCAGACGCCGGTGGAGCGGATCCTGGTAATGGACCCGGTCGAAACTGACCGCGCGGTCAAGATGCAGGAACTCATGCTGCAAGGGCCGACCGAATTCGATCCGGAATTCGATGCCCGCTCGCAGTCGATTGCGCCCGACGATCTGGCCACAATTATTTACACCTCCGGCACGACCGGAACTCCGAAGGGAGCGATGCTCACCCACGGAAACATGGCGTCGAATATCTCCTGTTCAATGGAGGCGTTCGGCTTCGGCACACACGAAGAGGTGAGCGTATCGTTTCTGCCGCTCTCCCATGTGACGGCGCGGCACGTGGATTTCGCGCTGCTATACCGCGGAGTGGTGCTGGCGTATTGTCCTGACATTGCGCAACTGCCAAAGGCTCTAACGGAAGTGCAACCGGCCATCTTCATTGGTGTGCCGCGCGTGTACGAAAAGATTCGCCGGCAGGTTATCGCCAAGACGGCCCGCTTTCCGAAAAACATCGTCTATCGCTGGGCGCTTGCGGTGGGGCACGCTCACCGCGCCGAGACTCTCGTCGGAATCCAGCCTGCAACGCTCTCCTGGAAGCTCGCGGACCGGCTGCTCTTTTCGAAAGTGCGCGCCGGAATGGGCGGAAAAGCAGAGGAGTTCATTTCCGGAGGAGCGCCTCTGGGTCTGGAATTAGCGGAGTGGTTTGCCGATATCAGTATTCCTATCCACGAGGGCTACGGACTTACGGAGACTTCCCCGGTAATCGCGGTGAACACTCCCGCTGCTCACAAACTGGGGACTGTCGGTAAGCCGCTGGCGAACGTCGAAGTGCGCATTGCCGATGACGGCGAAGTACTGGTGCGCGGGCCTTCGGTATTCAAGGGTTATTGGAATCATCCGGAGGGAACGCGCGACGCGTTTATGGACGGCTGGTTCAAGACAGGAGACATCGGGTGCGTCGACAGCGAGGGATTCCTTTCGATCACGGATCGCAAGAAGGATCTAATTAAGACTTCCGGGGGGAAGTTCATCGCGCCGCAACCGATCGAGAATTCGCTGAAGGTGAACCCGCTCATTGGAACGGCGGTGGTGTTCGGTGACCGGAGGAAGTTTCCCGCCGTGCTGATCGCGCCGCACTTCCCTGCCCTGGAAGATTGGGCACGGGAGAATGAGATTGACTTTGCCTCGCGAGAAGAACTTGTAGCGAACACCAGGGTGCAGGCGCTGTACGAAGGCATCATCGAAGGCCTGAATCAAAATCTCGCGCGCTTCGAAAAACTGAAACGTGTGTTGTTAGTACCGGAGGAACTCTCGGCGGCGGACGGAACCCTGACGCATACATTCAAGGTGCGGCGGCGCGGGATTGAGGAACGCTACCGAACGCAGATTGATGAGATGTACGCTAAAGCAGAGACGGCCGGAGGATGAACCAGTGGAGCGCCGGGCGTCCCCGCCCGGCCACATTGCTGCCCAAGAACTAACTGCCCAACGACGAGCGGACGCCCATCCCTCCACCGTCTAGCTCCGACCCGGCCGGAGCCGTACAATGACGTCATGACGGACTCATTCGTTATCGCTGGCAGGCAATTCCGGTCCCGCTTGATCGTCGGGACCGGCAAATATAAATCTTTTCAGGAAACCGCCCGTGCGCTCGAAGCCAGCGGCGCTGACATGGTGACTGTGGCCGTGCGGCGAGTGAATCTTGACCGCAGCAAGGAATCTCTGCTCGATTACATCGATGCCAATAAATATTTCCTGCTGCCGAACACTGCCGGCTGCTATACGGCCGACGATACAATCCGCACCGCCCGGCTGGCACGCGAGGTTGGACTCTCGCACTGGATCAAGCTCGAAGTGATTGGCGACCAGGCAACACTGTATCCGGATGTACAAGCGACGCTCGAAGCCACAGGAGTGCTGGCGAAAGAAGGATTCACGGTACTCGCCTATACCTCGGACGACATCGTGTTCGCGAAACGGCTAGTGGATGCGGGCGCTTCGGCGGTGATGCCTTTGGGCGCGCCGATCGGCAGCGGGCTGGGGATTCAGAACGCCGCTAACCTGAGAATCCTGCGCGAGTTGATCACCGGAGTTCCGCTGATCGTGGACGCGGGCGTCGGCACAGCTTCCGACGCGGCTATTGCCATGGAACTAGGCTACGACGCGGTGCTGATGAATACAGGCATCGCCGGCGCGCAGGAACCGGTGTTGATGGCGGAAGCGATGAAGCACGCAGTGCTGGCGGGACGACAGGCGTACATGGCAGGAAGAATGCCGCGGAAACTTTATGCGACCGCCAGCTCGCCGCTGGAAGGCGTCGTCCGGTAGACGAGCAATCGAGGTGCGATAGGAGTTAGGGTGGACGGGCGAGACACCCGTCGCTCCACCAAAAATATTGGGCGGCCACCAGGCCGCCCGATTTGCGTCTGTTGGATCCGTCGACCCTAAAGCATCTTGACGCTGTCGACGTGGATCTTATCGCCGTCAACGTGTCCGGTCACGGCCACGTGATGTCCTTCATGCCCTTTGAGGGCCTCGGGATTGTCCACCGCCAAAACCTTCTGGTCGGTATCGGTAACGACGACTGCCTTTTCACCGCCCGCGATGCACTTCTTTGTGCAAGCCTCCGCACCCGCGTTGGCTCCCTTAACTCCGCATTTCGAGTCGCTAACCCAGCCGTTCACGGTCTGGGCGTCACCGGCAAATGACACCGAGGCCGCCAATAAAATCAACGCACAGGCAATTAACAACAAGAGAAATTTCCGCATGCCATCCTCCTTAGAATAGTTCCCACACACGAAATGAACTCCTGAACTTTATCACAGCAGACGAAGGAAGTGGGCCGCGAAAAATTGGAAAGCTAGGCCGGAAGGGCCAGCACAAATCGATCGCACTTTACTTCGATTCCGGTGTACCATGGCGGGCAGTATGGTAACCCAGTCAGGAGAAAACAAAATGGTTGCGCTGCTTCGTTTTGACAAGTTACTTCCACTAATGCCGCTTCTTGGAATCCTGTCGTTCGCTGACATCGCCGCCGGCCAGGAAATGACGCCGCTGTTGCGCTTGCAACGTTCGAAAGCTTTTCTGAGTTTAGAAACAAACGTTGTCCACGCGCAGGGCATGAATGGCATCACCTATGGCAAAGGTGGCGATGTCTCCAGTTATCCAAATTCGCTGTCGTGCCTCACGGTTCACAGCGACGGCAAGTATGTCTTCGAGAAAAGAGACGAACAGACTCTGGGCAAACCAAAAGTCAAGACGGCCGAAGGCACTCTTGGGGCGGATGATCTCCAACACCTGAAGACAATACTCGACGACGAGAACCTCAAGAGGCTGGCCACTCCGAAACCCCCCGATATTCCCAACAACGCGACGATCCGCGAGATTGAGAGTGTGGATGCCCAGATTGACCATGCAGGGACACAGCAACGCTTGACCACGATTAAGGAACGCCTGAAAATGGGCGCGAGCGAATTTGGTGGCGCAACCAATGGAATGGACACCTACCTTGACAATTCTGCGCCGTTTCAAAAAACACTAAATCCTCTGATGAAGTGGTTCGACGGCCTTGAAAAGAAAAGTAAGTCTGATTTCAAGGATTCGAAGCCGCAATACTGTGCGCCGATGAACGTAGGATAACCATGACGCGACCCATCGCATTTCTCTTAGTGTTGGGACTCACGGCGACTGCGGGCTCCGCTCAAGCGCCGACTAGCGCCCCTCTCAAGATTTTCCTCAACGAAGTCCAACCTGGGGTTATGTCCGCCCCGCAGTACTGCACTCTGGTGTTTGCCAACCGCCGTTTCCATTCGGAGAAGGCAGACATCAAACAAGGGAGCGACACCGGCCGCAAGATTTATGAGGGCCAACTTTCCGACAACGACTGGAACGCACTGGTCGCGGTTATCGACAGCCCGGTCTTTCGCGACCTCAAAGTTCCGCAAACTGTCCCGCCGCTGGTCATGCAAGATACCCACCCTTATACCCTCAGCATTGCGCGGGACAAGGATTTTCAGAATATGGAGTTCATGGACAACAAGAGCCTGAAGCCGTACGAGTCACAGGTAAAACCCCTGCTGCAATGGTGGAAGGCATTTCGTGGGCAGCGCACACCCCAATCAAGCGCCTCGGCCGACCCAAGGTGCGCGCTCGACAAGAGCCACGCGATCTTCAGTCAGTAGGGCGATTGCTTCAACCCGCATCTATCTGTCGTTCTTTCTTTCGTTATTGGCGCGGTCGGTCAGCGCCTTCGGGGGAGGATCAGGAGCGACGTAAACCACTTCTCCGCGCCGAGTATAGTGAAGCTGCTCGCGCGCCTCCTTCTCGATCGCTGCAGGGTCGGATTTAAGCGATCGGATCTGGTCGACGTACAGATTGTTTTCTTTCTGCAGGCGCTCGACGTCCGTCTGGAGCGATTGCATCTCGGCATGCTTCTGGCGATAGATGACCATGCCATTCGCTCCGAACATGGCGTGCAGCATCAATCCCACAATAAGAAGGATAGCGGCTGCAGTTCCCAGGCGACGCCATTCCAGCGCGAGCCATGACCAGACCGGACGCGTGCGTTCGACCCAGCGCGCCGCCAGCGCCTCGGCCCTCGGTGCCTGATATTTGGCCTGATCGGTAAGATAAATGACCGCGCGCAGGCCTTCCTCCGGACGTGGAAGGATACGCACTCTCGACGGTGGTCCTAGTCGAAGATCCATGCTTTCGCTGCCGCACTCAACTTTGCGAGGTCTTCCCTGCTGCGCGCTTCGCTATAAACGCGCACCACTGGCTCCGTGCCCGAGAGCCGGTAGCAAACCCACGATCCGTCGGCGAGAACGAGTTTCAGTCCGTCGGTCCTCACCACCTCGGCAACTTTAATGCCATGGAACTCGCTCGGATCGCGACGTAACTTCTCAGTAAACTTCTGTTTTACTTCCGGCGTCAAGCGGAAGTTCTCTCGCACCGGATAGAAGGAACCAACTTCGGCAAATAGGTTGGCCAGTTGCTTGCCAAGCGAGGCGCCCCGGCGAGCGACCATCTCGCAACAGAGCAGCCCGGCGAGTACCCCGTCTTTCTCCGGAACGTGTTTGCGGATGGAGAGGCCGGCGCTCTCTTCCCCGCCAATGAGGATCTTGTCCTGCTTAATGAGTTCGCCAATATATTTAAACCCCACAGGGGTTTCGTGGAGCTCGATCTTGTGTTTTTCGGCAAGCGCATTGATGAGGTTAGTCGTGGCAACGGACTTGCCAACTCCATTTTTCCACCCGCGCGTCTCGACCAGATAGTCAAAGAGCAGCGCGATGATGTAGTTGGGCTGGAGAAACGTACCGTCCTCGTCGACAATCCCGAAACGATCGGCATCGCCATCAGTCGCGATGCCAATTGCCGCGTCGATTTCGCGCATCTTGTGGCGCAGGTCTTCAAGCAAGTGATCGTCGGGTTCGGGAGCGTGGCCTCCAAAGAGTACATCGCGAGTGTCGTGGACCGTGGCCACGGTTATGCCGGCCTCGCGCAGGAACGCGTCAGAATAGCCTCGGGCGGCGCCCCACATGGGATCGAAAGCAATCTTGACGGCAGCCTTCTTGATGACGTCGAGATCGACGATTTCATGCAGCCGCGAAAGATACATCCGGCGCGGGTCGATGGACTGCGATTGGGATTGCGCTTCGCCTTTTGGCGCTTGGGACGTTTGCGGATTCGCGTCGAAGGCTGCAATCTCGGCCTCGATCGCTTGCGTAACTTCGGGGAGCGCCGGCGCGCCATCGGGGGTCGAGAACTTGATGCCGTTATATTCCGGCGGATTGTGCGAGGCGGTAAAGTTGATGGCGCCGTCGGCTTTGGACTGGATCACGGCATACGAAATGGTGGGTGTCGGCGCGGGCTTCGCAATTACCAGCGGCGTAATGCCGTGGCTCGACAAGATTTCAGCTGCCATGGCGCAAAAAGTTTCGCCTAGAAAGCGCGGATCACGGCCAACAATGACTCTGACTCTTGCTTCGTTCGATTTCTTCGACGCCACGTAGCGCGCAATGCCCTGCACGGCCCTGTGGACGTTGGCAAATGTGAACTCTTCTGCCATCACCGCTCGCCATCCAGATGTGCCAAACTTGATTTGCGTTGCCATCGGCTGCCTCGTATGCTTCGAGTGAAACACGAATCCTGATTTGAAAGCTTCGAGTCGAAAGCTTTGATTCGACAGCTTGGATTCGATAGGACCGATTTTATATGACCGACAAAAGGCTTGTTCTCACTACTTGCGGTTCGCTCCAGGAAGCCAGGGCAATCGCCCTGGCGCTGATTGAGCGGCAACTCGCCGCCTGCGTCAATATCGTTCCCCAGATTGAATCTCTGTATCGATGGAAGGGACAAGTCGAGACAACTATGGAGTGGATGCTTGTGATTAAGACGACCGCAGCGGCTTCCAGCGGTCTGCGCGAAGCCTTCACTGAACTACATTCCTACGAGGTTCCAGAGTGTATCGAGATTGCCATTGAAAACGGGAGCCCGGCCTATCTCAACTGGATCGGAGAGTCCGTGCGCTAACTGCCCTTCTCTTCGTCTCCGGCGAAGAATTATCTTCGCCCCACTTTTTCCGGCCGCAGAAACATCTCGACCTCGGCGGCACCTTTCTGCATTTTCTTCTTCTGTCCGTGCTCATACGAAAAGCCCACGAACGACTTGAACAGCGGATGCGGCTCCAGCGGCTTCGATTTGAATTCCGGATGGAACTGGCACCCAATGAAAAACGGATGACCCGGAATCTCCACCATCTCGACGTAAGTACCATCCGGAGTTGAGCCCGAGATGCGCAGCCCCGCGGCCACCATGGGCTCTTCATACTCGCGATTGAATTCGTAACGATGCCGGTGCCGCTCGCTGATCTCGGTTTGGCCGTAAACTTTATATGCCAGCGTGCCCGTCTCGATCTTGCACGGCCATGCTCCCAGCCGCATCGTACCACCCAGTTCTTCCACGCCCCGCAACTCCCGCAGCTTGTAGATCACGCGATGCGGAGTCGCCGGATCGAACTCACTCGAGTTGGCATCCGCTAATCCGCAGACGTTGCGCGCAAATTCAATGCACGCCGTCTGCATCCCGAGACAAATCCCAAAGTAAGGGACATGCTTCTCGCGAGCGTACTGGATCGCCTTCAACATGCCTTCGATGCCACGCTTGCCAAATCCGCCGGGCACGAGCAAACCGTCGTAGTCTTCTAATTGCGCTTCATAACTCTTGTCGGCAGTCTCCAGACCCTCGGCTTCAATCCAATTCACTTCCAGTTTGAGGTTGTGCGCCAGCGCGCCGTGCACCAGCGCTTCCTTCAGCGATTTGTAGCTGTCCTCATACTCCACATATTTTCCGACAATGCCGATCCTGACCACATCTTTCGGGTTGTAGACGCGGTGCACCAGATCGTTCCATTTCGAAAGATCGCGATCTTTGGCCTCCAGGTGCAGACGCCGCAGGACCAACGTGTCCACTTCTTCATGCGCAAAAACTACCGGCACTTCGTAGATCGACGCGACGTCCTTCGCCGTGATCACCGCTTCTTCTTCGACGTTGCAGAACAAAGCAATCTTCGACTTGATCTCTTTCGATAGAAAGCGATCGGTGCGGCACAGAAGAATGTCCGGCTGAATTCCGACGCTGAGCAATTCCTTGACGGAGTGCTGCGTAGGCTTGGTCTTCAATTCCTGGGCTGCGGCGATGAACGGCACCAGCGTCACATGGACGAACAGCGTGTTATCGCGGCCCAGTTCCTGCCGCATCTGCCGGATCGCTTCGATGAACGGCAGCGACTCGATGTCACCCACAGTGCCACCGATTTCAATCAGCGCCACGTCGACGTCCTGCGCGACCTTTTTAGCCGCCGCTTTGATTTCGTTGGTGACATGCGGAATCACCTGCACCGTCTTGCCCAGGTAATCGCCCCGCCGCTCCTTGGCGATAATCTGCTCGTAGAGACGCCCTGTAGTCCAATTATTATCGCGAGAAAGCTTGGCGTGCGTGAAGCGTTCGTAGTGTCCGAGATCGAGATCGGTTTCGGCGCCATCGTCGGTGACAAACACTTCGCCGTGCTGAAACGGCGACATCGTCCCCGGATCTACATTGAGGTATGGATCGAACTTCATCAGGTTGACTTTGAGGCCGCGGCTTTCAAGCAGACAGCCGATCGAAGCCGCCGCCAATCCTTTTCCCAATGATGAGACCACACCGCCAGTTACAAAGATGTACTTGGCCGACATCGCTTCCTCGCTCTAATTTTGATTGGAAAATTGTGCGGGCTGGGGTGCACGATCAATTATGACAGAACTTTTTCTGGAAGGGAATGTGGAAAAAGCAGCACTCAGCCGTCAGCAGTCAGCCCTCAGTTCGAACCAGGGAATCACCAGCCCCGTCCTTCCGCTAGAATATCCCATGCCCGACAATCCCCTCTGGAGCGAAGGCGCTCAAGCCGCCCGCCTCGCCGAGTTGACGGCCGACACCGCGGATCCCGCGAAAGAACTTCCGCTGCGCCGCGACGTCCGGTCGCTGGGTATTCTTCTCGGCCGTGTGCTGGTCGAGCAGGAGGGCGAAGCTTTTTTCGACGTAGTCGAGCAATTGCGCCGGTTGCTCATCCAACACCGCGAGCAGCCTCCTTCCGCCGGGACATTAGAGCCAGAACTCGAACTCGACAACAGCCTTGTGACCCGCGCCCGCGAAATTGTCAGCCGCCTGTCGGTCGAAGACGCTTACCGCGTCACCAAGGCTTTCGCCATTTATTTCGAACTCACCAACCTCGCCGAAACCAACCACCGCAAGCGCCGTCGCCGCGCCGCCCGCATGCTGGCGGGCAAGGCTCCGGTGAACGGCTCGTTCCGCGGGACTCTGATCCGCATGAAGTCCGCCGGAGTGTCGACCGACGCCATGATCGCCTCCCTGCGCAAGGTCAAAGGAACTCCCGTTTTTACCGCGCACCCAACGGAAATCACGCGGCATACGATCCGTCTGAAGCGTCGCCGCATCGCGGGGTATCTCGAGCGTCTCGACCAGTTGCCGCTTTCCGACTCCGAAGCACGCGAATATGAATCGCTGATCCTCGCCGAGATCACCGCGCTCTGGCAGACCGACGAGGTCCGGCTCAACAGACCAACCGTGCGCGATGAGATTCATATGGGCCTCGACTACTTCCCCATGGTTCTTTTCGAGACTCTTCCGCGTCTCTACGCAGAACTCGAAGAATCCCTTCGCGATGTCTACCACGCCGACGCCGCGGTTCCCGAAGTGCTCTCCTTCGGCTCATGGATCGGTGGCGACCGCGACGGCAATCCCTTCGTCACCGCCTCCTCCACCCGCGAAGCGCTCGACATGGCGCGCCATGTCATCATCGACCACTACATCGCCGAAACCCTGCGCCTGATCGGACAACTGAGCATGTCCACGCGTCGCATCGGCGTGTCAGACGCCCTCGCCCACCGCACCCGCGCATACGAGAAAAAACTCGGCGAAAGATATTCCCGTTGGAAACAGATCACCTCAGCCGAACTCTATCGCCATTTCCTGGAGTTTCTGATCGCCCGCCTGCGCTTTAGCCGCAGGTCATCAAAACACGAACATTCCTACCAGTCGCCACAGCAATTTGAAGAGGATCTCGGCATTATTCGCGACAGCCTTCGCGCGAACCACGGTCAGCGCCTGGCGGAACTCGTTTCGCCTCTCTTGCGCAAAGTTCAGACTTTCGGGTTCCATCTGCATACACTCGACATTCGCCAGCACGCCCGCATACTGTCCCAGACGCTCGTCGACGTGGCATCCGCAGGAGGGCCGTCGGCTAGAGCAGCCCAGCCTCCGCCCGAGATCTCCGCACAATCAGCCGAACTTCTCGAGACTTTCCGCTGCGTCGCCGAACTAAAAAAGACGCATTCCCCTGGAGCGATCCGCAACTTCGTGATCAGCAACACGCAATCCGAACATGACATCTTCGCGGTGGTCCAGCTCGCCGAGCTCAGCGGTGTTTCTGTCGCGGCCAGCAATGGCGACCCCGGCCTGATGCCCGTACCTCTGTTCGAATCGATTGAAGCTTTGCGCTCCTCCCCCGCCATCATGCGCCGCGTGTGGAAGGTTCCCGAGTTCCAACCGCTCCTCAATTCCTGGAACCGCAAGCACGAAATCATGCTCGGCTACTCCGACTCCAATAAAGATGGAGGCATGCTGACCAGCACTTGGGAGCTGCACAAAGCACAGCGTGAATTACACGAAACGGCGCGGGAATGCGGAGTTAATCTGCGCCTGTTCCACGGCCGCGGCGGCACGGTTGGCCGCGGAGGAGGCCCCACGCACGCCGCCATCCTCGCCCAACCCGCCAGCGATTTCTCCGGCGAAATTCGCATCACGGAGCAAGGCGAGGTGCTAAGTTGGAAATATTCCGATCCCGTCCTCGCCGAGTGGAATCTCGAAATCATGATCGCGGCCTGCCTCGAGGCAATAACGATGCCGACGCAAGCCTCGCCCGCAGCCAAGCAGCGCTGGGACGAGGCCATGGAATCGATGTCTGAAGACGCTTTCGCGTTCTACCGGAAACATATTGCCGAAAATTCTGAAATCCTCGAATACTTCGAGCAAGCGACGCCCGTGAACGAACTGGAGCACGCGCGCATCGGCTCCCGCCCCGCGCGCCGCAACAAGAATCGAGGTCTCCAAGATCTGCGCGCCATCCCCTGGGTCTTTGGCTGGATGCAGAGCCGCCATGCTGTACCAGCGTGGTTCGGAGTCGGCTACGCCATCGAACGTTTCGCGGGGCGCACTGCAGCACACGGCGAGCTCCTGCGCGAAATGCTGCACGGCTTTCCGCTGTTCGCGAGTCTCGTTCGCAGCGTGGAAATCGCCATGGCCAAGGCCGACTTCGCCATCGCCCGCCTCTACGCCCACCTTGTAGCCGACCCAGCCCTCCGCGATCGCGTCTTCGGAATGCTGCGCCAGGAATTCGAGCGCACCAGCCGAATCATTCTCGCGGTCACCGGCCAACAAGAATTACTCGAAACGAATCCCGTCCTCTTCCGATCCGTGCGCCTGCGCAACCCGTATGTCGATCCGCTTAGCCTGATTCAGGTCGACTTGCTCCGCCGCAGGCGTGCCGCGGGCCCGTCTCTCAATCCGACTCCAACGGGCGACTCATCTCTGGACTATGCGATCGGCGCCACCATGAACGGCATCGCCGCCGGCTTGCACAATACGGGATAGCCGCGCACGGATCTATCCAAAATGGAGAGACGGGCGTCCTCGCCCGTCCTTTCCAGAGTTCTGTTTCGCACCGGTCGGGGAAGCAACCGCATCTAACCTTTCGAAAGCACTCGAAAAGACCGATAATATTCCGCGGCATGAAATCATTCATCGGCAAGACGGGCTTTCTCGCGGCAATGATGGCGTTGTCGGTGTCCTTCTGCCTGGCCCAATCCTCCGCCGTCCAGGTTCCCGCTTCCGGCCAGACCCAGGCCCACCGCCTCATCCTGAAAGACGGCTCTTACCAGTCCGTGACCAGGTATGAGATTCACGGCGAGCGCGTCCGCTATTTCAGCGCCGAGCGCGGCGAATGGGAGGAAGTACCGAAATCGCTGATTGACTGGGACGCAACCGAGAAGTTTGAGCAAGGACGCCTGCAGGTCAAGCTCGCTCCGGAAGCGGTCGAACTCGACAAGGAACTCGATGCCGAACGCAAAGCCGAACAAGCCCGCTCGCCGCAGGTCGCGCCCGGTCTGCGCCTTCCCGACCAAGGCGGCATCTTCCTCCTCGATACCTACCAGAATCAGCCGCAGTTGTCAGAACTTCAGCAATCGGGAGGCGAACTGGATAAGAACACGAAGTCGAATATTCTGCGGGCGGCGATCAATCCGCTGGCCGGCGTCAAACAGACGATTGAACTTCCGGGAGCGCACGCCAGGATTCAGTCACACACCACCGTACCTTCGCTCTACATCAACATCGATTCGAATGAAGGCGCGCCCACAACCGCACAGGCTGCCACCGGCGAACCACCGCCGCTGCCGTCCACCGAGCGATTCAAGATCATTCGCATCCAGGTCAAGGGCGGCAAACGCGTTGCCGGCGCAATCAAGATCGCGGTTACTGGAAAGATGAAAGCCGACGAACGTTTTGTCGCGGCCACGGTTACCCCCATGACCGGAGGCTGGGCGAAGGTCACTGCCACCGAACCTCTGGTGGCGGGCGAATACGCTATCGCCGAGATGCTGGGAAAAGAAGGAATGAACCTCTATGTGTGGGACTTCGGCGTGAATCCTTCCGCGGCCGCCAACGCGTCTGCATGGAAGCCAGACCCGAAAGAGGCGCAGCAGAAAACAGACCAGCCCGCAGATCTAAAGAAGCGAGAAAAACAGTGAAGTCGGGGATCGGTGTCCTACCGAGCGGCGCGTCTCCCTGGGACCTGAGACCTAAGAGCTAAGACCTGCCTCTCTACGGATCCATCAGCCCTTGCGACGCAACTCCGATATTGTCGCGGCTCGAATTCTTCACCATATACATCATCTCGTCCGCCTGGCGGATAATGTCGTGCGGCGTCTGCGCATCATTCGGAAAGGTCGCGAGCCCCATACTTCCGCGCACGTTCAGGTTCAAGCCCTGGTCCGTGCAGAAGGTCCCCGTGCGCAGGGAATCCTGCAAACGTTTCGCGACCACCACCGCCTGATCTTTGGTGGTTTGCGGCAGCAGAACCACGAACTCGTCCCCACCGTAGCGAAAAGCAAAATCAATCAGCCGCAATTGCGCTTTGATCAGATATCCGACTTCGGCCAGCAACCGGCTTCCCACCAGATGTCCATGCGTATCGTTGACCTGCTTGAAGTGATCGAGGTCGATGAAAATCACGCTGAACTGGTAACCGAAGCGCGCTGAGCGGTAGACCTCGGTTTCGAGCGTTTTGTGCAGATGGCGCGCGTTGAAGAGACCGGTACAATCGTCGGTGATGGTCAGTTCCTGAATCTTCTCGACCGCTCTAGCATTCTCGATTGAAATTGCGGCGTAATCGCACAAGGCCTGGAGGAAAAACAGTTCCTGTTCACTCAGCCCAACGTTCGCGTTCACCAATTGGATCACGCCCAGCACGCGGTGTTTCGAGCGCAACGGCACGCAGATGACGGAGTGCGTCTGCAGTCGCGTCATCTCGTCCAGCCGGGATGAGAACCGCGGATCACTCTGCACGTCGGGTACGATGAGCGCCTGCCCGTGCTTGGCCACCCAACCGGCGATTCCCTCCCCCACCTTCAAACGCGCCTTCGACAGGACCTCAGCCGCTGCTCCGACCGCGATGGCGAAATAGAGCTCATCTTTTTCCTCATCCACCATCAGCAGCGACCAGGTATCCGGGCGGAAATATTCCGCCATTTTTTCCATGATCGTCTGCAGGATCGAATCGAGGTTGAGCGATGATGTCAGCGCCTTGGCGACATCATGAAAGATGGTCAGCTCTTGGGACAGGCGAATTGGGGACGTGCCCGCTGCCTCCGACATGAACTCCTCAGTTCGAGTGGCTGGATACGAAATTATAAGTTTGTCCGCGCTGCCCGGGCAACGAACGGAGGTAACCAGTATCCCACAAGCCAACCCGTGCTCCCCGCCGCATATCCCATTGCCAGTCTATTACCGCCGAGACCGCGAGGGCGTCGAGAAATGGGTTAGTAAGGTTTTCAGGCTGGCCATCCCGGCAGAATGCATCCACCTTAAAGGGCTGCGTTTAGGCCTGCACCCCCAATGCACCTCGCCGCCTGGCATCAGGGGGAATCGGCAAAACTCGCCTTCATAGCCCCAGATTTTCAAATTACCAAATTTAGAAATTACACAATTACCAATTTTCTATGATCTTGTTTCCCGGCAGGATAGAATTCCCGGCAAAAGCGGGAGACTGGTTTGCCGTCCTTTGGTGCAAAACTGAAACTGGAGCGCGAAAAGCGCAAGATCACGTTGGAGCAGATTTCCATCTCCACCAAGATCGGAATCCGCATGCTGCAAGCACTGGAAGAGGATAATTTCAACCAGTTGCCCGGAGGCATTTTCAACAAGGGCTTTGTCCGTGCTTATTCCCGCTTCCTTGGCCTCGACGAAGATCAAACCATCGCCGACTACATGCAAGCTTCCGGCGACCCCCTGCCCGCCTCGACGGAAACCATAAACGTAGCGCACGAAGACGCGGTCCGCGAAAATCAAGATAAGATCAGCCGCCTGGAAGCCGCTGCCGACTTGCCTCCCCGACAGGTACCCTGGGGTATCTTCGCCGGCGCTCTGCTCATCGTCGCTCTGGCACTATCGTTCTGGAACCATCACCGTCGCGAGAACACGAAACAGGCAGTTCCAGCGACTCCAGCCGCGACCGCGAAGCAGGTATCCGGCCATGGATCTGGCTCTGATTCGCCGACAGCCAGCTCGCCCACAACCGGTTCGCCAGCCGGAGTGTCTGTCCCGCCCGTCCCCAAAACATTTCACGACTTAGCGACTGCTTCCTCCGCCCCGATTCCTGGCGAGTTTACCGTCGTCATCCAGGCGCGCGAGGAATCCTGGACCACCATCATCGCCGACGGCAAAACTATCTCGTCCGAACTTTTGGCCGCCGGCAGCGAGCGAGCGGTCCGAGGCCGGAAAGAAATCAGCGTCAGGACCGGAAACGCCGGCGCGGTCGACTTTCAATTCAACGGAAGGAAGCTCGCCACCGGCGGAGAATATGGGGAGGTCAAGACTATTACTTTTGGTCCCCAGGGAATCTTGCCGGCCGCGCCGCCGCAACCCTCTGTGCCTTAAGTTTGTCTCTTTCTTTTCTTCCTTTTGCCGCCCATCTTCCACCGTTCAGAGCCAGCTGGCTTCCACTCAATGGCAGATCCCTTCGGCGCCGGCCAATTGCGTTGCGCTTAGGAGGCAATCTCTGATACCGTTTTGATGAAGAACAGCCCATTTCCGGTCAAGAGCCCTTGGCTCTGTAAGCCTCCCTTATCGGACATATAGGCTCGAAGTTACCTTGAGGAGATACCAGCTTGACA
>Ga0209647_1000025_pt1 | contig 122521 bp, 139 predicted proteins | sample GraSoi_2013_60cm_FD_185827 | JGI IMG/M metagenome (GOLD analysis project Ga0209647, IMG submission 185827) | Grasslands soil microbial communities from the Angelo Coastal Reserve, California, USA - Sample 9_17_2013_60cm (SPAdes) (version 2) | ecosystem: Environmental > Terrestrial > Soil >...
GACCGCACCCGTGAAACGCGGTCTGAACCTGGGGGGACCACCCTCCAAGGCTAAGTACTACCTGGTGACCGATAGTGAACTAGTACCGTGAGGGAAAGGTGAAAAGCACCCCTGAAGGGGAGTGAAATAGTACCTGAAACCGCAAGCCTACAAGTGGTCGGAGCACCCTCGGGTGTGACGGCGTGCTTTTTGCATCACGAGCCGGCGAGTTACTCGTCAGTGGCAAGGTTAAGCGATGAGCGGAGCCGCAGCGAAAGCGAGTCTGAACAGGGCGACATAGTCATTGGCGGTAGACCCGAAACTGGGCGAGCTATCCATGGGCAGGCTGAAGCGGGGGTAAGACCTCGTGGAGGGCCGAACCGACCTAGGTTGAAAACTGGGCGGATGACCTGTGGATTGGAGTGAAAGGCTAATCAAGCCCAGAGATATCTGGTTCTCTCCGAAATATATTTAGGTATAGCCTCGCGTGTTTGCGTGGCGGCCGTAGAGCACTGTTTGGACTAGGGGCCCTACCAGGTTACCGACTTCAGGCAAACTCCGAAGACCGTCACGGTTAGCGCGGGAGTCAGTGTGCGGGGGATAAACTTCGTACGCAAAAGGGGAACAACCCAGACCATCAGCTAAGGACCCTAAGTACTAGCTAAGTGGTGAACGATGTCCGAATGCAGAGACAACCAAGAGGTTGGCTTAGAAGCAGCCACCCTTAAAAGAGTGCGTAACAGCTCACTGGTCAAGTGTTCGGGCGCGGAGAATTCAACGGGGCTCAAGCTAGTCTCCGAAGCTATGGGTGTGCAGGCCTGCGGGCTCTGCACGCGGTAGGAGAGCGTTCCAGTTGCGTGAAGCGGCTGCGCAAGCATCCGTGGAGTGGCTGGAAGTGAGAATGCCGGCATGAGTAACGATAGAGGGGTGAGACTCCCCTCCACCGATTGTCCAAGGTTTCCTGAGTAAAGTTCGTCTGCTCAGGGTTAGTCGGGACCTAAGGCGAGGCCGAAAGGCGTAGCCGATGGCCAACAGGTTGATATTCCTGTACCACGTCGTTTCCGTTATGACCGATGGGGGGACGGGGAAGGGTAAGGGATCCCAGGCGATGGTCGTCCTGGGGCAAGCACGTAGCCAGTCTCTGTAGGGAAATCCGCAGGGGCGTTTTGACGCGAGGTGCGATGCCAGCTGGCTTGACCGCCGGCCAGTCCCCGATCCCATGCCTCCGAGAAAATCCTCTAGGCAGGATTCGCGTGCCCGTACCGATAACCGACACAGGTGGACAAGTAGAACATACTGAGGTGAGCGAGCTAACTCTCGTTAAGGAACTCGGCAAAATCGTCCCGTAACTTCGGGAGAAGGGACGCCCCGGTAGGGTGAACTCCATACGGAGGGAGCCCGAGGGGGCCGCAGTGAATTGGTCCAACCGACTGTTTACCAAAAACACAGGCCTCTGCTAAGTCGCAAGACGACGTATAGGGGCTGACGCCTGCCCGGTGCCGGAAGGTTACGCGGACTTGTTAGCGCTTCGGCGCGAAGCAGCGAAGCTAAGCCCCGGTAAACGGCGGCCGTAACTATAACGGTCCTAAGGTAGCGAAATTCCTTGTCGGGTAAGTTCCGACCTGCACGAATGGCGCAACGAGTTGGACGCTGTCTCAACGAGAGGCTCGGTGAAATTAAAGTCTCGGTGAAGATGCCGAGTACCCGCAGCAAGACGGAAAGACCCCGTGAACCTTTACTGCAACTTGATATTGGAGTCTGGGGTATCTCGCTCAGGATAGGTGGGAGACTGTGAACCGGCGGCTTTGGCTGCCGGGGAGTCGTCCTTGAGATACCACCCTTGGTAGTCCGGGCTTCTAACACCATGCCGTGATCCGGGTGGTGAACAGTGTCAGGTGGGCAGTTTGACTGGGGCGGTCGCCTCCTAAAGTGTAACGGAGGCGCCCAAAGGTTCCCTCAGCACGGTTGGAAATCGTGCGTAGAGTGTAAAGGCAACAAGGGAGCTTGACTGCGAGACCGACGGGTCGAGCAGGAACGAAAGTTGGGCTTAGTGATCCGGCGGTAGCAAGTGGAAGCGCCGTCGCTCAACGGATAAAAGGTACTCCGGGGATAACAGGCTTATCGGTTCCAAGAGTCCACATCGACGAACCGGTTTGGCACCTCGATGTCGGCTCGTCGCATCCTGGGGCTGGAGTAGGTCCCAAGGGTTGGGCTGTTCGCCCATTAAAGCGGTACGCGAGCTGGGTTCAGAACGTCGTGAGACAGTTCGGTCCCTATCTGCTGTGGGCGTTGGAGAGTTGAGAGGAGTCATCCCTAGTACGAGAGGACCGGGATGAACGTGCCGCTGGTGTATCTGTTGTCCTGCCAAGGGCATCGCAGGTTAGCTACGCACGGAACGGATAACCGCTGAAGGCATCTAAGCGGGAAGCCGTCCTCGAGATGAGCTCTCCCATCCCTTCGAGGGAGTAAGACCCCTGGTAGACCACCAGGTTGATAGGCCGGCGGTGCAAGCGCAGTGATGCGCTCAGCCGACCGGTACTAATGGGTCGAGGGCTTGACGGATATTTATTTCTTACCTATGGCCTTGTGCAGTTTTCAAGCTCCACCGGGGCGGTCTCGCAAATTTCCGGTGGTGCATAGCGGGGAGGAAACACCTCTTCCCATTCCGAACAGAGCAGTTAAGCTCCTCAGCGCCGATGGTACTTGGAGGGCAACCTCCTGGGAGAGTAGGTCGCCGCCGGTTCTTTTTTGAGGTCCGCCACAAGGAGAGTCACGGACCTGGATGCGTCCGATTGAGCTGCGCGACTACCCCACCGTCGCGCGGCTCGCGTGGCGCTGCCACGCCACGCCGCACGCCGGCGACGTCTCGCTTGCTCCTCGAACGCCCCAGGCCCATGCCTCTCCTCGCGACGAACCTCGGGATTCGCACTTTCTCTTCGCCGGCTCCTCGAGCCCGTACTCGCCCAAGGTGGCGAAGTCAATCGCCAGGTCGATGGCATCTGCGATGCGGCTGCTGAAGGTCTTTCTCGTATCGAACATAGGTTCGACTCTACGGACGCTTCCGGACGGCTTCCCCATCTTGCAGGCGCTTTTGCAATTCGTGCCTGGCAGCGGCCTTTTTCGCGATTTCGGCTGGCTTGTCGAAGGCAAGGACGATGGCTGCCGTCTCGGCCGGTTTCTCGACGTTGGGGGAATGGCCGGCGCCCTGGATCAACTTGGTCTGGGCGCCGGCGGCTCGATAGGCGGCCAGGGCGACGCCGGGATCCTTTGCTATCTGCTCCTCAGCACCCATGATCGCGAGAACCGGCTTGCCGGTGGCGGCGGCACGCTGCGGAAGCGGCTCTTCGCCGGTGTAGTTATCGAAGGCGTCGTGGGAGCCGGTGTAGGAGCTGTAGGTCATCCGCTTTACGTCCTCGACGAAAGCATCGGGAACCTTAAAACCGGGCGCGAAGGCAACTCCGAGGCCGTCCTTGATCGAGAAGTCGGGCTTGATCCGCCAGAGGGTCTGTCCAATCACGGGCTTGAACGGCAATTCGCCGATGAATCCGACGTCGCCGTAGCTGTCATCGGGGATGCTGTCGATCGTCACGAGGCGATTGACAAGCCGCGGTGATTGTTCCGCCAGAGCGATTGAAACGGGGCCACCCAGCGAATGACCGACGACCTCGGCGTTGCGTACGCCCAGTCGCCCCAGGACACCCGCAATCAGATCGGCCTGGTTTTCGATCGAATACCCAGATGAGGGCTTCTCGGAGCCGCCGTGTCCAAGCAGGTCGACCGCGATCACCCGGTGATCCCGATCGAGGCGGGGAATCACCCCGTCCCACCAATTGATCGCGCAGGTGAAGCAGTGGATGAGGACAATCGGGCTGCCGCCACGTGGCCCTTTTTCCACGACCTCGATATCGCCGCCGGGCAGGCTGACGATGCGACCGCCGGGTTCGGTCACCGCAGCCGACTTGGTTTCTGCGTCGACGACCAGCGCGTTGACCCCGATCACGACAACGAGGGCGACAATGACGCCGATCAGAATCTTCCATCCCCGTCCCATTGCGGAGGTACCCTAGCCGGAACCCATGGAGAAGTTCGTAATAGATGGAGGCACGCCGCTCTCAGGAGAGCTGACTGCAGCCGGCAACAAGAACGCCGCCCTGCCGATCCTCGCTGCATGCCTGCTGACCGACGAGGAGCTGCTCCTGCACCGGGTACCTCGGATCCGCGACACCGAAGCGCAGATCGCTCTCCTGGAACACCTCGGGGTGGAGGTTGGCTGGGTGGCCGACAACAGCCTTCGCCTCTGTGCCGCGGGGGTAACCGTCGTCGAGGTCGATGAGGATCTCTCCAGCAAGATCCGCGCCTCCTTCCTGCTGGCCGGTCCCCTGTTGGCGCGATTCGGCGAGGCGCGCATGCCGCCTCCCGGGGGTGACTTCATCGGACGCCGGCGGCTCGACGCGCACCTCGATGCCTTCTCCGATCTCGGCGCCCGCGTCGATGGCGATCGCTGGATCGAGCTGAACGCTCCGGCGGGCGGCCTGCGGCCCTGCGCGATCTTCATGGACGAGCCCTCGGTGATGGGAACCGAGAACGCGCTGATGGCGGCGGCGCTGACGCCGGGCCCGACGACGATCTCAAATGCCGCCTGCGAGCCACATGTGCAGGACCTGGCCCGCCTGCTGACCGGCATGGGCGCGGAGGTGACCGGCATCGGGTCCAATGTGATGACGGTGCACGGTCGCGACCGCCTGGGCGGCGCTGAGCACACGATCTCGCCCGACCACATCGAGGTCGGCAGCTTCATGGCGCTTGCCGCCGCAACCGGCGGTCAGCTGCGAATCCGCGACGCGGCTCCCGGCGATCTGGTCATGGTTCGCCGCCAGTTCCGGCGCCTCGGCTTGGAGTCGACGATCGAGGGGAACGACGTGATCGTCCCACCCGAGCAGCGACTGCGGATCAAGACCGACATCGGCGACGCGATTCCGAAGATCGAGGATGGCCCCTGGCCGGCTTTTCCCGCGGACCTGACCTCAATCGCGCTGGCGCTCGCCACGCAGGCAGATGGCGAGATCCTGATCTTCGAGAAGATGTTCGAGAACCGCCTCTTCTTCGTCGACAAGCTGGTCGCGATGGGCGCTCGGATTACGCTCTGCGATCCCCACCGGGCGATCGTCAGCGGTCCGAGCCGTCTTCATGCCGAGCGCGTCGAGAGTCCCGACATCAGGGCCGGGATGGCGATTCTCATCGCCGCCCTGGCGGCAGAGGGGACCTCGGAGATCGGCAACATCCGCCAGATCGACCGCGGCTACGAGTCAATCGATGAGCGGCTGCGCGGCCTCGGCGCCCGGATCGAACGCGTCTCTGCAGAGATCCCGGCTTAGGACGGTTGACGACGAATTTCCGCATCCACGGACGACACGCCTGGCACGGCGCTGGATCGGCACCCACGACCTTGCGCGTAACGCTGCTACGCGCCGCGGCCGCGTGCACCGCCCAGCTTGGCCAGTCGCGCCCCCGCGGGCACGCAAATTCGTCGTCAACCGTCTAGCAGGCTTTCTCTCGCCGTTCTCGTAAGGTCAGGCGCATGATTCATCCGATCCCCCCAGGGACGCGCGACATTCTCCCGGATGAGATGCGGGAGCTGCGCCGCCTGCACCTCGCCCTGGTCGAGGTCTTCGAGAGCCGCGGCTACGGCGAGGTGGCGACGCCCGCGATCGAGTACGACGAGGTGCTGGCGCGCGGCGACGGCCGCACTGCTGCCTCCGCCTACCGCTTCTTCGACGAGCGTGGCGACCTGCTCGCCCTGCGCTCCGACATGACCGTGCCGATCGCGCGTCTGGCTGCCTCACGCTTCACTGCCGCCGAGAAGCCGCTGCGGTTCTGCTACCTGGCAAACGCGTTCCGCGCGGTGCGCCCGCAGCGAGGCCAGATGCGCGAGTTCGCGCAGGCCGGGGTGGAGCTGATCGGGGCGCCGGCGCCGGCCGGCACGGTCGAGGTGATCGAGGTCCTCGAGGCGGCACTCGAGGCGGCAGGTCTGGACCGTGCGGTGATCGGCCTCGGCGACGCAGACCTATTCCGCCAGCTGCTGACCGAGCTCGGAGTCGAGGGCGAGGATCGCAACACGATCCTGTCCCGCCTAGCCACACACGACTTGGTCGGACTCGAGGCAGAGCTTTCCCAGGCCGGGATCGGCGAGGAGCAGGTCGCAACCTGCGTTGCCCTATCGCAGCTGCGCGGCGGCCGCGAGGTGCTGGAGCAGGCGCGAACGATGGGCGGCGGCGCTGTCGAGCGGGCGACGGCACGGCTTGGCGAGACTTTCGAGGCGCTTGAAGAACGGGGTGTCGCCGAGCGGGTCAGGGTAGACCTCGGGCTGTTGCGGGACCTCGGCTACTACAGCGGCGCCATCCTCGAGGTCTACGACCCCGCTCTGGGGCACGTGCTGGGCGGCGGCGGGCGCTACGACGGATTGTTGAAGCGCTTCGGGGTCGACCTTCCCGCAGCCGGGTTCGCCCTCTACCTGGAGCGCGTCCACGTTGCCCAGACGGAGGAGGAGTCGCGGCGGAAGGGGGCCTCGTGAACGTCGAAGTCGCCGGTACCGCTCGAGCCAAGCCGGAGGGCCCGCTGAAGCTCGCGGTGCCGCGCGGCGCGCTGCTCGACGGAACCCTGGACGTGCTCGACGCCGCCGGTGTCGATACGGCCGCCGTCCGCGGCGAGTCGCGTGCGCTGATCTTCCCGGGGGAGCGGATCAGTCTGGTGACGATGCGACCCTCCGACGTGCCGACCTATGTCGAGGCCGGCGCCGCAGACGTCGGCATCACCGGCAAGGACGTGCTCCTCGAGCAGGCGGACCGCATGGTCTACGAGCTGCTCGATCTCGGCTTCGGACGCTGTCGCATGGTGCTTGCCGGCCGCAAGGGAGACGAGAGTCTTGGCGAGTCGCAGCGTCGCCTCGGAATGATGCGGATCGCGACCAAGTATCCGCGGATCGCCGAACGCTATTTCGAGTCCACCGGTCGCCAGGTCGAGACGATCGAGGTCAAGGGCTCGGTCGAGCTGGCGCCGCTGATCGGGCTCGCCGACGGCATCGTCGACCTCGTCGCCACCGGCCGCACGCTCGAGGAGAACGATCTCGAGGTGCGCGAGGAGATCGTCGAGTGCACCGCGCGCTTCGTCGCCAATCGGGTTGCCCACAAGCTGCGGGCGAAGGAGATCGACGAGCTGACTGCGAAGCTGCGCGAGGCGACGGCGCGATGAGAGTGCGGCGTTTCGAGTGGATCGAGGCGGAGGGGACTGCGGCCGCGATACGCAGATGGACGGCAGAGAAGGCGCCAGCGGTTGACGTCGCGTCGATCGAGCGCGAAGTTCGCGAGGGCGGCGACGCGGCGCTGCTGCGGTTGACCGAGCGCTTCGACGCGACCGAGCGGTCGCCGCAAGCGCTGCGGGTCGACCCGGGGGCGATTGCGGATGCCCTGGCCAGCCTCGACCCCAGCATCCGCGAATCGCTCGATCTGGCGATCGCCAACGTCCGCGCTGTCGCCGAGGCGCAGCTCGACGGCGGACACCGCCAGGTGGATCTGCCGCAGGGACAAACCGTGACCTTGCGCAGCGTCCCGGCAGGGGCCGCCGGTATCTATGCGCCCGGCGGCCGCGCTTCGTATCCGTCGAGTGTGCTGATGGGCGCGGTCCCCGCCCGCGCCGCGGGGGTGGAACGGCTGGCCCTGGCGACCCCGCCGGGGCCAGGTGGCTCGATATCTCCGCTGGTCTTGGCCACGGCGGCTCTGTGCGAGGTGGACGAGATCTACGCGATCGGCGGCGCGCAAGCAATCTTTGCGCTTGCGTACGGCACCGAGACGATCGCTCCCGTCGACGTCGTCGCTGGCCCCGGCAACGCCTGGGTGCGCGAGGCCAAGCGGGCGGTCAGCGGCACAGTCGGGATCGACTCGCTCGCCGGGCCCTCCGAGCTGATGCTGATCGCCGGCCACGACGTCGACGCCGAGTGGGCGGCGCTGGACCTCTGCGCCCAGGCCGAGCACGGGGGGGATGGGCCACTGCTCGCGGTCGCCGTCGAGGAGGCTGTGCTGGAGGCCCTTGCGACGGCAACCGAGCGCGCCGCCGCCGAGCGACGCAGCGTCGGCGAGGCGCCGCTGGCGCTGGTCCAGGTGCCCGACCTCAGCGATGCGATCGACCTCGCCAATGCCTTCGCGCCCGAGCACCTAGAGCTGCTTGAGGAGGATGCGGCGCTGCTTGCCGACCGGGTGACGACGGCCGGCTGTGTGTTTGCCGGCCGCTACAGCGCTACCGCCTTCGGCGACTACGTCGCCGGCTCCAACCACGTGCTGCCAACCGGCGGCGCGGGGCGCTTCTCGGGCCCGCTCGGGCCCGGCGTCTTTCGTCGCAGTATCGCCACGGTGGAGGTTTCTGCCGGCGCCGCGGCGAAGTTGGCGCCACATGTCGAGGCGCTCGCCCGGGCCGAGGGATTCCCCGTTCACGGCGAGTCGGCGATGATTAGACGATGAGCAGAACCGCGAACAGAGTGCGCAGCACCGCCGAGACCAAGATCCAGCTCTCGCTCGATCTCGATGGCGGCGAGTCGAGCGCCGCGACCGGCGTCGGTTTCCTCGACCACATGCTTGATCTGCTCGCCCGCCACGGAAAGCTGGGACTGCGGGTCGAGGCGAGCGGGGACCTCGAGACCGGCGCCCACCACACGGTGGAGGACGTTGGCATCGTCCTTGGCCAGGCACTTGACGAGGCACTCGGCGACCGTGCCGGGATCCGCCGCTACGGCTCGGCGCTGGTGCCGATGGACGAGTCGCTGGCCGAGTGCGCAATCGACATCTCAGGCCGGCCGCTGTGCGTCTTTGACGCCGAGCTGCCAGCCACCTCGATCGCCGGCTTCGACAGCGAGCTCGCCGAGGAGTTCTTCCGTGCCGTCGCCAACGGCGCCAAGCTGACCCTGCACGTCTCGGTCCGCTACGGCAGCAACGTCCATCACATGATCGAGGCCTGCTTCAAGGCCTTCGCGCGAGCTCTCCGGGTCGCCGTCTCGGTCGACCCCGAGGAGAGAGGCGTGCCCTCGACCAAGGGGACCTTGAGCGAATGACGGCGCGTATCTGCATCTTGGACTATGGAATGGGCAACCTGCGCTCGGTCGAGAAGGCGCTGGAGCACGTCGGCGCCACCGCGACGATCGCGAGCGACCCTGCGACGATCCGTGCCGCCGACGGCGTGATCCTGCCCGGGGTCGGTGCCTTCCCGAAAGCGATGGAGAGAGTGCGAGAGCTGGGCCTCGACGATCTGGTCGCCGAGCGACGCGACGCCGGCGTGCCCATCCTCGGCATCTGCCTTGGCTTGCAGTTGCTGTTCGATTCGACCAGCGAGCTGGGTGGAGCGACCGGGATCGGCCTGCTCTCGGGCGCTGTGGCGGAGCTCGAGGCCGACGGCCTAAAGGTCCCGCACATCGGCTGGTCGCCGGTTCGCTGGGAGCAGGACTCGCGCCTGGCAGAGGGGATCGAGAGCGAGACGCCCTTTTACTTCGTCCACTCCTTCGCGCCAAGCCCCGGTCAGGAGGATCTGCTCGGCAGCGCGGCCTACGGCGCTCGCTTCGCCTGCGCGGCGGAGCGCGACAATGTCTTCGGCGTCCAGTTCCACCCCGAGAAGTCGAGCAGCGCCGGCCTGCGGCTGCTCTCCAACTTCGCCGGGGTCTGCGCGTCGACGCCTGCTCCGGCGTGATCCTCTACCCGGCGATCGACATCCGCGGCGGCCAGGCGGTGCGGCTGCTGCAGGGCGATTACGAGCGCGAGATCGCCTACGACGCCGATCCGGTCGACGCGGCCGTGCGCTGGGCTAGCGAAGGAGCGCGGTTCCTGCACGTGGTTGATCTGGACGGGGCAAAGGCGGGTGAGCCGCGGAACCTGGCGGCGGTGCGGCGGATTGTCGCGGCGGTTGATTGCCCGATCCAGGTTGGCGGAGGGTTACGGGATGCTGTGGCCGTGACGGCAGTTCTCGACGCAGGGGCCGAGAGGGTGGTGATCGGGACGGCAGCGCTGCGGGACCCGAAGTTCCTCGACGACATGCTGGATCGACACGGGGAGCGTGTAGTCGTCTCAGTAGACGCTCGCGACGGTCGGGTGGCCTTGGAGGGATGGACTGAAGCAGGTGAGGAGGGGGTGGTCGAGGTCGTCGCGGCGCTCGAGGAGCGCGGCGTGGCTCGCTTCCTCTGTACGGCGATCGAGGTCGACGGGACCATGGAGGGTCCGGCGCTCGTTCGGCTCGGCGAGATCGCCGCGGCCACCCAGTCGCAGGTCATCGCCTCAGGCGGCGTAGGGGAGCTGGCCCACCTCGAATCCCTCGCCCGCGAGGCCCCACCCAACGTCGAAGGCGCAATAGTTGGTCGCGCCCTCTACGAGCGCAAGTTCACCGTTGCCGAGGCGATCGCCGCGCTGCGCAGCACTCGAGGCGGCCCAGATTGAGCGCGGTCGTCGTTTCTATCGCTATGCGGCAGAAGAGGCGACCGCACCCCGAGCTCTAGGCTGTGGAGATGGTTCTGAAGCGTGTAATCCCTTGCTTGGACGTCGACGCTGGGCGCGTTGTCAAGGGGACGAACTTCGTCGGGCTGCGCGATGCGGGTGATCCGGTCGAGCTGGCCGAGCGCTATGACGCTGAGGGCGCCGACGAGCTCGTCTTCCTCGACATCACCGCCTCGCACGAGAAGCGCGAGACGATCGTCGAGCTGGCGCGCCGCACGGCCGACAACGTCTTCATACCCTTCACGATCGGCGGCGGCATTCGCTCGGTCGAGGACGCCCAGGCGGTGCTCGACGCCGGCGCCGACAAGGTTTCGGTCAACTCCGCAGCCCTCGAGCGACCCGAGCTGCTGACCGAGCTGGCCGATCACTTCGGCGCCCAGTGCGTGGTAATCGCCATCGACGCCAAGCAAGAGGGGGGCGGCTGGGGTGTTTACGTCAACGGTGGTCGCAAGAAGGTCGACGGTCGAGAGGCCGTCGCTTGGGCCACGGAGGCGGTCGAGAGGGGCGCTGGGGAGGTGCTGCTGACCAGCATGGATCGCGACGGCACCAACGATGGCTATGACATCGACCTGACCCGCAGCATCGCCGACGCTGTCCCGGTGCCTGTGATCGCCTCCGGCGGCGCCGGCGCCCTGGAGCATCTCAGCGCGGCGATCGCCGACGGTCGCGCCGATGCCGTCCTCTGCGCCTCGATCTTTCACTACGGCGCCTACAGAGTGCGCGATGCGAAGCGGTACCTGGCCGATGTGGGAATCCCGGTTCGGGTCTAGACGGGTCAACCGTCAGCCACTGCTCAAATCCGCAGCCATCGCGGCGACCCCGCCTGAGCCGAGGATCTCGAAGCGGGCCAGCTCATACGGGCTATCGCGCGTGGCATAGCCGGCGATCTCGGTCGTCGCTCCCAGGTACCCGGCTTCCTTCACGGCTGCGATCACGGTTTCGTCGAAGCGCCCCGCGGGATAGCAGAAGTTGTCGACCTGAACGCCGTATTCGCGACGCAGGATCGCCCGCGAGCCGGCCACTTCTTCCCTCAATTCGCTGGCATCCAGTTCGGTCAGGTCGAGGTGGTGGATGGTGTGGGCCGCCAGCGTCACCGCCTCGTAACCGTGTTCCGCGAGCCAGCCCATCTGGCGGTGGAAGATCGGTCGCCGTAGGCACAGGTCGGGATAAGGAGCGCCCGCCGACGCGGCGCCGAGCACGTGGTACTCGAGAATCGGAACCCGGGCCGGTGTGAGGCCTCCAATTCGGTTGAGGCGTGGCGTTGCGGACCGTGGTTGGGCCGGCGGCCAACCTTCCGCCGCCGCGTTTGGCCGCCGCAGCGCCCGCGGCCCGCTTCCCGCCTGAGTCGCCGCCGCCGAACAGCACCGCCGCGATCGAGGCCACCGCGACCGTAAGCGCCGCGGTGGCGAGCAGGCGTCGGCGGCGAATCTGCCGGCGCTGCCGCTCTCGCCTCGCTTTGCGCTCATCGACCATCCGGGAACGCGATCATGGTAAGGAAGGAGACCGATGCCGATCCCCCTGACACCAATCGAAGACCTCGCCGACGCCGTGGAGAGCGCCTATCCCGAGCTGGCAGCCGTCCACGACCTGGCCGGAGGGAAACCGGTGTACCTGGTTGGCGGCGCCGTCCGCGATCTTCTGCTTGGCCAGGGGAGAAGCGACATCGACCTGGTGGTCGAGGGCGACGCCACGGCTCTCGCTGCTCGGCTCGGCGGAGAGGTCATCGAGCACGAACGTTTTGCAACCGCCAAGGCACGGCTCGGCGAGCACGAGGTGGATATCGCCACGGCCCGGGCCGAGTCCTATCCACACCCCGGCGCGTTGCCCGAGGTGGAGCCGACAACCGGAATCGCCGCCGACCTTGCCCGTCGCGACTTCACGGTCAATGCGATGGCGATTCCCCTGCGTCGCGATCCGGAGTTGATCGACCCCCACAGGGGCCGAGGGGACCTCGAAGCGGGCTTGCTGAGAATTCTTCACGCGCGTTCGTTCGAGGACGACCCGACGAGAGCGCTGCGAGCCGCCCGCTACGCGGCTCGCTTCGGCTTCGAGCTGGAGCCAGAGACCGCGGCGTTACTGGGCAAAACCGACCTGAGCACGGTGTCGGCGGACCGCCGCGATGCGGAGCTGCTGCGGATGGCCAGCGAGACGGAGTCCGTGCGCGGATTTGCTCTGCTGGCCGAGTGGGGGCTGGTGGATCTGTCCGAGAGCGAGCTGGGCCTGGCTGGCCGGGTTGCGGGACTCCTCATGGCGCCGCCCTGGAGAGAAATGGCCCGGCGAGACCAGGCCATCCTCGCCGCGGCGCTGGGTCAGCGGGGTGAGGCGGAGAAACTGGCGGCGGCACATCCCGGCCGACCATCCGAGGCGGTGTGCCTTGCCCGGGGAGCGACCTCGATCGAGCTGGTGCTCGCTCGCGCAATGGGCGCCCAGTGGCTCGATCACTACGTTGATGAGTGGCGGAACGTGAAGCTCCAGATCGACGGCGACGATCTGATCGCCGCGGGCGTTCCCCAGGGGCCGAGGATCGGACGCGGTCTCGACGAGGCGCTGCGCCGCAAACTGGACGACGAAGTCTCCGGGCGTGAGCAGGAGCTGGAAATTGCGGTGTCGGAGGCGAGAAGGGGCGATGCCTGATGCAGTGGCGATCGGCCGGGGAGGTCAAATGGCTGGAGGCGCGCCTGCCGGGCTCGGTAGCCGTCTTCTCGACCCGCTCGTGCGGCTCGGCGAAGGAGAGCCACATTCCACTCGCAACCGCGCTCGAAATCTCCCCCGATCTGATTGTCAGCGGCCACCAGGCGCATGGCGCCGAGCTGGCGTTCCATGAAGTGGCGGTGGCTGGAATTCCCGATGTCGACGGACATGTGATCACCAAGCCAGGCCCGGTCGGCCTCGTCTATACGGCCGACTGCCTGCCGGTCGCCGTCGCCGGGCCAGGCGGCGTCGCGATGCTTCACTGCGGCTGGCGTGGCCTGGCTGCCGGAATCGTTGGCTGCGGAGCCAAGGCGGTGGGCGCCACGCACGCGGTGATCGGACCTGGAATCGGTCCCTGCTGCTACGAGGTCAGAGATGACGTCCTCGACGCGTTCGCCGGTCTAGGGCCCGGGGTCGCCTCCGGTCGAATGCTCGATCTGCCCGAGGTCGCACGGCGCCTCCTGCGGGAAACGGGCGTCCGGGAGATCGAGTCCGCCACGCTCTGCACCTGCTGTGAGGAGGAGCTGTTCTTCTCGCATCGCCGTGACGCCGGGCCCGGTCGCCAGGCTGGCCTGGCCTGGATCGAGGCCGGGGGGCGTTAGGCGATGCCAGGCCTGATCCACGGCCTCGACGCGGCCAAGATCGCCGCGAATCTGGAGCGGGTGCGCGAGCGCGCCGGCGGCGGTGTCGAGGTCCTCGCCGCGACCAAGTACGTGCCGCTGGAGGAGATGGGGGCCCTGGCCGAGGCGGGGGTCGGGCTGGTCGGCGAGAACCGCCAGCAGGAGTTGGAGGCAAAGCACGAGCGCTGGGGTGACGCCTTCGCATGGGACTTCATCGGCAACCTGCAGAGCCGCAAGGTGAAGCGGGTCCTGCCGCTCTGCCGCCTGATCCATTCCGTCGCCTCGGAATCGGTGCTGGAGCAGCTCGGGCTTCACGGCGATGCGCAGACCGAGATCCTGGTCGAGGTCAACGTCGCCGGCGAGGAGGGCAAGGGGGGCATCGCCCCGGATGATTTGGGCGCCTTCGTCGAGCGCTGCCCGGTTCGGGTGTCGGGACTGATGACGATGCCACCGTTCAGCGCCGACGCGGAGGACTCACGGCCGCACTTCGCCCGCCTCGCCGAGCTGGCCTCAGCGCACGGGTTGAGCCGACTCTCGATGGGCACTTCGCAGGATTGGCCCGTCGCCGTCGAGGAGGGGGCGACGATAATCCGCCTTGGCACCGCGCTTTATGTGTGAAATGCCACCCGATTGGCGATAATCGCCAATAGAACCAACAAGGAATAGGCTGCAAAGGGCCGAAAGACGCGATACCCATGGCACTACGCGACAGCTGGCATAAAGCGCTGGTCTACTTCGGACTGGCGGAAGAGCACGAGTACGGTCCCGAATACGGGGAAGACTTCCCCGAGACTTCGGAAGAGGAAATCGAGGCTCGGCGCGAATCCGGACAGGTGCGGCGCCTGCCGACGTCCCGCCGCTCGCGCCGCGACGAGATCGACGACATCTTCGCCGACGACGAGCCGATTTCGGCTTCGCGTACGCGCACTCTGCGCCCGGTCGGCGAGGACTCCGACGTCAAAGTCCATCTCGTCATCCCGCGTAACTTCAACGACGCTCAGCAGGTCGCCGACCAGTTCAAGCGGTCGGTGCCGGTGATCCTCAACCTGCAGACCACCGACCACGAGCTCTCGAAGCGGATGATCGACTTCTGCTCCGGCCTCACCTACTCGCTCGACGGCGGTATGCAGCGGATCGCCGAGAAGATCTTCTTGCTGACGCCTCGGAACGTCGAGGTGTCTGCCGAGGAGAAGGCTCGGCTGCTCGACAAAGGGTTCTTCAACCAGTCCTAGCTCGTGGCGGGTGGGGAGAGGGTCGGGTGGCCCAGATCGCCGCTGGGTTTTTCGCTTCTGAGTCTTGTTTCTCTCGCTGAGTCGGCGCTGCGAAAAACAGGACGCCGCGCCCATCCGGGCCACCCGACCCTCTCTTCTCGGCACGGCTAGGCTGCGGTGCGTGATTGTTGGCTTCGTTGGCTCGGGGAGCATGGCTGCCGCTATGGCGCGGGGGTGGAGGGGCGAGGTCGAGTCGATGCTCTTTACCGACTCCGGATCGGGACGGGCCCAGGAGCTTGCCCGGGAGCTTGGAGGTGAGGCGCTCTCGTCGAACGCGGAGCTGGCGGGAAGGGCGGATGTCGTTGTGCTTGCTGTGAAGCCGGTCAAGCTCGATGAAGCCGCGGGGGAGCTGCAGGATGCGACCACTGTCGTTTCGCTGCTTGGGGCGACCTCCCTTCAGCGTGTCTCGGCGCTGTTTCCGGATGCTGAAGTGATTCGGGTGATGCCTAACATCGGGGTGGAGGTGCGACGGGGGGTGCTTTGCGTTGCCGGCGCGGAGTCGCCCGAGACCCGTTCTCTGCTGGAGCTGCTTGGGCATGTGGTGGAGCTGCCGGACCCGCAGTTCGACGCTGCGACCGCGGTTATGGGGTGTGCGCCGGCCTATCTGGCGCTGGCGGTGGAGGCGATTGCCGGCGCCGGGGCGGAAGATGGGCTCGACCCCGAGCTGGCTCGGGAGTTGGTGGTGGAGACCACTGCTGGGACGGCCGAGTTGCTGCGCATACGTCATCCCGCCGACGTGCGCAAGGCGGTCGCCTCCCCTGGCGGCAGCACCGAGGCCGGACTTGAAGCGCTTGATCGCGAGGGCGCGCGCGAGGCTTTTGCGGCCGCGGTGAGGGCTTCGCTGGAGAGGATGCGGGGATGATCCTGCTCGCGCTGACCCGCAACGACGTCGCCGACTACGTTGCCGCCCTCTTCCTTGTCTACATCATCCTGATCCTGATCCGGGTCCTGATCTCGTGGATCCCACGCATGCCCTACAACCCAGCGCTGCGGGCGGTGCTTGACTTCGTATCCCAGACGACCGACCCTTACCTCAATCTCTTCCGTCGCATCATCCCGCCGATCGGGGGCGGCGGCTTCGGGCTCGATCTCAGCCCGATGATCGGGATCATCGTGCTCTACATCCTGCGTTCGCTTGTCGTCGCACTGATCGCAGGGTGAACGGCGCTGGGGCTTGGGCCTGGCGCCTGGCCGGCGCGCTTTGCGTCCTCGTCATCGCCCTCGACCAGGCTGCCAAGGCGCTGATCGCGGCCAACCTCGTTCCCGGCGAGCACGTCGACGTGCTCGGCCCGCTTGGCCTCACCCTCGCCCACAACCGAGGTGTCGCCTTCGGTCTGGCCAGCGGCGGCGGCGCGGCGCTGGTCGCGCTCACCGTCGCGGCGCTGCTCTTCGTCGGCGTTCTTTTCGCCCGCAATCCGACCCGACCCTGGATGTGGGTGGCAGTTGGGCTGCTCGCCGGCGGCGCCCTTGGCAACCTCGTCGACCGAGTGCGCGCGGGGGCCGTCACCGATTACATCGACCTCCTCAGCTGGCCACCTTTCAACCTGGCCGATGTCGCGATCACGCTCGGCGTCCTGGCGCTGGCGCTGATCTACGTCGGTGAGGCCGAGAAATGACAACCGAGCTGCGCATCGTCCACCTCGACGAGTCCTTGGCGGTGGTCGACAAGCCCGCCGGTCTGGTCGTCCACCCGGCGCCCTCGCACAGCGGCACGACCCTGGTCGACGAGCTGGCGGAGATCCTCGGCGGCGGCGGCGACCCCGAGCGGCCCGGCATCGTCCATCGCCTCGACAAGGAGACCAGCGGGCTGCTCGTCGTCGCCCGCGACGACGAGACCCACGCCGCGCTCCAGGAGCAGGTGCGGCGGCGCGAGGTCGAACGTGTCTACCTGGCCCTGGCCGGGGGGCGGCTCGCTTCCCGCACCGGCACGATCGACGCGCCGATCGGCCGCGCCTCGCGGCAGAGAACCCGGATGGCGGTCTCCGGCGCCGCCTCGCGCCACGCCCGGACCCACTTCGAGGTGCTGGAGCTGCTCGCCGCGGAGACCTACTTGGAGGCCAAATTGGAGACGGGACGCACGCATCAGATCCGCGCCCATTTCGCCGCGATCGGCAACCCCCTGGTCGGCGACGCGACCTACGGCGGCACGGAGAAATACGGCCTGAGCCGGCAGTTCCTCCATGCACATCGGCTCGCCTTCGCACATCCGGTCAGCGGCGAGCCGATGACCTTCCGCTCCGAGCTGCCCGCAGAACTCGCCACCGTGCTCGAATCCGCCCGCACCGCCTGACCCGGCGCTCCCAACTACAATTCCTCCGTTCTAAACCTACCCTCGGCGTGCCATCCCGGATCCTGACCGGCCTCAAAGGCCGAGTCCCCGGCTAGGGCGGCGGGGCTTTGCAGCCAATTCAAGGAGACTTCTCAAACATGCCAGAGGCAGGCCTCAAAGAGCTGTTGGAGGCCGGAGTTCACTTCGGCCACCAGACCCGGCGCTGGAACCCAAATATGCGCCGCTACATATTCGGCGAGCTGGATGGGATCCACATCATCGATCTCATCCAGACCGAGGCGCTGCTGGAGAACGCCCGGCGCTTTGCCGGCGAGCTGGCCAGCGGCGGCGGCACGGTGCTCTTCGTCGGCACCAAGAAGCAGGCGCGCGGCCCTGTTCAGGAATGGGCCGAACGCTGCAAGATGCCTTACGTCAACCAGCGCTGGCTCGGCGGTCTGCTGACCAACTACAACACGATCTCGGCGCGGATCTCGCGCCTGCACGAGCTGACCACCTGGCAGGAGGAAGGCAAACTCGATCTGCTGCCGACCAAGGAGCGGATGGGAATGCAGGCCGAGCTGACCAAGCTCGAGTACAACCTGGGTGGGGTCCGCGACATGGACCGTCTTCCGGATGCCGTTTTCGTCACCGACCTCAAAACCGAGGAGATCGCGGTCCGCGAGGCGGTCCGCCTGCGAATCCCGATCATCGGCCTGGTCGACACCAACTGCGACCCGACCCAGATCGACTACGTGATCCCGGGCAACGATGACGCGATCCGCTCCTGCCAGCTTGTGATCGGCACGATCGGCGGCGCGGTCGAGGAGGGCGCCGGCGCCTGGCGTGTGCAAGAGGAGCGCCGCTTGGCCGAGGAGATGGAACGGCGCAAAAAGGAGGAAGAAGAGCGGAAGAAGCGCGAGGAGGAAGAGAAAGCGCGGCTCGAGGCGGAGGAAGCGAAGAAAAAAGCCGCCGAAGAGGAGGCTGCCAGGAACGTGGCAGAAGCGCCTCCGGCTCAGGCCAAAGCGCCTCCGGCTCAGGCCCCTCAGGCCGCGGGTCCTGTCGCGGGGGCAGACTCCTCGTCCACGCAAGCTGCGGGCGGGGAGCCAACCCCCGCGCCACCCGCGGCAGGGACGCCTAAAGCCGAGGCTCCAGCCAAAGAGAGCGCTCCGCCCACCGAGAAAGCTCCCGCTGCGAAAGAGGAGGGTTCGAAATGAGCATCTCCGCTGCTGACGTCAAGGCGCTGCGGGAGCGGACTGGGGCGGCGATGATGGATTGCAAAGCGGCGCTCTCGGAGTCCGAGGGGGATGTGGATCGAGCGATCGAGATCCTCCGCGTCAAGGGTCAGGCCTCGGCCGCCAAGCGCGAGGGGCGGGGCACCAGCGAGGGGGTCATCGCCTCCTACATCCACGCCAACGACAAGGTCGGGGCGATGGTCGAAGTCCAGTGCGAGACCGACTTCGTCGCCCGCAACGAGGACTTCAAGGCCTTCGCCTACGAGGTCGCCCTCCACGTCGCGGCGACCGCGCCCACCTACGTCAACGCCGAGGAGATCCCGGCTGAGGAGCGCGAGGCGGAGAAGCGTGTTTTCGAAGAGAAGGCGCGTGAGGACAGCAAACCGGACAACGTCGTCGAGAAGATCGTCGAGGGCCAGCTCGCCAAGTGGGCGAAGGAGGTCGCGCTGCTCGACCAGGCCCATGTCAACGCCGAGAAACACGATTCCAAGTCGATCGAGGAGCTGCGCCAGGAGCTGGCCGCGAAGACCGGCGAGAACATCCGTGTCGCGCGCTTCGCCTACTTCCGCGTCGGCGATTGAACAAAAGCGAGCCCAAATTCGGCCGCATCCTCCTCAAGCTCTCGGGGGAGGCGCTGATGGGGGAGCGCGAGCACGGCACCGACGCCGGCGAGGTCGAACGGATCGCCCGCCAGGTCGCGGCTGTGCGCGAGCGTGGGGTGGAGGTGGCGATCGTCGTCGGCGCCGGCAACATCTACCGTGGGCTGCAGGGCGCAGCGGCGGGCATGGACCGTGCCACCGGTGACTACATGGGGATGCTGGCGACCGTGCTCAACGCGCTTACCCTGCAGGACGCGCTGGAGAAGATCGGTGAGCACACGCGGGTGATGTCGGCGATCGACGTCAAGGAGGTCGCCGAGCCTTACATCCGCCGCCGCGCGATGCGCCACCTGGAGAAGGGCCGGGTGGTGATCTTCGCCGCCGGCACCGGCAATCCGTTCTTCACCACCGATACGGCGGCGGCGCTGCGCGCCCTCGAGATCCATGCCGAGACGATCCTGATGGCGAAGAACGGGGTGGAAGGCGTCTACGACTCTGACCCTGCCATGAATCCCGAGGCCAAGTTCATCCCCGCGATCGGCCACCGCGAGGCGATCGAGCGAGGGCTCAAAGTGATGGACTCGACTGCGCTCTCGCTCTGCATGGACAACGACTTGCCGATCTACGTCTTCAACATGGGCGACGAGAGCAACATAGATAGGATCGTCAGCGGCGAGAGCGTCGGCACGCTGGTTTCCAGCGCCGCCGCCTGAGGACCGGAGAGAGGACCCAGTGGAGCTGATCGACGAGATGCTCAAGGACGCCGAGGACCGGATGCGGAAATCGGTCGAGTCGAGCCGTGGCGAGTTGGCCACGGTGCGCACCGGCCGTGCCTCTCCGCACCTGCTGGACCGGATAACGGTCGACTATTACGGCTCACAGACGCCGCTGAAGCAGCTCGCCAACATCGCCACCTCAGATGCCCGGCTGCTCACCGTAATGCCCTTCGACAAGGGCTCGATCGGCGAGATCGAGAAAGCGATCCAGGAGTCAGACGTCGGCCTGACGCCGAGCAACGACGGCAGTGTGATCCGCCTGCAAATCCCAGAGCTGACCGAGGAGCGCCGTCGCGAGATGGTCAAAGTGGTCCACGGCGTCGCCGAGGAGGGCCGCGTCGCGGTCCGCAACATCCGCCGCGACACGATGCAGGACCTGCGTGACCTGAAGAAAGAGGGGGAAGCGGGTGAGGACGACGAGCGCCGCGCCGAGGCGGCCCTGCAGAAGCAAACCGATGAGGCTATCGCCGAGATCGACAGTGCGCTAGAGGGCAAGGAACAAGAGATCCTCGAGGTGTGAGGCGGCTGCAAACCGTCTCACGGAACCGTGAACACCCCTAAATACGTCGCGATCATCACCGACGGCAACGGGCGCTGGGCCGAGCAGCGCGGTCTGCCGGTCGTCGAGGGGCACCGGGCTGGCGCGGATACGGTCAAGGCGCGACTGCGGGACGCGGTCGAGCTCGGGGTCGAGGAGCTGACCGTCTTCTCCTTCTCGACCGAGAACTGGGCGCGGCCGCCAGAGGAGGTCGAGGGGTTGATGCGGATGTTCAGCGAGCGGATCGAGGCCGAGACCCCCGAGCTCGACGCCGAAGGCGTTCGCATGCGCTTCCTCGGCCGACGGGAGGGCCTCGCCAAGGAGTTGATCGAGCAGATGGAATGGGCGGAGGAGACGACCGCGAAGAACGAGCGCATCGTCCTCTTCATCGCCTTCAACTACGGCGGCCGGGCGGAGATCGTCGACGCGGCGCGAACCTTCAAGGGAGACTCCGAGGAGGAGTTCCGTCGATACCTCTACGCGCCCGAGATGCACGATCCTGATCTCCTCATACGAACGAGCGGCGAGCAGCGGATCTCCAACTACCTGCTCTGGCAGTGCGCCTATTCGGAGCTGGTCTTCCGCGAGGAGCTCTGGCCGGACTTCGGTCGCGAGGCCTTCGAGGACTCGCTGCGCGAGTTCGAGGCGCGCCGCAGGCGCTTCGGGAAGCGAGCCTGATGGTTCAGGACCTCTTCGACGACGAGATGTTCGCGGAGGAGCCGCCGCCGCCAGAGCGTCGACAGCGCGAGCCGCGGCGGCGTCGCGGCTCGCCGATGAGCGGGGAGACGGCGCGGCGGATCGTCGTCGCGCTCCCGTGGATCGCCTTTACGATCGCTATCGCTGTGCTCGGCGGCCTCGTCTTCGCCGTGGCGATGGTCGGGGTCGGCGTGCTCTGCCTGCGCGAGTACTTCCTGATGACGGCGCCCATGCGCCCTGTCCAGATGGCCGCCTACATCGCGCTGGCCGCGATGGTCCTCGCCGCCTATTTCGGCACCGCCTTCAACGTCCTCCTGCTCGCAACCGCGTCGTTCGCGCTGCTCTTCCTCTTCGCGGCGCGGCGACACCCGCGCGAGGGGATCGTCGTCTCGATGGGGGTGACCGTCCTCGGCGCGGTCTGGATCGGCCTGCCGCTCGTCCACGCCGTCCTGTTGCGCGACCTGCCCGACCATGGCGCCGCGCTGCTGATCGACGTCCTCGTCGGCACCTTCGCCACCGACACCGGCGCCTACGCCACCGGCCGCATGTTCGGATCGCACCCGATCGCACCCGACCTCTCGCCAAACAAGACGATCGAGGGCCTGATCGGCGGCTTCCTGATCGGCACGATGGCCTTCTGGTTCGCCGGCCTTTACCAGGACTGGCTCTCCGGGGCCGACGCGCTGATCATCGGCGCCGCGGTGGCGGCGATCGCCCCGATCGGCGACCTCTTCGCCTCGATGGTCAAGCGCGATCTCGGCGCCAAGGACACCGGCAAGGTCTTCGGTCCGCACGGCGGGATGCTCGACCGCCTCGACGCCGTCCTCTTCACGATCGTCGTCGGCTACTACCTCTCGGTCCAGCTGGTCTATTGACCTACCTAAACTTGGTGTCCCGTCCCGCAACACCTGACCGGAAATGACGACCCCAGACCACCACCATACGGCGTCCTCAGTCGCCCAAATAGCGATGCTATGCGGGCTCCCTGCGTCCTTGTCTGGTGGCGCCTGGGTCGCGCCATTTCCTGGCCAGTGTCACGAGACAGGACACCGTAGATGAAGAAGCTGGTCATTCTGGGCAGCACCGGCTCGATCGGCACCCAAGCGCTGGAGATCGTCGCTTCATCCGAGGAGCTGCAGGTCGTCGGCCTTGCGGCCGGGACTAGCTGGGAGCAGCTGCTCGGGCAGGCGCACCAGCACGGCGTGCCGACCGTGGCGCTTGCCGGCGCCGACGCCGCCGAGCGGGCCCGGTCCGCCTGGGACGGCCGCGTGCTCGCCGGCGAGGAGGGCGTGCGCGAGCTGATCGCCGCCGCGGACGCGGATCTGGTTCTGAACGGGACGGTCGGCGCGGCCGGTCTCGGCCCGACCGTCTTCGCCCTCGGGGAGGGGATCGACGTCGCCCTCGCCAACAAGGAGAGCCTGGTGATCGGTGGTGAGCTGACCACGGCCCTGGCCGAAGCGACCGGCGCGAGGCTGATCCCGGTCGACTCCGAGCACTCGGCGCTCTTCCAGCTGATCGGCGCCGAGCAGCCCGGCACCGTGGAGCGGCTGGTCCTGACCGCCTCCGGCGGGCCCTTTCGCGGCCGTAGCGACCTCTCGGGGGTCAGCGTCGAGGACGCCCTCGCGCATCCGACCTGGAGGATGGGGGGGCGGATCACGATCGACTCGGCGACTCTGATGAACAAGGGTTTCGAGGCAATCGAGGCGCACCACCTCTTCGGCGTCCCCTACGAGCGGATCGCCGTCGTCGTCCACCCGCAGTCGATCGTCCACTCGCTGATCGACCTCAACGACGGCGCCGCGCTGGCCCATCTCGGCTACCCGGACATGCGGGTGCCGATCTCCTATGCCCTCCATTTCCCCGAGCGAGCCGACGTCGACGTGCCACGGCTCGATCTGGCGGCGGTCGGCGAGCTGAGCTTCGAGGAGCCCGACTCAGAGACCTTCGCCTGCTTGCGCCTGGCGCTCGAGGCGGGAGGGGCGGGGGGGACGTCGCCGTGCGTGCTCAACGCGGCCGACGAGGTCGCCGTCGCCGCCTTCCTCGATGGCCGGATCGAGTTCACTGCGATCGCCGCGGCGATCGAGCGGGTACTGGAGGAGATGCCGGCGCGGCCTGTCACTCACTTCGAGGACCTCTTTGCCGCAGATGAAGAGGCGCGCCGCCGCACCGAAGAGCACGTCGGCGGGTTGGCGACGGTATGAGCTGGCTCTTCGTATTCCTCGGCTTCTCGGCGCTGATCATCCTGCACGAGGCAGGCCACTTCTTCGCCGCCAAGGCGACCGGGATGCGGGTGGAGCGCTTCTTCCTCTTTTTCGGGCCGACCCTTTTCTCAATCAAACGGGGCGAGACCGAGTATGGGGTCAAAGCGATCCCCCTCGGCGGCTACGTCAAAATCAGCGGGATGAATCCGGAGGAGAAGCTTCCTCCGGAAGTCGTGCATCGGGCCTATTACCGCCAGCCGGTGTGGAAGCGGATCGTCGTGATCGCTGCCGGCCCGGCGGTGAACATCGCCCTCGCCTTCGCGCTCCTTTTCTTCGTCGCCTTCCACTATCCCGAAGCAGACAGCAGGATCGGCTCGGTGAAAGCCGGCTCACCCGCAGCTGCGTCGACGCTCAAGCCCGGAGACCGGCTCGTGTCCGTCGACGGCAAGAGCTTTGCTGGTGCAAGCGTGGAAAAGCGGCTCGCCCGGTTCGGGCACATGATCTCTGCCCACAAATGCGCAGAGAAGATTCCGACGAAAGGCTGCCGGGCCAGCACGCCCGTCGAGTTGGAGATCGAGAGGGGGGGAGAACACCGGATGGTCACCGTCTATCCGGCCTACGACCCGACCAACAAGCGAACTCTGGTGGGCATCGAATATGCCGTCGTGCCTGCAGCGGCGACGGCCGGTGGAGCCGCATCGTTTGCCTGGGACAAAATGTGGCTGGTTGCCTCTGGCACCGTCCACGTCTTCTCCCACATCTTCGAATCAGAACAGCGCAAACAGATCTCCGGGGTCGTCGGTATCAGCGACGTGGGACACCAGGTGGTTGGCTTCGGCGTTTACCCGTCCCTTCTGCTGCTTGCCCTGGTGAGCTTCTCGCTGGGGTTGATCAACTTGCTGCCGATCCTGCCTCTTGACGGCGGTCACATGTTCTGGAGCCTGGTCGAGAAGCTCCGTGGTAGACCGGTGTCTCTACAGGTGATGGAGCGCGCCAGCATCATCGGCTTCGCCTTGGTCGCCATGCTCTTCTTCATCGGGCTGAACAACGACATCGGCCGGATCACCGGCGAAGGCTTCAACGTGCGCTGATGCAGGTCTCGGCCGCCGAGCGCTACGTCAGCGGCGGCGCGAGCTAGGCGGATGCGGCTGAGATCGCGGCGCTCTATCCAGACCGAGAGCCCGCATGGGGGTTGCCGGCCCCGCCCAGATACCCTTTGAAGATGGCTTCTAAGCGACAGATCTTCGTCGGCGGGGTGCCGATCGGCGGTGGGGCGCCGGTCGCCGTGCAGACGATGACCAAGACCGAGACCGCCAACCTGGCGGCGACGATGGAGCAGATCCGCAAGGTCGCCGACGCCGGGGCAGACATCGTCCGGGTCGCGGTGCCGCGCGACGACGACGTCGAGGCGCTGAAGACGATCGTCGTGGAATCGCCGATACCGGTGATCGCCGACATCCACTTCAACCACACGCTGGCGCTGAAGGCGATCGACGCCGGCGCCCACTGCATCCGGCTCAACCCGGGCAACATCGGCGGTCGCGACAAAGTCGCCGAGGTGGCGGTTAGGGCGACCGCTGCCGAGGTTCCAATGCGGATCGGCGTCAACTCCGGCTCGCTGCCCAAACACCTGCACGAGCTGGAGCGCGAGGCGCCGGTTGAGGCACTGGTCGCCGCCGCAGTCGAGTTCGTCGAGCTGATGGAGAACCTCGACTTCGAAGACTTCAAGGTCTCGATCAAGTCGACCAACGTTCCCAACACGATCGCCGCCAACCGCCTGCTCTCGGAGAAGATCCCGTACCCGTTGCATCTCGGCATCACCGAGGCGGGGACGAAATGGTCTGGCTCGTTGAAATCCTCGGTCGGTCTCGGGACGCTGCTCGCCGACGGGATCGGCGACACGATCCGGATCAGCCTCTCGACCTTCCACGCCGAGGAGGAGGTCAAGGTCGCCTGGGAGATCCTCAAGGCGCTGCAGCTGCGCGAGCGCGGTCCGGTGCTGATCGCCTGCCCGACCTGCGGCCGCCTCCAGTTCGATATGGACTCGGTCGTCGCCGAGATCGAGCAGCGGCTGGAAAGCTACGCCGAGCCGGTCGAGGTGGCGGTGCTGGGCTGCGCCGTCAACGGCATCGGCGAGGCCAGCCACGCCGATTTCGGTATTGCGGGGGCCAAGAACGAGGGTCTGATCTTCGCCCACGGCAAGCCGCTGCGGAAGGTTCCGCAGGCGACGCTCGTCGACACCTTGTTTGAAGAGATCGACAAGTCCCTGGACCGCGGCAGAGTCGAGGTCGACGAGGCGAAATCGCGCGAGGGCGCTGCCTGGCTGGCCAAGATCGAGGAGGAAAACGCCGGTGAGCTGACGCCGGAGAAGATCGCTCAGATGGAGAAGGAAGCGGTCGAGAAGGGCGAGTCGGACCGGGTTCTGCTCGACGAGGAGGCCTCTCCTACGACCGGGCGGCGGTTCACCAGGGCCTGAGAGAGATGGCGGGGTCGCTCCGTCATCCCGAGCACTCCGCGCAACTGCCCGAGACTTGCTGTCGACCGCCATCCGCCTTACTAGTGGATAGGTTTCCCGCAGTGACGCGACTTAGCGAGACTTTCCTTCCGACGCTGAAGGACCCACCCTCAGATGCGGAGGCGGTGTCGCACAAGCTGATGGTTCGCGCTGGGTTGATCCGGCAGCTGGGGGCCGGGCTCTGGACCTATCTGCCAGCTGGCCGGCGGGTCGAGCGCAAGGTCGAGGCGATTCTGCGCGAGGAGATGGAGAGGATCGGCTGCCAGGAGATGCTGATGCCCGTCCTGCAGCCGGCCGAGCCCTGGAAGAAGACGGGGCGCTATGAGATCGATGAGCTGTTCAAGCTCGAGGACCGCAAGGGCGCGCCGATGGTGCTGGCGATGACGCATGAGGAGTGTGTGACCTTCCACGTAGCGCGTGAGGTGCGCTCCTACCGCGACCTGCCGCTGATGCTGTTCCAGATCCAAACCAAGGAGCGCGACGAGCCGCGGCCGCGGGCAGGCGTCCTGCGCACGCGTGAGTTCACGATGAAGGACGCCTACTCCTTCGACCGCGATGAGGAGGGGCTGGGGCGCTCCTACGAGCTGCAGAGCGAGGCCTACGGGCGGATCTTCGACCGCTGCGGGCTGCGCTGGTACCGGGTCGAGTCCGACGTCGGGATGATGGGCGGCTCCGGCGCCCATGAGTACATGGCGCCCTGCCCGGCGGGCGAGAACGAGGTGGCGCTCGCTCCCGGATACGCGGCAAACGTCGAGATCGCCTCGGCCGAGCCACAGCCGGTCGAGCTGCCGGCGCCGTTGGAGGCCCCCGAGCGGATTGCAACCCCCGGGCTAGCCAGCGTCGAGCAGGTTTCCGGATCCCTGGGACTGCCCGCGGGGGCTTTGATCAAGGCGATGCCGGTCGTGGTCGAGGGCCGCGGGATGGTGCTCGTCCTGCTGCGCGGCGACCACCGGCTGAACGAGATCAAGCTCAGCAATGCGCTCGGCGCCGGCTTTAGGCCGGCCGGCCCTGAGGAGATCGAGGCCGAGCTGGGCCCGGTCGGCTTCATCGGTCCGGTCGAAGCCGGGCTGCCGATCGTCAAGGACGCGGCGATCCAGGGTGACGCCTTCGTCACTGGTGCGAATGAGGCAGACACCCACCTGCGCGGCGTCCAGCCGGGGCGCGACTTCGAGTTCGAGGAGATGGACGTGCGCACGGTCGAGGCCGGGGACACCGCCCTCGGTGGCGGCGCGATCGAGATCGAGCCGGCAATCGAGGTCGGCAACATCTTCCAGCTTGGCACGCGCTACTCCGAGCCGCTGGGCGCAACCTACCTCGACGAGAGCGGCGTCGAACGACCTATTGTGATGGGCAGCTACGGGATTGGCCCGGCACGGATCGTCGCCGCGGCGATCGAGCAGGGGGCCGATGAGCGCGGCATCGTCTGGCCCACCGGCCTCGCTCCCTGGCAGGTCCAACTCGTTTCTCTCGCCAAGGTCGGGGAGCCGGAGCGTGAGGCGGCCGACAACCTCTACCGGGAGTTGAGCGACGCCGGCGCGGAGGTTCTCTACGACGATCGCGACGCGGGCCCAGGGGAGAAGCTGACCGATGCAGAGCTGCTCGGCTGCCCGCTGCGGGTGGTCGTCGGACGGCGCGGCCTGGCCAAGGGCGTGGTCGAGGCGGGCGAGCGGGCCACCGGTGCCGAGCACGAGCTGCCCGTGGACGAGGCTGGCGAGCGGATGCTGGCTCTGCTTCAGGGCGAGGATGCCTGAGACCGCTCCCTTCGGTCGCGGCCGCATCCGTCGCCTCTTCGGGCTCGACCGCAGCGGCCCACCACCACGGCAAACGCGGGAGGGGCAACCGCTCAACCCCTGGACGCTCCCCAACCTGGTCGGCTACCTGCGCCTAGCGGGACTGCCGGTCTTTCTCTACCTTGCCTTCGAGTCCGGTGACGGCCGCACCGTCGCCTCAGCGACGATCTTCTGGCTGATCGCCGCGGGCGACTACCTTGACGGCTTCCTCGCACGGGTCACCGGTCAGTACAGCCGCCTCGGCGCGATGCTCGATCCGCTAATCGACCGCCTGACGATCCTCTCCGGCGCCGTCGTCTGCTGGCACTTCGAGCTGCTGCCCCGCTGGGCCCTGGCGCTGCTCGTCGCGCGCGAGGTGGCGATGCTGCTGATCGCTCAGTACGGGCTGCGACACGGGGTCGAGATTGCCGTCAACTGGCCGGGCAGGATCTCGGTTTTCCCAATCATGGGCGGCATCTTCTTCGCTCTCGTCTTCGCCGGCTGGGTACCGGCGGCGCTGCTGATCGTCGGCGTCGCCCTGGCGATCCTCGCCACGGCCCTCTACGCGCAATCGGGGCGGAGAGCGATCCGCGAACGCACGGCGCAAGTAAGCTCTCAGGCTCCATAACCTTCAACCTGCAGTTGAACCTTTGGCAAAGCGATCTATAATCCGCCACAGCGGCCAACGGAGGCGAAGGTCTCCCAATCAAGGAGCGAGATGGAGGACACCTTTCCCGATCTCGGTTCGCTCAGCGACGCAGAGCTGAAGGACCTGATCGACAAGCTCACCACCGAGGAGAACGAGATCTCCTACAAACGCCGGGTCCTGCATGGCAAGATCGACATCTTGCGTGCCGAGCTGGTCAACCGGCTGCGTCACAAGCACGAAAGTGGCGACTCGATGATCTCCGGCGACGACGTCGCGCAGCTGACCGACATTCTTGCCGGCAAGGCGCAGCAGAGTCCGCCGGAGGACGAGCCGGCCGCCTGAGGCTGGAGCAGGTCGATGGCCACCCACTGCCCGGAGTGCGGCTTCGTCAACCCCGAGGGGGCCAACTATTGCCAGAAGTGCGGCGCCTATCTCGGCGGCCCCAAAGATGGCGACGACGAGCCGACGACGATGACCTACACGGTCGACGACACCGGCGAGATGCAGCCGATCGACATCGACCAGGTTTTGGAGACCAGCGGCGCGGCGCTGGTGATCCGCGCTGGCGGAGGGCGGGCCGGCGAGAGCTTCTCCGTGACCGACGACCGGGTCAGCATCGGTCGCAGCCCCGACGCCGGCATCTTCCTCGACGACGTCACCGTCTCCCGCAACCACGCGCTGCTGGTCCACCGCCGCGACGGCTTCTACATCGACGATCTCGGCTCACTCAACGGCACCTACGTCAACCGGCGCCGGATCGAGTCGCACCGGCTCGCTGACGGTGACGAGATCCAGGTCGGCAAGTACAAGCTGAGTTACTTGGAGAAATAGGGGTCGTCGATGGCAGTGTCCGAGCAGCAGGCTCGCCCGCGCGACTCGCGGCCGCGAAAGGCGCTGACGATCGGCGCGGTCTGCAAGATCCTGCAGAACGAGTTCGACGACATCTCGATCTCGAAGATCCGCTACCTCGAGGACCAGAAGCTGCTGACGCCGCGTCGCACCCAGGGCGGCTACCGCCTCTACAGCCAGTCCGACGTGGAGCGGCTGCGAACGATCCTGCGCCTCCAGCGCGACGAGTTCCTGCCCTTGCGGGTGATCCGCCAAGAGCTGGCGGCAGGTGGCGACATCGACCTCGGCAGCGGCGCCGAACGGCGTCCAGCTGCCGGCGCGGTGCGTCGCGCGATCCTCGTCAACACCTCCAGCGCCTACCTGGCTCTGGAGGAGGTGATTGAGGAGACCGGCGCCCGCTCCGAGCTGATCGCCGAGCTGGAGAACTTCGGCATCGTCCAGCCCGAGAAGCGCGATGGCAAGACCGTCTACGACGAGACCGATCGCGAGATCGTCCGCGCCGCCAACGAGCTCTCACGCGTCGGCGTCGGCGCCCGCAACCTGCGCGTCTTCCGCTCCTCCGCCGACCGTGAGGCCAACCTGCTGGAAGCGCTGCTGGGACCGTCGCTGCGCTCGCGCAACCCGGAGCGGCGCAAAGAAGCGCTGGAGAGCCTGGAGAGCCTGGCGGCAACCGTCAGCCACCTCAAGCATCTGCTGCTGGTGCGCGATCTGCGCCGCCTGGCGGGCGACTAGGACGCTGCAAACCTGCGTCTGGCGGTGTCCTCAGTCGGCGGCCTCGCTCCCGTACGTTCGATGTACGCTCGCATCGACCGCCTCCCTGCGTCCTAGCCAGACTTGGTTTTCGCGCCCTAGTCATGCCCCGGATTACTCGACAACGCACTATCTTTGCCCCCCCAAGCGAAGTTTGGGATCTCATTTCCGATCCGTACAACCTCCCAAGATGGTGGCCACGGGTTGCCCGGGTCGAGAGCGTCGACCGCAAGCCCGAGGGCAAGCGCAGCCAGTGGACCAAGGTGCTGGAGACGGCCGAGGGGCGCGGGGTCCGAGCCGACTACCGCTGCCTCAGCTCCGTCGAGGGCGAGCGCTATGTCTGGGAGCAGCAGCTCGCCGGAACCCCCTTCGAGCGTCACCTGCGCCGCTCGGTCGTCGAGATCGGGCTGCAGGCAGATGGCGAGGGGGGCACCGAGGTCAGCCTCAGCTCCGAGCAGAAGCTGCGCGGCATGTCGCGGCTCGGCTCGCCGATGATGCGCGGCGGCCAGGGCAAGATCCTCAGCCAGGCCCTCGACGGAATCGAGCGGGCGCTCGGGGGGACAGAGTGAACCGGCTTGGCGCCTTGCTCCTCGCATGGGGGAGGAAAGCGCCATGACCCTCAGGAGAGACTCGAAGTGGTGGGGGTGGGGCGACCCCGCGGTCGAACCCGAGCTCGACGGTGAGGCGCTAGCGACCCTGCGCGAGCGAATAGGAGAGCTGGAGTCGTCGCCGCTGGCGGCAGAGCTCAACCGGTTCGAGCTGCCCCCCGCCGAGTCGCTGCCACCAAGTCTGGTCGAGGCTGTCGGCGAGGCGAACATCTTCGCCTCGACGGAGGACCGGGTCCGCCACGCGACCGGCTGCGGCTACGCCGACCTCGCCCGCCTGCGCGGCGGCCGGCTCGACGCGGCGCCCGACGCCGTCTTGTTGCCAGCCGACGCCGACGCCGTGCGGCGAGTGCTGGAGGTCTGCTCGGCCGAAGGCATCGCCGTTGTCCCTTACGGCGGCGGCACCAGCGTCGTCGGTGGGATCGAGCCGCTGCGCGGGTCGCACTCGCGCCTGGTCAGCCTCGATCTGGCGCGGCTGCGCGCGGTCGAGGTCGACCAGCGCTCGCTGACGGCGCGCCTCGGCGCCGGCCTGCGCGGGCCGGAGGCGGAAGCCGCCCTAAACGCCGAGGGCGTCGTCCTCGGGCACTTCCCCCAATCTTTCGAGTACGCAACGGTCGGTGGCTTCGCCGCGACCCGCTCCGCCGGCCAGGCCTCGAGCGGCTACGGCCGCTTCGACGCGATGGTCAGCGCGGTCCGGCTGATCGCCCCGGCGGGGGACCTGCGCACGCTGGAGACGCCCCACACCGCCGCGGGGCCGTCCCTGCGCGAGCTCGTAGTCGGTTCGGAGGGAACTCTCGGTGTCATCCCCGAGGTGACCGTGCGGGTTCGCCCGCAGCCGCTGCAGCGCCGCTACGAGGCTTGGATCGCGGAGAGCTTCGAGACCGGCGCCGAGATCGTGCGGGCGCTCGCCCAGGGTCCCGGCCTGCCGGACATGATCCGCGTCTCCGACGAGGAGGAGACCGAGGGCTCGCTGGCGCTCTCCGGGCCGCGCGGGATCGCCGGGACGCTGTTCGACGGCTACCTGGGGCTGCGTCGCAAGCGCGGTGGCTGCCTGATCGTGGTCGGCCTCGAGGGTGACAATGAGTCGGTCGCCCGTCGGCGAGCCCTGGCGGTCCGCGCCCTGCGCCGCGGTGGCGCCGCCTACCTCGGCCAGTCAGCCGGTCGCTCCTGGGAGCACGGCCGCTTCCAAGGCCCCTACCTGCGCGACACGCTGATGGGGATGGGAGCGATGGTGGAGACCCTGGAGACCTCCCACACCTGGTCGCGCCTGGGAGAGCTGCACACGGCCATCGGCAGCGCCCTCCGGGGCTCGCTCGCCGCCCAGGGCACGCCCGGGCTGGTCTTCTGTCACCTCTCGCACGCTTACGCTGACGGCGCCTCGCTCTACTTCACCTTCATCGCCCGCGCCAAGGGCGGCGAGGAGATCGAGCAGTGGCGGGCCGTGAAGCGCGCCGCCTCGGAGGCGATCGTCGCCACCGACGGCACGATCACCCACCATCACGCAGTCGGTCGCGACCACGCCCCGTACATGGAGGCGGAGGTGGGGGAGACGGGGATCGAGGTGCTGCGGGCGGTGAAGGAGCAGCTGGATCCAGCCGGGATCATGAATCCGGGCAAGCTGATCCCGGCGAGCTAGCGGCCTTTGCTGGCGGCTTTCGCCACCGGGCCGGTGATTTCACCCGTGAGCACCGTTTCGCCGATATAGCGGGGCAGAGACTTGTTCTGCTTCGCCTGTGCGACGTCCTGCTGGTAGGCGGCATCCGAGGTGCGGGAGATGTAGATCTGGTCGAAGGCGCCGCTGGCAACGTAGGCGAGCAGTTCGGCCGGGATCGTGAAGCGGGCGCCGAGACCGCCCGCTTCGTCAACGGGAACGCTGCCGACCCGCAACGAGAGTTTTGGTGAGCGGTAGAGCCAGACCGTGTAGGACTGGCCGCTGCCGGTGGGCTTGAGGTTTTCCGCGGTCACCTGGAGGACGATTTCTTCCTTGCCGACTTTGCCGAAGACAGCACGCCCACTCGCGTTGCTGCCATCCGCCGGTTCGAGCACGGCCTGCGTGACTTTGCCGCTTTCGGCGGCAGCCGCTTCCGTTTCCGCGCTGCTCGCTGCGGTGGAGCTCGGGGAGCCGGATCCGCCGCTGAAGACGGCGATCGCGCCAAGTACGACGGCGACGATTCCGAGCGCGCCTCCAGTCATCAGGACGAGCCGCCGTCGCTCGGCGGGTATTGCGGGACGAGGGCCGCGTGCCGCGGTCCTGGGCTTCGCCCTCGGGGCAGCGGGCGTGGGGGGCTCAGGCTTGGCTTCTCGCGGCTCGGGCGTGGGAGACGGTGGCTCCTCGACCCGGGGCGGGGGAGGCGGCGGAGGGGTTGCCTCGCCTGCCGCCTGCAGCTCGGCCAGCGCGTCCTTCACCTCGGCGCGAACCTGTTCGATGCTTAGACCCTTCAGCGCCGCGATGTCCTCATAGCCCTCCTCACGTCGCGCGAGCAGACGGAGCAGGGCTCTCTGGTCGTCGGTGAGTGCCATCCGGCGGCGAAGACTATGGGACGCGCATTAAGAACTTGTTCTGCGCCATGTGCGCGAGGGGGTAGGGTCCGCGCGGATGACGGATGATCCGCCTGGCCTCCTCTCCCATTTCGACGCTCTGATCGGGACCGAGTGGCTCGATGACGACCCCGAGCACGCTCGGGCGCGGATTCCGGTTCGCGACGAGCTGCGCCAACCGGTCGGGCTGATGCACGGAGGCGTGATGTCGTCGCTCGTCGAGAGCGTCTGCTCCCGTGCAACCGCGCTCACCGTGCTCGAGGACGGGATGGCCGCGATGGGGCAGTCGATCAGCGTCAGCTTCATGCGGCCAATCACCGAGGGCCATGCCGAAGTCAAGGCGCAAGCCCGCCATCGGGGCCGCACCACCTGGGTCTGGGATGCGGAAGTCCTCGACGCCGAGGAGCGCCTCTGTGCCCTAGCCCAAATGACGATTGCAGTCCGGCCTATCCTCCGTAACGATTCGTAATAGGCAGGCGCCTGTCGCGGCCGAACGCCTTCGGCGTGATCCGGATCCCCGGCGCTGCCTGGCGGCGCTTGTACTCGGAGCGATCGACCATTCGCACCACCTCGTCGACGACATCGCCCGGCATCCCCGCCGCGACCATCTCCTCGCGACCCTGGTCGCGCTCGACGTAGGCCTCGAGTATGCGGTCCAGCAGCTCGTAGGGCGGCAAGGTGTCGCTGTCGAGCTGATCGGGCCGTAGCTCCGCAGAGGGCGCCCGCTCGAGCACCGAGGCGGGGACGAGCTCGCGCCCGGCTCGCTCGTTGCGGCGCCTCACCAGCTCGTACACCAGCGTCTTCGGCACGTCCTTGATCGCCGCGAAGCCGCCCGCCATGTCGCCGTAAAGGGTCGCGTAGCCGACCGACACCTCGCTCTTGTTGCCGGTCGTCAGGACCAGCCAGCCGTGCTTGTTGGAGAGGGCCATCATCACGTTGCCGCGGATCCGCGCCTGGATGTTCTCGGCGGCGAGGTCGGGCTCCGAGGGTCGCGTCGGGTCGCGCGGCAGCGGCTCCTCTGACACCCCGCCGCCGCGGCCATTGCCGGCAAGCGGCCCGGCAAGGGTGTTTTCGTAGGCCTCCATCGCCGCCTCGATCGGGATCTCGATCGCCTCGGCGCCGAGGTTGGCAGCGATAGTTCGGGCATCGGCCTGGGTTTCACTGCTGGAATGAGGAGAGGGCATGACCACGCAGCTGACGTTCTCGGGCCCGATCGCATCGGCCGCGAGCAGGGCGACCAAGGCCGAGTCGATCCCGCCCGAGAGGGCGATGCCGACGTGGCGGAATCCGTTCTTGCGCACGTAGTCGCGCAGTCCGAGCACAAGTGCGGCGTAGACCTCAGCCAGGTCGGGCAGCGGCTCGGCGAGGCGCCCGGGCGCCGCAGCGGGGATCTCGCAGATCAGCAGCTCCTCCTCGAACTGGGCGGCGCGAGCGAGAATCTCGCCGCTCGGGTCGACGACGAAGCTGTGGCCGTCGAAGACCAGCTCGTCCTGACCGCCAACCAGGTTGCAGAAGGCGAGGTAGGTCCCGTAGCCACGCGCGCGGGCCGCGAACATCGCTTCACGCTCGCGTCCCTTGCCGCGGTGATAGGGGGAGCCCGATGGGTTGGCGATCAGCTCGGCGCCTTCAGCGACCTCGCTCGACGCCGGCGGGCCCCCCTCCCAGACGTCCTCGCAAACAGTCAGGCCCACCCGTGTACCGGCGACCTCGATCGTGGCCGGCTCCTGCCCGGGGACGAAGTAGCGCTGCTCGTCGAAGACGGCGTAGTTGGGAAGCCTGTTCTTGCGGTAGACCCCCCGCACCTCGCCATCGGAGAGCACTGCGAGCGAGTTATGCGCATGGCGATGATCGCCGCCGCCGCTGACGGGCTCGGCGAAGCCGACCAGGGCAACCATCTCGCCGACGCCGCGGGCCAGCTCCTCGATCGCCGCCAGGTTGGCATCGACGAAATGGCGCTTGAGGTAGAGATCCTCGGCCGGGTAGCCGGGGAGGCAGAGCTCGGGGAAGATCACCAGGTCGGCGCCCTCAGCGGCGGCTCGGCGGATCCACTCGGCGATCCTGGCGGCGTTGCCGTCGATGTCGCCGACAGTGGGATCGATCTGGGCGAGAGCTATGCGCAAGCGGGCCTCCGCGGGGTCACCGCTGAAGTATCGTCGTCGAGCCCGGCGGGAAGCGCCTGGGCTGCCTGTAGATTTGCTGCAATGCGGGCAGAGCTGCGGTTGATTGGCGCCTCGCTCGCATCTTTGGCGGTTCTCGTCGCGCTGCCGGCGGTGGCGCAGGCTGGGGACCAGTGGACCTTCCGCCAGCCCCTGGCGCGACCGAACGCGAACGGGGTCGAAGACGGCGACGGCGTCCCCGACTACGTCGAGCGGGTGCTCAAGGTCGGCGCCCACGTCCATTCGATCGAGAACGGCAAGCTGGGCTGGCGCGAGCCGCGCTCCGACGGCCGTCGGGGCGGCCGCAGAGGAGAGACCGACGTCTACCTGAAGGAGCTCGGACGGCTGCTGTTCGGCTATGCGGCGCCCGATCGCGGCCAGGTCCCCAAAGGCCACCGGCTTCCGCGGCGGCTGCACGGCTACCTGGTGCTCGACAACGACTACAACCCCTTCCAATACCCAGGCACCAAGTCGCAGGCCGAGCTCGAGGTCACCTTCGCCCATGAGTACTGTCACATCCTTCAGATGGGCTATGACGCCTACCAGGATGCCTGGATGGCCGAGTCGACCGCGGTCTGGATGGAGGACCAGGTCTATAACGGGATCAACGACTACCTGCGCTACGTGCGCCGCTGGGTCCATCTCGACCGGACGCCGCTGACCGCGAACTCGATCAGCGAGTACGGCGCCACGGTCTGGAACGAGTGGCTGGTGCGGCAGTACGGGCGCGGCATCATCCGCGACGCCTGGTCGCGAGCCCTCCACACGCGGCCCGGCGGCTTCTCGGTCGCCAGCTACAACTCGGCGATACGCGCCGCCGGGAGCTCGGACTTCAGCCACGACTTCGCCCGCTTCGCCCGCGACGCGGCCGAGTGGCGCACCGGCGCCCGCTTCCGCGAAGGAGGCCGCTACCCCGACGTTCCGCGTGTGGGCAGCCTGCCGCGCGATGACCGGCCGCTGCAACGCTCGCTCAACCACGCCACCTTCCAGCTGCTGCGCGTGCACCCAACCGGGGGGCACGCCGTCATCGCCAGCGCGGAAGCGCCCCCGAACGTCGCCGCCGGGCTGGCGCTGGTGGGGCGGATCGGCAGTGAGCGCCACGGCCGCGTCGTCTCCAAATTGATTTTCAGGCAGCACGGGGGCGCGATGACGGTGCGTTTGGGTCGCCCGGGACGCTTCAGCAGGATCACCGCGGTGCTGATCAACGCAGACATCCGCGCCGAGGGCTTCAGCGCCCGCCGGCTCGACTGGAACTACTTGACCGACACGGCGCCGTTTCTGGTCCGCGCCCGGTCCGCCGGCTGAGATTCATCCTCCGCCGGTGGCGCGGTGGCGACGACTTCGGCGATCGCGCCTTCGAGGTCGAGGGCGAAGCTGTCGAGATCGGCCATCGCGTCGTAGTCGCCGACCAGGCCAAAGTCGATCTTGCCGTCATAGGACATGATCCCGACGCAGAGCGCTTGTCGGCGGGCGAGCGGGACCAAGGGGAAGATCGAGCTCATGCGGCGGCCCATCAGGTAGAGCGGGAACTGCGGCCCCGGGACGTTGGTGACGACAAGGTTGAAGAAGCGCTGCGCCGGCTGCAAGCGGGCCGCCTGCGAGGCGATCGTCGGCGGCGCAAAGTCGGTCAGCTTGGTCAGCAGCTCGGCGCCGACTGCCTGACCGGAGCCCTTCAGGTCGCCCATCGTCTCGGTCACCAGGCGCAGGCGCTCGACCGGATCCTGAGAGGAGACGGGCAGCGGCGCCATCATCGCCGAGATGCGATTCCCCAGCGCTCCGCGCTCTTCGTCGGCGCGGATGCTGACCGGCACCATCGCCCGCATCTTCAGCTCGTCCGTGTCGTGGCCACGGGCACGCAGATAGTTGCCGAGGGCGCCGGCGACGACTGAGAGGACGACGTCGTTGACCGTGCCGCCATGCGCGTTCTTCACCCGCTTGAAGTCCCGAAGATCGCCGCGAACGAAGGCGAGACGGCGGTGGGGGCCGATCTCGACGTTGAACGGCGTGCTCGGCGCGGCCACCGACACCTCGAGCATCTTGCCGGTGGCGCCTAGCCCACGCAGCACCTGGCGTGGACCGCGGAGCGCGGCGCGCATCCCGCGGACGATCTCGCGCGGGCTGGTGACACGCTCGTGCAGCGCGTCCCTGAGCAGATCGAAGTTGGTCGGCTCCGGACGGGGTGCCCACTTCGGCGGCCGCACCGGCGGATGGTCGGGTTCCTCCTCGAGATCGAAGAGGACGGTCGTGATGTCGACACCGGAGACGCCGTCGACGAGCGCGTGGTGGCTCTTGCCGACGACAGAGAAGCGATCGCCTTCGAGGCCCTCGACCAGCCACAGCTCCCAGAGCGGCTTGGTGCGGTCGAGCTGCTGGGAGAAGATCCGCGCCGCCAGGTTGCGCAGCTGCTCCTCCGAGCCGGGAGCCGGCAGCGCCGTGCGCCGCACGTGGTAGTCGAGATTTAGGAACGGATCGTCGACCCAGACCGGCCGGCCCTGGTCGAAGGGGATGGTGCGGAGCTTCTGGCGGAAGCGGGGGACGAGGTGCAGGCGCGACTCGATCTGGTCGCGGAACTCGTCATGGGTGGGCGGCTCGCCGTCGAAGATGATCGTCGAGGCGACGTGCATGTGGGCGCCAGCGCGCTCCATGTGAAGGAACGACGCATCGAGTCCGGTCAGTCGATCTCCATTCACCACTTCATCTTCGCAGACCCCGACTGGAGTTCAATCGGAGACTGTGAGCTGAAGCTGCGCCTTCTCTGCCTGGGGCTCTTCGGGGCTCTCGTCGTGGCCAAATCCCGCCATGCGCACGCCGAGCAGCCGCACCGGACGGGGCGGAGCGTAGGCGTGCAGCAGCTCCAGCGCGACGGGAGTCACGACATCGGGATCGTTGGTCGGCGCCTCGACGGTGTGCGAGCGGCTGACGTTGGTCCAGTCGTCGAGACGGACCTTGATCCCGATCGTCCGCCCCTCGAGATCGCGCGAGCGCAGGCGCCGACACAGCTCATTCGCGAGAGAGGCGATGTGGGTGGCCATCTCAGCCTGGTCGGCGACGTCGACGTCAAAGGTCGCCTCGGCCGATTGCGACCTGATCTCGCGCGATACGGCGATCGGGGTCTCGTCTTCGAAGCGCGCCCGGGCGGGGAGCCAGCGGCCCATGCGCGGCCCGAAGGCCCGCTCGAGCGCAGCCGGATCGTGGGAGCGCAGCTCGGCCAGGGTGCGGATGCCCATCTTCTCCAGCTTGATCACCGTCTTCGGGCCGATGCCGGGAACGAGGCCGGGTGGATGGGTGGCGAAGCGCTCCAGCGCTTCGCCACGCGAGAGGACCACCAGCCCTGCTGGCTTGCCCAGCTCGCTGGTGACCTTGGCCAGCAGGCGATTCTCGGAAATGCCGACCGAGCAGGTGAGGCCCGTGTCCTCACGAATCTCGGTGGCGATCCGGCGCATCGTCGCCTTCGGAGCGAAGAGCCCACTGAGGTCGAGATAGGCCTCGTCGAGGCCGACCACCTCGACCGTCTCCGCGTTGGCCCGCAGGATCGCCATCACCTGTCCCGAGGCCTCCCGGTAGGCGGCGAAATCGGGCCGCAGATAGACAGCGTCGGGCAGCCTCCGCCTCGCCACCGCCGCCGGCATCGCCGAGTGGATCCCGGCCAGCTTGCGCGCCTCGTAGCTGGCGGTGGTCACGACCGCTCGCGGCCCCGACCCGCAGACCACGACGGGCTGCCCCTTCAACTCCGGCCGCCGCCGCAGCTCGACCGACGCGTAAAAGGCGTCCATGTCCAGATGCGCGATGGTCCTACGATCGGTCATGAGTCGATTGTAGGACCATCGAGGGACGGCTACGATTTCCCTTATGTCCGACGTAACGCACCGGACGATCGATGAGATCGACGCGATTGAAGGCTTTTCGAGGGCATCAGCGTCCACAAAGCAGCAGCGGGTCTCGGCGTCAGCTCATCTGGAATCTCGATTACGGTGAGCCATACGCCACCGGCGACACGCTCTGAACCTCGCATTTTCGGCCGTAGACTCCATGTCAATGGCAACACCCGAGGCAAAGAACCTGGAGGCGATCTCCAAGGCCATCGATCAGCACAACCGGAACTGCCCGTTTCCGGCGGCTGAGGTGCGGATGAACCCGTTCGAGGTCGAACGGTTGGGTTGGGAGGAGATCCGCGGATTGCCGGTCGTGCCGGACTCCGCCATTGGGACGGGACGTTTTCGGATCGTCTGCTCGCAAGAGCTGGACGATGCCGGGCTCGAAGAGACCGAGGCGATCGGCCAAGAGCTCGAGACCGTCGTTCCAGCGAACAACTAGACGCTGTTCCAGAAATCGAGGCCGACTTCGCTCAGGAGGCGCTGGGCTTCGATGTTCAGCTGGGTCAGTTCGCCGGTCCAGATCAGGATGCCCATCGCTATGAGGATCAAGCCGCCGGTCGCGACTATCGCCTGATAGTGGCGCTTGATCACGGCGAAGGCGGTCGTCATGCGGGAGAAGGCGACGGCAGTCAGGAGGAAGGGGATCGCCAGGCCGGCCGAGTAGACGGCGAGGAGGAAGGCGCCGCGGGCAGCCGAGCCGGAGAGCGAGGCGGCAGAGAGGATCGCACCGAGAGTGGGGCCGATACATGGAGTCCAGGCGATCGCGAAGGCGGCGCCGGCGACGATCGGCCCACCCTTGCCCGCCCGCTCCAGCAGGGCATCGACGTGCCACTCGCGGTTGAGGCGGGTGATGAAGAGCGAGGCGACGAAGAGCACGCCCATCGCGACGATCAGCGCCGCCGAGATCTTGGTCAGCAGCTGCTTGTGGTCCTGCAGGGTCGCGCCGAGGCCGGTCGCGGTCAGTCCGAGCAGGATGAAGATCGCCGAGAAGCTGGCGACGAAGAGCAAGCTCGGCCCCAGCACGCGGCGCCAGCCGGCGCTGTCGAGCTCGGCCGCCGACACTCCGCTTACCGCCGAGAGGTAGCCGGGGACGAGGGGCAGCACGCAAGGGGAGAGGAAGGAGACGACCCCCGCCGCCAAGGCGGCGAGGATGCCGACCCCCGCGGTTGGATCGGTGCTCAGAGCGGCGCTGATCACGGCCATCCAGGGTACTTGGGGATGGCTGCCAGACCCCTTCTTGCATTGCCCGGCGGGGCGGGGGAGACTGCCGCGCATGGAACTCAACGCGCTGGTCCTCAACTGCACCTTGAAGAAGTCGCCGGAGCCCTCCAACACGCAGGGCTTGATCGACATCGTCACCGGCCACTTCGACGAGCTGGGGGTCAAGCACGAGACCCTGCGCCCGGTCGATTTCAACATCCCGTTCGGCGTTGCCTCGGACATGGGGGAGGGGGACGAGTGGCCCCAAATTCTCGAGAAGGCTCTCGCCGCCGACATCCTGATCATGGCGATGTCGATCTGGTTCGGCGTCCGCAACAGCGTCTGCCAGATGGTGATCGAGCGTCTCGATGGCACCTACAACACGACCAACGAGGTTGGCCAGTACCCCCTCTACAACACGGTCGGCGGCGTTGTCGTCACCGGCAACGAGGACGGCGCCCACGCCTGCTCGGAGACGACCCTCTTCAACCTCACCCACCTCGGCTGCGCGATTCCGCCCAACGCCGACACCTACTGGGTCGGCGACGCCGGCCCCGGACCCTCTTTCCTCGAGGCGGGAGGCAAAGATCACCCCTACACCCAGAAGACCGCCAAATGGCTGGCTCACAACGTCACTCACCTGGCGCGGATCCTGAAGCAGCACCCGATCCCGCCTGAAGGCAACACGGTCCCCGGCTGGCAGCCGGACGACTGCAGCGGCCACGACGACCGGATGCCTGCAGGCCACGTCGGCTGACCGCAAGATCCAAAGCGCCGCTGTTCAATGCCGCCGGCACGGTTCGGCGCCTGCGTGCCTCGCCCCTGTTTGCGTTCGGTCCCAGCCCCGCCGGTCCGGCGCTGCGCCGTGGCGCCCTGGTCGCGATCCCGGTCGGCGCGGCGCTGCTGGTCGAGCTGGGGTTCGGCACGTCGAGCAGGGGCGCGGTCGCGACCGGCGCCCTCTTTGTCGGCTTCCCGGCGCTCGACGCGCCGGCCCGAAGCCGAGCCGCCTGGCAGGCGGCGGTCACTCCTTTCGTCGGCCTCGCGGCGGCGCTCGGCGTCCTCACCGGCTCCTCGGCCATCCTCGCCGTGGTGGCGATGGCACTGGTCGGCGCCGCCGCCGGCTACTGCTTCGCCGTCTCGCTGCGACTCTCGATCGCCGGTCTGTCGGTGGCACTCGCGCTGCTCGTCTCCCAGGGCCTCGGGATTCCCGTCGCCCACACGCCGGAGGCATTGCTGTTCGCAACCCTCGGTGGCGTGCTCCAAGCCGCCTTCTCGCTCTGCGTCTGGGTAACCCAAGGGACGTGCCGTCACTTAGGGGCCCATATGGGTGCTCAAGTGACGGCACGTCCCTTGAGCGAGGCGGCTTGGAATTGGGGTGGGGGGATTCGGGAGCTGCGCTCGAATCTGACCCTGCGCTCGACCAGCGCTCGCCACGCGCTGCGTTTCGGATCCGCCCTCGCCGCCGGAGTCGCCGCCTACTGGCTGCTCGGGATGCACGAGCACGGCTTCTGGATCCCGCTGACGATCCTCTTCGTGCTGCGCCCCGAAGAGGGGGAGACCTTCCACCGATTGATCCTGCGCGCGGTCGGCACCGCAGCCGGGCTCGTCATCGCGACGGCGCTGTCCTTTTGGCTCAATGACGATGGTGTCGCCCTTGCCGTCGCCCTGACCATCGCCACCGCGTTCGCCTACGGCCTGCTCACCGTCCAGTACGCGCTGTTCACCGCCGCGATCACCACCTATGCCGTTCTGCTCGCCGACACGCTGGGTGAGCCGGCTTTCGAAGCCGCCGGCCAGCGCGCCCTGGCAACCGCGATCGGCATCGCCATCGCCGGCGCCTCATTCCTGATCTGGTCGAATCCCCGAGAAGAAGCGGCGCCGGGCGCGGCCCGGTAGATTTCTTGGCCAGCCAGCCAAATCGCCGCGCGCCCGCGGCAGACCACAGGAGCAGACTTTGAGCAACCGCACGTTCGTGATCGGGGTCGGGATGACCAAGTTCGAGAAGCCCGGGACGAAGGAGGGCGACTACCCCGACTGGGCCAAGGAGGCGGGGGAGAAGGCGCTCGCCGATGCCGGCATTCCCTACACGGACGTCGAGCAGGCCTACGCCGGCTACTGCTACGGCGACTCGACCTACGGCCAGCGGGCGCTTTACCAGCTCGGCCTGACCGGGATCCCGGTCGTCAACGTCAACAACAACTGCTCGACCGGCTCCTCGGCGCTGTTCCTGGCCCGCCAGGCGGTCAAGGGCGGCCTCGTCGAGTGCGCGCTCGCACTCGGCTTCGAGAAGATGGAGCCGGGCTCGCTCGGCGTCAAGTACACCGACCGGACCAACGCGCTCGACAAGCACGCGATGCGGATGTTCGAGATCCGTGACCCCGAGCAGTCGCCGCCCGCCCCGCAGATGTTCGGCAACGCCGGCCGCGACCACATGGAGAAGTACGGCTCCAACCCCGACCACTACGCCTGGATCGGCTGGAAGAACCACAAGCACTCGGTCAACAACCCCTATGCCCAGTTCCAGGACGAGTACACGATCGAGGACATCAAGGCGGCGAAGATGATCCACGACCCGCTGACCAAGCTGCAGTGCTCGCCGACCTCCGATGGCTCGGCCTGCGCGATCGTCGCCTCCGAGCGCTACGTCGAAGAGCACGACCTCGGCGACCAGGCGATCGAGATCGCCGGCCAGTCGATGGTCACCGACCTCTCCTCGACCTTCGCCGAGGACACCGACTGCATGAAGATCGTCGGCTCCGACATGTCCAAGCAGGCGGCCGACGAGGCCTACGCGGAGGCCGGCATCGGCGCCGACGAGATCGATGTCTGCGAGCTGCACGACTGCTTCAGCGCCAACGAGCTCATCACCTACGAAGCGCTCGGCTTCGCGGCCGAGGGCGAGGCTCACAAGCTGGTCGAGGAAGAGGCGACCACCTTCGGCGGCAAGGTCGTCGTCAATCCCTCCGGCGGGTTGATCTCCAAGGGCCATCCGTTGGGGGCGACCGGGCTGGCGCAGTGCTCGGAGCTGACCTGGCAGCTGCGCGGCGAAGCCGACAAGCGCCAGGTCGAGGGCGCCAAGACTGCCCTGCAGCACAACATCGGCCTCGGCGGCGCCGCCGTGGTCACCGTCTACAAGCCGGCGGCCTAGGAGTCGCCGAGAAGAGGAGGGGAGGATGGCAAAGGAGCGACGCTCACTCAGCGGCAAGGTGGTGGCGATCACCGGGGGCGCCCGGGGGATAGGCAAGGCGACGGCGACGGCGCTGGTCCGGAAGGGGTGTCGCGTTGCCATCGGCGATCTCGATCTGGAGCTGGCCGAACGGACCGCGGCGGAGCTGGGTGGCGGCACGATCGCCCTCTCGCTCGACGTCACCAGCCGGGCCTCCTTCGGCGTCTTCCTCGACGAGGCCGAGCGCCAGCTCGGCCCGATCGACGTGGTGGTCAACAACGCCGGGATCATGCCGGTGACGCCCTTCGCCGAGGAGTCGGCCGACTCGATCCGCCGCCAGCTCGACATCAACGTCTTCGGCGTGATCACCGGCATGCAGCTGGCGATCGAGCGGATGCGCCCGCGCGGCGCCGGCCACATCGTCAACCTCGCCTCGCAGGCCGGCAAAGGCGGCTTCCCCGGGATCGCCACCTACTCCGGGACCAAGCACGCCGTGGTCGGCATCAGCGAGGCGGTGCGGGCGGAGCTGCGCGACACCGGGATCGAGATCGCCTGCGTGATGCCGACCGTCGTCAACACCGAGCTGACCTCCGGAGTGGGTCAGCGGATGATCAAACCGGTAGAGGCCGAGGATGTCGCCAATGAGATCGTCGACGCGCTGGAAGTGCCGCGCTTCGACGTCTGGGTGCCGCGCGCCAACGGGGCTCTCTTCAAGCTCGTCGCCCTGCTCCCGCGTGGAGCACGCGAGGCGCTGGGCCGCTTCATGAAAGTCGACAAGCTGATGACCGAAGTCGACCACGGCGCTCGGCGGGCCTATGAGGAGCGCGCCGCACACAGCGAGCCAGCGCTCGAGTCCGAGCGAGACGAGCCGGCGAAGCAGAAGGCGGCCTGAGCGCCGCTTCCGACTTTGACCCCACCATAGGATGGAAAACCCGCAAGCGAGAAGACGCAAATGGGACGAATCTACGACGTAACCTGGGGGCGGCTGTTCGCGGCGATCTACGACCGCAGCCTGAAGGGCAGCGAAGATGCCGGGCTGCGCGAGATGAGGCGAGAGACGCTGGCCGCAGCGCAGGGGCGGACGATCGACCTCGGCGCGGGCACCGGAGCGAATCTCCCCCTCTACCCAGACGCAGTAACCGAGCTCGTCCTCACCGAGCCCGACCCGCACATGAGCAAGCAGCTGCGGCAGAAACTGGCGCAGTCCGGTCGCACCGCGGAGCTGATCGAGGCGCCGGCCGAAACGCTGCCGTTCGAGGACTCGAGCTTCGACACCGCCGTGTTCACGCTCGTTCTCTGCACGGTTCCCGACCCGAAGGCAGCGCTGGTCGAGGCGGCCAGGGTCTTGAAACCGGGTGGAAAGCTCCTCTTCGTCGAGCACGTCCGCGCCAAAGATCCCGGCCTGGCCCGCTGGCAAGACCGACTCGAAAAGCCCTGGCGCTTCATCGGAGACGGCTGCCACTGCAACCGCGACACCGTGGCCACGATTGAAGCCTCACCGCTGACCGTCGATCAGGTGGAGCGTGGCCGGCTACCGAAGGCCCCGCCGCTGGTCAGACCTCTGGTGCGTGGGCGCGCCGTCGCCGGCTAGCGCCGGCGTGCCGCCCGACGGGTACGCCAAACCGCAACCGCGGTGGAGGACTCGCCGGTGCGCCGCCAGCCGTAGCTCAGCAGCGGCAGGACAGCGACGATGATGCCGAGCGTCGCGATCGAGCAGGATGCCCACCAGAAGCACGAGAGGGAGATAAGCCCGGCGCCAGTGGAATCCCACGATTCCGCCCAGACTAGGCAGAGAGCCGCACCACCCAGCCCGGAGACGCCGATGGCCGTGGTGAACCCCAGCCAATCCTCATGGGCGCGTCGTGAGCTGCTGCTTCGCTCGACTGCGGCAATCGCTGACGCTGTAGGCGATCAGTAGCCCGATTCCCGCTTGTCCGAGGCGCACAAGGACTCCCGCCGGCACATCGCCGATGCCGAGTAGCCAAGAGAGCAAGATCGTGAAGCAGGCCCCAAGACCCAGCATGAGACCGATTCCGGCCAAGAACCCTGCCCAAGTCGCGGTCAGGCGTGTCACGGGCCGCGCAGCGTAGCGGGGGACATGGACAGCCGAATCTGATGCCGTACGAGAATTCCAACGCACGATAATGGTGGTTATGTCAACTTAGGCGAGGACTGCTCAACGGGCGCCGTCGATTGCTTCTTCGATCGCCCCTGCCGAGCCGGGCGTGGCGAGGGGTTCGATGCCCTTCGTTCCCGGGCCGGTGACGGCGAATGACGGCGTGCCGGTGAAACCGAGCTTTTCCGCTTCTTCGGTCGTCCGCCGAACCAAACCGAGCACCAGCTTGCTCTTGCGAGCTTCGTTCCACTTGCCGATGTCAGGCACGCTGGCGCCCCTGGCGATCGCGGTGAGGAATTCGTCGGTTACATAGCTGGAGGTCTCCAGCCCCTGATTGCGGTAGAAAAGCTCGATGAAGCTCCAGGCCAGGCCCTGCTCGCCGGCTGCGACCGCCGCTGCGCCTGCCGGGGTCGATTCCCGGTCGATGATCGTGTAGTTCCTGAATTCGATCTTCGCTTCGCCACTACGCACCTTCGAGTCGATCACGTCGGGAATGATTTCTTCCGAGAAGCCCTTGCACACCGGACACTTGAGGTCGCCGAACTCGATCAGCTTCACCTTCGCCTGGGGATCGCCGAGAACCATTCCGTTTTGCGGAATGCCGTGGAGCTGGCGATTGACCAGCCCCACGTCCTCGAGGTTGGTGTCGCCGCCGCTGCTGTGGTTGGCGCTGAGGACGATCATGACCAGAACAGCGGCGACCACGAGGAAGGCAGCGGCGCTGCCGATCTGGAGCAGCCGTTTGCGCCGCCCCTCGCGCCCGCCCTCGCTTTCGGCCTGCAGCCGCTCTTCGCGGCGCGCCTCGCGGGAGCTCTTACCGCTCATCCGGCCTGCCGACGTAACCGACCATGCGAATTGCGTTCAGGCCGAAGAGGATCGCCATCAAGATGGCGCTCGCCACGCACCACTGGCAGATCGCTTCGATCTTGAACAGCTCCAGGTAGGTGAGGTAGACGCTGTAACCGAATCCGACCAAGGAAAGGCCGAAGCCGCCCATCCGCGCCGCATCGCCGCGCAGCAACGACGCAACCAGCAGCAACACATAGCCGGCGATGCCGAAGGCCGCGATGTTGACCCCGAGCAGATGGGAGTAGGTGCTGTTGGCGACGGTCTGACAGCCGCTGCCGCCGGCGAGGCAGACCGGCGCCCCGCCCCCTGAGTCGGCGATCGCGATGTACGCAGCGACGCCGATGCCGAAGGCCGCAGCGAAGGTCGCGATCATCCGCAGGGTCCCCTCCGCCGGCAGCTTCATCACCGGGAAGCTAGTCGAGGAGCCTTCAGTCAAGCTAAGCGACCTCGGCGCAGAAGGCGGCGATCTCGCGCGAGAGCCTGCCCCCCTGCCAGGCCAGCGGCGACTCGCCCTCGCCCTCTCCCGTCAACCGCGCCTGCGGTAGTCGTTCCGCATAGGCCTCGGCGACATGGCGAGGATGTCCGGGGTCGGCGGCATCGTGGCTGGCGACGACGAGCGCGGGCGCCCGGATGGATTCGAGCTCTGTCATCGACTCAAAGGGTCTCGCGCGCGGCACCTCGCGCAGAGCATCGACCAGCGCCTCGAGGTGGCGATGCCGGAGCATCCGCTCGCGGGTGAAGCGCAGCACCGAGTCCCGCCAGTCGGGGTCGGTCTCCTGGTTGCGATCGATGTAGTCGACGAAGCCGTCAACCCCGCCCGTATCGAGAGCTGCGGCGAGACCGTCCCAGTAGTCGAGCGTCTCGGCGGGGATCTCGCCCATGTAAGTCGGACCGATGACGACCAAGCCATTGAGACGGTCAGGGTGCCGCAGCGCATAGGCGACGGCGGTGTGGGCGCCCATCGAGTGGCCGGCCAGCACGATCCGCTCCTCCCCAACCGTCGCCTCGATCACGGCTTCCAAGTCGGCGACCAGCTCCGGGTATCCATAACCCTGGCCGTCGGGGGCGGGATCGGACTCGCCGTGGGCGCGGGCGTCGTAGGAGACGACGGCGTGACCGGCCCGCTCCAGCGCCCGCGATCCATGTACGACATAGCGGCGGGTCGCGGTGATCCCGTGGCAGAGGACGATCGGCGTCCCCTCCCCCGCCACCTCGCCGCGGATCGCCGGCTCCCCGACAGTGAACGGCCTCGGCTCGGTCGGCATCAAGCCAGAGCGGCGACGGCCTGCTCTAGATCGTCCACGGTCTGGAAGGTGCTGCCGGTCCTCGAGACGTGCCGGTAGCGGACGACCCCTTCGGCGTCGATGACGAAGATCGCGCGCATGATGTAGCGGCCGCCGGGCGCGTCTTTGAGCTCGGTGAACCTCGCCAGCGGGCCCAGCCAGGCGGTCACCCCGTAGCGCTTGCTCACCGCGAGATCCTCATCGGCGAGCAGCGGCACGTTGAGGCTCTGCTCCTGCACCCAATGCTCGTGTGAGTCGATCGACTGGGGTGAGATGCCCAGCACCTCGGCGTCGAGCCCGTCGATGCGCTCGCTGTTGTCGCGGTAGGAGCAGAACTGCGCCGTGCAGACGGTGGTTTCGTCACCGGGGTAGAAGGCAAGCACGACGTTCTGCCCCCGCAGGTCGGAGAGCTTGTAGGTCTTTCCGCCCGTGCCTGGCAGCTCAAAGTCCGGTGCGGCATCCCCTACGTCGACCTTGGCCATGCGATGAGATTAGAGCAGCGCCCGCGAGCTCTTCCCCGCGAGCTAGCCTTTTTCGATCGAGATCTTTTCGATCAGGACGGTCTGTTTGGGTTTTTCGGCCGGCATGCCGAGCTTGCCGATCCGTTCGACCACGTCGAAGCCCTTGTCGACCTTGCCGACCAGCGCGTATTCCGGCGGCAGGCCGGCGTCGGCGGCGAGGACGACGAAGAACTGGCTGCCCGAGCGACCGGGGGGCTCCGCCGAGCTCTTCGCCATCGCCACCACCCCTTTGGTGTAGGCGAGGTTGGCGGGCGGCTTCTCGTCGACGCTGTAGCCGGAGCCGCCGGTGCCGGTGCCGAGTGGGTCGCCGCCCTGGATCACGAATTCGGGTGCCACCCGGTGAAAGGTGAGCCCGTCGTAGAAGCCTTTGTCGGAGAGGAAGACGAATGAGTTGACGGTCTTCGGTGCCCTCTTCGCGTCGAGGGCTATCTCGAACGTTCCGCAGCTGGTTTTCACGACGGCGGCCAGCTTCTCGCCCCTCGTCACGAATTGCTTCGGCGCCGCGTAGCTGACGTGCTTCGGCTTCGGCGCTTCGACCTGCTTGCAGCCGGAGGTGCTCGCCACCGTGGTCGAATCGCCGCCCCCGCCGCCACGACCGATCAGGATTGCCGCGACGACTCCCGCTGCGACCAAGGCGAAGGCGGCAAGGGCGATCAACTTGGTCCGATCCCGAGTCCCCTCCACGGCGCGAAATCCTAGTCGAGAGGGACGTGCCGGGAGTTAGGGCCGATATGGGTGCCTAACTCCCGGCACGTCCACCACATGGTGCGGGGGCTTGGGATGATCGGCCGGTGCCATCGCCGTCGCTGATCGCGCTTGCCGCTGCCGTCCTCCGCCTACCCGGCAGACCGGAGCGGATCCTCGAGATCGGCTGCGGCAGTGGCGACCGCGTGCTCTTTCTTGCCCGCGAGTTTCCCGCCGCCCGCGTGCGCGGGGTCGATGCCTCCGCAGAGTCGATCCGCGAGGCCGTCTCTCGGGTGGGGCTCGACCCCGAGGGACGGGTTGCATTCAAGCGGGGCGGGTCGCGATCCCTCCCCTACCCCGATCAGTTCTTCGACTTGGTCGCGCAAGTCGGTGGCAGCCTGCGTCCAGGGGAGATCGCTCGGGTGCTGCGGCCGGGCGGTAACGTGATCCTGGTCGGCAGCTGGAGGTGGCTGGATTGGCGACTCGGCGGCCATCACCTCGATCCGGTCGCGACCGGCGAGGTCGAGGGCCAATGCTTCCACGTCATTCGCTTCCAGGCGATGAGTGAACTGCCCGAATAGGCTGCCGCAGGCGATGCGAGTCGAAGGGATGCCGCTGGCACTGCTGGTCAACCCAGCCTCGGCGCACGGGCGCACCCTCAAGCTCTTGCCGCAGCTCGAGCAGGAGCTGGACGCTCATCGCATCCCGTTCCGGGTGGAGCGCACGCGAGGGCTCGACGACGGAGTGGAGCGGGCGTTGCGCGCCGTCGAGGGAGGCGAGGTTCCGGTCGTCCTCAGCGGCGACGGCCTGATCGGAGCGGTCGGCGGTGCCCTCGCCGGCTCGCAGACCCCACTCGGGATCGTCCCCGGTGGGCGTGGCAACGACCTGGCTCGGGTTCTGGGCATTCCCTCTGATCCCGAGGCCGCGGTGGCGATGCTCGCCGCCGGCCAGACCCGCCGCATCGACGTCGGCGAGGTCAACGGAAAGCGCTTCCTCGGCATCGTCAGCGTCGGCTTCGACTCCGAAGCCAACCGGCTCGCGAATGAGACCAAGTGGCTGCGCGGCAACCTCGTCTACGCTTACGCCGGCGTGCGCACGCTGCTCGGCTGGAAGCCGGCCCGCTTCACCGTCCGGGTCGGCGAGGAGCGCGAGCGCTTCACCGGCTACTCCGTTTCGGTGGCGAACAGCAAGGCGTTCGGCGGCGGCATGCTCATCGCCCCCGATGCCGATCTTGCCGACGGCGAGTTCGACGTGGTGACGGTTGGCGAGGTGGGAAAGCTGCGCTTCCTGAGTAACCTGCCCAAGGTGTTCAAGGGCACCCACGTCGAGGAGGACGAGGTGCGCGTGTTCCGCGCCGCGCGCCTCGAGCTGAGCGCAAGCCGTCCCTTCCCGGTCTACGCCGACGGCGAGCACCTGACCGACCTGCCCGCCGCGCTGCGCGTGCTGCCCCAGGCGCTGAGCGTGATCGTCCCGCCGCGGGCCGGGGAGTGAGCGAAGGCCGCAGCGGAGCCCTGTTCGGGGCCAAGCGGCTCGCCGCGCGGGCGGTCGGCGTGGCCAGCCGCGCCAGCGGGCGAGGAGGCGGCACGACCCTGCCCGGGCGGTTGCTGCTGCGTCTCGACCCGGGGGCGATCGCCCGTCTCGGCTCGCGGCTCGACCGCGGCGTGACCCTGGTCAGCGCCACCAACGGCAAGACGACGACGGCCGGCATGCTGGCGGCGCTGCTCGCCGCCGACAGCCGTGTGCCGGTCCACAACCGGGCCGGCTCGAACATGACCTGGGGGATCGCCACGGCCCTGCTCGAGCAGGATGGCCGCGAGGGGCTGTTCGAGGTCGACGAGGCATGGCTGCCGCGGGTAGCAGCCGAGCTGAATCCCTCGCTGGTGGTGCTCGGCAACCTCTTCCGTGATCAACTCGACCGCTACGGCGAGACCGAGGTCCTGGCGGGAGAGTGGGCAAAGACCGTCGGCGAGCGGGCCGGCCGCACGCGCTTCGCCCTCAACGCCGACGATCCGCTGGTCGCCGACCTCGGCCGCGACCGCGACGGACAATGGCGCGAGGGCATTGTCTATTTCGGTATCGACGACGAGGCCCAGGCGCTGCCCGAGCTGCAGCACGCCTTCGACGCCAAGCACTGTCGCCGCTGCGGTCATCCTTACGCCTACGCTCGTGCCTTCGTCGGCCACCTCGGCCACTATTCTTGCCCCAACTGCGGGGCGGCGCGGCCGGACCCCGACGTAGCGGCGACCCGGATCGAGTTGCACGGCATGCGCGGCTCCTCGCTCACGGTGCGCACGCCCGGTGGCGAGCTGGCGATCGAGCTTCCTCTGCCCGGCCTCTACAACGTCTACAACGCCCTGGCGGCAATTGCGGCCGGGTTGGAGCTGGGGGTCGCGCCCGAGCAAATCGCCGCGGCGCTGGATGAGATGCGGAGCGCCTTCGGCCGGGTGGAGACGGTCGCGATCGGTCCCAAGCAGGTCTCGATCCTGCTGATCAAGAACCCGGCAGGCGCCAACGAGGTTCTGCGCACGCTGAAGCTGGAGGCGGCCGAGGGTGAGCTCGACCTCTGGATCGCGCTCAACGACCGGATCGCCGACGGCCGCGACGTCTCCTGGATCTGGGATGCCGATTTCGAGTTGCTGGGCAAGGTCGTGCGACGCGTCACCTGCGCCGGCACGCGGGCGCCCGAGATGGCGCTGCGGCTCAAGTACGCAGGGTGGCCAGAGGAGTCGATCGTGGTCGAGCCACAGATCGAATCCTCGCTCGACCGGGCGGTAGCCGAGGCGCCCGACCGCCTCTTCGCCCTACCCACCTATACCGCTTTGCTCGAGCTGCACAGAGTTCTTTCCGGGCGCGGCCTGACCGAGGATTTCTGGCGATGAGCGTCGTTTGGCACGAGGTCGAGTGCGGCGCCTATACGGCGGACCTGCCTCTGTGGGAAGAGCTGGCCGGGCGGGCGGGCGGGGCGGCCTGCCGTCGCTGCGGTCGGAGACGCCACTCATTTCGAGCTGGAGGCCGAGTTCGCCCTGGTCCTTGTGCCGATGCAGCTGCTCCAGCTCTTCGACGGCCCGGAGTCGCGGCTGCGCTGTCTGCGGTGCGTCGCGGCTCACCTGGTCGCGGGCGGGCTTGCCGCCTTTGCAATCGTGGAGTCGATGCCCGAGCCCGTCGACAGCGCTCCCCCCCCGCCCGACACGCGCGAGGTCGACGGCTGGGTCTACTCGAGCCTGCCGATCGACGCCCGGATCGGATCCGGTTCGATCCAGGTGCGACGGCTGCGGCAAACGGTATCTCCAAAGGGTGAGCTGGAGGAGGAGCTGTACGAAGTCGCCCTGCGCGCTCTCGATGCAATCACGCTGGAAAGGGAGGCCCGCGCTGTCGGCCTCCGTCCGATGGGTCGCCGCGCCATCGCTCCCACCGACGCGCATGTGGGCTCAACCGTCGTTCTGGTGGAGAAGGTGGCCTGATGGAGCTCCGCATCCTTGCCCTCTATCCGGACCAGATGAACATCTACGCCGACCGTGGCAACATCCTCTTCCTGCAGCGGCGCTGCGAATGGCGCGGGATCGGCTTCTCCTATGCCGCCGCTGGCCCGGGCGAGGGTCTCGACCCCGCCGCGCATGATCTGATCTACCTCGGCGGCGGCCAGGACCGTGACCAGCGTGCTGTTGCCGCCGACATGGTGGCGAGCAAGCGCGAGGCGCTCGGCGGCGCAGTGGGCGACGGCGCCGTCCTGCTCGCCGTCTGCGGCGGCTATCAGTTGCTCGGCCACAGCTACCAGCTCGGCGACGAGCGGCTGCCTGGCCTTGGGCTGGCAGACCTGGAGACCGTGCGCGAGCCGGGAGAGCGGCTGATCGGCAACGTGGCGATCGAAGCCGACCTCGGCGGCGGTCCGCAGACGATCGCCGGCTTCGAGAACCACGGCGGCCGCACCTACCTAGGCGACGGCGCCACCCCGCTCGGCAGTGTGCTGAAGGGCTTCGGGAACAACGGCAACGACGGCTTCGAGGGAGTGCGCCACGGCAACCTGATCGGCACCTACCTGCACGGCCCCCTGCTGCCCAAGAACCCCTGGCTTGCCGACCACCTGATCGCGCTCGCGCTGCAGCGTCGCTACGGCACGGTCCCCAACCTGGAGCCGCTCGACGACCGCCTCGAGCAAGCCGCCCAGCAGTGCGCCCGCGAAGTCGCCCTGCGCAACTGATGTCGCCTCCGCTCCAGACTCGGTCATCCTCGCTGGCCTCGGGGGCGACGACATCCTCACCGCTTCGGGCCTCCGGAAGCGACTTCACTCGTCCTCCTAGGGCAGGCGATTCTCATTTCGGAAAGACAGGTGGGCCTCAGCGGCCGCTCGATCCGAAGCCGCCGTCGCCGCGCCTGGACTCCGTGAGGGATTCCACCTCGACAGGCTCCGCAAGCACGATCGGCGCAATCACCAGCTGCGCGATCCGGTCGCCGGGCTCGACCCGAAACGTCTCCGCCGGATCCGTATTGAGCAGCAGCACCCGCACTTCGCCTCGGTAGCCGGCGTCGATCAATCCAGGGCTGTTGACCAACGCAATCCCATGATCCCGCGCCAGCCCCGAGCGCGGCAGCACCAGCCCAGCATGCCCCTCGGGGGTCTCAACCGCCACCCCAGTCCCAACGCTCCACCGCTCGCCAGGTCCCAAATGAGCAGCCTCACAGGCATAGAGATCGACCCCAGCATCTCCAGCATGGGCGCGTGTCGGCAGCTTGGCCTCGTCCTTTAGCTTGGCAATCCGCAGCTCCACGCCGCGCACCCTACAGCGCCACGTATGGCGAAGGTTGGGGGTGTCCGGACGAGCGCGGCGTCCTGTTTTCGCCCACCAGCCGGGCGAGAGAACCAGGCCTCCACACGCGAAACCCAGCGCACGGCCGGACCCCCCCAACCTTCGCCGCTACGCAGCGTCGGCAGTGCGCAAGTCGTCGAACCGATGCATCTCGGCAGCAGGAACCCGAGCATGCACCAGCACGCCGTCCTCCCGCTCAGTCCGCTTGAGGTCTCCTGCCACTTCGTGCAGCTCGTGCAGCCTGGCCCCCTGGCTGTAGGGAACGAGCAGCTCGACCTCGGCCAAGGTGTCCTCGAAGGCCTCCTCAACCCGGTCCTGCAATTTCTCGATCCCCGCGCCGGTCAGGGCGGAGACCAGGACCGCCTCGGGGTGGCGCAAGAGCACCTCGCTGCGCTCGTCGGCGTCCAGCAGATCAGCCTTGTTGAGGACGAGCAAGCGCGGCTTGTCGCCGGCGCCGATCTCCTCCAGCACCGCGTCGGCCGCCGCTAGATCCGCCAGCCGCCGCTCCTCGGGCGCCGCCGCGTCGACCACCTGCAGGATCAGATCGGCGAGGACCGTCTCCTCCAGCGTCGCCTTGAACGCCTCGACCAGCTGATGGGGAAGCTTCTCGATGAAGCCGACCGTGTCGGTGAAGAGGAAGTCGCGGCCCGAGAGCGGCACGCTGCGGGTGGTCGGGTCGAGCGTGTGGAAGAGCCTATCCCCCACGCCGACCTCCGCGGCGCCGGTCAGCGCGTTGAGCAGGGTCGACTTGCCGGCATTCGTGTAACCGGCGAGGGCGACCCGGGGCAGCGAGGAGCTCTGCCGGCGCGCGCGCATCACGCCGCGGTTGCGCTCCAGGCGAGCTAGCCGCCGCCGCAGCGCCGCGATCCGGTCGCGGGCGAGGCGCCGATCGGTCTCGATCTGGCTCTCCCCCGGCCCCCTGGTGCCGATCCCGCCTCCAAGCCGCTCGAGGTGGGTCCAGAGCCCGCGCATGCGCGCCAGGTTGTACTCGAGCTGGGCCAGCTCGACCTGCAGCTTGCCCTCGGCCGAGTGGGCATGGTCGGCAAATATGTCGAGAATCACCGCGGTGCGGTCGATCACAGGCACCCCGAGAGCGGCCTCGAGATTGCGCTCCTGGCGCGGCGCCAGCTCGTCGTCGCAGGCGACCAGGTTCGCGTCGCAAGCGGCGATCTGCAGCTTGACCTCGGCCAGCTTGCCGCGGCCGAGGTAGCGGTCGGGGTCGGGCTTGGCGCGCTGCTGGACGGCCTCGCCCGCGGTGGCGACGCCGGCGGTGCGCAGCAGCTCCTTCAGCTCGGCGAGCGGGTCGCCCTCCTCACGTCCCTCGACAACGCCGAGCGCCAGGGCTCGCTGGCGGGCGCGAGGATTGGAGACGCCGGCGCCGTTGGCGGCGTGGTGCGTCTGCTTGTTGCGCCCATTCCTCGATCGATCCACTCGGCTTGATTGTAGGCGCCGGGATTTCCTGGGTAGGCTTACGAGCCGTGAAGGTCTTCGTAACGGGGGGAACGGGGTTTATCGGCGGCACCGTCGTGCGCCAGCTGCGCGAGCGCGGTGACGACGTGGTCTGCCTGGTCCGCACCCCGGAGAAGGCTTCGAAGGTGACCGACCTCGGCGCTGAGCCGATCAGCGGCGATCTCGGCGACGCCGAGGCGATCCGCAACGGCATGGAGGGTTGCGACGCTGTCGTCCACGCTGCCGCGATGTATGAGGTCGGGATCCCCGCCAGGCAGCATCCGGCGATGTGGGAAGCGAACGTGGCCGGCACCGAGTGCGTGATGAAGGCCGCACTCGAAGCGAAGGTCGCCAAGACCGTCTACGTCTCGACCTGTGGAGTCTTCGGCAACACGCACGGCAAAATCGTCGACGAGACCTACCAGCACCCCGGCAAGGAGTTCACCTCCTACTACGAGGAGACCAAGCTGGAGGCGCACCGGATCGTCAAGCGGATGATCGAGGATGGGCTGCCCGCCGTGATCGTTCAACCCGGCGGCGTCTACGGCCCGGACGACACCTCCCAGGTCGCTGACCTGCTCCAGGAATTCTTCGCGGGGAAGCTCCTGCTGCTGCCCTTCCCCGAGCTCGGCATCTGCATGACCCACGTCGAGGACATCGCCGGCGGCATCCTGCTCGCCCTCGACAAGGGAAGGATCGGCGAGACCTACGTGTTGAGCGGCCCGGTGACGACGATGCGCGAGGCGATCGAGACGGTCGCCGCCGCCAGTGGCCGCAGGGCTCCTAAGCATGCGATGCCGACTCCGCTGATCAAGGCGATGACGCCGATCGGCCCACTCGTCGGCAAGCTGCTGGGCCAACCGCCCAACCTGCGCGAGCTGATCTCCTCGGCCGATGGCGTCACCTTCTGGGCCAGCCACGAGAAGGCAAGCCGCGAGCTTGGTTACGCGCCGCGTGGCATGGAGGAGGGCCTGCGGCAGACGCTTGGAGCAGATGACCGCTTCCCCTCCCCCGTGGCCGCCTGAAGTCGCCCCCGACCACGATGCGCGTCATCGACACGATGCACCTGGGGCGGCCGCACGTGATCGGCAGCTGGCAGGTCGACGACGCCCTCGTCGACCCCGGCCCCGAGTCTTCGCTGCCAACGTTGCTGGCGGCACTGGGCGACGAGAGGCCACGGGTGCTGCTGCTCACCCACATCCACCTCGACCATGCCGCGGCGACGGGCGCCTTGGTTCGCCGCTGGCCGGACCTCGAGGTCTACGTCCACGAGCGCGGCGCCCCCCACCTGATCGACCCCTCGAAGCTGCTCGCCAGCGCCGAGCGCCTCTACGGCGATCGGATGGAGCAACTCTGGGGCGAGATCGTGCCCGTGCCGGAGGGCAACGTGAAGCCGCTCTCAGGCGGCGAGCAGGTGCTCGGCATGCGCGTCGCCTACACCCCGGGGCACGCCTCCCACCACGTCTGCTACCTGCACGAGGAGAGCGGCACGGCCTTCGTCGGCGACGTCGCCGCGGTTCGCCTGCCGGGGGTCGACCTAATCGTTCCGCCCACCCCGCCGCCCGACATCGACGTCGAGACCTGGGAGGACTCGATCGGGATCGTCGAAGGCTGGCAGCCCGAGCGGCTCGCCCTCACCCACTTCGCAGCGATCGACGATCCGCTGCCGCACCTGGCGCAGGTCCGCGAGCGCCTGCACGAGGAGGCACAGCTCGCTCGCGAGCTGTCCGAGAGGGACTATGAGCAACGCCACCGCAAGCTGGTCGCCGAGCGCGCCGAGAACACCGACGCAGCCGCCGAGCTGCTCCAGTGCGTCCCACCCCAGTACCAATGGCGCGGCTTGGATCGATACTGGAACAAGCTCAAAGAAAAGGGTCCGTCCCGGTAGGCCCGGAACGGACCCTCAAGCGAGGTGCTCGTGCATGCGCTCGACGGCCTCGGTGAGGCGATCGTCGGGCGTGGTCAGGGCGATGCGGAAGAAGCCCTCGCCGCCGGGCCCGTACATCGACCCCGGCGAGACGACGACCGCCGCCTCTTCGAGAACCAGCTCCGCAAAGGAGGTCGAGGTGTGGCCCTCTGGCACCGGGGCCCAGACGTAGATCGTCCCTTTCGGCGCGGCCACGTCGACGCCGATCTCGCTCAGCGCTGAGACGACCAGGTCGCGGCGGCGGGCGTAGGTCTCGTTCATCCGCTCCAACGGCTCACTCGGTCCCTCCAGTGCCGCTATTCCGGCCTTCTGGACGGCCTCGAACAGGCCGGAGTCGACATTGGTCTTCAGCCGCCAGTAGGTCTGCACTGCATCCGCATTGCCGAGGATCGCGGCACAGCGCCACCCGGTCATGTTGAAGCCCTTGGAGAGCGAGAAGACCTCTACGCCGACCTCCTTGGCGCCCGGCGTGGCGAGGAAGCTGGGGGCGACGTAGCCGTCGTAGGTCGTCTCCGAGTAGGCGTTGTCGTGGACGACGAGGATCTCGTGCTCGCGGGCGAAGGAGACGACCAGCTCGAAGAAGTCCTCAGGCACGACAGCGCCGGTCGGGTTGTTGGGATAGTTGATGAACATCAGCCGTGCCTTGGCCGCGACGTCTGCGGGCACTGCGCCCAGATCGGGGGCAAATCCCAGCTCGGGCAACAGCGGCAGCAGCTCCGGCGTCGCGCCGGCGAGGATCGGGCCGCCGGTGTAGACCGGGTAGCCAGGATCGGAGGCGAGCGCGATGCCGCCCGGGTCGAGAAAGGCGAAGCAGAGGTTGTAGATGCACTCCTTGGCGCCGATCGCCGGAATCACCTCGCTGCCCGGATCGATCTCCACCCCGAAGCGCTCGTCGTAGAACCGCGCGAAGGCCTTGCGGAAGTCGTCGCGGCCACGGTTGCTCGGATACTGATGGGTGTCAGGGTCGGCGACCGCCTTCTGCATCGCCGAGACGATGTGCGGGTAGGTCGGCTTGTCGGGATCGCCGATACCCAGGCTGATCACGTCGATGCCGCCGGCGCGCTTCTCGGCGATCCGCCGCTCCAGTTCCTGGAACATGTAAGGAGGCATCGCCTCCAGGCGCTTGGACGGGTCTGCGATTCCCACGGGCGCGAAAATCTATTGGTCCAGATCGAACAGCGCCTGCAGCAGCTCTGGCGAGAGCTCGCCCGAGCAGATCGGCTCGGCCCAGCCGCTGAGTCGCACGTCGAGATCGTCGGAGATCTCGACCTCGAGCTCGCCGCCATCCAGCTCGACCACGATCGGGCTTGGCGCGCCGCGCAGGAAGGCGGTCACCGCGGCGCCGCTGGCGCCGGTTCCCGACGAAAGCGTCTCCCCCACACCGCGCTCGAAGATCCGCGCCCGGACCCGGCTGCCGTCAACCGCGAAGAAGGAGACGTTGGTGCGGTTGGGGAAGAGCTCGTGGCCTTCGATCTCCGGTCCGACAGCTGACAGATCAAGCTCCTCGAGCTCCTCGCCGACATCGATCGCGCATTGCGGGTTGCCGATCGAGATGTGCTGGAAGCCCCAAGCGCGACCGCCAGCATCCAGTGAGCCCCTGCCATCGGCGCCGCCCGAGGGAAAGTCCTTCGAGCGGGTCGATGCCTTGCCCATCTCCACCGAACAGGTCCGCTCGGAAGTGACCGTCGGCGTGATCGGCCCCGCAGCCGTGTGAATCTTGAAGGTGTCAGCATCGGTCCAGCCGTGTCGACGGAGGTAGAGAATCGCCTCCCGGGCCCCGTTCCCCGATAGCTCAGCCTCCGAGCCGTCCGGGTTGAAGATCCGCAGCTCGGCGACGAATTCTGGGTTTTCGCTGTACGAAAGCAAGAGAACGCCGTCGGAGCCAACGCCAAAGTGCGGATCGCAGATCCGTTGCACACGAGCGCCCGTCAATTCCCAGGGAAGCGCGTCCGCCTCCAGGATCACGTAGTCATTCCCCAGCGCCGTCCACTTCTCGAATCGCACGCGCGCACCCTACTCGGACGTGCCGGGACTTAGGGGTCCATATGGGTGCTTAACTCCCGGCACGTCCGTCGCGGCGGCAATCTCGGTGGCCACGTCGGTGTTCGAGCGGCTGGTGCGATCGATCGATCGCAGGTTGGGGATCTTGCGCAACCAGGTGAGCTGGCGGCGGGCGTAGTTGCGGGAACGCTTCTTCATCTGCTCGATATCTCCACCCAGCAGCTCATCGAAGCCGAGCGCCTTGCGGGCGGTCCGCGAGGGACCGAGGGTTTCCGCTCGTCGCACCTCCTCCTCGGCGCCGCCAGCGACAATTGCCTCGGTTCGCGCATTGATCCGCTCGTAGAGCAGCGCCCGATCCATGTCCAGGCCGAATATCGTCGTCGGCAGCCGCGTCTCCGGCGACCAGAGCTCGGAGTCCTCGGCGCCGGGTGGCGCCTTGACCAGCGAAAGCTCCGCAACCGCGGCCCGCAGATACAGCCCCGTCCCCCCCACGACGATCGGCCTTCGCCCGGCCTCCAACGCCCGATCGATCTCCGCATGCGCCAACCGCATGTAATCGCCGACGGAAAACGGCTGGGTAACGGGCACGAACTCAACCAACCGATGCTCCAATCGCGCCTGCTCCTCCTCGCTAGCGACCCCCGTGAGAACGCTCAGGCCCTTGTATACCTGCAGCGCATCGCAGGAGATAGCAACTGGATCCTCTCCCCGCTCCCGCAGCAGCTCAGCGAGCGCGATGGCGATCTCGGTCTTGCCAACCCCGGTCGGCCCAAAAATGCCGATTACACGCATCGGGAGTGGAACTGACGCGTTCCGTTGAGGCGGTGTCGGGGCCGCCCTGAACGGCTTGTACTTTTTCGCCGCCGGACTGGGGACTCACCAGGCTGGCCGACGCCGTCGAAGTGAACGCTCTTGTTATGTCGAGTTTTCCCCCGCAACCGGCTTGGATCGGTACGACTGGGCCCCTCGACCAGCACCTCCACCTCGCGCCCGACAAACCGCTGCGCGCGCTCGGTCGCCCGCCGCTGCACCAGCTCGACCAGCCGCTCCATCCGCTCCAGCTTGACTGGGTGGGACACCTGCTCGTCCATCCTCGCCGCCTCGGTCTCGCGCCGCGGCGAGAAGACGAAGGTGAAAGCGCTGTCGTAGCCGACCTCGTCGACGACCTCGAGCGTCTGCTCGAAGTCGGCCTCGGTCTCGCCGGGGAAGCCGACGATGATGTCGGTGGTGATCGCGCAGTCGGGCACGTGCTCGCGGATAAGCGAGACGCGATCCATGTAGCGCTGGCGGTCATAGGTGCGGCGCATTCGCTTGAGGATCGCGCTCGACCCCGACTGCAACGGCAGGTGGATGTGCTCGCAGAGCGAGGGCAGCTCGGCGTGGGCACGGATGACGTCCTCGCGCATGTCCTTCGGGTGCGGGCTGGTGTAGCGAATGCGGTCGATTCCCCCGACCATGTCGATCCGCGCCAGTAGCTCGGCAAAGCCGATCCGCGTCTCGGCCGGCAGATCGCGTCCGTAGCTGTTGACGTTCTGACCCAGCAGCGTCACCTCGCGCACGCCGTCGGCCGCCAGCGCCTCCGCCTCGACCACCAGCTCGGCCGGATCGCGACTCTCCTCGCGGCCCCGGGTCGAGGGCACGATGCAGTAGGCGCACTTGCAGTTGCAGCCCTGCGAGATCTGCAGCCAGCCCTGGAACTCGCGCTGGCGCCGCGCCGGCAGGTGGCCGGAGAAGTCCTCGAACTCGAAATAGCCCTGCGCGGTGAGCGAGTCCGAGTTGAGGAACTCGGCCAGCCGGTGGATCTGCCCCGGACCGAAGGCTACGTCGACGAAGGGGAACCGCTCGAAGACCTCCTCCTTGACCGACTGTGCCCAGCAGCCCCCCACCCCGACCACGCGCTCGGGGTCTTCGGACTTGAGCCGCTTCGCCTCCCCGAGATGAGCGACGAAGCGGTTGTCGGCAGACTCGCGAATCGAGCAGGTGTTGAAGAGGATCAGATCGGCCTCGGCTCGGCTCGCTGCCTCCCTGTAACCGAGTGACTCGAGCATCCCCTGCATCCGCTCGGAGTCGTGCACGTTCATCTGACAGCCGAACGTGGTGACGTGGTAGCTGGGCATGAGCCCAGACTCTAGCCCTACTGGGACTCCGCTTCTTCGGCTTCTTCCGTCGCTTGCGGCAAGCCGGATGACTGCTCCTTGTGGCTTTCCTCGTCCTTGGAATGGAAGACGGCGAAGGTCGTCGCGCTGCCGACCAGGATCGCGAACCAGAGGAATACGAGCGGAGCGAACCGGCCGGGGAACTTTTCGCTGCGCAGCCCGATGAAGCTGACGACGATCGCCGAGACGGCGAGCAGCGGGCCGATTACGAAGAAGAGCGTTTCGTTATCCATGCGCGCGGCATCCTATCCACTCGGCCCGACTTCAGCGAGCGTAATTTGTCGCGCGGCTCTCGCGGATGACGGTGATCTTGATCCGGCCCGGATAGGAGATCTCGCGCTCGATCGCGGTGGCTATCTCATGTGAGATCAACGCCGCTCGCTCGTCGTCGACTTCGCCGGGGTCGACCATCACCCGCACCTCGCGGCCTGCCTGCATCGCGTAGACCTTCTCTACCCCAGCATGGCTGGACGCGAGCGCCTCGAGGTCGTGCAGGCGAGCCACATAGTTCTCTAACGTGGCCCCGCGAGCACCCGGCCGCGCCCCCGAGAGAGCATCGGCGGCCTGCACGATCACCGCCTCGACCGTGCGAGGCTCGACCTCGTCGTGGTGGGCCTCGATCGCGTGGACCACGGCCTCGCTCTCGCCGTAGCGACGGGCGAGGCGGGCGCCGACCCGAGCATGGGTGCCCTCCACGTCCTGATCGACCGCCTTGCCGATGTCGTGCAACAGGGCCGCGCGCCTCGCGATGTCCCCCGCCGCGCCGAGCTCGAGCGCGATGAGCGTCGCGAGATACGAGCACTCGACCAGATGGGTGAGCACGTTCTGTCCGTAACTGGTGCGGAACTGCAGCTTGCCGAGCAGGTCGATCAGCTGTGGATGAAGGCCGTTGATGTTGGCATCGAGCGTTGCCCGCTCTCCTTCTTCGACGATCCGATCCTCGATCTCCCCGGTCGCCTGCTCAAATGCCTCCTCGCAGCGAGCAGGGTGGATGCGGCCGTCGGCGATCAGTCGCTCCAGCGTCAGCCGGGCGACCTCGCGGCGCATGCCGTCGAAGCTCGAAAGGCGCACGGCGGAAGGAGTGTCGTCGACGATGATGTCGACTCCGGTGAGCTGCTCGAGCGCCTGGATGTTGCGCCCTTCGCGGCCGATGATCCTGCCCTTCATCTCATCATTCGGGAGATGCACGAGCTGGGTGGTCGTCCGCACCGCGTGCGGCCCGGCGAGGCGCTGCGTCGCCGTGGCGAGGATTCCGCGAGCACGGCGCTCAGCCTCGAGCCGGGTCTCCTCCTCGATCCTGCGCAAGGCAAGACCCGCCTGGCGCCGAGCGTCGGTTTCGACTTGCCTGAGCAGCGCCTGGCGTGCCTCGACGGCGCTCAGAGAGGCAACCCGCTCAAGCTCGTCTCGCTGCTGGGACTCCCCTTCCTGCAACACGCCGGCGCGTCGGTCGAGATCACGCTCGCGGGCATCGAGCGAGATACGACGGCGCTCCAGCTCGTTGAGCTGAGCATCCAGCGCCTCCAGCCGGTCCAGCACCAGATCGGGCTCCGAACCGTTGCCGCGTGAAAGCGTCCACGACGGCATGCTGAATTTCATCTACGCCAAGACTACTCCCATAGACGTGTTTGTCTAATCGGCTATGCGGCTTGCGCCTCGGTCACCGGCGGAGGCGACGCCCCCTCAGTCGCAGGCACGACGTTCTCGGCGCCGATGCCGAGGGCGGTGCGGATCTTGGCCTCGATCTCGCTCGCGATCTCGGGATTCTCGGCGAGGAACTGTTTGGCGTTGTTGCGTCCCTGGCCAAGTCGCGTCTTGCCGTAGGAGAAGAACGAGCCGGATTTCTGCACCAGGTCGTGCTCGATGCCGAAGTCGAGCAGGCCGCCCTCGCGCGAGATGCCGACGCCGTACTCGATGTCGAACTCGGCCTGCCGGAACGGCGAGGCGACCTTATTCTTGACGACTTTGACCCGAACCCGGTTGCCGACAGCCTCAGTTCCCTCCTTGAGGGTCTCGATGCGACGGATGTCGAGGCGCTGCGAGGAGTAGAACTTCAGCGCCCGGCCGCCCGGTTGGGTCTCCGGCGAGCCAAACTGGACGCCGACTTTTTCGCGGATCTGGTTGGTGAAGAGGCAGACGGTGTTGGTCCGGTTGAGGTTGCCGGCCAGTTTGCGCATCGCCTGCGACATCAGGCGGGCCTGCAGGCCGACGGTCGTGTCGCCGATCTGCCCGTCGAGCTCGGCTTTCGGCGTCAACGCCGCGACCGAGTCGATCGCGACCACGTCGATCGCGGCGGAGGCGATCAGGCGGTCGGCGATCTGCAGCGCCTGCTCGCCGTAGTCGGGCTGGGAGACCAACAGCTCGTCGGTGTCTACGCCGATCTTGCGCGCGTAGGAGGGGTCGATCGCGTGCTCGGTGTCGATGAAGGCGCAGATCCCGCCGCGGCTCTGCGCTTCGGCGATGATGTGGTAGATCAGCGTCGTCTTTCCCGAGGACTCGGGACCGAAGATCTCGACGATCCGCCCGCGCGGCACCCCGCCGATGCCCAGCGCCAGGTCGAGCGACAGAGCCCCGGTTGGGATCGCCGGGATCTTGATCGTGGCGTCGGCGCCGAGGCGCATCAGGGCCCCCTGGCCGAAGTCCCGCTCGATCTGGGTCACAGCCGCCGCGAGCGCCGCGTCCTTGGCCTTGGCCTCCTTGGCCGAGGCGTCCTTCAGAGCCGCTTTCTTGTCTGCCATCTCTTCCACCTCACTGCCGCCCGTCTGCGGGCAGCTCGACTTGCGCCAGCGGGGTGTACTGCGCACCCTGCGGCTGGAGTTGCGAACGGTAGAGGGTCAATCGGATGCCATCGAAGGGCTGCAGCAGTCCCTTCGGCAGCGTCCCAGGAAGCTTCGAGAGGCGGGCCGGCCGATCCGAGCCACGTTCCTCGCGCCGCACCCTGGCCACGGTCACGTGCGGCCAGAACGGGCGCTTCTCCGGCTTGTAGAGCCGTGCCGCGATCAGCTTCTCCTCCAGCCCCGCCTGCAGCGCGATCGTATCCGGCGACTCGGCCGGGAGCGCGAAGAGACGCGGGCGGCTCCGCTCCGGGCGTGGTGCGGGATCGCCCAGCTCGATCGAGGGCGCGGGCGCTCCACTCATCTCGACGATCTCCCCCAGGCGAGGTATCTCCTTCTCCGCCAGATAGCCGAGGAAGGCGAGGGTGATATGGAGCGACTCGGGCGCGACCGGTCGCAACGCCGGATCGGCGAGCGCCTCACGCCCCCACGCGACGATCCCCGCCCTCACCCGCTCGGGCAGGTCGAGAGCGACGAACAACCTCACCCGCGGACTCCTCGGTCTTTCCTTCGCCATGCCGCCGACGCTACGCGGCCACGACGCACGGAACAAGGCGCAAATGTGAAATGTGCGCGACGGCTTCGCTACAAGGGTGCGTCGTCCCCGCCGAGCAGGGTGCGCAGCAGGTGCATCGCGACGAGGGCGGAGCGCTCGCGAATGTCGTCGCGGCCACCGGGGATGACCGGGTCGCGGGCGATCGTGGCGCCATCAGCCAGGCGGGCGTCGAAGCAGACGTAACCGACCGGCTTCTCCTCGGTGCCGCCGTCCGGACCGGCGATGCCGGTGATCGAAATGGCGACGTCTGCGTGGAAGCGGTCCAGCGCTCCCCGCGACATCGCCTCCGCAACCTCTGGGGAAACTGCGCCGCGGTCCTCGATCAAGTCCGGGTCGACACCGAGCAGATCCGCCTTCGCCTCGTTCGAGTAGGCGACCACCCCACCGGCGAAGTACGCGGATGCTCCCGGCAGGCCGGTGATCCGTGCCGCCAGCAGACCGCCGGAGCAGGACTCGGCAAGTGCCAGCTTGCGCCCCTGCAGCAGCCGGGCCAGCTGCGAATCGACCGTCTCGCCGTCGATGCTGAAGAGATGGCGGGCATGGCGGTCGGCGAGCCCGGCGCGCACCGCCTCGGCGACCGGGGCGGCCTCGGCCCGGTAGCGAACGTCGATCTCTATCTCGCCCCGGCGCAGGCAGGTGGTGATCTCGACTGCGTCCAGCTCGACCCCACCGTCCTCGATCTCGCGCAGGCTCTTCGCTATCTCCGACTCCGGTACGCCGAACATGCGCACGGTGTAGGCGAGCAGCGGCGTGGCGCGAGAGAGCACCGCCTGCACCGGCTGCGACTCGATCGCCCGCGGCCACATCGGCCGCAGCTCGCGCGGTGGGCCGGGCAGCACGATCACCACCCGCTCGCCGGCGGGCACAACCAGGCCGGGGGCGGTGCCGACCGGGTCGAGCGGCAGCGAGCCCTCGGGGATCATCGCCTGCTTGCGGTTCGCCGCCCGCACCGCCCCCTCGTCGAAGCGGAAGCGCCGGGCGAAGCCGCGCAGGATCGTCGCGATCTTCTCCTCCATCTCCTCGTCGAGGACCAGATCGCACCCGGCAAAGCGGGCGACGATCTCCGCCGTCAAGTCGTCTGCGGTGGGGCCGAGCCCACCCGAGGTGACGATCAGGTCCATCCCCTCTGCGGCCATGAAGCGCAGGGCCGCCCCGAGGTCCCCCGGGCGGTCGCCGACCACCGTGATGTGGGCGACCTCCACCCCCAGCTCGGCCAGCCGTTCGGAGACCCAAGGCCCGTTGCGGTCGGCGATGCGCCCGGTCAGAACCTCGGTTCCCGTCACCACGATCCCGGCCCGAACCGGCCCAGCCCTGTCCGTCATTCGCAGCTTGGCCTTTCGCCTTCTTCGAGCGCAATCAGCTTCCCGCCCGAATCGACGCGGTATCCCACCGGACTGGAGCTGGGGGGCACGTTGGCCCGTTTGCCGTCGACCAGCATCCTCACCGAGCCGTTGCCGAGGGCGAGTTCGAAACCACCCGAGCGGAACGGGCCGGCTTCCGCTCCTTCGGCGAGGATCTGGCCGTCGACCAGCGGCTTTTCGTGGGCGTCGAGCAGGCACACCCACACTTCCGCCGTCGCCGCCAGTCGCATCGCGACACCAGGCCGGATGGCGGTCCCGCTTCCCGGTGCGTGCTTCTGGCGTTTCTTCTTCCCACCGCTCGCGGCCGGCGAGGGAGCAGACGAGCCGCCGTCTCCGCCGATCAGCCCGATACCGACCACAAGAGCGATCAAGGCGAGGCAGACGGCCGCGATGAGCACGCGGCCGGAGACCCAGCGCCGATTCCCGCGCATACCCGTCGGCACCGGCTCGACCCGTTTCGGCGCCCGCTCGCCCCCCGGCGGAGCCGTGCTGCGCCGGTAGTCGTCGGCAAGGCGCTCGCCGTCCAAACCCAGAAAAGACGCGTAGGTGCGGATGAAGCCGCGCGTGTAGGCGCCGCCGGGAAGGGCGTCCCACTCCTCGTTCTCGATCGCCTGCAGATAGCGGACGCGGATCTTGATCGCCGCTTCGACCTCGGAAAGGTCGACTTTGCGACGATTTCGCGCCTCGCGAAGAGTGGCTCCAATGCCCGTGTCCACCCTCACATTGTGTCTGCTGCGCCTCTCCGACGCGAATGAACGCTGTTAACTTGCCTCGTCGGCCTCGACCGCCACCGGCTCGACATCCTGACCGCTGGAGAGCACGCGGGAGAGGTCGGCCTCGGTGATCAGCACCTGTCGGGGCTTGGAGCCCTCGTAGCCGGAGATCACGCCGCGCCGCTCCAGCATGTCGATCAAGCGCCCCGCTCGCGTATAGCCGACGCGAAGGCGGCGCTGGATCATCGAGACGGAAGCCGTTTCGGTCTGGACGACGGTGCGGATCGCTTCCTCGAGGAGGTCGTCGGCGTCGGGATCGAACTCGTCATCGCCTCCCTCTCCGGCGGGCTCCTCGCGCGACTCGAGCAGCTCCGCCTCGAATTCGGGTTCTCCCTGCTTGGCCCAGTGGGAGGTGATGCGGGCGATCTCCTCCTCGGTGACGAACGCTCCCTGCACGCGCGCCATCTTCGAGGTTCCGGCGCCGCGGAAGAGCATGTCGCCCTGGCCGAGCAGGGCCTCCGCCCCACCCTGGTCGAGAATCACCCGCGAATCGGTCTGCGAGGAGACGGCAAAGGCGATCCGGGCTGGGATGTTGACCTTGATCGTGCCGGTGATGATGTCGGTGGACGGCCGCTGCGTCGCCAACACCAGGTGGATCCCCGTCGCCCGCGACTTCTGCGCCAGGCGGATGATCGAGTCCTCGACCTCGGCGGGCGAGACCATCATCAGGTCGGCGAGCTCATCGATCACGCAGAGGATGTGGGGCAGCGGCGCTTCGCCGGCTTTGGCGCGGACCCGGTTCAGCTCGCCCAGGTTGCGGCAGCGCGCCTGGCCCATGATCCCGTAGCGGCTCTCCATCTCGCCGATCAGGTTGGCGAGCACGTTGGCGGCGAGGCGGGGTGAGGTGACCACCGGGGTCAGCAGATGGGGGACGTGCTCGTAGTGGTTGAGCTCGACCTGCTTGGGGTCGACCAGAACCAGCCGCACCTCGTTGGGCGAGGCCTGCATCAGGATCGAGGAGAGGATCGCGTTGACGCAGCCGGACTTGCCCGAGCCGGTCGTGCCGGCGACGAGAACGTGCGGCATCTTGGCCAGGTCGGTCCAGACCGGTTTGCCGTCGATCCCCTTGCCGAGCCAGGCGACCAGCGGCGAGGTCTTCTCCGGACGCCCGGCGTAGATGTCGCCGAGGCGAACCAGGCGGCGCCGGGTATTCGGCACCTCGACCCCAACGGCCTGCTTGCCGGGAATCGGGGCGAGGATGCGGATATCGGTCGAGGCCAACGCGTAAGCGAGATCGTTGGAGAGCTCGGTGACTTTCTTCACCTTGGTGCCGGGCGCGAGTCGCAGCTCGAAACGGGAGACGTGCGGCCCGCTGACGATGCCGACGATCTTGGCCTCGACGCCGAAGTGGCCGAGCGTCTCGACCAACTTGCGACCGATCACTTCGTGGTCGCGCGGGTCGGGGCCTTTGTCACCCTTTCCCTTTTCCAGGACCTTTCCCGGCGGCGGCCTGTAGTCAATCTGATCGGATTCGGTGACGCCGCGCTTCTGCCCCATCGGGGTCAGGGACGCCTGCTTTGACTCAGAGGCGGTGCCTACCCCGAGCCCCTCCTCGCTGCGCACCTCGACCTGATAGGCATGAGGCTGGAGGCTCCCGCTGAGAGGCTCAGCCTCGGGCTCTGCCTCGAACTCCGTGGTGACCGGCTCCTCATCCGCTGGGTGCTCCTCGGCGATCGCCACCGTCGGTTCGAAGTCATCGTCCTCGGGATAGGTGCTCATCACGTCGGTGGGGCCGGCTTGGGTCTCGAAGGCCGGGGTCTTTTCGCCGCGGCGCTCCTCGCGCTGCTGGATCGCGGTCTGGGCGATGTCGCGGCCGCCGACGAAAGTGTGGCGGACACCGCGTCCGAGACCGCGGAAGACGGTCGAGATCGAGGTGCCGGTGACGAGCATCGCGCCGATCGCCAGCATCAACACGATCGCGATCCGCGCACCGACCTTGCCGAACAGGTACTCGAGCCCGGTTTCCAACCCGTAGCCGACCTTGCCCCCGTCCCAGCCGAAGAAGAGGACGAAGCTGAGGTAGACGCCGGCGGCGATCAGGAAGAGCCCGATCAGGTCGAGGTGGCGCTGCTGCAGGCCTTCCGGCAGATGCGGGCGCGGCAGGCGCGGCTTGGCCTTCGCCTTCCCTTTTGGCTTGCGGCGTGCGGCCGAGCTTCGCTTCTTGCGCACGAACATGGGTGCCGCTTCGACACCGGCCGGAGCTCCCCTGCCTTGGCTTACAGCTGCGTGGCGAGCAGGGTCGCGAGCAAGGTGACGAAGCCACCGATCATCGTCGCCAGCATCGTCCTCGTCATCGCGAGCATCTGGTTCTGCATGGTGTCGAAGCGAGAGTTCATTTCAGTGCGCAGGGCGGGGAATTCCTCCCGCATCTCATGGCTCATCTCGTCGACCTTATGGTTGAGGTCGTCCATCCGCCCGTCGGTCCAGGTCTCTCGCATCGCCTCCATGGTGCCACGCTAGACGGATACCTGTCACGTGTGGTGCGCCGAATGCAAAAAGTTTCACACCGGCTCCGCGCCAGAGGTTCGATTCAACCGGCGCAGACCCAGGCGCTGCCGCCCGAGTCGGCCCAGATTTCGGCTGCGATGCGGTCCTGTTCGGCCTTTGGCGCGTCCTGGGGGGCGCCCTGGCCGCCGTAGAGGCTCCAGGTCGAGGGCAGGACCTGGTAGGCACCGCCTGCGCCGCTGCTCGGGTTGACGGCGCCGTAGTTGCCGCCGGACTCGCACATCACGATGTAGGTGGGGATCGAGTAGGGACCGCCGAGCCAGCGGCCGACCGTTTCTTCGGCCGCCGCGCGGCTGGCCGCTTCGGCGGCTTCGATCTCGCCAACCCACTGGCCAATCCGCGATTTGAGCTCCGCCAGCGACGCCGAGCGGGCGGCGGAGAGTGAATCGAGGCGGGCAGCGACACCCTCCGCGCGGCTGCGCACAGCGGCGATTTCGGAGCGCGCGGCGACGAGCTGTTCGTTGTACGCGTCCACCTGCGCCTTCAGCGCGGCAACGAGCTTCAGCTCGTGGCGCACCTGATTGCGCACCTGCTCGACCCGGGCGGCAAGCTCGGTATCGGAGTCCTCGATCCGCTGCAGGTATTCGGTGCGAACCTCTAGTTCGTTGATGTCGCCGGAGCCGAGCACGATGCTGGCGGTGCTCGGCGTGCCGCTCTCATACATCGCCACCAGGCGCCGCGCCAGCGCCCGGCGAGCCCGGCGCAATCGGCTCCGCTCGGCTTCCAGGCGCCGTTCGGATCGTTCGACCTTGGCGGCCAGCCGCGCGGCTCGTTCGCGGCCGTGTGCGAGCAGGTCGGTGAGCTGCCGCTCGCGCGCAGCAGCCGCCGTCGCTTCTGCTTCGGTCGCCGCGAGGCGTTCCTGGGTGTCGCGGATCTCGGCGCCAAGTGAGGCAGCTTCTTCGCGCGCCCCGCCGACCTTGTCGCGCAGGGCGCCGATGTCCGCCGCGCGCGCCGAGGCAACCCCGAGCAGAGCTACGGCGAAAAGCGCGACTGCGGAGGATCTACGCACGAGACCACCTCAGATGACTGGTTTCGCGGCCGCGTGCGTCATCCAGGTGTGCGGGGTCGTGGGATTAGTCATCTAACCCTCTGGCACGTCTCGGTTGGCGAGGTAGATCGCGATGCCGATCGCGACTATCCCAAGGCCGGCGCCGATGCGGATCTCGCGCCTGTAACGGCGACGCAGGAAGGTGATCGTGAAGCGCAGGGCGATCTTGCCGACCTTGTCGTACATTCAGCCCTCCCCACTCTTGTCGCGATGCCGAATCCGGTACGCCATCCGCGACTGCAGCGACCAGTGCTCGATGAACCCCGGCGAAGCGTTTTGGTCGAAGCCGCCCGTTTCCGAGAAGCTCACCAGGTCGGGGTCGTAGACGGCGTTTGGCGAAGAGCGGGTGACGACGCCAACATGGCCTTTGTAAAGGCGCAGGCCGATCTCCCCCGTCACCTGAGCGTTGACGGCGCTCATATAGGCATCGAGATCGGCGCGCAAAGGCTCCCACCAGAGCCCGGCGTAGACGAGGTAGCCCCACTTCTGATCAAGGGCGGGCTTGAACTGGTTCTGGTGGATCGTCCCGACAAGGCGCTCGAGATCCTCGTGGGCGGTGAGGACGATCGCCGCGGCCGGCACCTCGTAGATGTCGCGCACCTTGAGGCCGATGATGCGGTCCTCGATGTGGTCAACGATGCCGATCCCATGGCGGCAGCCGATCTTCGCCACCCGTTCGAGCAGGTCGACCAGGCCCAGCCGCTCGCCGTCGAGCGAAACAGGCACACCCGCCTCGAAACCGAGTGTGATCGTCTCGGCCTCGTCGGGCGCCTCCTCGGGGCGTGTCACCAACTGGAAGACATCATCCTCTGGCGCGTGGCTGAGGTCCTCGATCCAGCGGCCCTCGGAGGAGCGTCCCCAGAGGTTGTCGTCGATCGAGTAGGGGGTGACCTCGGTGCCACCCTTGACCGGGATGCCATTTTGGCGGGCGTAGGCGATCTCTTCCTCGCGGCCCATCTCCCAGGAGCGAACCGGGGCGATCGTCTTCAGCTCCGGGGCAAGGGTGGCAACGGTGGCCTCGATCCGCACCTGATCGTTGCCCTTGCCAGTACAGCCGTGGGCGATCGTGTCACAGCTGGTCCTGCGCGCGTAGTCGACGGCAAGCTGGGCGATCAGCGGTCGGCCGAGGGCGGTGAACAGCGGGTAGCCGTTATAGGTGGCGTTGGCCTTGATTGCCGGGGAGATGAACTCCCTGGCGAAGCGCTCCCGGGCATCGACCACATGGCACTCGAGCGCGCCCAGACGCTTCGCCTTGTCTTCGATAACGTCGTAGTCCTCACCGGGCTGGCCGAGGTTGACGGTGAGGCAGACGACATCGGCCTCATAGGCGTCCTGGATCCACTTCAACATCACACTGGTGTCGAGGCCGCCCGAGTACAGGAGCAAGACGCGATCGACGGCGTCAGGGTCCGCCTCGTAGCTGGCGGTGGGCTGAAAGTGAGGTGGCTGTGGGGTGGTGGTCACGGAGGTGAGATGTCTGACACGACCAGCGCCGAAGGCCGTCGAGCCTACGGTGCTTCGAGGCCGCCGCTCCCGCCTTCTTCGGGCGGATTCGTCGGCGTGGTGGTCGTCGTCGGTTCGGCGGTGCTGGTGGTGGTTTCGGTCGGTTCGGAGGTCGTCGGTTCGGAGGTCGTCGTCGTACCCGTGCTTTCAGTCGATTCCGACGTCGTGGTCGTGACCGGCACCGAGCTGGAGGTGGTCGAAGTGCCGCTGCTGTCGTTGCCAGCGATAACGATCACCGCCACGACTAGGCCGACGATCACGGCGATCAGACAGGCGACAAGAAGGCGCATGTTACCGGGCGGCCGGTATCCGTCCGGGCCCTGCCCTTCGGGCCCCATCAGGCGGGTTGGGTCCTCGTGCACGGCCTACTCCTCGGGGCCGAGGATCGCATCGAGGATCTCGCCGGTGTCGTCGATCTCGAAGCCGCTTCGCAGCCGCGCTTCGATCTCCTTGCGACTGGCGCCGGAGACCGCCATCTGGGTGGCGAGCAGCCGCGCCCCGGCGGATCCGGCTCGGCGCTGTGGCTGTGACTCGCCGCCGCCTCCCTCGTCGCTGGGGGCCTCGACCGGCTTCAGGTGTCCGGTACGGCGCTCGCTCGAGCTTGGCGGGTCGAGCTCGTCGGCGAGCTCGCGCAGGCGTTCGGCGACGATCCCGTCGGCGCGATCGCGCGCCTCATCCAGATAGCTCTGAGCCTGCGTCTCGGCGTCGTCGATGACGCGCGCCGCGGCACGCTCGGCGGCATCGACGATCGTCGCCAGGCGCTGTGCGGCGTCGGCGGCCGAGACGGGCGGTTGCCGCTCTGAAGGAGACTTTTCGGCGCTCATGTGGGCGAATAGCTTAGGAGCGATTCGGCAATCAGGGCAACGGCGCGATCGATCTGGGCCGAATCGACCGTCAGCGGCGGCAGCAGGCGCAGCGTGCCCGGCTCGGGAACGTTGACGATCAGGCCGCGCTCCAGCAGGCCGGCGCCCAGCTCAGCGGCGTCGATGCCGCTCGCCAGCCCGACCCCGAGCATCAGACCGCGACCGCGGACTTCGACGACCCCATCGATCGCCAGCAGGTTCTCGCGCAGCCCGGCCCCCAGCTCGCGCACGCGCCGCAGCAGAGCAGGGTCGTCGACCAGGTCGAGCACAGCGAGCGCCGCCGCCGAGACCACCGTGCCGCCGGCGAAGGTCGAGCCATGGTCGCCGGCCTCGAGCACCTCACTGACATCCTCGCTCGCGACACAGGCACCGACCGGCAGCCCCCCGCCGAGCGCCTTGGCGCTGGTCAGCAGGTCGGGCCGGACGGGCGTCTGCTGGTAGGCCCAGAGCGAGCCGGTGCGGCCGATCCCGGTCTGGATCTCGTCGAGGATCAGCAGCGCCCCGCTTTCATCACAAGCCTGGCGGGCGGCGAGCAGGGTCTCATCGGCGAGCGGATAGACACCCGACTCGCCCTGGATCGGCTCGATCATCACCGCGGCGGTGTCCTCGTAGACGGCGTCGCGCAGCGCCCCGTCGTCGTCGAACGGGACCGAGCGAAAGCCGGGGAGCATCGGCCCCAGCGCCTCGTTCTGGGCCAGATTCGGCGTCGCCGCGAGCGCGCCGTAGGTGCGCCCATGGAAGTCGCGCTCGAAGCTGACGATCTCAGGGCTCTCGATGCCGCGACCGTGAGCGTGCTTGCGGGCGATCTTGATCGCGCACTCGTTGGCCTCGGTCCCCGAGTTGGAGAGGAAGACCCTCCCTCCCAGGCTCGACTGCGAGAGCCGCTCCCCCAGCCGCACCATCGGCTCGGTGTAGAAGAGGTTGGAGACGTGCATCAACTTTCCGGCCTGCTCGCGCACAGCCTCGACCACGGCCGGGTGGCAGTGGCCGACCGAGCAGACCGAGATCCCGGCGAGGAAGTCGAGGTATTCCTTCCCCTCGGAGTCCCAGAGCAGCGCGCCTTCGCCGCGCACGAACTCGACCGGCGCCCGCCGGTAAGTCTGCATCAGGAAGCGGCGATCGAGCGTCTGCAGCTCCTCCAGCTTCACGAGGTCACCATCGTGCCGATGCCGGCGTCGGTGAAGAGCTCGAGCAGCAGCGAGTGCGGCTTGCGTCCGTCGAGGATGTGGGCCGACTGGGCGCCGCCGCGAATCGCGTCGACGCAGGCGCCGAGCTTGGGGCGCATGCCGCCTTCGATCGCCGGCAACCGCTCCTCGACCTCATCGACCGTGGCGCGGGAGATCAGCGAGTTCTCGTCGGCCGCGTCAGCGAGCCAACCCTCGACATCGGTGAGGAAGATCGCCTTGTAGGCGCCGAGGGCAGCGGCGACCTTGCCAGCGGCCTCGTCGGCGTTGACGTTGTAGGACTGACCCTCCCGGTCGGAGGCCGAGGAGGCGACCACCGGGATGTAGTCGGCGGCGATGTGATTGAGCACGTCGACGTCGACCCGCTCGATAGAGCCGACGAAGCCGACCTGCTCGGCGTTGGCGACCGGCGCCACCTCGAACAGCGTCCCGTCCTGGCCGGAAAGGCCGACTGCCGGCTGGCCGTGCCGGTTGAGCCGCTGGACGATGTCGGAGTTGAGCTTGCCCAGCAGGACCATCTTCGCCACCTCGACCGTCTCCGCGTCGGAAACCCGTAGACCCTCGTGGAAGCGCACCTCCATGCCGAGGCGGTCCATGTGCTCGGTGATCTCGGGGCCGCCGCCGTGGACGACGATCGGATTCAAGCCGACGTACTTGAGCAGGACCACGTCGGTGGCGAAGGCCTCGCGCAGTCCCTCCTCGCGCATCGCCGCGCCGCCATACTTGATCACGATGGTGCGGCCGTGGAACTCGCGGATGTAGGGCAGCGCCTCCATCAGCGTCTCGACGCTGACTCCGGCTGCCCGCGACTGCGGCGCCTGCTCGGTCATCGCTGCCCCCTCTTTTCGCTTATGTCATCGCTCATGTCGTGTACTCGGCGTTGATCCGGACGTACTCGTAGCCCAGGTCCGAGAACCAGACGTGGGCACCGTGCTCGCCGCGATCGAGTCGCAGCCCGATCTCGGCCTCGGCGACGTCCTCGCCCAGCTCGGCGGCGTCGATCGAGTCGGCGCCGATCTCCTCCAGGTCCTCGCCCGCCAGCGCCATTCCGGCCGCCTGCGCGATCCGGCCCCAGTTGGGATCGCGGCCGAACAGAGCGGTCTTGACCAGCGGCGAGTTGGCGATCGCTCGTGCCACCCGCTCGGCCTCGGTGGCGGAGGCGGCGCCCTCGACCTGTACGCGGCCGACCCGGACAGCGCCCTCGCCGTCGGCGACGATCTCGATCGCGAGCTGCAGCAGAACCGCCTCCAGCAGCCCATCCGGCAGCGGCGCGCCGGCCTCACCGGTCGCCTGCAGAAGCACGGTGTCGTTGGTGCTCATCTGGCCGTCGACGCTGACCCGCTCGAAGGATGCCTCGACAGCGGCACGGAGGGCCGCGTCGGTGCCCTCGACCACAGCGTCGGTCTGCACGAAGCAGAGCATCGTGGCGAAATCCGGCTGCATCATCCCGGCCCCCTTCGCCTGAGCGGAGAGGGTGACGCCGCCGGCCCGCAGGGTGCAGCTCTTCGGCCAGCGATCGGTGGTGAGGATCGCGTCGGAGAAGGCCGCCCCACCGTCGCTGGAGAGCGAGCCGGCCGCCTCGCCGATCCCGGCGAGCACCGCGTCGATCGGCAGCGGCACTCCGATCACGCCCGTCTCGGCGACCGCGACCACGCTGGGGTCCAGGCCCAGTTCTGCGCCGGCCGCCTCGCACATCGCCCAGGCATCGGCAAAGCCCTTCTCCCCCGTCTCGGCGTTGGCGTTGCCGGCGTTGACAACCGCAGCCCGAACGGCGCCGCAGTCGACCCGTTGCCGGCAGACCCTGACCGGCGCCGCGGCGGAGGCGTTGCGGGTCAGCAGCACCGATGAGGACACCCGCGGCGCGTCGCAGACGAGCAGGCCAACGTCGGTCTTGCCACCGTCCTTGAGGCCGCAGTGGGCGGCGCCGGCGCGGAAGCCGGGCGCGAGCTGCGCCGGGTCGAGCTCCTCGACCCGGGCGGGCGGGTCGACCCAACGGGATTTGAAGAATCCGCTCACAGCAGCCCCTCGGTCTCCTCGAAGCCAAGCATCAGGTTGAGGTTCTGCACCGCCTGTCCCGAGGCCCCCTTCCAGAGGTTGTCGATTGCCGAGAAGGCGAGAACCCGGCCACGCTCCTCGACCGTCACATAGACGTGGCACTCATTCGTATCGCGCACGTCGCGCAGTCCCGGCGGCTGTTCGACCGCGTGGACGAAAGGCTCGTCGGCGTAGCGCTCCGCATAGAGAGCCTGCACCTCTTCCTTGGAGATCGGCTCGCCGAGCTGCGCGTAGCAACTGGTCAGCTCGCCCTGGTCCAGCGGCAGCAGGTGCGGGACGAAGGTAACCGGCGTATCGCTGCCGAGCGCCGCCAGCTCCTGCTCGATCTCGGGCCGGTGGCGATGACCCTCGGTCTTGTAGGCAAAGGCGTTCTCGTCCATCGAGACGTAGTGCATTTCGTCGCCTCCACCGCGCCCGGCGCCGGAGACGCCCTGCTTGGCATCGATCACGACATCGGTCAGCAGACCACGCTCGGCCAGTGGCGCCAGCGCCAGCACGCTTGCGGTCGGGTAGCAGCCGGGCGTCGCAACCAGCTCTGCCTCGCGCAGCTGCTCCCTGTACAGCTCGGTGAGCCCGTAGACGGCGCCGTCGAGGAGCTCCGGCGCGCCATGCTCGCCGTACCAGCGCTCGTACGTCGGCAGATCGCGCAGCCTGAAGTCAGCGGAGAGATCGACGACAAGCGCGCCGAGGCCGCGCAGCGCGGCGACGGTCGGCGCCGAGGCGCCGTGCGGGTAGGCGACGATCGCCGCGTCGACGTCCTCCAGCGTGTCGAGGTCGAGCTCGGTCAGCTCCAGCGGCACCCGGTAGCGCGGGTAGAGGCGGTCCAACCTCGTGCCGGCGTCGCTGCGCGAGGTGATGCCGACCAGCTCCAGGTGGGGATGGCGCCAGACGATCTGCGCGGCGAGGGCGCCGGTGAAACCGGAGGCTCCCGCGACCAGGACTCTCGCGTTCTCACTCACGAAGCGACCCTCCAATCTCGCTCAGCTCAGTCGCGATCGACTCGCGCCTGATGGCGACCTCTTCGTCGGTGAGGGTGCGGTCCGGCGCCCGGAACTCGAGCCGCAGGGCAAGGCTCTTGCGGTCCTCACCCAGCTGCTCTCCATCGTAGAGATCGAAGACCTCGGCGGCCCGCAGCAGCTCACCGCCCCCGGCGAGAACCGCGCCACGCACCTGCGCCGCCGGCACATCGTCGGGCACGACGACGGCGAGATCCTGGAGCACAGCCGGAAAGGCGGTTACGTCCTCGAAGGTCTCCTCGCCGGCGGAGGCGGCATCGACCAGCATCGACAGAGCGGCTTCAAAGCCGACCGCGGAGTCCAGGTCCCACTGGCGGCAGACGAGCGGGTGCAGCTCGCCGATCCAGCCCGCGTCCGTCCCGTCGACGAGCACCTTCGCGCTGCGGCCTGGATGCAGGAAAGGCTCGTTGGCGTGCTCGAAGGCGAGCGCCACGCCGAGCCGAGCCGCAAGACCCTCCAGAACTCCCTTGAGCGCGAAGAAGTCCGCTGCCTCGCCCCCACTCCGCCAGGAGCGCGGCGTCAGTGGTCCCGCCACGAGGCAGCCGAGCCGCTGCGGCTCGACGAAGGGCGCCGGCTGCTTGCCGGCGAATCCCCCGGCAAGGGGATCGGCGGGTCACGGACTGATCCTCGGAGAGCGGATTGGAGATCGTCACTCCCTCCGCCCGCGGATCCTCAGCGGGGATCCGCAACCGCTTCGTCTCGCCGGGATCGGTGAAGCTCCAGCCGACGATCTCGTCGAAGCCGAGATCGCGCAGGGCATCCTCGGCGCGGCGGCGCAAGCGCTGATCGCGGCGAAGTCCGCCGGCTTGCCCAGCCAAGCCAGGCAGGGTCGAGGGCAGGTGCTCGTCGAGACCATGGACGCGGGCCACCTCCTCGACCAGGTCGACCTCGCGGGTGACGTCGTAGTGCCGGTCGGGCGGCACTACGACGGCGATGTCGTCGCCGTCGGCCTCGACATCGAAGCCGAGCCGCTCCAGGTAGGCGATCTGGTCGGCCTGATCGATCCTCATGCCAAGCAGCCCCTCGACCCGCTCGCCGCGCAGGCGAATCTGCTGCACAGCCGGAATCTCTGCGGCCACGTCGATCGTGCCAGGCACCAGCTTCGCTCCGCAGAGCTCGACCATCAGCTGCGAGGCGATCCGCTGCGCCCGCATGCACAGTTCCGGGTGGAGCTGCTTCTCGAAGCGCGAGGAGGCCTCCGAGCGCAGGCCGAGCAGGCGCGAGGTGCGCAGGATGTTGGTCCCATTCCAGTTGGCGACCTCGAGCAGCACGCGCTTCGTCTCAGGCGAGACCTCGGAGACTTGGCCGCCCATGATCCCGGCGATGCCGGAGGGACCGCGGCTGTCGCAGACGAGGACGGTCTCGGCGTCGAAGGTCCGCTCGACGCCGTCGAGCGTCTTCATCTTCTCTCCCTCGGCCGCGGCGCGAACGGTCAGCGCTCCGTCGGGGACCTTGTCGAGATCGAAGGCGTGCAGCGGTTGCGAGGTGAGCAGCATCACGTAGTTGGTGATGTCGACGACGTTGTTGATCGGACGCTGCCCAGCGGCGCTCAACCGTGCCTGCAACCAGGCCGGCGAGGGACCGACCGTGACGTCGGTGAAGACGCGCGCGGTGAAGCGCGGGCAGAGCTCGGGCGCCTCGACGGTGACGGAGGCATAGTCGCTTGCCTCACCCTCCCCGTCGGCCACGGCATCCTCCGTCCAGGGCTCGGCCGCGAGGGGCGCGGCGCTGATCGCGTGCACCTCGCGGGCGACGCCGTAGACGCCGAGGCAGTCGACCCGGTTCGGCGTCACCTCGAGCTCGAGCACCGGCTCGGCCAGCGGCAGGATCTCGGCCAGCGGAGTGCCTGGGGCGACGTCGTCGTCGTCGAGCACCAGGATCCCCTCCGACTCCTCGGCGATCTCCAGCTCGGCGGCCGAGAGGATCATCCCGTGCGACTCGACGCCGCGCAGCTTCGCCTTGCCCAGCTTCGCCCCGCCCGGCATCGTCGCCCCCGGCAAGGCCACGGGCACGGACTGGCCGGCCGCCACGTTTGGCGCGCCGCAGACGATCGTGCGCGGATCGCCATCGCCGGTGTCGACCGTGCAGACGCTGAGCCGGTCGGCGTTGGGGTGCGCCTCGCGCTCGATCACGCGGCCGACGACGAAGCTGTCGGCGGCCGGCGGGCCGACGGCGCCGACCCGCTCGACCTCGGTGCCGGTCATCGCCAGCCGCTCGGCCAGCTCGCGGGCATCAATCCCCGGATCGCAGTATTCGCGCAGCCACGAGTACGGGACTCTCATAGGAACTGCCCCAGCATCCGCACGTCGTTGTCGAAGAAGCGGCGCAGGTCGGGCACGCCGTGCCGCAGCATCGCGATCCGCTCCACGCCCATGCCGAAGGCGAAGCCCTGCATCCGCTCGGGGTCGTAGCCGTTATCGACGACAAAGCCGAGCACGCTGGGGTCGACCATGCCGGCGCCGCCGACCTCGATCCAGCCCTGCCCCTTGCAGAGGTTGCAGCGTTCGCCACCGACCAGAAGCCCGGCGCCATCGCACTGGAAGCAGGAGACGTCGAACTCGACGCTGGGCTCGGTGAAGGGGAAGAAATGCGGCCGCATCCGCGCTTCACGGCCAGAGCCGAAGATCGCCTTCAGCATTTCCTCCAGCGTGCCCTGCAGATCGGCAAGGGTGATCCCCTCGCCGATCGCCAGCCCCTCGACCTGGTGGAACATCGGGCTGTGGGTGGCGTCGGAGTCGCGCCGGTAGACCTTGCCGGGGACGATCACGAAGATCGGCGGCGGCTGCGCCTCCATCGAGCGGATCTGCACCGGCGAGGTGTGGGTGCGCAGAAGGACATCGGGGTGGGACTGGATGTAGAAGGTGTCCTGGAGCATCCGCGCCGGATGTCCCGGCGGGTGGTTGAGCGCGGTGAAGTTGTAGTAGTCGTGCTCGATCTCGGGCCCCTCGGCCACCTGGTAGCCGAGACCGATCATCACGTCCTCGATCTGCCGCGTCGTGCGGGTGATCAAGTGCAGGTGGCCGGGGGGGAGCGTCGGCGCTCCCGGCAGAGTGACGTCGATCCGGTCGCTCACCAGGCGCTCGTCGATCTCGACCGCGTCGAGTTCCCCCGCGCGCCTCTCGAGCAGCTCCTCCAAAGCCTTGCGAGTCCGGTTTGCGGCGGCTCCCACCGCGCCCCGTTCCTCCGCGGGCAGCTCGGCGATCCCGCGCAGGATCGTCGTCAGCTCCGCTTTGCGGCCCAGGTGGCGGACCCGCAGCTCCTCCAGCTCGGTGGTGCCGCCAGCAGCTGTGATCGCCGCCGTCCCCTCCGCCTCGATCTTCTCGATCTGCTCAAGCATCCTCGGCCACCTCCTGCATGGCGGGCGACGATAACCGCTCGCACGCTATGGCCGCCGCGGCGGCGACGTTGAGCGACTCGGCGGCGCCGGGACGCAATGGAATCGTCACCCGCAGCTCGCATTCGCCCAATACCTCGGCGGGCAGCCCCTCGCGCTCGGCGCCGAGACAGATGGTTGCGGCTTCGCCCAGAGAGCCAAGTACGGTTCCGCCGTGCGCCACCAGAGCCGCCCGGGGCTGTGGCGCCGCCTCGATCCCCGCCCGCAGCAGCGGCTGACCAAAGACCGAACCCATGCTCGCCCGCACCGCCTTCGGGCCAAAGGGATCGGCGCAGTCGGGACCGAGCACGACGGTGCCACCGACAAGGGCATGTGCGGTGCGGACGATCGTGCCGACATTGCCAGGGTCGGCAACCCCGTGCAGATAGACGCAGGGGGAGCTCGCCTCGCTCGCCCAGACCTGAGGCCAAACGGCGATCGCCCGGGTTCCCGAGCCAAGCGCCGATACCTCGCCCAGCAGCTCCGGCTCCACCTCTTCGCCGCCCAGGCCGCTGCCTGCAGCACTGAGCAGGAAGCGCGGGACGGCACCCGCGGCATGCCCCGCCTCGACCAGATCCTCGCCCTCGGTCGCGAACAGGCCCTCGCGCTCGCGGTGCTTGCGCTCGCGCAGCTTGCGGACCAGTTTCAGCTTCTCGTTTTGGGGGCTGGAAATCATCTGTGTTGGTTCGGGTCGGTCGAATCTTCTCCTGGAACAAAAAAGCGGGCCGTGAAGACGGCCCGCCCGGGAAGTGAAGTGTGTGGGTCGCGACTAGGCGGCCGCACCCTCCCGGGCTAGCTCCACGAATCGGCGGAAGGCATCGCGGTCGGAAACCGCGATCTCGGCGAGCATCTTGCGGTTCACCTCGACCCCGGCCTTGTCGAGACCGTGGATCAGCTGCGAGTAGCTCATGCCCTCGAGGCGCGCAGCGGCGTTGATCCTGGTGATCCAGAGCCGCCGGAAATCGCGCTTGCGGTTGCGCCGGTCCCTGTACGCGTACATCCCCGACCGCTGCACCTGCTCTTTGGCAAAGCGGTAGGAGGAATGCTTGCGGCCGAAGTAGCCCTTCGCTTCCTTCAACACCTTGCGCCGCTTCTTGCGGGCGTGCACGGAACGCTTGACCCGGCTCACTTTCCACCTCCGAGCAGGGTCCTGATCCGTTTTTCATCGGCCTTGGCGATCACTACCGGCCGCCCCATCTGCCGCTTGCGCTTCGGCGACTTTTTCTCGAGGATGTGGCTCGAGTACGCGCGCCGCCCACGCAGCTTGCCCTTGGCGGTCTTGCGAAAGCGCTTCTTGGCGCCGGAATGGGTCTTCATCTTCGGCATCGGGACGGGTATTGAAGCAGACGAAGTAGCCTGCCGCGCGATGCGGATCGTCTACGTGATCGGAACCAGGCCGAACTTTGTCAAGACGGCGCCCGTGATCGCGGCGCTGCGCAGACGCTTGCCCGGGGGTCGTCACGCGATCGTCCACACCGGCCAGCACTACGACCGGGCGATGTCGGAGGTCTTCTTCGAGGAGCTCGGCGTGCCGGCGCCGGACCACATGCTCGAAGTGGGCTCCGGCAGTCATGCCGAGCAGACGGCGCGCACGATGGAGCGGCTGGAGCCGGTGCTGGTCGAGGAGCGGCCGGATTTGGTGATGGTCCCCGGCGACGTCAACTCGACCCTTGCCGCAGTGCTGACGGCAGCCAAGATGCAGATCCCTGTCGCCCACATCGAGTCGGGCCTGCGCAGCTTCGACCGCACCATGCCCGAGGAGATCAACCGGATCGTCGCCGACGAGTTCTCCGAGCATCTCTTCCTGCACAGCGACGAGGCGATCGAGAACCTGCGCGCCGAGGGCATCGGTGACGAGCGCATGCACTTCGTCGGCAACACGATGATCGACACCTTGGTCGCGCTCGAGGATCGTTTTCGCGCGGCGGGATCGGCGGCGAAGCTCGGCCTCGAGCCGGGCCGCTTCATGCTCGTCACCCTGCACCGCCCGGCCCTCGTCGACGGCGACCTGCTGCCGGAGACCATGCAGCGGCTGGCCGAGCTGGCCCGCGAGATGCCGGTCGTCTTCCCGGTCCACCCACGCACGCGCAAGAAGATGGAGGCGACCTCCGCCGCACATCCTGGGCTGCTGCTCTCCGATCCGCTCGGCTACGTCGACTTCCTCTCGCTGATCGCCGACGCGGGCGGCGTCCTCACCGACTCGGGGGGCATCCAGGAGGAGACGACCTACCTCGGCATTCCCTGCTTCACCCTGCGTGACAACACCGAGCGCCCGGTGACGATCCGCGCCGGCACCAACACCCTGCTCGGCCTCGATCCGGCGGCGATCGCCGGGATCCCCACGGCGCTCGCCGAGCGCCCAGCCGGCCACCCTGAGCCGCCGCCCCTCTGGGACGGCCACGCGGCAGAGCGCATTGCCGACGTGCTCGCGCCCGCCTAGAGACGGGACCTAGGCCTCGTCCTTGGTCTCCTCGATCGTGGTGTCCTCAGCCTCGGTCTTCTCGACCGCCGTGGTCTCGGTCTCGGTCTCCTCAGCCTCGCTGGGCGAATCACCGGTCTGCGTGGCCTGCTCCTGCGCCGCGACCTCTTTGCTCGGGGCGAGCATCATGCTCATGTTGCGCCCTTCCTGAAGTGGCGCGGACTCGATCGTGGCGAGCCCGTCGAGATCCTCGAACAGCCGTTTCAGCAGGTTCCGGCCGCGCTCCGGGTGCGCCTGCTCGCGGCCGCGGAACATGATCGTGATCTTGACTTTGTTGCGCTGTCGCAGGAAGCGCTCGACGTGCCCCTTCTTGGTCTCGTAGTCGTGGACGGCGATCTTCGGCCGCAGCTTGATCTCGCGCACGTTGACCTGCTGTTGGTGCTTGCGGGCGGCCTTCTGCTTCTGCTCCTGCTCGTACTTGTACTTCGAGTAGTCGAGCAGGCGGGTGACCGGCGGTTTTGAGCCCGGGGCCACCTCGACCAGGTCGAGGTCGGCCTCCTGGGCGCGACGCATCGCCTCGGCGATCTCGACGATCCCGAGCTGCTCTCCCTCGGCGCCGATCAGGCGCACTTTGGGGACGCGGATCCGCTCGTTGATGCGCGTCGTATCGCGCTCCGGCGGTCGGCGATCGAACCTGCGCGGAACAGGCACTAGTGAGAGGAGAGGTGGAGCTTCAAGAGGACGAGGGATGCGGAGGCAGCCACGGGACGCTCAGCGGCGCGGTGTGTTTGGCATGCCTGCGAACAAGTGCCCGAAGTATAGGGACAGAGCTGAATCACGGTCGCCGGAGGCTCAGGCGGCCTGCTCGGCGCGGTGGACAAGGTCGGCGAACTCGGCGAGCTTCATCGTCCCCAGCTCTCCCTCGGCGTGAGAGCGAACGGCAACCTCGCCGCTTTCTTCCTCGCGGTCGCCGACCACCAACATATAGGGGTTGCGGGCCAGTTCGGCGTCGCGGACCTTCTTCCCGATCGACTCCGAGCGGCGGTCGACCTCAACCCTGACCGCGAGCTCGCGCAGCTGCGCCGCGACCTTGTCGCCGAACTCGACATGGCGGTCTGAGATCGGCAGCACTGTCGCCTGCACGGGCGCCAGCCAGACCGGGAAGCGACCGGCGTGGTGCTCGATCAAGATACCGGCGAAGCGCTCCATCGAGCCGAGCAGGGCGCGGTGGATCATCACCGGCCGCCGCGGCTCGTCATTCTGATCGGTGTAGTGGAGGTCGAAGCGCTCCGGCATGGAGAAGTCGACCTGGCAGGTGCCGCACTGCCAGGAGCGGCCGAGGGCGTCGGTGATGTGGAAGTCGATCTTAGGGCCGTAGAAGGCGCCGTCGCCGGGGTTCAGCGTGTACTCCCGGCCCTGGCTCTCGAGCGCGCTCCGCAGCGCCTCCTCTGCCTGCTGCCACTGCTCCTCGGTCCCGATCGACTTCTCCGGCCGGGTCGAGAGCTCGATGTGGACGTCCTCGAAGCCAAAGCGCGCGTAGAGCTCGTCGATCGCCTCGCAGACACCGGTCACCTCGTCGACGATCTGCTCCGGAGTGCAGTAGATATGGGCGTCGTCCTGGGTGAAGGCGCGGACCCGCAGCAGCCCGTGCAGGACGCCCTCGCGCTCGGCGCGGGAGACCTGGCCGAACTCGGCGATCCGCAGCGGCAGCTCGCGGTAGGAGTGGCGTTCGGAATCGAAGACGAGGCAGGCGCCGGGGCAGTTCATCGGCCGAATCGCGTACCGGCGCTCGTTCGACTCGGTGAAGTACATGTTCTCCTGGTAGTTGTCCCAGTGGCCGGAGCGGTGCCAGAGGTCTACGTCCATCAGGTGCGGCGTCTTGATCTCGACGTACTCGCGCTTGCGCAGCTGCTTCTGGACCTCGGCTTCGATCAGGCGCAGCAGCGTCGTGCCGTGAGCCAACCAGAAGGGCATGCCCGGCGCCTCCTTGCGCAGCATGAAGAGGCCGAGCTGAGGACCGAGGCGGCGGTGGTCGCGAGCCTTGGCCTCCTCGATCCGTTCCAGGTGGAGATCGAGGTCCTTCTTCGAGAAGAAGGCGGTGCCGTAGATCCGGGTGAGCATGGCGCGGCTCTCGTCGCCGCGCCAGTAGGCGCCCGCGATCGAGCTCAGCTTGATCGCCTTGATCCGCCCCGTGGCGGGACCGTGCGGACCACGGCAGAGATCCTCGAAGGGCCCGTTGCGGTAGAGCGAAACGGTCTCCACACCTTCATCGCGGACGAGATCCTCGATCAGCTCGACCTTGTAGTCCTGGCCCTGGGCGCGGAAGATCTCGATCGCCTCCGCGGGCGGGACGTCGCGGCGCTCGAAGCGCTCGTCGGCCTCGATGTGCTCGCGCATCGCCGCCTCGATCCGCTCCAGGTCGTCCTCGTTGACCTTGGCGTCCGCGGGGAACTCGAAGTCGTAGTAGAAGCCCTGCTCGATCGGCGGACCAATCGTCACCTTCGTCCCCGGGTAGAGCCCCAGCACCGCCTCGGCCATGACGTGAGCGGCATCGTGGCGGATCAGCTCCAGCGCCTCGGGGTCACGGTCGGTGAGGATCGCGATCTCGGCCCCGTCGGGGAGCGGCGCGCCCAGGTCGCGCAACTCGCCATCGACGCGGATCGCCAACGCGGCCTTCGCCAGACCGGGACCGATCGCCGCGGCGGCGTCGGCGCCGGTCGCGCCATCGGGCAGCTCCAGCGGCGTGCCGTCGGGCAGCTTGGCGGTGATTTTCGTCGTCGCCTCGATGGGGCTCATGCTACGGCCCTTGACGGGCCTGGCGCACGGCGATCAGGGGGCACGGGCTGGGACCACCGATCACCCCGTGCCGCTCCCAGACCGTGTAGGAGCCGGCGCGGCGGCGCAAGGTCAGGCCGGCGAAGGGCCGGCGACTGGGCGAGCTGCTGGTGACGAAGAAGCGGATGCCGCTCGGCGGCCTTCCTCCGGCGGCGCTCTCAGGTTCGATGCAGACGCGAGCGCCGCGCAGCTCCCAGGCGATGTAGCGGCTGCCCTGTTCATCGGCGAGAAGCGAGCCGGGCGCAAGGACCAGGGTCGAGCCACCGGCGAGCAGCTGGCGCAGTCCGGTCAGTGCGGGCGAGTAGGAAGTCGGCCCGACCGGCGCGTTGGCGAAGGCGAGCAGCGAGCAGATGCCCCCGACCAACAGGTACAGGAGAGTCACGGGTCGCCGCACCAGCGGCAGCACGATCGCCAGCGCTGCCAGCGGAGCCGCTACCTCGAGCGCCTTGGCGGAGGTGTAGGGAGTGCCCCCGACCCGGGCCGCCGCATAAAGGAGCACTACGCCGACGATCCCGGCGAGGATCGTCGTCTCGCGCCGGCGCCAGCACACGATCAGTCCGCAGACGAGCAACAGGGCCGCGAAGGCAGCGCCCGTGAAGTACGCAAACGCGGGGACAGCTCCGTTTCCCGGTGCCAGCCGGAAGTCCCCGGAGAACCAGATCCCAAGCGCCGTGAAGGGTGAGACCTGGCCGAACAGATTGCCCAGGCCCGGGCCATTGGGATCGAAGGTCTCGAAGCTGTGGAAGTCGATCATCCGGCCCAGCTCGGGGAGAGTGCCGACGGCAAAGGCGAGGAGAGCCAGCAGCAGGGGCCGCAGCGGCAGCGATCGCTCGAGCGCCAACCAGATCAGCAAGATCGCGACCAGCCAGATCAGACCCGGGAAGCTGTAGGTATAGACAGAGCCGATCGCGATGATGGCTGCGGGGACGAAGCGCAGCGGGAGGCTGCGCCAGGTTCGGCTGCTCTCGCGGAGGGCCAGGACTAAGCCCAGGACGAAAAGGGCCTGGATCACCTCCTTGAAAGCGCCTTGGGCGAAGTAGGAGGCGACTAGATATGGGAGGCCTACCAGGAGGGCTGCTGGGGTTCGGCGCAGCGGGGGTTGGTCGATGAATGCAGCCAGGGCGGTCAAGGGGGCGAGGATCGCTGCCGCGATCGTCAGGCCGCTGAAGCCCTGGACGACACCGATTCCCAGGCCCTTGTCCAGAGCGACGACTACCGAGTGCGGGCCCAGCGGATAGCCCTGGTGAAGGAGTTGTGAGCCGGCGCCTTGAGCCAGCCTGTCGGTCGCCAGCAGGTGCTGCGACATGTCCGGGTTGAAGCCGGTGCCGAGAATGCCGAAATGGCCTTCGACCGCGAACGGGAGCGAGGCAGCAAGCAATGCCCCGAGTGCAACCGGAAGGCCCACTCGCAGCGCCTCTCCCCCGCCCTCGAGCCGCCCGCGCAGGTGGATCGCGGCGGCAACCGCCAGCACCAAGATCACAATTGCCGAGACCACCCCGTGTCCGGGCATCCGCACGGTCGCCCAGCAGATCGCGCAGACCAAGGCCAGGCCGACCGCGGGCGAGAGCCAGGACCAGCGCCTCACGCCGCAGAGCGCAATCGCCGCTTGTCCGAGGGCAAGCGAGGCGGCGCAAACGGCGAGCACGGCTGCATACGTCGCGATCACAAGGCGGCCGAGCCTAAACTGAGCGCATGGCGCACGTCCCGCCCGCACGGCATCTCCTGCGCGCCAAGGACCTTGCCGACGCCCGCTACTTCGAACCGCTGGGCGTCGACGACCTTGCCCGCGCCGCCGGTCTCTCGCGCGCACACTTCAGCCGCGAGTTCCGCCGCGCCTTCGGCGAGCCTCCACACGCCTACCTGCTGACGCGGCGGCTCGAGCGGGCGGCGGCGCTGCTGCGAGCCACCGACAACTCGGTCGCCGAGATCTGCTTCTCCGTCGGACTGCAGAGCGTCGGCTCTTTTACGACGAGCTTCAGCCGCACCTATGGTCAGGCGCCGACGGCCTACAGAGCCTCCTTCCCGCCGGCCTCTCACCTGGTCCGCGTCCCTACCTGCGTAGTGCGCGCTTACGGGCGGCCCCAAAACCGCACGTTTCGAGAAGACAGCGGCCCGGTCTCGACTTAGCATCGGCGGCGACCGATTCCGCTGACCAAGGAGAACTCAAATGATCAAGATCGCCAACGCACAGCTATGGGTACACGACCAGGACGAGGCGCTAGCCTTCTACACCGAGAAGGTCGGAATGGAGGTGCGGGCCGACGTGACCATGCCCGAGATGGGCAACTTCCGCTGGCTCACGGTCGGGCCGGCCGACCAGGAGGACGTCTCGATCGTGCTGATGGCCATCCCGGGCCCACCGGTGATGGACGACGAGTCCGCCGAGCAGCTGCGGACCGTGATGGCCAAGGGCTTCGCCGGGACGGTCTTCCTCACCACCGACGACTGCCAGGCGTCCTACGAGGAGCTGAAGGGGCGGGGAGTCGAGTTCACCGAGACCCCCGAAGAGCGGCCCTATGGGATCGACTCCGGCTTTCGCGATCCCTCCGGCAACAGCATTCGCCTCACCCAGGTTCAGATGCCGGCGACGGTCTGAACTCGCTGCCGCCCAACTCGGGCGGCAGCGCACGCGGCCCCTCGGGATAGAGTTGGCGCAGCTGCGCGTCGCTCATCTCGAGGGTGTCTGCCCCAAGCTGTTTACCGAGGTCCGTGTTGAGGACTCGCATCTGATTCGACTCGCGCCAGAAGGCATCGTCGGCGCGCAGCACGCGATGGGCCATCGTCGCTCCTTCTGGTGATACATGGGCACAACTGGGCTCGAACCAGTGACCTCCGCCTTGTCGAGGCGGCGCTCTCCCAACTGAGCTATGCGCCCCAGGGGATCTGAATTTAGCAGCGGGCGAGGGCATCCGGCGACTGCGGGAAAGCCGCCGCGGATATGCGGCGTATCCACAACCGCCAGCCTAAAGCTGGCGCTGCAAGTGCCGATGCAGAGAGTGCAACTTTCCCCCGAACGGTGTGTTTCTCTATTACAAGCCGCCAGCAGGGGGGCGGCAGACTTCAAAGCTAGAGGACCGACGAGCCAGCGACTTAGAACTCTCTGGTGGCACGTCCTTCGGAAGCAAAGGGCCCCATTGGGGCCCTTTTCCGTGGCGCCAAGCGTCGCGAAATCGCACAACAAGGGCGGCCCCCTGCGGGCCGCCCTTGTTGTCCCGCCCCCCGTAGGCGCCCCTGCCCGAGAGAGGCCCAATCCCAGCCTCGCAAATCGGGCAAGGTCCGGCTCCCAGACCGACGCTAGCAGATGCGCAACACTTTGTCTGCGGCGCTTCAGTCGACATGCGGGCTCGGCAGGTGCCAGCGTCGCGGTGCGATCAGATCGTCGATCGCCTCCGGTCCCCAGCTGCCGGCCGCATAAGACCGAACCGGCGGCGGGTCCTCCAGCAGGGGCTCAGAGACCTCCCAGAGACGCTCGATGCCGTCCGAGCTGGTAAAGAGCGTGCGGTCGTCGAGCAGGACGTCGTGGATCAATCGCTCGTATGCGTCCAGGGCCCGCTCGGAGCCGCCGAAGTTGTCCGCATAGCTGAAGCGCATGTGCGCCTCGCCGAGGTGCATCGTCGGCCCGGGCACCTTGGCGAGGAAGGAGGCCGAGATGCTGCCGGGGTCGCCCAGCTCGAAGGTGAGGTGGTCGTGGCCGAACGACTCGGCGACCTGCTCGCAGTCGAGCGGGAACATGCGCCGCGGTGGCTGCGAGAAGGCGACCGTCAGAACATGGCGGTCCTCGGCAAGGCGCTTGCCGGAGCGCAGATAGAACGGGACTCCGTCCCAGCGCCAGTTGTCGACGAAGGCTCGCAGGGCGACGAACGTCTCCGTGTCCGAGTCCGCCGCCACCCCCTCCTCGTCGCGGTATCCGTCGTACTGGCCGCGGACGACACCGGCGGGGTCCAACGGCGGCATCGAGTCGAAGACCTTCTCCCGCTCAATCGTCAACTGCTTCGCCTCCAGAGAGACAGGCGGTTCCATCGCGACGAAGCTGAGCACCTGAAACAAGTGCGTTACGACCATGTCGCGGAAGGCGCCGGTTTCCTCGTAGAAGCTGGTCCGCATCCCAATCGAGAGCGTCTCGGGGACATCGATCTGCACATGGTCGATGTGATTGCGGTTCCAAACCGGCTCGAACATCCCATTGGCGAAACGGAGCGCCAACAGGTTCTGAACGGCCTCGCGGCCGATGTAGTGGTCGATGCGAAAGATGTCGTCCTCGTCAAAGACCGAGAGCAGACACGCGTTCAGCTCTCGGGCCGAAGCCAGGTCTACGCCGAAAGGCTTCTCGATGACCACGCGGGCGCCCGCCCCCAGGCCGAGCTCGCCGAGGGCACGGGCAATGGAGCCCGCGGCGTGCGGCGGCAACGACAGGTAGTGCAGGATGCGTGCGTCCTCGCCCACCTCTTCTCGCGTGCCTTCGAGAGCCTCGGCAAGCGGATCGAGCCCCTCTCCGACCCCGACGAAGCGCAGGCACTCGGCAAAGCTATCCCAGGCTTCGGGCGCAGGTGGCCGGCGGCCGCAGTCCTCGACCGCCCTGCGAGCCATCTCGCGGAACCCGTCCTCGCCGACATCGTGCCTGGCCACCCCAATGACTCGGAACCGGCGCGGCATCAGACCCGCTTGCGCGAGATGAAAGATGCCCGGCAGCAGCTTTCGCCTGGCAAGATCGCCGGTCGCCCCGAAGAGCACGATCACGTGGTCCTCAGGGACGTGCTCAGCCGCAATGGCGGCAGGCTGAGTGCCGGTCGCAGCGCTCACGGATCTCAGCCTGACAGATGCCGATCGCCGGATTCGAAGCGGGCTTTTGGCCACCACGAGATGCGGAGCACAGATCCGAGAGGCGCCTACCGGAATCGAACCGGTGTAAACGGCTTTGCAGGCCGCTGCGTAGCCACTCCGCCAAGGCGCCGTTGGGCGAGCAAAGCCTAGCGGCGGGCGGGGGCTGCGGTGGCTAGGGTCGGCGGCGGTTCCGCCCGAGTGTCATCAATCGCCACCGCGACCAAGACGGCGCTCGACGCGATGACTGCGGCGAGGAGGCTCAGCGGGAGGAAGGCGATTCCCAGCACGACCAGACCAACGCAGGCGACGACCCGGACTCGCGGGACGCGACCGGTCGCCCTGCGCATGAACCCGAGCTGGGCGAGCAAGAAGATCGCCGGGCCGCCGAAGATGAGCACGGCGGCATTGACCGTATTCGGGTCGTCTGGGCTGGCGATCGCCAGCTCGTCGCCGACCGCGATCGCGATGATGCCGATGACCATCACGATCAGGGTGTAATTCCCGAGTCCGACTATTCGTGAAGCGTCGGGGGCGCCCTCCACCGCGTTGATGCCGATTTCCTCGGCGCGATGGAAGTAGCACCACCACAGTGCAACGACGCCGGCGAAGGCTACGGCCAGGACGAGGAGGCGGTCGGCCTGGACCGGCTGGTCGGCGAAAGCATTGCCGAGAGTCAGGACCGTCTCCCCGAGCGCGATCAGGAAAAACAGCCGGAAGCGCTCGAGCAGGTGCTCGGCGTAGATCTGGCTGTCGGAGCTAAAGGGGCTTTTCCGGCCGGGTAATGGGTGGCCTGCGATCACGCCGCCATAGGTGATCAGCGTGGCGACGGCCCAGAGCACGAGGCGGGCGTCACCGTCAACGGCGATCCCCGCGATCCAGATCGGCGCCGTTCCGATCTCCCAGACCAGTGCGTTGACGAAGTGCATGTAGAGCCTGTGGCCGCGAAAGCTCGCCACGGCGAATGCCGTCCGCCCGATCTGAATCGAGAGGTAGCCGATGACGAACAGGCCGGCGCGATCGCCAAATGCCTCCGACACCGACGTGGACATGAGCAGGCTGGCGAACATCAGGCCGAGCAGCAGCAAGCGAACGGGCTGGCGGTCGCCGTCGAGCCAGTTCGAGGTCCAAACGGTCATGAACCACGCGTACATGACGGCGAGAGTGAGGACCAGCGTCTGCGCCATGCCTCGAGCATCGACGTGCTCGAGCAGATTGCGCGCGAGCTGGCTGACCGTGAACACGTAAACGAGGTCGAAGAACAGCTCCAGCGGCGTGACCGCCCGCGCGACTTCGCGAGGGCGCACGACCGACGACGTGCGAGGGCGATCGTCGGCGGGCGCCGTCATCACGGAAAGCGGCTGATGGGATTCGAACCCACGACCTTCTGCATGGCAAACGACCCGCCTCGCAGCCGCCGGGGCATTCTAGAGCCAAAAACCCGATTCTGCTCTGTCGAGAAATAGGGCTGCTCAGGCACAGTTCGGCTCGATTTGAGCAGCGAGATCGCTCCGCTGCCCAATCGAGTCAAGCAGGCGGCAGCTCGCGGAAAACGTCTTAGTCAAGGAGTCGCCCCGGCTTCACCTCGACTGCCTCGGCGAGCCGTTCCAGCGTCGAGACTTGGGGATCGCGTTTCCCCGCCTCGATCCGGCTGACCTCCGTGGCGTGGACCCCGCTGCGCTGCGCGACCTGTTCCTGCGTCAACCCAAGCCGTTCGCGCGCCTCGCGCAGGTTGGTGCCGAGAGCGCCCATGCCGCAATCCTCTGTCCTGTGGGCCGGAACCTCCATAGGAAATTTCACAAGTACTTACGTAGACTCCTGCTCCTATGCCGCCCGCTCCGACGACGCAACGGGGCCGATCCCGGCCCCAACGTAGCGGGCTTGACACAAGAGCAGACTGGTGATGTGACGATCCACGAGCTCTGCCCCGGTAGCTCAGCTGGAGAGAGCGGCCGCCTCCTAAGCGACAGGCCGCCGGTTCGAATCCGGCCCGGGGCACTTGCCGAAGCTGTTACGCCGAAGGTCGCGGGTTCGAGTCCCGTCGCTCCCATGACGAAGTTGCTTGCTCGGCAATCGGGCGAGCACTGCCTCAAGGCAGAACTCCTTTTCCGATTTCCCAGCTTGACCGCCTGGCTGCGGGCGGCTTGAATGTTGTCGTGACTCTTCAGGACGAGTGGAACGTGCGAGCAAACGCTCTTGATGTCTTGATTGAGCAGGAGCGGCAACTAATCGCCTACTACGAGGCTCGGAGTGCCCGCGCGGAGGCCACCGCGGCCGCTGCAGTAACCGCTGTGTTCGCGTTGGCCGCCCTGACGGCAACCCCGGCAACGAGCAGTAACAACGCGTTTGCTTGGATCATCGTTGTCCTTCTGGCTTTTGCATGCGTGTTTGCTCTGGTCGCGCGTACGGTCGCCGGCCTAAAGCGCAGCCGCGATTCATGGTTTTCGTCCGGCTCGGATAAGTTCGACACAGCCCTAGAGAAGTTACGGGAGTGCCACGGCGCGGACCCGGAGCCTGTCGATGCGAGACAGCGCACGCTGACGGTGTGCGCTGCGCGCGCCACGGATGCCCGCGAAACCGCAAAGTCCAGGGATCGTGCGGCAACTGTCGCCTCCGCCGCACTCGCTCTCGCGCTCGTCGGCATCCTCGTCCTGCGGTTGCTCACCGCATGACCGCGGTTCCCTGTCGCGCGAAACGGAAGTGCAGCCCCATCACCTAAAGCTGACGCACCTTCCGTAACCACTGGTTCGTCTCGACGTCCTCGGGACTTCCTTCTGCCCCGGCGAGAATCAGCCGGCTTCGCCGTGCAGGCGCTGGAGCACTTCCATCAGGTTGGGGAGGCATAGTCAGCTCGAAGCTATTTCCAGGGCTTTCGTAATTGGGGAGGCCGCGCAAACTCCACGTCAATATGCACAGATAGGTGCGGATATGCAGCGAGTCGGGCACTTCCCGTCAGAAGTGCCCGAAATCACCGAGCTTGGTTTGATCGACGGCTTAGACGTCGAGCGCAGCGCCAACCTTGCCGGCGAAGCTCTTTGCCCCAGCGCGCTCGACCGCGGCCCGCAACTCCTCGATAGACCGTCCCCTGCGACCGCTTGACGTCCAAGGAGGGGCCCGAATCAACGATGGCTGCCCGGCCCCCGCCAAGCCAATGAATACTGGGCGTCCGTCGGGGTGCTTCGCTACTTGAGGATCGTGTTCGACGTGCCGACGTCGGTCGTTTCCGACCCTCCGCTCTGGGTGAAGCGCACGTCATACGCGAGGGGGACTCCGGACGGCTCGCCGTTGAGGACTGTCCAGAACCGGTCGACGGTGGTAGATGAAGACAGCGAACCGAGTGAATTGAAATTGAAGGTATGAGGCGCTTCGCCGTTCAAGGACCGTCCGATCTCGAAGCCGAACTTGTATCCGCTGGCTTCCCCCGGAGTGAGGACGGAGCACCCGCAATCGTAGTTCCAGACTAGAAGGACCCCGCCCCCGCTTGCGACCGAGGCGCATACGACACTCGCACAAGTGGGTTCGATGAAGTCGATCGTAAGAGTGCGAACGCCTGAATTCCCGTGGTCGTCCCTTACGCGCGCGAGGAATTCGCGCTTGCCCAGGCTATAGACGAATTGCTCTTTGCCGATTGCGGGCTCGAAGTCGTATTTGTCGATCTGTTCGCCCCCACTCAGCGCTCCTGATTTGGCATCCAGCTGGATGTCGGACACGGAATGCTCGCCGTTCGGCCCGTAGATCTGCCAGGTGAATGGTCCCTCGCTCGGCCCGCTTGCGGATAGCTGGGCATCGTAGGGAACTCCGGGAACATGAGATGGAAGCTCGGTGGGGGAGATTTCCAGGTCGTTCCTTGGATCTATGTCGAGGATTGCCGTGGCCGTGTACAGCTTGTGGATCGAGGGCTGTTCGTAGCTCGTGTGCACGGTCCACGCCCCCGGCCAGATCGAGCTGCACGTGCCGGCGCGGGTGTCGCATGAGCCCTCGCATTCGCGCCCCCAGGGTTCGGTTTGACACCCCTTGTTCGCATAGATTTCGGTCGGGTCCTCGGAGGCGGCCGGCGTCATGGACATGAGCGCTTCGTCCGTGACGTCCCTGTGAGTGCCGTCAGCGGCTACGAGGGTCACGGTGTAATGCTGGGGAACGCCGGCCTCGGTGGTCGCCTTTTTCGGCGAGAGGACCAAGCGCGCCCGCCCTCGGCCGGCCCCACCAGAGCCACCGGGTAGGTGCCATGGCCCGGCCTTGAACTCATTCCCGGTCCAGTGCCACAGCCGCCATTTCCTGCCCAAGTACCGACATCCCTCCTGACTCGGGTGGTTCACGTAAGTCGTTTCCTCGATTCGCCGACCGCGCTTGGCGATGCCGGTGAGCTCGCCCTTGTAGTGCCAGATCGGCAGCCAGCGGCCACCTGTAAGTCGAAACACGCGCCAGCCTCGACCTAGATTGCAGCGCCCGGCCGCAAGGGCGATGGCCATCGTTTGCCTGTGGCGCCCCGCGAATTCCCCGCAGAGGACGGTCATCGCCTTTGGTTGCCGGTGAGCGCCGCGCTTGGAACCGGCCGCGAGAATGGCGTTGGCGGTCTCTGTGCCGCACCGCCGGCCGGCCTGCTGACCGCCGTCGGCACGGGCGAGCGCGATCGTCGGCGTAAGACATAGCGCGAGAGCGACCGCAAAGAGAGGAACGGGTAGAACGCGCCGGAATCCCATGACAGTGGTCTCTCCCCCCATTAACAAAGTTCGATGCGAAGCGGCTGAAGGGATTCGAACCCCTCGACCTTCTGCATGGCAATTAGGAAGGTCTCCGAGAACCGTGCGCCGCGAAAGTAGCAGCTTGCAGGGGTTCGTAACGGTGCGGCGGGCGGCCGCGATCACAAATACGTGGGGAATGCGCCGATATGCAGCTATTTGGGAACTTCGGCGCAGAAGTGCCCGAATCCGAGGTGGCGGTTTGATCGGCCCAGGGGCCGGGGAAACCGATTATGGTCGATGTCCCACGACAAATCGAGGAGGATGCCGTCATGTATGTGCGTACCGTCAGGTTCACCGACGTATCTGCCGAGCGAATGCAAGAGCTTCTTGCCCGCATCGAGGAGTCCGACGGGCCACCCCCCGGCGTGCCCGCCACGGGTCTTAAGATCTTGTTCGATGGCGCACAGGGAACGGCGGTGGTTCTTCAGTACTTCGAGAGCGCGGAGGATATGGAAGCCGGAGGCCAAGCGTTCAGCGCGATGGATCCGTCGGAGACGCCCGGCACGCGCGCATCGGTAGACATGTGCGAGGTGAAGCTCGAGCGAACGCTCACCTGAATCGTTCGCGGCTCGGGCGCTTCCCCAGGGAAGTGCCCAATTACGACGACTAGCCCCCCCATGCGTGCGCCGACCGCAACAATTAGCTTTCGCATTTTCGCTAGTGGGGCAAGTCCCGTCGCACGCTCAGCGGTTCAGCAGCTGGCCAGTCAGCTCTGCTGCGCTGACCCCGATGAACGCACCAGCGAGCACGTCCGCGGGATAGTGGACACCAGTATGGACTCGGGAGTAACCGACCAGCGTCGCCAGCGCCCGCAGCGGCACCGAGAGCATCGGCTGGACGTTGGCGGCGCCAGTGGCGAAGGCGAAGGCGGAGGCGGCATGGCCGGAGGGAAAGGCACTCGAGCGCGGCATTTGGACGTGGCGGCTCGCGAGCTCCTCGGCCTCCTTCCTCGCGGGGCGCCGCCGGGCGCTCAGCGGCTTGGCGACAAGGTTGGCGAAGCCTGAGGCGATGCCGAGCGAGACGAGACCCTTCCGAGCCGCAAACCGGCCGCTGGGCCCGCCGAGGAGGGCCATCGCGGCCGCGATGGCGAACCAGAGCTTGCTCTGGTCGGCGGCACGGGAGAGACCGCGCATGGCGACGTTCAGTGAGGGGGTATCGCTGGCAGCGATCGCTCCGTAGACGGCGGTATCGACCGCCTTCGCCTCGCTGAGCCACTCGGGCATCGGCTCACCACTTCAACTCGATCTCGAGCTCTCGCTCGTCGGTCTCGATCTCCAGCTCGACCTTGAGCTGGACCTCGTCGGGAACGTGCACGGTGATCTTCATCCCGGCCCGCTCGAAATCGATGTCGTTGTGGCGCGCGAGCATGTCGGCGAGAGCGTGAAGACGTTCGGCGACCTCCTCCCGCTTGAGGGTTTCCCTCTGCTCGACCTCGAAGATATCCATCAACTCTCCTTCCGCTGAAGTTGTGGTTTCGGCGTCCTCCCCATAGCGACTCTCACCAGCGTGCGAACAGTCTCCCAGGCGCCCTCGGGCATCGCCGCAGATGGAGAGGCTCCGGGGTGTGCGGCAGCGATCCGCACCCCCAACGCCGCCGGCAGGATTCTGAAGCGCAGCGGCGCGTCCAGAGTTACGGCCTCGCCGTCGATGCCGGCGGCGATCAGACCGTCTGCGTCAACCTCGAAAGTGGGCGTGGACCACTCTCGCCAGGGACGCTGGATCAACCGTTTGTCTCCAGCCGGCAGGGAAGCAACGGTGATCCCCAGCAGCTTGTCGTCGATCCTCGGCCGGGTGCCCGAGCCGACCGCGCGCCCGAGGCGGTAGCGATTGTTTGAGACGAGGATCGCCGCTCCGGAGGAATGCTCATGCCCTCCGGGCCCGGTCCAGCGCAGGTCCAGCCCTTTGCCCTCAGGCCCAAGCACCTCGGGCAGCGTGTCGAGGATGGTCCGCAGCTTCGCCTCCCGATAGCCCTCGCGCCGGACGGCCTCGGCGTAGAGGCCGATCGAGACGTTGTTGACGAATACGCGGCCGTTGACCTCGGCCAGATCGACCTGTCTTTCGCGACCGCCGACGAAGGCGTCGAGCGCGCCGACGACATCGTCGCGGTCGACCCCGAGATCGAGCGCGAAGTGGTTGCGGGTCCCGGCCGGAATACAGGCATAGGGCAGATCCTGCTCGGCGGCAACCATGGCAACGACGGCCTGGGAGCCATCGCCTCCTGCCATCGCCAGCGCGTCGGCTCCATCGGCCACCGTGCCGCGCACGAGCTGCTCGAGGTCGGTGCCGAGCTTCAATTCGATCGGCTCGATACCACGTGCCCGTGCCTCGTCGGCAAGGTGGAACTTCTCGGCCTTTCCCCCACCCGATTTGGGGTTGTAGAAAAGCACTGGGTGGCGGGGGTCCGGCGCCCGGTGGAGCGGAACGTGGATCTTGAAGGCCGATCGCGTCACAAGGAGCGTCAGCCCCAGGCCCACCACGATCACGAGGGCCTGCGCGAAGTGATCGCCGTCAGCGATCAATACGGCCACGATTCCCGCCACTGCCAGGATCGCGATTCCCGATCCCAGAAGCCTCGCACCCCCGGTGCGGGTCAGGCCGTACCAGGCCGCCGCGAATGCGAGCCCGAGGCCGGCGAGGACGACCAGCCCCCTGGGAAACTGCGAAATGACGATGTCGATGTTGAGGACTACGAGGACCGCCGCGCTCGCGAGAGCCGCGAGCGCGGCTAGTCGGTGCTGGTCGTCCTTCTCAGCCGGCATGGGCGCGGACTCCCCCGGTCGCGAGTAACACCGTTCACCCAGCGAGCGCCCGCTGCTTGATCTGATCGAACTCGGACTGCGTGATCGCGCCGCCGTCGAGCAGTTCCTTTGCTTTGGCAATCTGCTCGGCCGGGCTCGCTTGGGCAACCGACCTCACGTACTCATCGGCTTGGGCCTTGGCTTCCCGTTGCTTCTCGATGGCCCGTTCGGTCATCCCCTTGTGCTCGGCGATCAGGTACACGAAGACGCCGAGGTAGGGCAGCACCACCACGAAGATGATCCACAGGACCTTGATGCCCCCGGACGCATCGTGGCGGCGGAAGATGTCGGCCAGCACGGTGAACAGAATCCATAGCCAGATGACGAAGGCGAAGAAGACCACCATCGTCCACATGACTTCGAGGAACGGGTAGTCGGCAGCGAGGATCATGAGGCTGTCCCAAGCAGCTTGGCCTCGGCTGCGGCGACGCGCCTAAGCTGACGCTTATCTCTTCCCGACATTGAAGTGCTCCTTATCCTCATGCGATGAATCGCGGTTGACAAACGAGACAACGACCTATGGCGGTGCCCCAGCCCAGCCTATCCGTGGTCACCCGCAGCGACAAGGTGATTGAGTCCGAGCGTGCAGGGCGAAGAGAGAGAAGAGGCCCCCTCGCTGGCAGCAGGCTCTGAGCCGGGGACACCCCGCGCACCACCTTCGTCATTGGAGCGCTCCTTACCCTTCCGGGCGCCTCCTATCTCGTTGCCCTCACCCGCTTGGCGAAGGACGATCTCGGCACGCCGGAGTCCGTCCTCGTGGTCGTCGGCTTCAACCTGATCATGCTGACCCTGCTCCAGCTGCCACTCCTCTCCTATTTGCTGCAGCCGGACGCGACGCCAGGGCGGGTGGAACACTTTCAAGGCCTCGTTGCGCCGAGACGGTCGGCGGATCGCGATCCGGATAGTGGCCGTCGCGGGGATGCTGTTGGTAGTGCGTGGTGTGGGGACGCTGATCGCCTGAGCCGGCCATGAGTGGATTAGCCTCCACCTGAACGTCCCACCCGATGGATGGAGATCCCGACGCTGAGACGAATCGACGACATCTGCCGATGAGTGATGCTGATCGCGCTGAGCGACACAAGCCTCACTCATGGACTACCGTGGCTCAGTCGGGGGAATCCGCCCGGCGACCTGCGAGGAACTGGAGGATGAGATGGCGTACGTGATCGTCAACGACTTCGAGGGTGGTACGAGGGAGCAGTACGACGCCACCACCGCGGTGGTGCACCCGGCAGGTGGCCTGCCCCCCGGCCAGACGCATCACTACGCCGGGCCGAAGACGAACGGCTGGGTCGTCGTCGCAGTCTGGGAGTCGAAGGAGATCTGGGAGAAGTTCCGCGACGAGGCGCTGTTGCCCGCCTTCCAGGGAGGGGGGTCCGTGTTGCCGGGCCCACCGAAGACGACGGAGTTCGAGGTCGAGGTCGAGCTCTAGAGGCAACTCCTGTCGACCGAGGCGGTTGGTTCTCACGCAAAGCGGTAGCCGCGTTCAGAAGCGCTCGGTCTCGACCGTGCCGTAGGTGGTGAGGTCGCTCCAGGGGTCTGAGTAGGCGTCGCCCGGCCCGAGCTTGACGAGCAGACGGGCGATCGGGTCGAGCAGGCGGTGCCAACGGCTCTGTGTGAGCCCCATGTCCATAACCACGACGCGACCTCTTGGGCGCAGCCGTTCCCACCCCCGAGCCAATGCTGGACGTGGTTCGGGCAGCGCTGAGTAGCTGAGGCTGAAAAGCACCCCGTCAACGTCGCGATCGACCTGGAGCAGGGTGGCGTCTTGGTGGAGCAACTGCACGTTCGACCAGCCACGCCGCTCGATCAGCTTGCGCGCCTCGGTCAACATGCCCTGGGACGCATCGACGCCGATGACGGTCCTGCTCGGGCCGACCGCATCGATCAGGTAGGAGAAGTTGCGCCCGGTGCCGGCGCCGATCTCCAGAACAGTGTCGCCGGGCTTTAGCCCGAGCGCTGCCACCGCCTTGCGGCGGGCGAGGAGGGAAGATCAGATACAGCGGCTCGAGCGAGGGGATCGCCGCACTTCGCGCCTGGGAACAGGACGAGCCGGATTTGCGCAAGCTGATCCAGAACCTGGATGCGGAGGGCCAGAAGGCTGCAGCGCGGGTCCGTGGACTTCAGCAGCGGATCGGCTCGAAGGCGCTGAGACTGTCCGCCACACCACGCTCCACTACCCAGCGCCCTGCTTGGGCCTGTCGGTTCTGGCCTCACCGAAGCGATCGACCGCGAGGGTAACTTGCCGGCAGCGCTCGACCTCACCGACGACGCCGAAACGCCGTTCCGCTTCGCCGATCAACTTGCTCTCGCTATGGCGGTCGCCAACATTGAGGACGATCTCGCTCGTAGAGGAATCGAAGGTTCCAACCGCAACCAGCGCATCGCGGGGGACCCACATCGGGGTCGTCCTGCCGGCATCGCCCGATGAGGGTGATTTGAGACCCGTCAGCGAGGCGCGGTGTCCTGCGAAGGACCCTCGGCATCGAGCAGACCCGCCGCGCGCGCCTCCTCGACCGCCGCCCGTCGCGAGGTGACGCCGAGCTTGCGGTAGACGCCCTGCGCCTGCGTCTTCACGGTGTTCGGCGAGACGAAGACCTGACCCGCGATCTCGGGAAAAGAGAGATGGGTGGGCAGGAACTGCAGCACGCGCAGCTCGGCCGGGGTCAGGTCGCGGATGGCCGAGGTGGAGACGGTGTCGATTGCCAGCGCCGTCTGCTCGATCCAGTCGCCGAGCACGATCGCATCGGGAGTCAACTTGAGGACCCTGGCGGCCTCGACCAGCATCTTGGTGGCCGCGGGGGCATCGTCGAGGCGGGCCGCGGTTCGCGCCAGCGCGACCCAGGTCTCCCCCTCATACCAAGGTGGGAACTCGTCGAGCTGCTCCAACAGGACCGAGCCGCGGCGCAGATCGGCGGCGGCCTCCTCGATCCTTCCGGTGCGAGAGCGAACCAGCGCCGAGACCGCCAGCGCAAGCGCCATCATCGGGTAGTCGCCAAGTCCGGACCGATCGACCTGCGCTCGTGCCTGGGAGGCGAGGACGTCCGCCAGCGTCCAGTCGCCCTCCTCCATCGCGAGCAGCGCCAACTGAGAGAGGCAGAGGACCTGGACGTTGGGCGCCCCGACTGCGCCGCGGCGCGCGCCGTCGATCAGTTTCTCGTGGGCGTCCGCGCGCAATCCGCGCATGTGCAGCCCGACCCCCTCGATCAGCCGGCACATCGACATCCAAGGGCTGTCGTCGGGGAGCATCTCTGCGGCTATGGCCGTGCGATCGGCGAGCGCCTCGACCCCGTCTCGGGCCAGTGCCGCCTCGATCAGTGCCAGGCCGGCGGTGAGGACGTTCTTCTTGTCAGAGGGCTCTTCGCGCTCGATCAGGCCCGCGGCAACGGCGGCCCAGTGCTCGGTCTTGCCGCCGGCCCCCTGCGTGATGTAGGCATAGGACGCGGTAAGGCTCAGCGCAGCATCCGTGGCCACGCTCTGCTCGCCGAGGTGGTCGAGCCAACCGATCACCGTGGCGTTGCGACCCCGCGTCGTGTACTCGGGGATGCCCATCCACAGGAGCTCTCCGGCTCGACCCATATCGCCGCCGTCGACGGCATGGGCGATCGCCCGGTCCCAGTCTCCGGCGGCGACCCACCAATCAGAGGCACGGCGGTTCAGCTCGGCTTCTTTCTCGGGCTCGATCCGCCGCAGCTCGGCGCGCAGCATCTCGCGGAAGAGCGGATGGAAGCGAAACCACTCATCGCGGCGATCGAGCGGGGTCAGCAGCATGTTGGAGTGCGAGAGGTCGCGGAGCGCCGCTGCCGAGCCGCTTCGCTCGAGGACGCTGTCGCAGAGCTCGCCGCTGAGGCGGTCGAGAACCGAGGCGCGCCGCAGGAAGTCGAGCCGGCGCCGGGAGACCGGAACCAGGAACTCATCGCGGATGTAGTCGACGACGAACCGATCATCGCCGGCGAATCGTGAGATCGCGCGGCCGAGGTCGGGCGCCTCGGTCAAGGCGAGACCGGCGAGGTAAAGCGCGGCCGGCCACCCCTCGGTGCGAGCGATCATCGTGTCGAGCTGCTTCGGGCTCAGAACCAGGCCGAGGGCGGCGAGAAGCTCCTGGCATTCGGACTTCGTCATCACCAAGTCCTCGCGTCCCAGCTCAGCCAAGCCGCGATGGGCTCGTATCCTGCCGAGCGCCAGAGCCGGCTCGGTGCGGGTGGCAAGAACGATCTGGGAGCTGGCTGGGAGCCGGCCCATGATCATCGAGACCGCCGCCAGCGAGCGCGGGGAGTCGATCCGCTCAAAGTCGTCGAGGACGAGGACGAACGGCACCTGGCGCTGCTCAAGGGCGGCGCCAAGGCGGGGCAGCACCACGTTTTCGATGCTCGGGTCGGGATTCGCGAGGGCCACTCCTACCTCGGGAGGCACTGGCTCGATCTCCTCAAGTGCTGCGAGGATCGAGCCCACCAGCATCGCCGGGTCGTTGTGCTCGTCTCCGAGGAGAAGCGACAAGAACGGTCGTGGGTCCTGCGCGGCCCACTGCTCGATCAGCACCGACTTGCCGTAGCCCGAGGGGGCGTCCAGCACGACGATCGGGGCGGAAGTCTCCTCGAGCTTGCCAAGCAGCCGCAACCTTTGAACCAACGGCGAGCGATGGCCTGGGGGGTGAGGCGGCGCCTCGCCCGGCTGGACGGTGGCGTCACCTTTCTTGATCACAAGGTCAATCCAAGTCCTTTTACGGCGCCCCCAGGCCTCTTCAGAGTAGCCCTAAAGGGCCAAGGATTGCAAAGGATCAGTGAACCAACGCTGTGGATCGACCGCGCTCAGGCCACGGCCATTCGCTCAGCTAGCAGCCGCGCCGACCGCGATCAGGTCCTCCGGGTGGACCCAGGCGTCGACGAGGCTGCTGCCGCCGGCCTCCTCGATCGCCTCGCGTAGAGGCACCGCCCAGCGGTGCTCGATCAGCGCAATCGCGGCCGCCGTTCCAGGCGGGATCGCATCGGCGAGATACCAGACGTCCTCGGCATCGACCGGCGATCCATTTTCGGCGGCGGCGGCGGCTCCGACCTCGGCTCCACTCACGGCTCCTTCCTCGCCATCGGCTCCGAAGCCGATCAGCGCTCCCACCAGCGCCCCGAGCTCGACTGCCTCCTCAGCGGATAGATCGCTCTGCTCGACCCTGGCGACATCGCCCTGCTCATCCTTGGCGACAAAGAGCAAATCGATCATGCGAATGATGTCGTGCTCGCGCAGCCGTTTCAGCTCCTCGAGGATCTTGCCCTCGAACTTGCCTTCCTCGAAACCGATGACGAGTAGCTGCACGGGTCCAAGCTTCATCTGCTCTGTCATCGCTACATCCCCTCCGTCAGTCGCTGGCGCTCGGACTCGTACTGCTCCTGGGTCAGGACGCCCGAGTCGAGCAGCGATTTGAGCTTGGTCAGGGCGTCTATCCGATTGGCCTCCGAGGTGGCGGGACTCGCGGGTTCGGCGGCGGGCGCCTGCGCGGGCGCGGCAGGCGCTGCCTGGGCCTCGGCGCTCGCCTCGTGGCGCTTGCCGATCGCGTAGCCGGCACCTCCGACCATCGCCGCTCTCATCAGCGGCCGTCTCCTCATCAGGGGCATCGCCCCTCCTTTGCGCATTGGGTGACCGTTGATTCGGTCCCTTCCATAGAACCGCGGCCGCGGTGGCAGCGCATCGCGCGAACAGGGTGAAATTGCGATAGCCGCGACAAGAGGGCTAGGTGACATATCCGATCACGCCGCGGGCGATCAGGAAGACGCCGAGCGCCGCGGCTCCGGTGATTGCCATCCGCCGACCGCTGCGGGCCAGCCAGGCTCGGAAGCGCTGCACCTCGACGACGGTCCTCTCCGGCGCGAGGATGTAGCCGAGCAGCGGGATCTCGAGCAGGATCAGGAGCATCAGGTTGTAGCCGACGATCACGAGGATCTCACCGCCGGTTCCGTAACCGAGCTCCTGCAGGTCGCGGAGCGCCGCAAGGTAGGAGACGCCCGGGAGCGTGAGCACGACGCCGAGTGCGAAGGTGACTCGGGCCGACCCCCTGCCGAGCAGCTGCTCGACCTTGGAGGGTGACTTCTCTGCCTCCTCCTCCCCGCCCTTGCTCTTCTTCGCCTTGCGTCGCTCTTTCAACCGCTGGTCATGGCCACCGCCCAGCACATATGCCACGAGAAGCAGGACGAGTCCGAACGCGATGTCAAGCGACGGGCTGACGGCGTTTTCCGCGGTGTTGGTCGCACTCGAATCGTGCACGACGAAGACGATCAAAAAGCCGATCGTGAGACTGGTGAGCAGAGCGCCCGCGAGGTAGCCGAGCAACAGCCGCTTCGGGCTCGGTAGGAAGAGCATCACCGTCACGGCCGCGAGCAACGTCGCATTGGCTGCGGAAACAAGTGAAAGAAGGAAGATGTGGCCCATAGAGGGAGATGACGGGAGCCCAGCGAGGTTCGCCGGGCTCCCGATTTGCCGGGTTAAGCCCTTACCTCCGTGTCGTCCTCGCCGTAGACCACGAGGCCGTGAATGCAGATCACGCAGAGCGCGAAGATGCCCAACGACCAGAACGGGTAAGCCCCGCCGACCGAGAGCAGGGCGCCGATCGCCCCCAGGGACGCGGCGATGATCCCGATTACCCGCCCGAACGCGTTCCCGGCGAGCAGCGAGAAGCCGCCGCAGAGCTGAATGATCCCGAGGATCAGGGTGATCCAGCCCCAGGTGTGAAGACTTGAGAACACGTATTGCGTGTTGCCGGCGTAGAAGTGCGCATCGCTGATCGCAGCGATGCCGTAGATGACATTGAGCGTGCCGGCGATCAACAGCAAGATGGCGACAAAAGCGGCGCGACCCATACCTCTCATAAGCAATCTCCTTTCGTCCACAGAACCATCTCGCGACAGCCTGAGTCCGAGTTCATGCTCGGGCGTCGAATCGCCGGAGCTCGTCTTCGCACAGGCTCTCGCTTCAGACTTGGCGAGACATCATCTGAACCGGGTGATTGTCGCCCGGCTAGGCAGCCCCACCTTCGTAGTCGGGGGCGGGAGCCATCATCGCGCCGATGACCCAGAGCAGCGGGAAGATGATCCCCACCCAGAAGAGGATGAAGTGGCGCTTGCGAAAGGTCATCGTCCCGAGGGTGACCAGCAGCACGAAGTAGATAGCTCCAAAGAGCACCAGCATCAGTCAACTCCTTTGGTTTGGGTGGAAAGGATCTGGGCCTTCGCGGCGTCGAACTCGGCCGGGCTGAGGTCGCCGCTGCGCCGCAGGGCGCTGAGCCGCTCCAAGGCTTCGACCTCCGAAGCGCCAGTGTCAACAGATGGGTGCGAGCGTCCGGACCAGCGCTGGCGCAGATGTCCCCCGACCTCACCACGGACGGCGTTCGGAAACTCGCGCAGAGTCTGGCGGCGCAGGACCTCAGCACCGGCCGCGAAGAGGATCGCGAAGAGCAGGATGCCGAGCGGTTTGCGGAAGGCCGCGATCGGTGCCCAGGCGATCAGGGCGATGAAAATGGCAAGCGCGAAGACGAAGGCGGCCCCCGGCTGCTCGCGCAGGTACGGGGCGGTCTCGCGGCGAATCCCGCTCGCCAGTCGCGTCGGCCCGGCGAGCCAGGCGCCGAGGAAGACGAGGACACCGAAGGCAATCGCCGAAGTGGCGACGGTGACCAGAAGCGAGGTTCCGATTTCCCAGACGGCTTCCGCCGCGGGCTTCGCGGCTTCGTTGGAGGTCAGCGCCCCGACCACCTCGTTGCCCGCCACGCTTCGCACGATCAGCGCCAGAGCGCCGGCAAAGACGAAGCCGAGGCCGACTGAGCGCAGCGCCTTACGCCGCCGCGGCCCGGCGAGGTAGACCGCGAGGCTGTAGAGGATGAGGACGAGCAGGGTCAGCACGATCGGCAGGCCCCTGATCCCCTGGGCGACGTCTTGGGCAGTGGAGATCTGGTCGGATTCGAGGATCGTCAGCTTGCCGGCTTCCGGCGGTATCTTCGATGCGATCGCGTCTCCGACCCCGATCTGGCCGCCGATCTGAGCGAGGAGCGATCCGAGATCGAGGCTCACCTGGCCGCCACTGGTCGAAAGAGTCTTGCCGCCGCCGTCGAGGAGTTCCAGCAGGGATTCGTGAGCGGCCCGGTTCGCCTGCTCCCACAGTGCCTGCACCTGCGACGTCGCCAGCGCTTTTTCGGCGACCTGCGGCGCCAGCTGGCTGAGACCTCCGGCAGCGGGACCGGCGAGGGGCTTCAGTTGCGGCGGCAGGGCCTTGGCCAGTTCGGCCTGGACGTCGACGTTCGCGAACAGCTCGGCGGCGATGTAGGTGGAGAGCTGGGACTGGACCTCCTTGTTCTGGAGAAGCTTGTCGCTGGTGTTGACCCAGTTGTCGGTGTTCAGTGCCTGGCGGTTGGCCCAGATCGAGAAGATCGCGGCGACCGCCAGAACCGTCGCCAAACCGATCAGCACCGCGACGATCTTCGGGTGACCTGACTTCGGCATTTCTTTCGTCGCAGCCGACATATCTATACGCCGCTCTCGACGGTCAACTGCCCGGCGCGCTCCGCCTCGAGCAGGACCGCGTAGTCGGCTTCGTTCTGGCCGGCGTAAGCCTCAGAGAAGTCGGCGATCGCACGGTCGAAGGTGTCCCCCCTACCGAGGTAGGCGGCGATCGCATGGCGGTCGCCGGTGCGGGCATGCGCGCGAGCGAGGCTCCAGCCGCAGAGTCCGGCATAGCCCGCCATCGTCTGCGGTCCCATTGACTCGATCTCCGCCGAGCCCTTCCCGTCCCAGAGCTGGCGCACATAGAAGTCGCGTTTCTTGCCGTCGATGCCGTCCACGGTCAACCAGCCAAGGAGGACATCTCCAGCGGCCTGGGTTAGGCGCTGACCGGCAACCACACGCCGACCGTGGTGATCGAAACGACTGGGCTCCGTGAATGGCTCCAAGACCGAAGCTCCGGCTTCCTTGACCTGGAGGAAAAGCGGATCGCTCTCGTCGCGGCCGACAAGCAGCACGATCCAGGCGCGGGTGCCGACGCTGCCCACACCGACGACCTTGTGGGCGGCGTCGACGTAGTGGTAGCGCCCGGCGAGGACCCGGGCCTGGTCGTCGAGGGTGCCTCGATACTCCTCCAGCAGACCTTTTATGAGGGTGGCGATCTCATCGACGTCCTGGCCTTCGCGCTCGGCGAGCTCGTCGATCGGAACCAGCAACGGCGGGCGGCTGGCGATGCGCAGCCCGTCCCCGCTCGTCTCGGTGAGCCGTTCGAGCGCCCGCAGGCTGCCCTTGTTGCGGGCCTTCGCGACGGCCTTCGCGAGCCGGCGCCGGTCTTCCTTCGTCACCTTCTCCTGCCAGCGACTGGCAATGTCGGCGACGTCAAGGCGTGAATACCAAACGTCGACCTCATTCATCGTCGCGAAGGTCGTGATCGCGCCGCGGTACTCGCGAACCGAGGCGAGGACAGCGGCGCGACGCTCCTTGGTCTTGAAGCCACGGTCGCGAGCGCCGATCGCGACACTTGCAGCGAGGCGCTTTACGTCCCACTCGAATGGGCCGGGATGAGTCTCATCGAAGTCGTTGATGTCGAAGACGAGGCGCCGGTCTGGGGCCTGGAATACGCCGAAGTTGGAGAGATGGGCGTCGCCGCAGAGCTGAACTCTCAGTCCAGAGTCGGAACTGGAGGCAAGGTCGGCCGCCATGATCCCGGCGGCGCCGCGGTAGAAGGTGAAGGCTGAGGTGAGCATGCGCCCGTAACGGACGGGAACCAGCTCGGGTACGCGACTCTTGTCCTGCTCGGCGAGCACCTCGACCGGGCCAGTTCGCTTCGGGTCGGGCTTCCAGGCCGCGTGCGATGAGCGAGGGGCACGCTGCCGAGCCTCCTTGCCCAAGGTGCCGGAAGGCCCGTGGGTCAGCGGTTCGGCGATTGGCTCGGGCATCGGGGGTTTTGGGTCGGCTGGGACGAGTCCACAGTCCCAACCCTGAACGGCCTGGCCGGCCGCAACATCATCCGAACCGGGTGATTCTCGCCAGCGATCGGTCGTCTACGTTGAATTGGAACCGGCGCCGGGATGAGCAGCTCGGCACCAGATCCAAAGGCAAACGACGGGAGCCCGATGAGCAAACCCACCGCGGAGGCAGCCTTGCCTCCGCCGACGCGGCGGACGACGGTAGGGAAGATCCTCTCCCGCATCGCGAAGTTCGCGGACATATGGGCCGATCCTTAGATCACCGTGTGCTGGAGGACGACGCCGACGATCCCGGCGACGGCCATCACATAGACCACGGTCATTTTGCCGTGCCATCGGTTCAGCGCAGCGAAGGCGCCAAGCGCGATCAGAGCCGTATAGACGTCGGTCACGCTGGTTTCGAGAATCGTCACCGTGACCGCCGCGATCAGCCCGATCACGGCCGCCGCGACTCCGAGTAGGAAGGGATGCAGCCGCTCGTTCTCGGAGACCGCGACGAGCTGGCGGTGCAAGAAGATTGGGAACACGAAGGCGGGGATGAAGATGCCGAGCGTCATCACCACGGCACCGCCGAGTCCTCCAGCGATGTAGCCGACGAAGGTGGAGAAGATGATGAGCGGCGCCGGCAGGATGCCGCCCATCGCCAACCCGTCGTTGAACTGGCCGCTGGTCAGCCAGTGATGGTTTTCCACGGCGGCCTCGCGCAGGAAGGGGATCACGGTGTAGGCGCCGCCGAAGGTAAGCAGGCCCGCTTTCAACCCCTCGAAGAAGATCGCCGCCGTCAGCGAGACGGTAATCGCCCCGGCGGCCACGGCCAGCACCGCCAGTGGACTGAGCGCGAAGCTGTTGGCCCGATGGGTCCAGCGCCGCCCGTTCGTCCACAGCTCGTAGGCGATGCCGCCGCCGAGCAGGACCAGGACGAAGGTGATGCCCGTCCAAACCGTCAAGGCGAAGCCGACGATCGCGATGATCGCCAGCGGAACATCGCTGATGAACGATTTGCTGAGCCGGACCAGGGCGCGGGCGACCAGTGCCCCGACCGCCGCCGTCAGCCCGTAGAAGAGGTCTTGCAGGTGGCCCGCCAGGTTGGCCTCGACGTAGAGGATCGAGAGGCCGAGCATGAGGACGAAGCCCGGCAGCATGAAGCCGAGCCCCGCCAGGAAGCCGCCGAGCTTGCCGCCCCGCAGCCGGCCGAAGTAGACGCAGAGCTCATGCGCCTCGGGGCCGGGAAGGATTTGGTAGACGGCGAGCAGCTTCTTGAAGCTCGCCTCGTCGATCCAGCCTTCCTCATCGACGCACTCGTGCTTAATCATCGCGATCTGCGCCGCCGGGCCGCCCCAGGCGAGCAGGCCGAACTTCAGGAAGCGGATGAAGATCGCGCCGGGAGGGTCGCCCGCCCCCGAAGGGAGCGGGGACTCGATGGCGCTGACGTCGGTAGCGGCCATGATCGGAGCGGCGGAGGCTAGTGGGAATGCGTGTGGGCGTGACCGTCGCGAACCGTTCGCCACGACTGCCAGGTGATCCGCATGATCAGGACGCTGATGCCGAGGCCGATCAGCGGGTCGGCCAGGGTCAGGCCGAAGGACACCGCAATCGCGCTGGCGACGACGGCGAGGCTGACGTAAGCATCAGCCTTGGCATGGTTGCCATCGGCGATCAGGGCGGGGCTGTCGAGCGTGCGCCCGGCCGCGAGGCGGATCAGCGCCGCCAGCCAGTTGCCGGCGAAGCCGAGCAGGCCGGCGCCGATCAGAACGGCGAGGTGCGTGACTTCCTCGGGGTGGATCAGGCGGCGGATCGCCTCGACTCCGGCCACGGCGGCGGAGACGAAGATGGTGAAGACGACGAAGTAGCCCGCGTAGCGCTCGGCAGTCTCCGAGCGCATCAGGAAGGCGGCGCCGAGCGGGATCGCGGTGGCGGCGTCGCCGAAGTTGTGGATCAGATCGGCGAGCAGGGCGATGGAGCCGGTCGTGGCGAAGATCGCCACCTGCGCCGCCGCAGTGAGCCCGAGCACGACGAAGGAGAGAACGACGGCGCGCACGCCCGCCCGTGAGCGTTTGATCGACGGGTCGACCAGGCCGTGGGTATGACCGTGGTCGCCGTGGTGGTGAGCCTCGTTTTCGTGCCCGTGCGGGCCGGAGTGAGGATGGGCGTGCGTCAGCTCACCGTGGCGGTGTAGGTCGCCGCTCAGATGACGGTAGGAGAGTTCGATGGGCTTAGGGTAGAGAGGCCGCGGCCGACTGCGCTGCGGCTACTGAGTCGAGTCGCTCCAGCTCCAGCCGAAGCGCCGACAGAAAGACAGAACCGGGCCTAACCGCAGCGATCATTCGCACCGAGTCGCGGTAGTGACCGGCCATACTCGCCACGCTGGCTCCCATCCTTGCCTCAGCCGCCTTGGGCGACGTCTCGATCCCGCGGCGCAGCCCGGCGATGTCGGAGAGCTTGTCGGCGGCGAATACCGTCACGGCGCGGACTCCGGCAACTGCGACCTGATCGCGTAGGGCTGCCTTTCTCTCATCGAAGGGCTCGATCGTGGGATCCTCGCTAAGAGCCATGACAAGCCATCTGATCGATTCGCCCATCTCGCTTCGCAGCTCGGATTCACTAAGGGTTCCTCGCTCCACGGAGTCGTGTAGCAGCCCAACCGCCACTAGCCCCTCATCGAACTCGAGCCGCTGCAGCAAACCTGCGACCTCGGCGACATGTTCGAGAAAGAGCCGTCCGCCCGAAGGGCGACGTTCAGAGCCGTGAGCTCTCGTCGCCAGCCGGAACGCCTTGCTCAGCAGGCGGGAGGATGAGATCCACTCCGGGATCGCGGACTTCGTGGGTCGACTCAGGGGGCACCCGTCTCGCCCACCGGCGGCCCGATCAACCGAGTGATCGCCACTGCCCCTTAGCCACCGTCTGAGCATGGCAATGGCGAGTGCCTTTCGCCGAAAAAGCATTATCGGCGCTGCGTACCGAAGTCTCCGCATTAGCAACCGGAAGACCTCCCGCGTCACGAAGGTCGCGGACGTAAGGCCCGACGGCGCCGACCTTCAAATCCACGCTTCGCGATGCTCGGCACATCGTCGATCGTGCTTGTCGAGCCGTCACTGTCCAATGGGTGGGAACGTAGCCGGGGGCCGTCGCCTACCTGCCCGAGGGAGCATCGCCCTGAACGGCTCAATCTCCCGTTGGGCGTCGTCAGGGCCTACTTGGATAGGCGCTGACAACGCTGTCCCATTGCCCGTTTAGGGAATGAGCGAAACACCCCTACCCTTTGAACGGATGACACGCGATGGGCACGGCGAGAAATGAGCGAAGCGGGCCTGGAGAGTGGGCTACATGTGGGCTCGAGGATCACGCGCGTGCTCTCCGACGACCGCCTCGCGCAGCGAGCGGTAAAGGGAGACGAGCGCGCCTTCGCGGCGATCTTCGACCGCTATCACCAGAGCCTGTACCGCTACTGCCTGGCGATCGTCGGCAACTCCGAGGACGCTCAGGACGTCCTGCAGAACACGATGGTCAAGGTGCTGCGAGCGTTGCCGGGCGAGGAGAGGCATATCGAACTGAAGCCGTGGCTCTACCGGATCGCTCACAACGAGTCGATCGAGCTGCTCCGCCGTCGCCGCGAGACGCGCCAGCTCGACCCCGATCTGGCGGCCGCGGGGTCCGGCCTGGCCGAGGAGGCGGCGGTAAGAGAGCGGCTACGGGGGTTGATCTCCGACCTGGGCGAGCTTCCCGAACGCCAGCGTGGCGCCCTGGTCATGCGCGAGTTGGCGGGCCTCGACTTCGCCGAGATCGGGGCTGCGCTCGGCACCTCCTCCGCGGTTGCCCGTCAGACCCTCTACGAGGCGCGGCTGAGCCTGCGACAGATGGATGAAGGACGGGAGATGAGCTGCGAGACGGTGACCAAAGCGCTCTCTGACGGAGACGGCCGCGTCACCCGGCGCGGTGACCTTCGCGCCCATCTGCGCAGCTGCGGGAGCTGCCGGCGCTTCCGCGAGGAAATCGAGGGCCGCGAGCGAGACCTCGCCGCGCTCTCGCCGCTGCCGGCGGTCGCTGCGGCGGGGTTGCTGCAGGGCTTGCTCGGCGGCCACGGCGCTGCAGGCGGCGGCCTCGCGACCGCGCTCGGTGGCGGAGCGGCCAAATCGCTTGGCGCCTCAGCAGCGCTAAAAGGTGCGGCGACTGTTGCGGTCGTGGCCGCGATCGGCGTCGGCGCGGCGGACCGGGGCGGCTTGATCGATGTCGGGCTGCCGGGTGGCGGCGGTTCGCAGGCGACTCGGGCGGAGCAGCCGGCGGGTGCCGGTTCGGCGGGGGCGCGGCCGACTCAGGCGGCTGCGGCCGCGGTGAGCGCCACTGCGGGGTCCGCCGCAGGGGCGAAAGGTGCCGGCTACCTCGGTGCCTCCCAGGCCGCGAAGCGGAGAGCCGGGAAGGTGGCGAACCCCGGCGGCGGCAAGACGAACGCCGAAGCCGCCCCGGCTCCCATCTCCCAAAGCACCTCCGTCGCCCACCCCCACGGCAAGGGACACGAAAAGCAGCTTCCCAGTGCTTCCGCGCACGGACAGCAGACGGCGGCTACCCACAAAGCCGCCGATCACGGATCGGCCGGAACCCAGAGCCACCCCGCGCACCCAGCCAAGCCACCCCATCCGGCCCACCCAATGAAGCCCAGCGGCGAAAAAGGAACCTCATCGTCCCCGTCCAGCGTCGCCGCACCCGAAGCGCACTCACACGGGAGCGCGGCCACCCGGGCTGCGGGCGCCGAAGAAGCCTCCCCGGAGCACGAAACGGGCAAGAAGCCCTAGACGCGCCGCAGATAGGGCCTGACAGGCGTCGCCGATCGGCGTTTCGGCACACAGAAGGCAAACGCGCCCCCCGGTGGGGTGCATGAACCAGGAGGCACGATGAAGCTCCAGACGAAGATTGCGGTGGTTCTCGGCGCGCTCGCCCTCGCGACGGCACCCGCGATGGCCCTGGCAAGCCAGCCCACGAACCCCGGTCAGGGCAATGGCCACAGCAACGGCCCGAAGTACACGCCCGAAACGCCAGCCCCCAAAACGCCGGGACCGGGCGCGCCGCTGCCCGAAAAGGCGAAGGCTTACGGCGTCTACTGTCAGGGTCAAAGCAAAAAACACGTCGCCGGTGAGAAGGGCACGCCGTTCAGCCAGTGCGTGACCGCAATGGCAAAGGCCGCCAATGACGAAAAGCTGAGCCCCGGCCAGGCTTGCAAGGGGATGAGCAAGAAGCACGTCAAAGGTGAGAAAGGCACGCCGTTCAGCCGCTGTGTGAAAGCCGCCGCCAAGCTCAGGAAAGCTCAGTAGGGCTGAGCCAAGCCAAACGGTCCCTGCCGCCACGTTTAGGCGGCGGGGGGCGTGTCCTCACCTCATCCGCCAAGAGTCCCACCGACGAGCTGCCTCTGGGACCGACGCCGCGTCCGCCTAACCGCAGTCGTCCTCGTCGGGCTCGGTGCCGTTGGCGTTGCGAAGCGCGATCAGCAGGCTCTGCCCAAGGCCGCTGGCTCGATTGGAAGAAGCTCCTGATCCTCAACGACCCCGAGGGCAAGAAGGCGCTGGCGATCGCCTTCTTTGAGAGCGAGGAGGACTACCGCCAAGGGGACGGGACGCTGAACTCGATGTCGCCTCCGAGCGGAGACAACAGCATGGGTGAGCGCGCCGCCGTGGAGAAGTTCGATGTGGTGCTGGAACTGGAGCCCTGAGCCTGACTGAAATGTCCCACTTTCGATCCAACTACAAACGGCCGACCTGCTGTCATGCCGATGCGCCAGCTCCGGACGTGATGTGCTCGATCACCCGCCGGAACTCCTCGGTCGGTGAGAAGTCGACGTACTCAGAGTCCTCGAGCGCCTCGGGAGCGTGGCCGGGAGCCCAGTAGAACGCTTCCCCGGCGGCGAAGTCCTGATGCCCGTCCAGGGTGTGCATCCGCACGCGGCCCTTGATCATGTACCCCCAATGCGGACACGGGCAGAGGTCGTCCGGGAGGCCCTTGGTGGCGGGGCGCAGATCGGCGCCAGCCGGCAGCTGCACGAACCCGACAGAGAGGCCGCCCTCGTCGCGCAAGCGGACCTCGACGCCGTTGTCGTCGATGACGACCGGGACGTCTTCACGTGGGATGGATTTCATGGTGTGTTCTCCTCCTGTTAGTTGAGTAGCTCTGCGATGCGTTGCGCCGCCAGGCGAGCGCCGTCCGTTTCCACCGGGCGGTAGTCGACGTCGCGTCCGATCTCCTCGGCGATGGCCCGGGCGATGACGTCGGGGGTGGCATGGTCGAAGTCCATCCGGCGCCCGGCTCGGTAATGGTCGAGCCGGCGGGCCACGTGAAAGCGCTGCTCGAAGTGGTGGCGCAGAGGGAAGTAGAGGAACGGCCGCTGTGCGGCGGTCAGCTCCATCGCGGTCGTCAGCCCGCCCTGGACCACGGCGAGATCGCAGGCGGCGAGGTGGCGGTAGAGGTCCTCGACGTAGGCACGAACCTCCAGACCCTCGGCGGCGGGCAGCGTCGCCGGGTCGATGCGCGGCCCGGCGACGACGATCATCCGCAGCCCGGGGACGAGCTTCGCCGTGGCGGGGAAGGCCGCCATGACCCGCAGCAGCAGGTCCGTTCCCACGCCTGAGCCGCCGACGGTGACGATGCAGACGCGCTCGTGCGGCTGGTAGCCGAGCTCGGAGCGCAGGCGCTCGCGGTCTCGCAGCTCGGCCTGGTCGAAGCCGGTGATGTAGCCGGCGAAGTCGAAGTTTTGTTCGGTCCACTCGCGGATTCCCGGAAGGCCCGGGCCGAGGCGGTCGCCGACGATGCCGTCGGGGTTGCCGACGAAGATCGCCCGGTCGCGGATCTCCGGGTGGTCGCGGATGTACTCGACTACCTCGGCGTTGTGGTCGGCCGCCACAAACGCCTCGCGCTCGCCGTTCTCGGGCATCGGCAGCCAGCCGACGAAGTCCGTCAGCCAGGCGAAAGACGCGCGCTTGCGGTCCGGGTTCTTATGCAGGTGGTAGTCGAGCTCCCACGCCTCGTCGCCGATCCAAAGGTCATACGGCGTCTCGCTGACGACGTCGTCGAAGACCATGTAGTTCGCGGTCAGAATCTCGTCCATACGCCGCAGCGCCTGGAGGCACTGCAGGTCGTGCCCGGCGGACTCCGATTCGATATGGGCCGACTCGTTGGCCAAATGCTCACTCGCTGGATGGATGCGCTCGCCCTCCGCCTCCAGCACGGGCGTCACCGGGTCCTGGGCGAGCCAGTCGATCTGCAGGCCCGGGACCAGGGCCCGCAGCTCGCGTGCGATCGCGATGTCCCGGCGCACGTGGCCGAGGCCGATGGGCGAGGAGACGAACAGCGCTCGGGGCCGGACATCGGCGCGATCAACCGTGGGGTTCCGATCAAAGGAGGGGTCGACAAACTTGCGGATCGCGAGGTTCACCTCAACCGGATGCCGCGCCTGCGGGACGTGGTCGCCGCCCTCAATCGCCACGAGCTTTGCGCCCGTCGCCTTCGCCAACGCCCTGGCGTCGGGGTGAGAGGTCACCTTGTCCTCCGTCCCGCCGATGACGAGCACGGGGCACTGCACGCGGCAGGCAAGCGCCAGCTGGTCGCGGCGGGTGACCGGCGCGGCCGATTCGGCGAGCACGGTCAGGGCCAGCGTGTCCGGGTCGGTCTGCAGGCCCCATTCGACGACGTCGTCGAAGCCCTTGGTCGAATGGGCCTCGTTCGTCGACATGGCGGCGAACCACTCGACGAAATCACGGAAATCGCGACGAAAGTGCAGGGCGTTGAACTTCGCCCAGCCGCGCGTCGTGATCGGTTTGCGCTTGAACCCCGGCTGCACCCTCGGATGGGACATGATCCGGTAGCGCAGGCCGCCAAGCGAGCGGCTGGCGGGGAACCACGGGCTGATCAGGACAAGGCCGAGCACCCGCTCGGGGTGCTCGGCGGCGAGCAGGAGGGCGCGCTGGGTGCCGCGCGAGAGACCGACGACGATCGCCTGCTCGGTCCCGGTCGCGTCAAGGACGTCGAGGGCGTCCTGGGCGAACTGCGACTCGGAATATGCCTCGATGGTGCCGGGCCGGTCGCTCTTGCCGTTGCCGCGCGGGTCGAAGACGACCACACGGTGATGACGGGCGAGGTAGGGAATCTGCATCTTCCATACCCGCGAGTGCACGAGCGTCCAGGTCGGGCAGAACAGGATCGTAGGCTCGCCGGTGCCGTAGACCTCATAGAAGACGCGCACGCCGTCGCGCTCGATGTAGCCGTGCTCGTCCGGATACCGCGCTCGGGTCTGCTCGCTTGCATCAGCCTTCTCGCCGGTGACCTGCTCGGTGACGCTCATCCTGTCTCTCTGCTCGATGATCTGTCGGGTGTCTGTCTTGCAATCTAAATTGGTCGGGCGACCAACCGACTTATATCGTATACTGCGACCCGATGTCAACCCCCGACCTTGACGAAGGTGCGGCACCGGCGCCGAGTGAGGACCTTCGCGTCGCGCAGGGCCGATCGACGCGTGCGCTGCTGCTCGCTGCCGCCACCGATCTCCTTCGCGAGGAGGGCTACGCAGCGACCTCGACGCGCGCCGTCGCCGACCGCGCGGGGGCGCGGCTCTCGCTGGTCCACTACCACTTCGGCTCCAAGCGCGGCTTGCTGCTCGCCGTTCTCGAGGACCTCACCGAGCGTCTGCTCGACCGCCAGCAGGAGATGTTCAGCGACGGCCGGTCATTCGCCGAGCAGTGGCGCACCGCCTGCGATTACCTGCGCGAGGACATCGACTCCGGCTACGTGCGGATCCTCTGGGAGCTGTGGGCTGCCGGACTTGCCGACCCCGAGCTTGCCGAGCGCTGGCGCGCCACCCAGCGCGGCTGGCGCGAGCTCATCGAGGCGCGCCTCGAGCGCCTCCAGGCCGAGCGCGGCGTCGAACTGCCGATGCGCCCACGCGCCCTCGCCGCGCTGATCTGCAACCTCTTCGAGGGTGCCGAGGTCGAGATCCTCGCCGGTGTCCCCGAGGACGAAGCGCCACACTTCGAGGCGCTCGAGGCCTGCGCCGCGCTGATCGCACACGCCGAGCGCTGAGCCAGTTCTCACACGGCTTCACGCACGGCGCGCCCGGCATAGAGATGGGCCTCGCCGCACCGAATCCTTGCGCCGCTTGAGCAACTTAAGTCTCTTGCAAAAGAACGACAAACCGACTCCCAGGCCGCACTCGAGAGGGCCTTCCTCCTTGGCTCATTTCGATGGGGATCTCGAATCCGCCGCGACCCTGGCCGATGAGCTTCGCGAGGCGATCGCCGCCGAGACGGTGGGAGGCGGACTTCGCGTGACTATGAGCTTCGGGGTCGGCGCTTCGCGCCGCGGCGAATCCTTCGACTACGACGCGGTCTTTCGCCGTGCCGACAGGGCGCTGTATGAGGCCAAGAGCTACAGCACCGACCGAGCGTGCAACAACCGACCTTCGGCAGTGGTTTCGAGCTAAAGAAGTCGCGCTGCGCTTCTTGCTATACCGGCCGGGACGGCGCCAATCAAGCGAAGGCACCCGAACTCTCTGGCTGACATTTAGGGCACTGAGCCGTTGAAGTACCGGACCATCGACTCTACCCTTGAACGGATGTCTGCCGATGCGAGTGGATTCCAGGTATGACCGAGGCGATAACGGTCGCTATTGCCGGGGCGAAAGCAAGCAGCACGTCGACGGTGAGAAGGGCACGGCATTTAGCCGCTGCGTGACCACCATGGCGAAGGCCGCCAACCACAAAGAGCTGAGCCCGGGCCAGGTCTGCAAGGGCAAAAGCAAAAAGCACGTCAAAGGCGAGAAGGGGACTGAGTTCTCCCGTTGTGTGAAAGCCGCAGCCAAGCTGAGGAAAGATCAGCAGGGCTGAGCCAGGAAGCAAACAGGATCCTCGCGTGGCTATCCCAGCAGGCTACGGCCCACTTGGGGCCCTCGATCACCTCCAGCTCCTTGGCTAGATAGTTGATTCCACGGCGAGGACCGTGATCGAGGATTTCAATGCAGAGAGGCCGAAGCCGCAGTCCGTGAGCTCGACGCCACGATCGTCAGACCTGCGCGAAAGAACGAGCCCAGCAGCATTCTGCGGGGGTGGTTTGATTTTCCCCCGCGAGGGCCGACCGGCCCAAGTGCAGGGGATTCGCTGCGAAGCGGCTGAAGGGATTCGAACCCTCGACCTTCTGCATGGCAATTAGGGAGGCCGGCGGCGCGTGGTGACCCTTGATCCAATCGATTTGCAGGGGTTTCAAGATCGACTGGCCCGCGCGCTTCCGGCGTGAATGTGCGTGGATAGGCGCCGATATGCGGCGTTTCGGGCACTCCCGGCTAGAAGTGGCCGAAATCGAGGGGGCTGGTTTGAATTGGCTCGGCCCCAGCCTTGATGCCCGGACGATGACCGCCAGCGGCGCTAGAGGGTCCCGGCTGGGACGAGCCAGACACTCTCGAAGCTGAGGCCCGTGTGCTCGGCGATCAGGTCGTAGTCGCGGTCGTAGTGCAGGACACCCGCGCCAGCCTCGTGCGCGCAGGCAGCGATCAGTACATCGGCCGGAGCGAGACGGTGGTGGCCGACGGCTGCGAGCTCTCGCTGGCCTTCCAGAGCACTGCTTTCCACTCCGCTGTCGATTGTGACGTGCGGCAATCGGCTGAGTCGGTCCATGATCTGCAAGTGGTCGCCCGCCGAGCGAGCAGAGAAGCCAGCCTCGAGCAGGAAGGGCACGCAGGTCGCGATCTGCTCTTCGTTCATCTGCCCGATGATCGTCTCGGCCCGCTCCTTCGGCGCTGCTCCCATCAGCAGTCGCGACCAAGCCGAGTTGTCAAGCAGTAGCACGCTACTTGCCGTAGTTGGCAACGAGGCCCAGGCGCTTCACTTCGTCGGCTGCCTTGACGTCGACCTTGGGGCCGTTGCCGGTGCGAATCCATTCGGCGATCTCCTCCCGAGCCCGGCTCGCCTCCTCACTCGGATCGGCCACCCGGCGCGCCTTGACTTCCGCACCAAGCGTCACGAGCTCGGCGAAGTCGATCCGCTCGCCCTCACTGAGCTTGGCCCGCAGCTCATCCAGCGCCGCCTGGACCGGTGGGGTCTCGGTAATCGTATGGCGAGGGCGGGTGGTCGGCACGAATCGAGTGTAGCACGGTGCTGCACGCCGATTTACTGCCGCGGCACCCTCGACTGGCGGGGTTGGAGACCTACGCAGCCGCTTCGTCCTCAAAGCCCTCGAATCCGAGTAGACGGGTGGCGACGTCCATCGCCTCGTCGAGAGCCGCGTCGAGGTAGGTCGGCCGAGCAATGTTCGGGAAGCAGCGGTCCCGGCTGAGCCAGGTCCGTACGTCGGCGTGGTCGCCGGCGACCTGCTGCTTCGCGGCCAAGACATCGGCCAGTCGGCGCCCCGTCTGCTCGAGCGACTCGAGGTCTTCAATTGCGAGGACATCGAGCGCCTCGACGTCGATGCGGCCCTCAAGTTCGCCGAGGACCAACGGACTGACGTTCAACGTTCTCGTGATCACGCCCTAGGCGAAGATCGAATGCTGCGGAGCGGATCGGGAGAGCCGCTGGTGCTCCTGCACGGGGTTACCAAACGGCGAGCGCGTTCATCTGCCAGCGCCTCCTCAGAGCTTTGTGAAACGAGGTCTTAACGCCACCTGGTGAGGGTCGTCTTCAGATCGATGCAGGAGGGCGCTCCTACGGGATCAGCCAGGAGTGTCGATCCAACGAATGATCCGACCATCGCGTAGTTCGTGAAAGGCCGGAGGCGCCGGCGGTGGATCTCCGGAAAGACAATCGATTACAGCGGTGGGGCCTAGCAAGTGCTCCTCCACTGCCGTAGTCCAGTGGACCTCGGGATGAAGCAAGCGCCGCAGGCGCTCCCAGTTTCGTCGCTCGATCGTGTCGAGAACGTCGCAGACCGCCGGTACTTGCTCTGCCATTCCGATGCGCCTCCACGCGGTGAGGATGACCGTTGCGAGCCTATCGCTCCGCCTCCGTATCAGGGCTCCCCCGGCCGCGCCGGCTCGGGAGGTGCGCCAGGCCAAGGCGTTGTTGTGGGCCGCTGCGGAGGGAACCGCTGCGGTGGGGCGCGCAAGAGCCGCGAACCGGGCTCCATGATGCGGCCGGCTCGGGCTAGCAATCCCGATGGCTACCTTCTCGGCTCGTACCGCATCGCCACTGCCCCCGAGCCGAACTCCAGCCGGCTCACGAGCTTCAAGTCGACATGCTTCGATAGCCCCGCGAACAACGTCGGCCCGTGGCCCGCGAGCCTGGGATGCACCACGAACTCGTACTCATCGATCAATCCCAGCTCCGTCAACGCCAGTGGAGCTTCACACCTCCCACGAGCAGTCCGTTGCCCGACTCCCGCTTGAGTTGCTGAACGGCCTTGCCCAGATCCCCGCGCACGAGCTCCGCGTTCCAATCGACCTGCTCCAGGGTGCTCGACACGACGTACTTCTTTGCCGCGTTGATCGTCTGGGCGAAGGGTTCCATCCAATCAGGTCTCGCTCCCGTCGGCGCCGGCGGCCGCCACGCTGATTCCATCATTTCGTAAGTCACCCAACCAAAGAGAATGGCATCGGCCTGGTTGAGGATCTCGGCCGCGTGACGATGCAAGTCTTCGTCCGCGGGGATTGCACGATGATCGCAGCACCCGTCCAATGTGACGTTGATGGAGTACCGAAGGGGTCGCATTTCGCAAGAGTACCGCCGATGGGGTACACCGGAGACCGACTACTTCGGGTCCCATGCCCAGCAGGCAATGATCAACTTCCGGGTCCGTGACCTGGATGCGATGCTCGTACAACTGCGCGCCAAGGGAGTGACGTGGCTAAAGAGACGCAGGACATGGAGGGTGTCGGTCGATTCGGCTGGGTTACCGATCCCGAGGGCAACCGAATCGAGCTGTGGCAGCCTGCCTGACCGTGTCTTCGCGCAGGCGGACTGCGGAGCTCCCCCCTAGGGCCACAGCGCAGCTCCAACAAAGACTTCCAAAGCGTCCTCCGCCAAAGCCGTCACGAAATAATCGGTTATCGAGTCGCGGTCAGCTCACCGGCCGTGAGTTAGAGTGGCGCAAAGTCCGATTACGAGGGGGAACCTGACATGCCGCGCCGTTTTCTCGCCCGCCGTCCCTCGCCAGCGATGGTGGTCGCCTTGGTCGCGCTCTTCGTGGCGCTTGGCGGCGCCAGCTACGCAGCCTTCAAGCTACCCAAGAACAGCGTTGGCACCCCGCAGTTGAAGAAGGGAGCGGTGACCGGAGCCAAGGTCAAGAGCGGCTCCCTGCTCGCCAGCAACTTCAAGGCCAGCCGGCTGCCGGCCGGCCCCAAGGGAGCGCAGGGTGCCAAGGGCGAGCAGGGCAAAGAGGGCGAGAAAGGCCCGCAGGGGCCCGGCGCCACCACGCTCACCTACGACGCTGCCGCCAGCGCTAGCCCGACGCCGACCGTCGTCGGCACGGTGCTCGGCGTCACCTTCTCGGCCGAATGCTCGATCCCCGGGGCTGGCGAAGCCGAAGTAAAGCTCTTCGTGCTGTCGAGCGATGGCTCGCTGCGCTGGGATGTCGGCACCGAGGCCAGCGACAACGGCACGAACGTAGGTCGCTCGACCAGCGTCAACCTGCCGGCGGGCACGGTCTTGGCGCCCACTCAGATCGCCGGAGCCGCGGCGACCTCGGGCGGAAGCCAATCCGACCACAACTCCCAAATCGTGGAGCTTGCCCCGGCCCGGGGCTACCTCAATATCCACACCACGGCATCGACCCAGAGCTCCACCCAGACCTGTCACGTCTCGGTGATGGCCTTCCCATCAGGCTGAGGTCAACCGGCCTAAGGTCAGCTCCGTCGGTTTTTCAAGGGAATGGGGAGGGTGCGGAGCGCTGGTCGCCTCACGAAACCAAGCGGCATGGCGGGAGCATTCGAGTGGGCAAGGCGCAACCCGGTAACGGGTCTTCTCGCCTGCGTCGCCGGCTTCGCGTTCGTCCTCGTTCTCGCCTACTGGGTCGGCCCGACCGAGCGGCTCGATCGGAGCATGCTCGACGCCGTCAGCACCCGCCCCGACACCTTCATCAACGAAATTTCCTATGTCGGTTTCCAGATCGTTAACTTCAGGCCGGCTTGGGTGCTGGCGGGAGCGCTCGCGGTCCTGATCGCGCTGGCGCAATGGCATATCCGGGACGCGGTTCTCGCCGCCGCTCTCATCGCCGGCACCGGCGGGCTCGTCCTTGTCCTCAAGGCCCTACTCGCCAATCCCCGCTACCAGCCGGTCCCAATTGGCTCCGACGCTTACCCGTGGAGAGACGCCTTCCCGAGCGGCCATTCCGCCGGGTCGCTGGCCTGGTCGCTCGCCTTTCTCAGCGTCGTGCCTATCTCGTGGCGGCGGCCGACCGCGATCGCCGGCGTCGTCTTCACCCTCTACATCAGCCTCGGCGTCCTGGTCCTCAACTACCACTACCCGAGTGACGTGCTCGGCGGCTGGCTGCTCGCGGCGGGCTGGTGGTTCGCGCTGCTTGCGCTACAGCGAAAAGCTAGATATCCGGCCTAGCGGGAGAAATGTGGAGGTTGTTCCTCTGCGGCTGGGTCCGTCTGCCAGGGTGTCGACAATCGGGTTGATGCTCTGTCAGCTCACCGGGAAGCCTCATCGTCTCTTTTGGATGCGATCGGCTTGGTGGTGTGCC